>Ga0209956_1000028_pt1 | contig 106541 bp, 80 predicted proteins | sample SalPon2A_C_D1_MG_FD_185720 | JGI IMG/M metagenome (GOLD analysis project Ga0209956, IMG submission 185720) | Soil microbial communities from South San Francisco under conditions of wetland restoration - Salt Pond MetaG R2A_C_D1_MG (SPAdes)... | ecosystem: Environmental > Terrestrial > Soil >...
CAATATCCACAAGATGACCGCAAGTCAATAGGCGCAAAGCGCAAAATCAGATCATTTACATGGGTACACTTTCCTTCACAGAAGTCCCCGAAACCCCTCAGCCGCAGGCTCTTCCGGGAATCTAAGATGCGTTTCTAAAGGAAGATCCGGCTAGTCGAGCGGGACGGCGAGGTGGTCGGGGGAGCGCTCCGCACGCCGCCGCATTTCCCCCTGAGCCTGACCCGCTTGCCCGCGGACGCCGCGGGCCCGCTGGTGGCGGAAGTCGCGGAGATCGATCCGGCGGTGCCGGTGGTGATGGGGCCGAAGCCCGCGGTGGCGGGTCTTGCCCAAGCCTGGTCCGAGCGCACCGGCGCGGTGGTCCATCCCGGAAGACGCCAGCGGATCTACGAGCTGACCGAGGTCGTGCCGCCGCTGCGGGCTGCCTCCGGACGGCTGCGCGAGGCGGTGGCGGAGGAGCTGGATTTGGTGGCCTCCTGGGGCGCGGCCTTCGACGAGGAAACCGACCTTCCCCGGGTCGATAGTCGGGTGCGTGCCCAGAACTGGCTCGACGCCGGAGGGCTCTTCGTCTGGGAGGACCTGGCGAGGAGCGACAAGGAGCCTGTGTGCATGGCGGCCGCCGTCGGTTTCACTCCCCACGGGGCGCGCATCGGCTTCGTCTACACTCCGCCGAAGCACCGCGGACGCGGTTACGGGACCGCCTGCACCGCGTCGCTCAGTCAGCGTCTGCTGGACGAGGGGCGACGCTTTTGCTGTCTGTACACGGATCTCGCCAACCCGACCTCGAACCGCATCTACCAGCAGATCGGCTACCGGCCCGTGTGCGACGTGGGCGAGGCCCACTTCGGGAAGCCGTGAGCTGGCGGGATCTCGGACCTACTCCATCTCCACCCAGGTCGCCCCCCAGCCGCCGGCCTCCAGGGGCGCGTCGCCGAAGGCGGTGACCCGGGGGTCGCGCTCCAACAGAGTGCGCACTGTACGCCGCTGGACGCCGACACCCCGACCGTGGATGATGCGCAGCTTGCGCAGCCCCTTGTCGTAGGCGGCGTCGAGGTACTCGCGCACCACCGAGGAAACCTCTCGCGGCTGGAAGGGATGGAGATCGAGGACGTCGGTGATCTCCAGCTCGACCGGCTCGATGGGCTCCACCGGCTCCACCGGATTACGATCCTCAGTCATGCGAGGCATCCTAGCGGATGCCCCGCTGACGGATGCGGCGGACGCCCCCCGAGATCACCAGCAGAAGATGCATACGTTGTAGCAGGTCTTCACGCTCTCGAAGCAAGCGTCGAGACAGCCCGGGTCGCCCCCACAGCCGCTCTCGCAGCGCTCGAGGCGAAAGTCGCAGGCACTGCAACAGGGAGCCGCAATGGCTTCCTGAGGGGCGGTGAGGATCGCACCGGTGAGGACGATCGAAACCGCAAGGGCGATCCACACGAAACGGCGGACGACTCGTTGGGCAGGCTGGGGCATGAAGGCTCTCCTGTGAAAGAGTGAGATAGAAGCTCTTGAACGATGAGGAATTTACAGGAGAAGCCTTGCTGCGGTCAATTCGGGAGCCAAGGAACCCGCTCACCAATCCAGCAGCTTGAGAAAGACCACGAAGACCGATACCCCGTTGTCGGGACCGGCGATGGGGGTTCCGACGTCCAGGTTGACCAGCGTCGCCCAGGGACCCTGGAAAGTGCCGGCGATCCCGAAGCCAGCGAGGAATTCGTCCTGCAGCCCGAATTCCTTGTCGTTCGCCGAAGCGACGTCCAGCACCCCGTCGAGACGGAGGAATTGCCCGACCTCGAAGCCATAGGTGAAGTGCCCGGCGACGACCTCCTCGGCCCGCACTCGGTCGCTTTGGTAGCCGTGCACCCGGATGTCGCTGAAGAAGCCGAGCTCGTACTTCGAAAAGCGGTCCAGATCCTGACCGCCCGCCCACTCGAGCTCGGCGCCCACTTTGCGGAAGTTGGGCAGATACCAGTTCTTGCCCACCGACGCTCCGTAGCGCAGATAGTCCTCGTCCTCCGGATCGAAGTCATCGCCGCCGGGCAGGCCCCAGGGCTCCCAATCCGAGCGGCTGTGGAACCCGGCATCGATGCCAGCCCGCCAGCCTTGCCGGCTGTACCGCAGATCCAGAGAGAGCGAGCGGTCGATATGGTCGCGGGGCAGAATGAAGTCTTCGGCGGTTTCGTCGGCGCGGCTGTACTCGATGTATCGGAGACCCGCTTCGAGGCTCACCTTGACAAAGCTCCCGAGGGGCCGGCCGAGCGTGAATTCCACGTTGCCCGTCCGTTGCTGGATTTTTTCCTGCGGGATCTCCCGGTTGTCGCGGAACAGCTCGTCGGAGGTCTTGATCGCCAGGGCGAAGGCGTCCACCCCACCGTCGAAGCGGCTGCCGAAGAGCGAGGGATCCGCGTAATCCAAGGTCAGCAGCGCCCCGGCGAAGAAGGCGTTGACCTGGGCGCCCGAGCCGCGGAAGTCGAAGGAGAAGTAGTTGATGCCTCCGAGGGGCAGCGGATAGTCCAGCGACTCGTCGAAGAACACGCCGCCCCCGAGAAAGATTCGGTCCCGGTCCTGCTCGGTCTGGACCACGCGCTCACCGGTCTCCTTGTCCTTGACCAGGTAGCGGATGCCCTTTTCGGTGTCCCGCACCATGGTGACGTCGGAGCTCAGCACCTCCTGACGCTCTCGCTCGAAGCCGGAGCCGTTGAGGACCAGATCGGAGATCAGCGTTTCCTTCTCGACCACCACTGTGCCGTTGAGGATCGACAACAGCTCCTGTCCGGTGGTGCGCGTCGGAAGGACGAACGCGTCGGCCCCCCAGGGCGCCGGTTGTCCGTCCTCGGACAGCGGCTGGAAGAAGACCGTCTCCTCGTTCGAGATGACGTCGCCTTCGAGACCGATCTGCACCGAGCGCGTTTTGAGCCGGGCGTAGACCTCGCGGTCGACCCACACCGTTCCCTGGTACAGGCTGCGGCCCTCCTCGACCTCTCCCCGGGGCCGGAACTCGACCACCCAGGCGTCGCGCCCGTCGACGGTCTCGGTGCCCCGGAGGCGGTAGAGGTACTCGGGGGTGAACAGGATCTCCAGCGGCATCGCCGCCGCCTTTTCGGGACGGATCAGCGGGATCTCCGGAATCTTCTTCTTGCGCCAGCGCACGCCGTTGACGTAGAAGCTCTGCCAGGCCCAGTCGAAGCCCTCGCCCTGGCGGAAGAAGAAATCCCCTTCGAAGGTGGTCTCGAGAGTCTGCGTGCCGGTGCCGAACTGAAAGCGCAGGTGCGTGCGGTTGGTGGCCTGGTAGTGGTCGAGGCGCCGGGTCTGGTCATCCTCGAAAGCCTGGAGCCGGCGCAGGATCTCCTCCACCGGAATCTGGCGCTCCGACGCCACGGTCAGCTCCTCGGCGAGCCCGCCCTCGCCGGCCAGCTCTTGCATCGAGGGGCGCTCCAGCCGCAGCACCACCACCGGTCCGGGGTTGGCGACCTGGAGCCGGAAGCCGTCGCGGCTACGGCTCACCCCGGCCAGGGGAATCGGGTTGCGGCCGTCGAAGGGCACCCGTGCCGGGTCGCGCAGGGTGACGTCGGAGAAGGTCAGGGTCAGCTCGCCGTCCTCCCGCTCCCGCTGCGACACCGGGGCGATCACCCGCAGACCGAGATCCTCACCGCGGACGAAGGCCCAGCCGGCGGGATCGGAGGTGTTGGCGGGAGTGCCGGTGGGTGTGGAATAGGGATCAGGCTCCAGGTCCCCGGCGAACTCCCGCGCCAAGACCCGGAACGGGGCGAAGGCGGCGGCGTCCGGACGGTCGGTCTGGAACAGGGTGAGGGAGATCCCGGCCGTGGCGTCCCGGGCCGCCAGCGGCAGGGCTTCAGCGGGCTCGTCGGGCAGGGGGCGCGCGTCCACCACCGTCGGCTTGCCGGGATCGAGACGGAGCAGGGCCTCGAGCGTGGGCTCGAGGTCCGGGAGCGAAGCCGGCGGCAGCGTCAGGGCGTCCAGGTAGGCGGCGACGTCCTCCGCGTACAGCGCGTCGAGGGCCACGGGGGAGAGCGGCAGCGTCGGGCTCGCCACCCGTCCCTCGCGGGCGGCGCCGGTGATCGCCGCCGAGGCGCGCTTGATCAGAAACGCCAGCTCGCGGGCCGCGTCCGTATCTCCCTCGGCCACCTCGGCCGGCGCGGCCGCCCACCGGATCGTGAACCAGGTGCCGGGCGGAGACCTCCGGGCCACCTGCGCCGCCGCTTCCAGCTCCGCCGCCAGACGGTCGGCGTTCTGCAGCAGCGGTGCCGGGGTGTGGAAGGCCAGCCGCAGCCAGGGGGTGGCGCCGGTGGAGGCGACCTCCCGCGTCAGCGCGACTGTCCCTTCGGCTGCCGTTGTGGCTCCCATCGTGCCCGTGCCTTCCGGGGTGTCGCCGTCCCGGGGTTCCCGCAGTCGGTCCGCCGGCGTCAGGGGGACGGTCCAGGCGAGGGCGAACAGCGCCTCCTCGGGCACATCGGGGCCCTCCTGGAGCGCGGTCAGCGCGGCAAAAGGGTCCGCTACCGCGAGACCCGCACAAGGCTTGCAGGGGAGACGTTGGGCTTCGAGACTCGCAGGCGGGCCGAGCAGGGCGAGGAGAAGGACAGCGGCGAGAACGGGCTTCGTCATGGTTTCGGAGCATAACCCGGAATGGCGGCGACCGCGCTAAGATCTGCGCATCGGGCTTCGGCGATTCCTGGATCCACCGGATCCCCACTCGAGCGAAACGAATTTTGCGCGGGAGACGAATTTGGAGTTCTCTGGGAGACTGACCAGCTTTTCCATCGGTGACCTGATCCAGTGGGCGGGTCAGGAGCGTCGCACGGGTGCCCTGGTGGTGCGCCGTAGCCGCAAGGAGAAACGCATCTATCTGCGCGACGGCAAGGTCGTGGCCTGTCTGTCCGACGATCCGGCGGAGCACTACGGCGAGCACCTGATGCTCCACGGCTACCTCAAGGAGCGCCAGCTCATCGAGGCGCTGACCTACTGCTCGCACAACAAGGAGCGGCTGGGGGTGGCGCTGGTCAAGCTGGGATTGCTCCCCACCGAGACGGTGGAGAAAACCCTTCGCGAACGGGTGCACGACGCGGTGTGCGATCTCTTCCTGTGGAAGCGGGGCGTGTTTTTCTTCGAGGCCGATCCCCCGCCGGAGGAGGAGATCCTGCCGGCGCCGCTCGACACCATGGGGCTGGTCCTCGAAGGCACCCGCTGGATCGACGAATACCGGCGCGTCCGCCAGGTGCTGGTGCACGACAACGTGGTGCTGCGTCGGGGACCGTCCTGGCCGCCGGACGATCCGACGCCGCTGGACCAGCGCATCGCCCGCTCGGTGGAGGACGGCAAGGACCTCTCGGAGCTCTACCGCGAGACCCGGGGCTCGTACTTCCGCTTTCTCGAGGCCACCTTCCAGCTCTGTCTCAACGAGGTCCTCGACATCGCCACCGTGGGGGAGCCGACGGCCGTCGATACCGCCGATCTCTCGATCGCCGATCTGCTGCTCGAGCAGGCGAGCGAGGAGGACCGGGCGCTCTATACCCGGCGCCGGCTGGGTTTGCCGCTGGACGTCCTCGAGCGGCTCCATCCCCGCTGGGTGACGCCGCCCCCGGACGAAGAGCGGGCCGAGCTGTCGGAGGCTCTCCAGAAGATGGTGCGAGCGATGGACGGGGAGTCCCCCCTGAGCGCGATCCTCGACGACGATCCCGACACCGAGACCCGCCAACTGGACTACCTGCAGTTGGAGCTGCACCGCGGCCGGCTGGCGCTGCTGCCCGGCAGCCCCGAGACCCTCGATCAGGCCGCCGCCGGGGAGGGCGGTGAGCCCATGCCCCGGCGGTGGTGGCGCAAGGTGCTCAAGGGGTGAGACTCACGGGGTGACCGGGCTGACGCCCGCCTTCACCTCCCGAAACACCCGCAGCGCGTCCTCGAGCTGCTCCCGCGCCCGGCCGATGTAGGTGTGCGCCTCGTCGATGTAGCCGTCGGTCGAGGCGGACCACACCCGGTTGAGGTGGCGCTCGCCGGCGGCAAACGGGCTCATGACGTCGGCGTAAGCCTGGAGGCTGAAGCTGTGACCGATCGATTCGCGCGCCTGGACGAAGGCGTCCAGATCGGCCGGGAATCGCTCGTCGATGACGTGCCGGAGATCGTAGACGTCGATCTCGTCCTTTTCCCGCTCCAGAGCCGTCGCCTTGTCGACGAGGGCGACCAGCGAGGATTCGAGGGTCGCCAGGTCGGAGGAGAGGCGGTCCTCGTGGGTGGCCTCCTGGCGCAGCGTCAGACGCACCAGCACGACGCCGAGAACGCCCACGCCGAGACCGAGCAGAAACGGCCCGGCGGACACGCCTTCGGGCGAGCGGACGGCGTAGTAGGCGCCGACCAGGAAACCGACGGTGATCAAGGCGTACCCTGCGGCCTTCATGCTCCACCTCCCGCCCCAAAGGCGATCCAAAGGGCCCAGCCGACTCCGATCAACGCCTCGCCGACGATCAGACCGGCCGCCAGCGGGATCCCGATGTCGTCGGCGAACGAGCGGCCGAGCTGCCGGTCCGTCGCCACCCGCGCGACCGTGCCGAGGGTGTAGGTGAGCACGATGTTGAAGGGCAGGTAGAAGCCCAGCCCGACGAGGACCCCGAGACCGCCCACGCCGCTGGCCGAGAGCAGCGCTCCCAGCCCGGCACCGGTGAGGTACTTGTCCATCGGCACGTCGCCTCCCAGGATGCCCTGGATGACGCTGGCCAGGGCCTGGCCCTGCGGCGCCGGGAGTTGCTCCGAGCCCATGCCGTAGGCCCGGTGGAGAACGACGATGAGGAAGATGATCAGGATCGGCCCCAGCCAGGTGCCCAGGAACTGGGCGATCTGTTGTTGCTTGGGAATGGCGCCCACCAGATAGCCGGTCTTGAGGTCGAGCATCAGATCCGTCGCCTGGGCCATGGCGACGCACATGGCGGCGCCGACGATCACCGAGGCCACCACCGTCTGCTCGTCGGACATGCCGGACGCGACGAAGATCAGGATGGTGACGCCGATGAGGGTCATCCCCGACAGCGGTGACCAGTTGGTGCGGCCGATGCACTCGGAGAGCACGACGCCGGCCATCCAGATCCACAGGGTGCCCAGGACCGCCATGGCGACGCCCCGCAGCAGGGTCATCTCTTCCACCGACAGCACGGCGACGACCGCCAGGAGCAGGAAGGCTCCGACCACCCCGCCGTAGAGCAGCTTGATGGGGAGCTCGTCTTCCGCCAGCGAGGTGCGGGTCTTCGCCGCCGTCTGCATGCTGCGGATGGCGGAGACCACCAGCGGCAGCGCCAGCACGATGCCGGTGAGGGCACCGCCGATCAGCATGCCGATGCCCACCGGCCGGAACAGCTCGAGCCGCAGCCAGGTGGCGACGCCGACGCCGGATTCCTCCAGCACCTCCGGGGTGGGCAGCAGCCCCTGCGCCGCCATCACCGGCGCCAGGATCCAGTAGCAGACATAGCCGCCGACGACGAAGAAGAAGCCGCCGCGCCCCGCCAGATAGCCGGTGCCGATGGTCAGCAGCGACAGGTACCAGATGCCGTTCATGTGCTCCGGCATGCCGATCAGGGCTCCGAGGTTCCAATCCTCGACGCCGTAGATCTGGGTCAGGAAATACGCCGCGCCGGAGATCACCGCCGCACTGGCCAGGAGCTGAGCCTTGCGGATGCCGGCTCCCGGTGACTTGAGCACCGCCGCGGTGGCGATGCCCCCCGGGTAGGCCAGGCGGTCGAAGTCGATCATCTGCTTGCGTAGCGGGATGATGAACGCGATGCCGAGAATCCCGCCCACCATGCATCCCAGCACCACCAGCACCTTGTTGAAGTCGGTGTAGCCGAGGATGAACAGCGCCGGGATCGAGAACATCATGCCCGCCGAAGCCCCGTTCACCGCGCTGGCCAGCGTCTGGTTGATGTTGTTCTCGATGATCGACCGGCGACGCATCACGCCGCGCAGGATGCCGAAGCCCAGGATCGCCGCCAGCTCCGAGCCCTCGATGGAGAAGCCCAGCTTGAGGGACAGATACCCGATCGAGATCGCGATCAGGCTGCCGATGAAGTAGCCCACCAGGATCGCCGGCCAGGTGATCTCCGGGTAGGGGCCGTGCATCACCGGCCGTCGAGCGCTCGCCTCTGCCATGGTGCACCTCCTCTCACGTCCGACTCAGGGACCGTTCGCCTCCAGGAAATTGACGGCTCATTGTACCTGCCCGGGCTCTGCCCGCTCACTTGCCGGAGAGAGTCTCTTCGTCTTCGAAATGCCCCTTCCCTTCGCGTTCCCTGAAGTGGTATCCTTTCGCCGCGTCATCATCTAATGCACGTCTGAATCCCCAAGGAGGCCGCAGCAAGACCCCGGCGAGTCCCTCGGCGCGCCGAGAGCATCGCTCCGGGTATCATCTACACCTTTTTTGGCGAAAGGAACAGTCCATGTCTCAAATCGTTCGAATCTCTGTCGTCCTCGCCCTGGTCGCCGGTCTTGCCGCGGCTGCCGCGTTTCTGAGCCCGGTTCACGTCGAAACCGCTACTGCCCAGGCCCCCGTGGTCCTACCCGGCAATGACTTCCAGGAGGGTCAGATCGAGGCCTCCGGCACCTGCGCCAGTGACGAGATCGAGATCCACTGCGAGATCTGGTCTGATGCCTGTGGCCGCTCGTTCACCGGCACTTCCTGTTGCGACAGGGACGACACGGCGAGCTGTCATCTGGTCGAGTCCGCCAGCCCCCCCTGCTCGTCCGGGTTCGCGTTTTCTTGCAGTTGATGAGAAACCGCTGAGCCGAGCCCGGGTCGTCGACCGGCGGGCTCGGCTCTCCATAGCTCCATAGCAGGCCGGGCGGGCTTGATGCCCGCCCGTTGTGACTTTCGGGCTCAGGTCCTCATGGCCCCGGGGTCACGGTCCTCAGGGTCACGGTCATGAGGGCCACAGCCAGCCGAAGAAACCGGCGGTGACCAGCGAGTAGAGCAGCGCGTCGCACAGCATCTCGATCACGAAGCGCCACGGCCGGCCGAACCACACCGCCTCCTGGACGTAGGACCAGCCGTAGGCGACCCAAGCCACGGTGCACACGATGCGGAAGACCTGCAGGTATTCGGTGCCGGGACCCAGCGTGCGGCTGGCCACGTAAGCGGCGGTGGCGCTCACCACCAGACAGAAGACGAACCACACCGCCAGGCTCTTGCTCAGGTTGGGAACGCCCTTCGGCAGGACCACCAGAAACCCCACCGGGCCTTCGTCGAACCGCTCCTGGGCCTCCGGGCTGGCCAGATCCTCCCGTTTCTGGACGTGAGGGATGTTGTACTGCCCCGGGGGCAGGTCCTTGAGGGCTTCCCGGGCCGCCTCTTCCTTCGGAATTCCCTTGTAATCAGACTTGTGCCAGGGCATGAAATTCCATACGACGAAGCTGACGAAGAAGATGGCGACGGCGGACAGCACGATGGGCAGCCACAGCTCGATCAGGGGTACCATGATCAGCCTCCTATGAAATGCACATCTGAGGTCGAGTGAATGCACCAATGATACCGTGTGTTTTCCGGAAAATTCCATAGACCTGCGATCGACTCGGTTTTTCCGCCCGCAACCGATCGCCTAGCTCGCCCTCGCTCTGGCATGGCGGCACCGGGTGGAACCGACGCGACACCCTCGGGAAGTCACCGTTGGAAGGCTGAGATCCCGCCGATCGTCAGCGCGTCAGACGCCGCGGCCGGAGTGGGGGGTCCTCCGTGTCCGGAGGCTCCTCGTCCGGCTCTCCAAGCCGCACCCTCCAGGCGCCACGGCCGTGGGTGAAGGCGAACAGATCGGTGCTGCCGTCCGGGTTGTCCGACAGCGCCAGCGCCTCGGTCACCACGTTGGCGAAGCCCGTGTTTTCGATCGCCCAGGACGCTCCACCGTCGAGCGACACGAAGACCCCGAGATCGGTGCCCAGGAACAACCGGCCCTCGTGCCGCGGGTCGACGATCAACGAATGCACCGGGAGGTCGGGCAGCCGCCCCCCCGGCCCCCCGTCCAACGGCTGCCAGCTCCGGCCCCCGTCGGTGGACTGCCACACGTGCGGACCGCCAAAGCGCGCGTAGGTGGCGTAGACGACGTCGGGATCCCCGGGATCGAAGGCCAGCGAGGACACAAAGCCCTCGCGCGGCCGGACGCCGGGCCACGCCGTCGTCCCGTCGGCGGTGAGGGCTTCCTCCGTACGGTGGATCGAGCCCTGGTCGGTCCCGGCCAGAACCCGTTCGGGTCTCCCGGGAGCCACCGCGATGGCGCTCACGAGCTGGCCGCCGCCCAACGGGCGGCTGGCGGGGAGCCAGGCGGCGGCGCCGTTGTCCGTGCGCCACATGCGGGTGCCGCCGATCCAGAGCCTCAGCGGTCGGGCGGGGTCGAGGACGAACGGCGTGACGAACAAGAATCCGTCCTGCAGACCCTGCCGGGCGCCTTGGAAGGTCTGGCCGCGGTCGCTCGAGCGGCGCAGGTTGCCGACCTGGGCCTCGACATAGAGGATGTCGGGATCGTCCGGGTTGACCGCCACATAGCCGCCGTCGCCACCAAAGATCCGGCGCCAGCCGTCGCGCCCGGCACCGTCCACGCCCAGCACCGTGCCGTTGTCCTGGGTGCCGCCGAGATAGCTATGGCCTCCGGGAAAGGCGGCCCCGTGGTAGAACTGGGTCGCTCCGTAGCCCGCGTTGAGCGACCGGAAAGATATCCCCGTGTTGGCCGGATCGCAGGTCGCCTGGCTCCCCGTCGCCACGGGTGCCCGGGCGTTCGCGATCCGGTAGACGCCGCCGTCGTTGACGGTGAAAGCGGTGGCATTGCCGGCGCCGTCGTAGCCGGGAGGGAAGACGACGGCGTGATGGTCGGCGTGCGCAAAGCCGGGCTCGCCTTCGCCCACCCACCAATAGGAGGCCTCCCCCCAGGTGCGTCCGCCGTCGTCGGAGCGGAACAGATCGACTCCCCCGGCCCACACCCGGTTCGGATCCAGCGGATCCACCGCCAGCGTGTTGGCGTGCCAGCCGAGATTGGACATGGAGCTGTTGCCAAAGCCGCACTCCTGCTGGGTCGCGATCACCGGGTTCGAAAGCAGCAAGCGGTGGAGCGGCACCGGATCCCTGTTGTCGGTCACCCGCTGCCAGGTGCCCGCCGCACCGGCGGCATCGGATCTGTAGACCGCGAGCAGCCCCTGGTTGAAGGCGTTGCTCTCGTTGCTCGCCGCCAGCGCGTAGACCAAGTCGGGGTCGGAGGGAGCGAGCGCGACGTTGGTCCGACCCTGGAAGGGCTCGGCGAGCACCTGCTCCCAGGGCTCGGCGCCCTGGGCGTTGGGATGGCGGTAGACGGCGGCCTGCTCGAACAGACCGCAGGTGGCGAAGAGGAAATCCCCGGCGGTGTCCGGACGCGCCTCGAGGTCGATGCAGCCGGCGGGGTCGGGATGGGTCAGCACCTGCTGCCAGGTGGCGCCGCCGTTGCGCGAGCGCCACACCCCGGTGCGGGTCGCCGCGTAGATGCGGCGGCCGTCGACCGGGCTCACCAGCACGTCGTTCACCCAGTAGAAGCTCGGCCCGGTGGTGGCGGGAAGCCGCGCCCAGGTTTCGCCGCCGTCGCGGCTCTCGAGGATGCCGCCGCCCCGAAGCGGCAGCGCCGTCCCGCGGATCACCTCGCGGAAGTAGCCTTCGCCGGTGCCCGCGTACAGGATCCGCGGGTTGGTCGGATGCCGGGCGAGCGAGTTCACCGCGATGTTGGCGACGAGATCAGCCTTTGGCTGCCATGAGGCACCGCCGTCCGCGGTCTTCCAGATTCCGCCGGACACGCCCCCGGCGATCATCACCTGCGGATCGTCCGGATCGATGAGCAGAGCCCGGGTGCGTCCGCCGATGTTGCCCGGCCCCAGCGACTGCCAGGTCCCGAAGGTCGCCGCCGCGGTCAGTGGTCGGAGATCTTCGGGGCCGACTTCGGCGAGCGGCTCGAGCTCCCGCGGGCTCACCGTCCGCCCCCAGCGGGTGGAGTAGCGGGGGAGCGTCGCGAGCGCCGACCGGGCTTGCTCGTAGAGGGCCGGCGGGTCGAGCCCCTGGCGGGCCAGCGCGGTGCCCACGGGATCTCCCAGACGCTTGGTGCGGGCGAACGCCTCGGCCTCGCCGGGCCGGTCGAAGGCGGGCTCCACGCCCTCGCCGCCATCGTCGGTGGAGAGCTGCCGGAGCTTCGCCTGCAAGGGCGCCGGCACCTCGCGCGACGGGGATGCGGCGGTGGGAGACCCGGACGTGCTTCGAAGCCAGACGGCTCCCCCGAGAAGGACCAGGGTGGCGAGCCCGATGGTGGCGACAGCAACGGCGACGGTGGCGGCGGGCCGGCCGGAAAGCCGGTGGGGACGCGGCAGCGGGAATCGGGTCAAGGGACTTCCTCCTTGTCCCTCCAAAGTACGACAAAGTCCATCAACGAGCCTCAAATCTCCTCGAGATCGTGCTTCCGCCATTGTATCGCGCCGGGAGGCGCCAGGCGCGAAACGGGGTGAGCCCTGACCGATTACTGACGGGAGGAGCTTCTCCGGGTCCCGAGACGGAAGGGCTGCGCAGGAATCCCGACCCCCACGGGTTCCGTTGCAGGGGGCAAGGATCGACCTCGCTGCGCTTCGCCGAGACCTCATGCCTCCCATGCCCCGCATTTCCAGATCCTTCGGCTCGGCACCTCCACTGCCGTCGCTGCGCGAGCAGGCGCGGCGTCACCCCATGGCGGTCACCGTGCTCCTCTCCCTGCTGCTCCACACCGGCGGCCTCGCGATCCTCGGGGTCGGGTTGCGGACGCCGCAGACCGTGGTGGCGGCGGCGGAGCCCGAGACGGCCGATCCGCTGCGCTTCGAGCTGATCGAGACCTCCGAGTCCGCCGAGGTGGACGAGCCCCGCAACTCGGACTCGCGCTTCATCTCCAACCGCAACACCCGTTCCCAGCAACGGAGCCCGGATCCCGACCTGCCGTCGACCGGCTCGCCGCGGATCACCCAGGAAGGCGAAGGACACGATCTGCGCCAGGTGGGGACGGCACCGCAACGGGGCCTCCCCTCGCCCCCCACGGCTCCGCCCGCCTCACCCAGCCGCGCGTCGCCCCTGTCCCCGCCGTCTCCCGTCCAGCCGCCCCGGGAGGAGGCGCGGCCGTCCCGTGAGCCGGCTCGCGAGCCCTCGAGAGTGCCGACCGGCATCCGGGTGTACCCGGAGCCGCTGCCCGACCTTCCACCGCCGGAGCGTCTGGAGGAGACGCGAGAGGAGGAGCGGCCGGAGACACGGGAGCAGGCCGCGCGGCCCACGCCTCCCTCACCGCCCCGGCCACAGACCCGGCCGACTCCGCCGTCGCCGCCCGCGGACGAGGTGACGCCCCCCACGGCCTTCCAGCTCGGGGACAGGGTGCAGCCGGGCCGGCCCAGCCTGTCGCCGGTGGAGCAGGACCTCCTGGCGCGGGCGGAGGCCGAGGGCGAGATCTCCTTCGAGGCCACTCAGCACTTCTTTGCCGACTACTTCCTTCGCATGCGGCGGAAGATCGAGAACACCTGGGTGTTGCTGCTCAGCTCGCGGTACAAGAGCATGAGCCCGAGCCACGCCTCGTTCGAGTTTCTGGTGCTGCCCGACGGCTCGGTGGCGGCGTTGTCACCGATCGGAGCCGAGGGGGACGCACTGTTTCCGCTGGTCTGCGGTCTGTCCGTGCGCAACGCGGGCCCCTTCGATCCGGTGCCCTACGACGCGCTGCCCCAACTACCCGACAACGTGCGCGACCTGCCTCTCCGCGTACGGGTCAACTTCAACTACCGCTAGAGCGCGACTACCGTTACAGCGAACAGGCAAACCAATGGAACAAGCCTGGAATCTCTTACGTCAAGGCGGTCCGGTGATGGTGCCGCTGGCGCTGTGCTCGATCTTCGCGCTGTCTTTGGTGCTCGACCGTGTCTGGGCGCTGCGGCGCAAGCGGGTGCTGCCGTCGGAGCTGATCTCCGCCGCCCGCCGTTTCCGGCCGGGGGACGATCCCGGCTCGGTGCTCACTCCCTGCGACACGCGGCCGGGACCGCTGGCCTCGGTGCTGTGTGCGGTGCTGGAGGATCCGCCGCGCGAGCGCGAGCTGGCGACGGAGCGCGTCCAGACCGCCGGGCGCCGCGCCGTGCGCGACCTGGAGCGCGGTCTGGTGGCGCTGGAGATCATCGCCGCCATCTCGCCGTTGCTCGGCCTTCTGGGCACCGTGGTGGGTATGTTCAACACCTTCCAGGTGATCGCGCAGCAGGGTCTGGGGGATCCCGGGGCGCTCTCCGGGGGCATCTCCGAAGCGCTGATCACGACCATCTTCGGTCTCGGCATCGCCATCCCCACGGCGGTGGCGCAGAGCTACTTCTCGCATCGGGTCGACGACCTGGTGCTCGAGATCGAGGAGCAAGGCGGCGCCCTGGTCGACCGCATGTACCCGGACGGGGAGACCCTGGCGGTGGAGCTGCGCCGCGGCTCCGCCCCGTCGCTGCTGCCCGTCCGTGAGACGGTCGCGCGCGACGCCGACGAGAACACCGCCGACGAAGGCGCGGCGCCCGGGGCCGAGGCGTCCGGATGAAGCCGCTGAATCTCCGCCCGCGCCGCCGCCGCCGGCCGGTGCTCAACGTCACGTCTTTGATCGACGTGCTCTTTCTGCTGCTCATCTTTCTGATGATCTCGTCGACCTTTGTCGAGCATCCCGCCATCCGGCTCGATCTACCGCACGCGTCGTCGTCCGAGCCGGTGCGGGTGGATTCGCTGCGGCTGGCGATTCCCGAGGACGGGCGCTGGCTGCTCGACGGCTCCGAGATCGAGCCGGAGACTCTGGGCGAACGGCTGCGGGAGGCGGTGGCCGGCAACCCGGAGCTGGTCCTGATCCTGGAGGCCGACCGGCGCTCGGACTACGGGCGCGTGGTGGAGGCTCTCGACGCCGCCCGCCAGGCCGGTGTCACCCGCATCTCGGCCTTCACCCGCCGGCCCGATTCCGCCGCCGGCCCCTGAGCCCGACCCGTGGTAGCTTCTGGCTGCACATGGCTAGCTCGGCGGATCTCGAGGCGATCGACCCTCGCGGCGCGGTGCCCGCCCGGACGGCGGAGGACGCGGTGTCGGATGCGTTGGCCGACCTCATGGCCCGCTACCAGGAAGGCGACGCCCGGGCCTTCGAGGAGCTGTACGACCTGCTGCTGCCCAGGCTACACGGGTACCTCGTTTCTCTGACCCGCAACCTGCCCCGGGCCGAGGATCTCCTGCAGGAGACCTTTCTCCAGCTCCACCGCTCGCGCCACACCTACTGTCCACCGCGGCCGGTCCGGCCCTGGGCATTCGGCATCGCCCGCCACGTCTACCTCATGGACCTGCGTTCAGCCGTCCGGGCCGGCCGGCACGTCGAGCCGGCGGCTGACGAGCTGCCGGAGGTGCCGATTCCGGCCGTCGCACTGGGTACGCCGGAGCGCCACGGTCTCCGGCGGGCGATGGCCCGGTTGCCCGACGACCAGCGGGAAGCGCTCCTGCTGCACCACGGCTGGGGCTTCACCTTCGCCGAGATCGGCCAGATGCTCGGAATTCGCGCCGGCGCGGCCAAGGTTCGCTCCCACAGAGGGATCCAACGTCTACGCGAGCTCCTGGGAGGGACCGGTGGCTGAAACCCAGGCCCATGGCAACGATTTCGCCGGGCTGCGAAGCCGGCTCACGGCAGACCTGCGACCGGTCCGACGGTTCCACCCCGAGGCCGTGGCTCTCGGCGTGGTGGTGCTGGGGTTCGGGGTCGGCCTCGCTACCCTCCGTTCGCTCTTCGGTCTCCCGGCCACCTCGGGAGCCGCGGAGTGGCTGTGGTTGTGGGGCCCGTCGCTGCTCGCTGTCGCCTCCGCCACCATCTTGATCGGTCTCGCCCTGTGCACCCTGGTCCCGGGACGGCACCCCGGCCCGGTGTCTCTGGCCGGCTGGACGGGGCTGTGCGTCGCCCTGCATCTCGGGGTCACGGCCGTGACCTATGGACACCGTCCCACCAGCTTGCCGGAGGGGGCGGACCACCTGTCCCTCCGGTGTCTGGGCGTCGAGCTGTGTCTCGCCGTGCCGGCCGCGGCGCTGCTCGTCTGGCTCGGCCGCCGAGGGCTGAGCGCCCGGCCCTATGCGTTCGGTGTCCTGGGCGCCCTGGGAACGGCGCTGGTCGCCGATGCCGCCTGGCGGATGGTCTGTCCCTACACCGATCCCGCCCACGTCCTGGCGAGCCACTCGCCGGCGCTGCCGGCCGTCGCGCTCTTCGGGCTCGGTCTCGCGTTCGTGTGGGATCGGCGTCAGCTCGAACGGTGGTGTCAACGGCGCGAGCCCCGGGTGTGACCGACTTGCCCATCCACGAGCTCGTCACCCGTCGGCGAATCGAGTTCGCCGACACCGACATGGCGGGGATCGTCCACTTCGCCCGCTTCTTCGTCTTCATGGAGACCGCCGAGCACGAGCTGCTGCGGCATCTGGGCATGGAGGTCCACGCCGAGATGGACGGTATGCGCATCGGCTGGCCGCGCAAGGCCAGCCGATGCGAGTATTTCCGGCCCCTGCGCTTCGCCGACGAGGTGGTGATCCGGGTACGGGTGGCGCGCAAGGGGAGGACCTCGCTCACCTTCGAGCACCTCTTCGAAAAGGACGGGGACCTCGTGGCCCGGGGCTCGATGACCTCGGTGTGCTGTCAGCTCGACGCTCCCGGTGGCCTGCGTGCGGTACCGATCCCTGCCCGGATCGCCGACGGGCTGACCGAGGCACCCGACCTCCGAGCCGACGACGCGCGGGCCGACGACTCGCGGGCCAAGCCGTGAGCGCTGAGACAATCGGGTCCTCGCGACCCACATCGAAATCGGGGAGGGCACGATGGCTCGCATCTGTTGTGTGACGCAGTCGGCGACGTACCAGGGTTCCCTGGACCTTCAATCCACCAGCGGCCAGCAGATGCGTCTGCTCGATGCGCTCAACACGCCGCAACGGCTGCAAAAGCCCGCGACCCTGGGGGAGACCAGCCTCTTTCTCGAGGGTGGCGTGCGCAAGGACCATCGCAGCGGCCGGGTGGAGACGTTCGACGAGGTGGCCATCCGGCTGCCGTTGGTGCTGGCCGCTTACGAGCTGGCCCTCGACGCGCAGAGCGAGGATCAGCGGGTGGCGGCGATGAAGGACATCACCCGCTACGAGCAGCAGCGGAGCGCCCAGGCCCAACGGGAGGAGGTGACCGCCTATCTGCCCAACGGCTGGAGAGTGCAAGGGCACGTCACGCCGAGCCGCCAGGTGCTCCACGAGTCCCGCACCAGCCGTCCCTTCGTGCCGATTCTCGACGTGACCATCCACGACCCGGTGGTGGACGGCAATCCGAAGAGCTTCCCCTTCCTGGCGGTCAATATTCGACGGATCGAAGCCCTGGGGAGCTGAGGCCGGCTGGCAGGCATCTCGTGGGGGCCGCCTGCGCTGGTATTTCTTTTGTCACGAAGAGTCGACTTACCGCACAAGGGGAATATTAGGAGATTGTGGGCTCCCTCCCGTCGCGGAGAGGGAGCCCGTGTTCATTCATCTACCCCAAGGAAAGGAACCTCCTATGAAACTTCGAATCAGCTTGGCCCTCGCGTTCGTCTCGATCCTCAGTCTCGCCGCTGTGCCAGCGAGCGCCGGAACATCCTTCACCCCGGTCTATGCCGTGGCCGCCCCCGGTGGCGCCGTGGCTCTCCCGGATCCCAACAGTAGCTACGTAAGCCCAGCCGATATCCATGCCTACATCCGGGCTGGCGGGAAGCTGACGGCTGAGATGAAGCTCAAGCATCACCTGTTTCGCAACATCATCAGCACCCCCGGGGGGATTCTCCGGGGAACTGTCGAGACGTTCGATTCCAGCCTCGGAACCGCCATCATCGGTCTGCCGGGAGGACCGCTCGAAGGCATCGCGCTCAATTTCGAGGTGCCCGCCAGCGCCGAGGTCCACGCGGCACCGCAAGGTGAAGGGGAGGTTCGTACTTTCGAGACCACGATGTATAGCCTCACGGGGAGACTGCAGGACCCGAACAACGTCTTCGAGAGCTTCGAGCTCGTCGCGGGAGACGCTCACGGTCTCCCGAGCCCGGGAGTGACCACCTTGATCCAGCAGGAAGACGGAAGCTTCTTGATCGACAGTCGCTTCGACGTCAGCTTCCGTGTGCACTTCGTCGGCTCGCCGGACGGTCCTCTCGCCGGCTTCGAGGACGAGGTCGAGGGGCAGGTGACCGTCGTGGCCACGTCCGTGCAAAAGTAAGAGGCTCTCGACTCGAGGAGCACCCGGCTGCGGTTCTCGCGGTACGACCGAGCGGGCTCAGGGCGAGCCCGCGGGACGCAGCGACTGCCGCGGCCGGGCTCCCTCGAGCTGCACCTCGAGATCGATGGGAGCCGGGGAGACCCCCACCACCGTTCCGACCCACGGATAGACGCCCCCCGACTGCACCTCGCGCGGGCTGATCGTCAGCGGGTAGCGCGGACCGCGCTCGAGCTGCGCCGCCTCCGGCGTCAGTGACACCAGCTCGAGGGGCAGATCGGCGTCCAGGTCGTCCAGACCGTTGATCACGACCTCGACGATGGTGCGCTCGCCGGTCTGGAGCACCGGCTTGGACAGCCGCAGCATCACCGCCAGGCTGCGGAACGGTCCGCTCACAGCGTTTCCCCGCTCGACGAGCTGCAACCGGGTCGGTCCCAGGATCGACAGCGGGCACCGCACCACGGTCCGCCGCGGGGACTCCGCCAGCGGCGTGGCCCCGTGACCTTCCAGCGAGACCCGGGTGTTGGTGACGTCGCCGTCGAAGGGGCCGACAATCTCCAACGGCTCGCCGGCCTTGCCGAGAGGCAGGTAGGAGTACCCGGAGGAGCCCGCCTCCAGGGTCGCCGCCACCGGCAGCACCGCCTCCAGAATCACGTGACCCTTGGGATTGAGGAGCTGCACCGAGAGCCGGTGGGACGCTCCCGGCTGCGAGCCGTCACCGCTCCGTTCGCAGCTCAGGACCGGCAGCTTCGAGCCGGCGACCCCCGCGCACACCGCCACTGGCCCGAACGCGGTGCTCGCCGCCGGCCGGGACAGACCGCCGATGCGAACTCCGAGCCGGCCCATCTTCTGGCGGTTCTTGTCGCGCTTCTTGCCCGGCATCCCGGCGGTGTGGACGATCAGGCTGCCGGAGACGGTCTCGCCGACGCCCAGGTCGTACGGCAGCAACACCTCCACCGCCCCTTCTTTGAGCCGGAACTGGACCGCGTGCAACCCCTCGGTGCGCCGCACCTCGGCATGTCGCAGCTTGTCGGCGGCGAGCGGGGGGAGCGAGAGCAGCGAGACGAATAGAGCGAGCAGGACTGCGAGTGGGAGAGCGCTCGGACGGGGCATCGGCTGGCAGCTTAGCGGCGCCCGGCGGGGAGTGTCAACGAAGGGGCCGCCTCAGACCAGGGTGCGCAGCACCGCGCGCAGCGCTTCCAACTCCGGGGCCGCGGTGACGTTGCGCAGCGGCTGATCGAGCAACGCGGCGAGGGACTCCGGCAGCGGCGGCTCGCCGCCCACCTCCGGCGCCACCACCTCACCGAACTTGGCCGGATGGGCGGTCGCCAGGATCACCGCCGGGCCCGGTGGCAGCGCTCCCTCCGCGCGCAGCTCGCGCCAGGCCAGCCAGCCCACCGCCGTGTGGGGGTCGAGCACCGTGCCCGTCGTCTGGTGGACCTCGCGGATCGCCCCCCGAATGGCCTCGTCGCCGAAGCTCGCCCCGAGCAGATGCCGGCGCAGCGCCGCCGCTCCGTCGCCGAGCAGCGCTTGGAGCCGCGCCAGGTTGGAGGGGTTTCCCACGTCCATCGCATTGGCGACGGTGCGCACCGAGGGCCGGGGACGGAAGCATCCCGTCCGTAACAGCTCGGGCACCACGTCGTTGGCGTTGCAGGCGGCGACGAAGGGCCGCCGGCACGGCAGACCCATCTCGGCGGCCAGCAGCCCCGCGGTGAGGTCGCCGAAGTTGCCGCTGGGCACCACGAAGACCGGCTCGGCCGTGGGCCTCTCGGGAGCCGTCCGCCGCAGCTCGGCCACGGCGTGGGCGTAGTACACCATCTGGGGCAGCAGCCGGCCCAGGTTGATCGAGTTGGCGGAGGTCAGCCGCAGCCCGCGGGGCAGCTCGCGGTCGGCGAACGCTTCCTTGGCCAGCCGCTGGCAATCGTCGAACGTTCCCTCGACCGCCACTGCCAGCACGTTGCCGCCGAGGGTGGCGAATTGGCGCTCCTGGCGAGGGGACACCTGCCCACGCGGATAGAGCACCACCACCCGGGTGCCGGCGACGCCGTGAAACGCCCGGGCCACCGCGCCTCCGGTATCGCCCGAGGTCGCCACCAGCACCGTCACCGGCGCGTCTCCGGACGGCGCCACCTCGGGCAGCAGCCGGGCCAGAAAGCGCGCGCCGACGTCCTTGAAGGCGAGGGTCGGGCCGTGGAACAGCTCCAGCAGCCAGAGATCGTCGTCGGGGCTCAACGGCGTGACCGGAATAGGGAAGGAGAAGGCGTCCGCGGTCAGCTCCGCCAGCCGCTCCGGCTCCAAGGTGCCCTCGAGATACGGGCCGAGCAGGGTGGTGGCGATTTCCGCCAGACCGGCCCCCGTGAGCAGCTTCCGCCACGCATCCGCCGGCAGCCGGGGCACCTCCTCGGGCATGTAGAGGCCGCCGTCGGGTGCCAGCCCCCGCCATACGGCCTCCGCCAGGGTCGCCGGGGCCGCCCGTTCCGCGGTGCTCACGTAGCGCATGGGGGGAGAAGGTATCAGTTGCCGGGCACGCCGTAGTGTTGCCGCTCTCACTCGGCCCGCAACACCGTCACCGGATCGGTCCGCGACGCTCGGCGTGCTGGTAACCAACACGCCAGCAGCGCGGCCGCGAGCAGCACGGCGCCGCCGGCGGCGAGGGCGGTGAAGCCTCCTGTGCCGATACCGTAGAGCGAGGAGCGGAGCCACCGGGAGAGCAGCAGGGCACCGACCACGCCGAGACCCAGCCCGATGCCGGCGAGCTGGAGACCCTGGCCCAGCAGCAGCCATCGGATCGACCGGTGAGTGGCGCCGACTGCCATCCGGATCCCCAGCTCCAGACGGCGCTGACCGACGGCGAAGGCCATGATGCCGTACACCCCCAGCACGGCGAGCACCAGCGCCACGGAGGCGAAGCCGCCGAGCAGCCGGCTCTGGAGCCGTTCCCCCCACAGATGCTCGCGGCGTACGCTCTCCAGCGGCTCGAGGGCCACCACCGGCAGGGTGGCGTCGAGCCGGTGCAGCTCGCGGCGTACGACCGGCAGCAGATCGCGTGGCGGCCACTCGGTGCGGAGCAGCACCTTGAGGCTCCACCGGGGAGCCCGGTGGTAGGGCAGGTGGATCTGGAAGCTCGCCTGGTCGGTCTCCTCACCCGGCTCCTCGTAGTAGAGATCGGGAGCCACCCCGACGACGCGAAACCAGACGTCCGGCGGGGTGGACGTGAAGCGGAGCCGGCGGCCGATGGCGTCGCCATCCCACAGCCGATCCGCCAATCGCCGTCCCACCACCGCCACCCGCTCCGAGCTGGGCTCGGCGGATTCGACCGAATGGAACCAGCGGCCCTGGAGCATCTCGACACCCAGCGTGTCGAGAATCGACGACGACGAGCCGATCACCGTCACCGGCAGGTTGCCGCGATCGGGATCGGCGCCTTCGGCGAGCACGCTGGCGGAGATGCCGTCCTCGTCCAGGGGCACGGCGCCGGTGGCGGCGGCGGCCGAGACCCCCGGCAGCGCGGCGAAGGCGCGCTCCGCGAGCTCGGCGAAAGCGCCCCGCTCCTCGTCGCTGTCGTACGCCTCGCCGTTGAGATGGGTCCGCAGCACCCACAGCCCGTCGGTGTCGAAGCCGGGGTCGAGGTGGTACAGGGCGCCCAGGCTTTCGACCAGCAGAAAGGCGCCGAACAGCAGCATCACCGCCAGCGCGGTCTCGGTCACCACCAGCGCGCGTTGCATGCGCTGCCGCGCCGGGCTGGGCGAGCCCCGCCGGCCGGACTTTAGCTCCGTGGCGACGTCGCGCGGCAGGGCCCGCAGCGTCGGGAGCGTTCCGAAGAGCAAGGTCGCGAGGACCGCCAGACCCACGGCGTAGGCGGCCACCTCGCCGTCGACCGAGGCGTTGATCCAGTAGGCAAAGCCCTGGGGGTTGGCGACGACGACGAAATCGATCACCCACACGGCAAGCAGAAGGCCGACAGCGGCCCCGGCCAACGCCAGCAGCAGGCTCTCGGTCAGCAACCGACGTAGCACTCGCCCGCGACTGGTGCCCAGGGCGAGACGCACCGCCAGCTCGTGGCGGCGCTCGGTCTCGCGCACCAGCAGCAGGTTGGCGATGTTGGCGCAGGCGATCAGCAGCACGAAGGCCACCGCGCCCAGCAGCAGGGCCAGCGCGTGGCGGGTGCCTTCATCCACCAGCGACTCCCGCCAGGGCAGGAGATCGAAGGTCCAGCCGCGGTTGGAATCGGGATGCTCGCGTGCGAGCTCGTCGCCGTGAGCCCGGGTCTCGGCGCGAGCCGCCGCCAGTGAGACGCCGGGTTCTATCCGGGCGACCAGACGGTCGAGCCATTGCAGCCGGCTCTCCCGGTCTTCGGCCGTGAGCGCGAGAGGCACCCACGCCTGCGCCACCGCCGGAAAGCGGAAACCCGGGGGCATGATCCCCACCACCTCGCGCTCGGCGCCGTCGATGCGCAGCGTCGAGCCGATCGCCTGCGGGCTGCCGCCGAAGCGTTGCTGCCACAGCTCGTGGCTGAGGATCACCACGCGGTCCTCCCCGGGGATCCCTTCGGAATCGAAGAACTCCCGGCCATCCAGAGGCACGACGCCGAGGAGTGAGAACAGACCGGGGGAGATCGCGGCGCCGATCACCCGTTCGGCCTCCGCGCCCTCGAGCACCAGGCTCCGGCCGTCGTAGGCGCCCAAACCGGAGCAGCTCTGGCAGCGCTCGGCGAGATCGACATAGTCCGCCGGCCGGAAGTCGTATGCCTCGACGTCCATCTCCCGGTGCTGCATGGCGATCGACACCAGACCCTCGTCGTCCACGTAGGGAAGGGGACGGAGCAACAACGCGGACATCAGGGTGTACACCGCGGCGTTGGCGCCGATGGCGAGGGCCAGAGTGAGCACCACGGTGGCGGTGAAGCCAGGCCGCCGTACGGCGGAGCGTGCCGCGGAGCGGAGGTCGTCGGAGAAATCCTGGAGCAGGTGGGTCATCGGTCGTCCCTCCCGGTATCGTTCCACCTATGGCAGAGAGCAAGCCGGGTGCCAGCGCTCGAGCCCCCGTTTCCTGCGGGCTGCGGGCGATTCCAGGCCTCTCGGCGCTCGAATCTGGGAAAGGGGTGTTCGGATGCGGCGGGTCTCTCGCAGGTCGAGCTCGCGCGCCGTCTCGGCTGCAGTCAGCAGGCCGTCGCCCGTGCCGAGCGCTGGGAGAGCAGCCCCACCGTCAAGCTCCTCCGCACCTGGGCGGAGGCCACGGGGCGCCGGTTGGAGGTGCGGTTCGGGAAGGGCCCGAAGCCGTGAGGGTCTCCCGGATACAGAGCCGAATCCGTCAGCAACCGTAGCAGTACACGATGTTGTTGGACACGATGCAGCCGCTGCAGCCTGGGCACTGGGCGAATTCGGCGGCGCTTTCACAGCGCCGGAGCGCGTGGAACAAACCGTCCTGATTCGGGTCCGCCAGCTCACGGATCTCGTCGAGTGACTTGGCTGGGGTTTGGTCGGGTGCCTCGGCGATCTTGAGATCCTGTGCGGGAGCCTCCGGCGCCGGAGCTTCCTCGGCAGGCTTCTGATTGTCGACCTCCGGTGTTTCGACACCGATGCCGGCAACGGCGAGCGGGGCAGCGAGCACAGTCACGAGGACCAGCAAGCTGATTCGACGCATGGTGCAATCCTCCTTGGATGAAGGTTCTCAATACACGAACTTTCGGTAAAGTGTATCAGCCCTCAGGTCCCGGAGCTCCGATCGTCTCCCAGCCCGAACTCCACCAGCCGCTCCCGCGGCACCCGCCGGTCGATGCGCCAGGGCTTGGGACGCCGGTTCTTGAGGTTGGCGCCGTGGACCACCTGGAGCAGATAGCAGCCAGCGATCCGGTGGGTCCCGGATAGCGTCTCCAAGTGCTTGTGATCCACCTCGTAGGGGTTGAGCCCACCGCGGAACGCGGCGAGCGGGGACGGCTCGTCCCGCCGGTAGCGATGCAGCCGCCCGGTGCTTGCGTCCAGCCGCAGGAGCTCCTTGGTGAGACAGATGCGGGCGGTCTCGGGCGCCCGTTCGACCGCTTCGAGCCAACCCTGGTGGACGGCGTCGTCGGAGTCGAGCCGGGTGACGATCTCGTCCGCGGCTCCGCGCCAGCCCCCGTGCCACTCGTCCTGCACCTCGACCCGCGCCCACTCGAGGTCGGCGATCTCTCGGGTGACGAAGCCCGCCACCTCGCTGCCGCACAGCAGCACCGCGGGTGCTCCCAGCCCCGACACACTCGGCACGTAGAAGCGGCGAAACAACCGGAGCCGCCCTTCCAGCCACTCCCGGCTGCGGTACGACTCGGCGGAGTCGGGCTGGAGGCGCGGGACCGCGAAGCGGGTCAGAAAGACGTGTCGGTGGGCCAAGGCGGGCTCCCGGGAGGTCCCGCCGATCGTAGCCGCTCACCCGGGCGCCGTAAAGGTCTCCGGCCCGCGCACTGTGGACGCTGCTGGCCAGCGCCCGCCCGGCGCTCACCGGCCCGCCGCTACTGGAGAGTCCGCCAGCAGGCGACGAAGTGATCGACCTGAGCGCGGAGGAGACGCTCCGCCTCTTGATTGGGCGCCAGCCACAAGCGGTCGTCGCCGGGCTTGACGACTCGGGCCTGGGGGGCGATGGCCGGGTCGTAGAAGAACACCACGTGGCGGATCGGGATCTTGGGATCCTGCTCGATCCGCTCGGTCAGCCAGCGGGCGAGCGCCGGCAGGTCGTAGACGTTCTCCGAGGGATGGCGGAGCCCCGCCTCGCGGCTCCAGCCCCAGTACATGTCGTGGTCGATGAGCTTGAAGGCGACTCCGCTCACCGGGTCGTAGCCGTCCAGATGGAGCGCCTCCCAGAGGATTTCGGTGGTGTGGAGCGGCAGGCTCGGATCCTTGCTGCGATCGAGGTAGCGCCGCTCCTCGTAGGCGAAGCCGATGGTCGGGATGCGAGGTCCCGGAGATTGGAGCTCGAGACCGTCGGCGGCGAGCTGGTCGAGGATGATGCGCACCCCCTGGATCTCGTTCATGAAGCGCTCGATGTCGTTGTCGCGGGTGCCGGTACCCTCGCCGTGCTCGAAGAGACCGAGGATCCGCCGACCGGTCCAGCCCGGACCGCGGTCGACGATCGGGCACTGGAGCGGCTCGGCGTCGGAGCTCTCCGTCACCTGGACGAGCTCGTAGCCGGCGAGATCGACCGGCGGCAAGAGGATCAGCAAGAGGGGGAGTAGGAGTAGGGCAGGGTAGTGGGGAACGCCGATCCAGGTGCGCATGGGTGCCTCCGAGCTCGGACGGCCAGCACCGGGCGCCCGGAGCGGGCGGCGGGCGGTCGTCCTGAGCCCTTAGACTCGTCGGAGCGGCTGCGAGCTCCCGCTCACGACATCTCGGCCGCCGCCCGCAACACGTCCGCGAAGACTCCGGCGGCGGTGACCTCGGGGCCGGCTCCGGGTCCCCGGATCACCAGCGCGGTGGTCGCGTACCGTTCCGTCGTGAACGCCACCAGGTTGTCTCCCACCGCCACCTCGTAGGCGGGATGCTCCGGCCCCACCGCCTTGACCGCCACCCGGGCTGCGGGCTCCTCCCCCGGCTCACCCAGCACCGCCACGTGACGCAACCTTTGGCCTTCCTCCTCCGCGGCTTGCTGCCACTCCGCCCAGATCTCGTCCTGGGCCTCGATCTCGCGGAAGAAGGTGTCGAGCTCCATCGCCGTCCAGTCGTGGCTCGCGGGCAGCAGGGGCTCGCAGGCCACCGCCTCGGGCTCCAGGGAGCGCCCGGCGCGGCGGGCGAGGATCACCAGCTTGCGCACCACGTCTCCGCCGGAGAGGTCCTCCGCCGGATGCGGCTCGGTGAGCCCGCGCTCGTGGGCCTGGCGCACCGCGGCCGAGAACCGGTCTCCGGCGCTCAGCCGATCGAGCACGAAGCTCAACGTGCCGGACAGCATGCCCTCGACGCGCCGGACCCGGTCGCCGGTGCGCACCAGGTCGTCGAGGGTGGAGAGCACCGGTAGCCCGGCTCCCACCGTCGCTTCGAGCCGCAAGGCCGCACCGCCGCGGGCCGCCGCCTCGACCAGCTCTCGGTAGCGTGCCGAGGGACCGGCGAAGGGCACCTTGTTGGCCGCCACCAGCGCGACCCCGGCTTCCAGCATCCGCCGGTGGAAAGGCACCAGGGCGTTGGAGGCGGTGAGATCGACCAGCACCCGTACGGCGCCGCGGCGGGCGCCCAGGCGGCTTCCGAGCCGCTCCAGGTCCGGCGCGCCGGCAGCGTCCGAGCCCAGCAGCTCTTCCCAGATCGCCGGATCGAGACCGGCGTCGCCGGCCTCGCGCTCTCCATCCTCGCGCTCTCCATCCTCCCGGTCTTCCTCCGAATCCACCAGCGCCATCTTCCGGGTGTTCCACAGGGCCACCAGACGCAGATCCACCCGGTCGCGCTCGGCCAGATCCGGGGCAGCCCTGGTGAGGCAGGAGAGAAAAGCGCGGGCGACCCGGCCGGTGCCCGCCACCGCCACCTCGATCCGCCGCCGCCGGGGGGCGAAGAACGCGCCGTGCACCGCCCGCAGCGCACGGGTCTCGTCGTTGGTGGCGACGGCGATGGAGACGTTGCGCTCGGACGACCCCTGGGCGATGGCCCGCACGTTGATGCCGTGATCTCCCAGCACGCCGAACAGCCGCGCCGCCAGCCCCGGCATCTCGCACATGCCCTCACCGACGGCGGCCAGGATCGCCACGTCCTCTTCCACGGTCAGCTCGTCGATCAACCCGGCTCGGCGCTCGAGACGAAACTCGGAGTCGACGGAGCGCCGGGCGCGGTCGCGTTCCTCGGGCGCCACCGCAAAGCAGATGGAGTGCTCGGAGGAAGCCTGGCTGATCAGGATCACGCTCACCGACTCGCGGGCCAGGGCGCCGAAAAGCCGCTGGGCGATGCCGGGCACGCCCACCATGCCGTCGCCCTCCAGGCGCATCAGGGCCACCTGGTGGATCGACGAGATGGCGCGTACCGGGAAGGGGCTCTCGGGGGCGGTCTCCTCGATCCACGTACCCGGGGCGTCCGGCTCGAAGGTGCTCTTGATCGCCAGCGGGATGCCTCGCGCCCGCGTCGGATGCACGGTCGGCGGGTAGACCACCTTGGCTCCGAAATGGGACAGCTCCATCAGCTCGGCGTAGGAGAGCCGTGGAAGCGGGAAGGCGTCGGGTACCCGACGCGGATCGGCGCTCATCACACCGGCCACGTCAGTCCACAGCTCGACCGCCTCGGCGCGGACGGCGACACCCACCAGGGCCGCGGTCAGATCCGAGCCGCCGCGCCCCAGGGTGGTGGTGTGGCCCTCGTGGGAAGCGCCTACGAAGCCGGCGATCACCGGCACCGGGCCGCGGCCTTCGCGGGCGTCCTCCAGCGCGTGGGCGATGCGGGCATAGGTGGGCTCGGGATCCACCCGCGCGGCGCCGAAGCCGTCGTCGGTGACGATCAGCTCGCGGGAGTCGACGACCTTGACCTCGACTCCGGCCGCGGTCAGCGCGGCGGCCACCAGCGGCGCCGACAGCCGCTCGCCGTAGGACAACACGCTGTCGCGGGTGCGCGGGCTCGCCTCGCGCAGCAGGTGGACGCCGTGGAGCAGGTCACCGAGATCCTCCAGCCGCGCCTGCACCCAGCCCTCCAGCCAGCCGCGCTGCCCTTTTGGTGCCAGCTCCGCCACCGCTTCCAGGTGACGGCGGCGCAGGAGCGTCAGCCGCTGACGCCAGCCGTCTCGGCGCTGAGACGCTTCCTCCAGCGCGGTTTCCAGCTCGTCGGTGACCCCACCGAAAGCCGAGACCACCACCGCCACCGATCCCTCGCTGCGCGCCCGCTGGACGATGTCGACCACCCGCCGCACCCGTGCCGGCTTGGACAGCGAGCTGCCGCCGAGCTTGAGCACTTTCATCGTCCGCTCCCCATGGAGCGGATCTTGTCACGGGGTGGCTGGGTGAGGGCTCTCCGCGCTGGAGGTCAACATCGTCAGCAACCCCTCGCTCCCCCTTGGCAACTCGCCGCCGTCGGACCGCCCGTGCGACTTGGCGAGGCGCTCGGCGACCCGGTTGTAGGCCCTCAGCAGCTCGCGGGGATCGCAGATGCCGGCCACCAACGCGTCGCGCCCTTCCACCCGCTCGACCGGTCAGCGTCGACGGGGTCCGTGCAGCCGGTCCCGTAGCCGATGTGGTGCAGCTCGTGGGCGAGGTGGTTCCCTCCGGGGAACTGTCGCTTTCAGACAATTGGACGAGCCGTCTCGGCAGAGGTTGTGCGAGACGCGATCAGTGTACTTGGCCAGGGGTCCGGATCGGATCCGCCCAAACGTCGGGTGAAGGTCCTGGTCCTTTATAGACCGGGGGTCCCGTCCGGGTGGGTGGGGACGAACGGAGACATGGGCAGGTAGGATCGTTACGTATCTGAACGAAGGAGGAACCCGTGAAACAGGTGACCATTCGAATAATGGACGAAGACCTCGAGGAGAGCTTGGCGCGGGTAGTACGGCAACAGAAGACCTCAACGGAAGCGGCGGCGCTCTTTTTGCTGCGTCGCGGTGCCGGACTTGGGGAAAGACAGAACCATGCGGGGGCGATGGGGAGCTCGTCGGACCGCTTCGTCGGCTCCTGGGAAGTCGAGCCTGAGCAAATTCTTCTGACCGGTGCCGATGGGACGGGCTAGGCCCATTCCGGAGCTCTGATCACCTCCCCTCCCCATACCCCGTCAGCTCGACATAGCCGCGACCGGTGACCGGCTCGCCGGCCCGGGTGCCGGTGACTGCCACCGCACCCTCCCAGTAGCGGAAGGACACGTCGAGCTCCTGGTCCGCCAGCAAGGGTCGGACGTTGAGATCCAAACCCTGCTCGGGCAGGCGAAGGCGCCAGCCGGCAGGGTACAGGGTGTTGCTGTGCGGGCTGCGCCAGTGGTCCAGCACCTCCACTTCTGCATCCTGCCAGGCGAGCCGCTCGCTCGTCCCGTCGGGAGCCACCCACAGACCCTCGCTGTTTGGGGACGTGGAGCCTTCCTGCTGACGGATCCGGTAGAGCATCAGCTCCCAGGGCTCGTTCTGGGCATCGGTGAGCTGGAGCGCAAACCAATCCCAACCGACCTCGCCTTCGCCCAGCGCGCTGGTCGACCACTCGCGGTCCATCCACGCCGTGCCGCTCACCGCGAAGCGCTCGCCGCCCACCGTCACCGTGCCCGCCGCCGGCAGCCGGGTCAGCGAGTAGTAGTAGGAAGCGTTGCCCGGCTCCGGACCCTTCTGCGACAGCCCCCGATCCCCCTGCAACACGGCTTCCTTGCCGGGTGAGAGCACGAGGTCGAGACCCACCTCGCCGCTCGGTTCCGCGGCCTGGAGACGGAAGGGAAGGTGCGAGCCGAGCTCGAGCCCGGTAGCGCTCCAGTCGTCGAGCCACACCTGGAAGACCTCGCCCTCGCCCGCCGTGGCACCGGCGAGCCCCAGGGCTCCGCGTCGGAAGCGCTCGAAGGCGTGGAATCTTCCACCCTGTTTTCCGCCGTCGATGTCGCTCACGGCGAAGTGGGCCATCCACACCTGGCGGCTGGCCCAGGGTGAGGCGCGCTCGGGAGCGCCCGCCGTCGGCTCCGGTGCCACGGCGAAACGGAAGAAGGTGAGCTGAAACCCGAAACGCCGGCTCTCTTCAGCGCTCGGAGTGTCCAGATTGCCAACGAAGTACCACCATTCGGTCTGGAAGCCGGGATGCGGCCCGTGGTCGGCGGGGAAGGAGAAGACCCGCGGCTCGACAGCGCGGGCGTAGCCGGAGAGGTCACCGTCTCCGGCCATCAAGGAGCCCACGCGCAGGGGGGAGAGCGGCCCCTTAGAGCCTTCCGAGCCCAGCCGGTCGTCAGTGCAGCCCAGAAGGGCGGTGAGGGCAACGAGAGCCAAGAGGCAGGGTGCGAGACGTCGCAGCTTGAACGATCGTGGGCCAGTCATCCATTGGGTCCTATCCATCCCCGGCTTCCCCCCTCACTCCTCCCGCAACGCCACCGCCGGCGACGTCCGCGCCATCTTCCAGGCGGGGTAGAGCCCGGCCAGCACCGCCGCCGCCAGCGCCAGCAGCACCGCCTGGACCAGCACCTCGGGTGCGATCTCCATCGAGATCGACCAGCCAAACGACCGCCGGTTGATCACGTAGATCATCACCACCGCCATCACCAGCCCCATCGGCAGCGACAGCAGACCGGCCACCAGCCCCATCAGCCCCGTCTGCGTGGTCACCAGACGCCAGACCTGGCGCGGCGTCAAGCCGATGGCGCGCAGCACTCCCAGCTCGCGGGCGCGCTCGAGCTGCAACGCCATCAACGCCGACAGCACGCCGATGAACGCCACCAGCCCGGCCAGCAACCGCAGCACGTCGGTGATCAGAAACGTGCGGTCGAACAGCTCCAGCGAGCGCTCCTTGAGCGCCCGGTTGGGCTGGACGTTGAGCCCGCCCAGACCGCGGATGCGGTCCGCCACCTCGGCGGCATCGGCCCCTGGCGCCAGGAATGCCGAGATGGCGGAGATCGCCGGGTCGTCCCAGTAGCGGTCGTAGGTGGCCCGGGAGATCAGCACCAGCCCGCGGTCCGAGGCGTAGTCCGTGTAGACGCCGACGACGGGAAACGTGCGTGGCCCGCGGTCGGTGGGCAGAGTCACCTCGTCCCCGGGTGCGAGCTCCCGTCGGTAGGCGAGAACCTCCGAGACGAGGACCGCCTCCTGCGCCTGGAAGGCCGGCCAGACCCGGTCCGGCTGCCCCTGGGTGAGTGGGATTCCCGGATAGCTCCGCTCGTCCATGTCGAGAGCCAGAAGCCGGGTGATACGGACCTCGGCACCCTCCCCTGCGACCCCCTCGTGTGGCTCTCCCACGACCGTTTCCAGCTCGCGCCGCCGGACGGAGCTGGCGCGGGCGACGCCGGGCAGGCTTCCGATGCGCCGTTGCAGCGCCTTGTCGAGATGGGCGGAGCCGAAACCGGGCGTGGGCTCGGCGGGGGAGACGTACAGGTCCGCTTGGAGCGCCGACTCCAGCCAGGTGGCGACGGTGCCGCGAAAGCTGCCGATCATCACCCCGACGCCGACCGTCACCGACACCGCGATGGTCAGCGCCGCGAGGGCGACCGCGGTGCGCGACAGCGAGGCGACCACGCCGCGGGCCGCCATCCGTCCCAGCAATCCGAGCAGACGCCCCAGCACCGGGCTCGCCAGACGCATCAGCGCCACCGTCACCCCCGGGGTCAGCAGCGCCAGCCCCATCAGGATCGCGAACAGAGCACCAAAGCTGGAGACGATCCCCTCGACCGAGAGCAACACCGCGGCCCCCGCGATGCCGAGCACCACACCGGCCCAGGCCGCTCGCGGCACGCCGCGGCGCGCCCGGGCTTCGAGCCCGGAGCGGAGCTGGGCGGCCCGGGGCGGCGCCTGCACCGCCTCGAGAGCCGGCGCCAGCGCGGCCAGCACCGTGGCGCCCAACCCGAGCGCAAAGCCCTTGGTCAGGCTCCACGGGTCGAGCGCCAGCTCGCGCACCTGGACGGCGAAGTAGAGGTCGTTGATGGTGGTGGTGACCTGCTCGACCAGCCGGGTGCCGAGCACGTAGCCCGCCAGCAGCCCCAGCGCGGTGCCCGCGGCCCCGACCGCCACCGCCTCGCCGAGGATCATCTTCAGCACCTGTCCGCGCGTGACCCCGAGAGTCCGGAACGTGCCCAGGAGCTTGCGCCGCTGGACCACCGAGAAGGTCATGGTGTTGTAGATGAGAAACATGCCGCAGATCAACGCCAGCAGGGCGAGAGCCTGGAGGTTGAGCCGAAAGGCGCGGGTCATCTCCTCCGTGGCCTGGCTGCGAGCGGCGGCGGGGAGCACCCGGGCGTCGGTGGACAGGATCTCCCCGACCCGCCGCAGCATCGCTTCGCCCTTCTCTCCGCGGGGCACCAGGAGATCGATGCGGGAGAGGGTGCCGAGCCGGCCGAGCAGCTCCTGGGCGGTGGCGATGTCGGCGATCAGCAGGGCGTCGAGGGCCTCTCTACGGGTCGTCTGTCCGGGCTCGACAAAGCCGACGATCTCCACGCTCCGCACCTGACTGCCGTTGTCGAGGGACAGCGAGTCGCCGATCTCGACACCGAGATCTGCGGCAGTGTCGCGGGAGACGACGACCGCGCCGGGCCGGGTGAGAAAAGCGCCGACGTCGATCCCCCGATCGCGGCCAAGGCCGCGCAGGTAGGGTCGGAACGGCCGCTCGGAGAACGGATCGACCCCCAGCACCCGGAGGGTCGGACGACGGCCCGTCTCCTCTTCGGCACCGGGCTCGGTGGCGAGCTCGACGGCTCCTTCCACCACGGGCGCGGCGGGCCGGATGCCGGCCTCGACCACGAGCCTGCGGAAGAGATCCTCGTCGAGCCCAGAAGCGCCGCCGACGATCTGGTGGGTGGTGCGGCCGGTGACCGCCTCGGTGGAGAGACCGAAGGCTTTCTGCGCGCTGGCGTTGGCGAGGTCGACCGACACCACGACGGCGACCCCGAGGGCGACCCCCAGCACCGAAAGCCCCGCCTGCCATGGGTGGCCCAGGAGATAGCGGCGGGAGGCGCGGGCGAGGAGGGTCAAGGGGAGGGATTCTGGAGCTTGTGGCGACTCACTTCGATCACGTCGTTGAGCCGACTCAGGCCTCGGAGGATCACACCCTTTTGGATCCCACAGGCCCTAGCCCTGACTCAAAAAGGATTCGTCGTTCAATGTGAGAGTCGCCCTCATGGAGACATCTTGATGCTTGGGGTGACTACAGTCAAGAAATCCAAGGAACGGCGGGTTCAAAATGCAGCACGGAAGAGCCGTGGCGGGACCAACCACCGTGAGAAGCCGCCCCAACCCCCCAATCCGCAGCCACTCGAGGTGCTAGAGAGCACGAAGCGCGTACACTCGGCCGGTGACCGTCCGCGAGCCCTCACACATCCATCTGCTTTCTGCCAAGGCGTGGCCCTACGTCGTCGTGATGAGCCTCGTCGTCGCCCTGCTGATCGTCGGCCTGTGGAACCATCTCGCCCTCCAGGCCCCCTTGGGCCGGGTCCTGGCCTCCGACGAGCGCAACGCCGGGATCGAGGCGCGCGCCCATTTCGGCAGCTACATCCGGCCCCACGTGCTGGTGTTCGACCTGCGTCGCGTCGCCGAGGGGACCCGGGAGGTCGACACCTTCCGCGTGCTCCTCCAATTCGCAGCGGCGCTCCAAGACCGCCGGTTCGAGACCGTGCGGATGGCCCATCGCGGTACGACAAAGCTCGTTCTCGATGGGGACTACTTTCAGCGCATGGGCCGGGAGTACGGGGACAAGAACCCCCTGCTTTTCGTAGCCGGCTTCCCCCGGTATTTGCGGCGGCCGAACGGCGAGCGGGTCTTTCCCCAGGGGGCGCACGGCAGGGAGGACCGACCCTACCGCCAGCTCGCGGACTTTTGGGAGGTGTACCAAGTCTGGTACCTCACCGAGCGGACACCACCGCCCTGACGCCCTCTCCAGGAAGGGTCGGCCTCGTGTAGTCTCGGGGAGGATCGACTGGGAGATGCGATGGCTCAGCCCAAGACGGAAAGAACGTGGTCTGACATCAAGGTCAGCTCCTGGGAGGAGCTGCTGAGCGAGCTGCACTCCTCACCGGTGATTCCCACCCAGGAGCGCCAGGGGGGGCATCGGCGATCCCCGTACGTCTTTCGGGGTATGTCGGACGCGTCGTGGCCGCTCCAGACCAGCCTCGAGCGTCTGGGCTCACCGGCGCGCTGGGTCGAGAAGCCCCTGATGCGGGCGTTCGAAAAGTACGCACCCAGCCAAGTGGTGGCCCGGAACTCCGACTGGGAGAACCTCGCCGTCGCCCAGCACAACGGTCTTCCCACCCGGCTCCTGGACTGGACGGTGTCGCCCCTGATCGCCGCCCACTTCGCCACCGCCGAGGCGCAGTTCAAGGAGGTCGACGGGGTGATCTGGTGCGTCCACGTCGACGCGGTGCGGGACGACTTGCTGCCCACGTCGATGAAGGAGGGCCTGCTCGAAGCGCAAGCTTTCGTCTACAACGTGCATTTGCTGGCGGCGGTGTTTCCGAGCCTGGAGACGTTCGACGCCACCGAGGAGAACGAGGGCGACATCCTCATCTTTATCGAGCCGCCGTCCATCGACCAGCGGATCCACAACCAGTTCGGCATCCTGTCGGCGATGAACGGCTCGTCGAAGAGCCACGACGAGTTTCTGCACCGGTGCTACGAGTCGCGGCCCGATCTGGTCAAGCGCATCGTCGTCGAGAGCGGCGCCAAGTCCGAGATCCGCGACATGCTGGATCAGAACAACATCACGGAGAGGATGCTGTTCCCCGGGCTCCCGGGTCTGTGCTCGTGGCTCAAGAGGTACTATGGGCCGACCTAGCGGGCACAGGGGTCCAAGGCGCTAAGAAGCCCTCGTTCGTTTTGGAACAGCCCTTCTTGGGCGCTAAGAGACCCCCGTTCGTTTTGGAACAGGTGTTCTTAGCCGCTAAGAGACCCCCTTCCATTTTGGAACAGGTGTTCTTAGCCGCTAAGAGACCCCCATCCATTTTGAAACAGGCGTTCTTAGCCGCTAAGAAGCCTTGTTCAGGCGAATCGGAAGGGTTGCCTCGGCTGTGAAGCTCTCATTCAACCTTTGCAAAGTGTGTGGGCTCGCCCTGCTCTGCGTCTCGGCCGCCTGCTCGGCACCGCCGCCGGACGTGGTCCTGATCTCCATCGACACCCTGCGCGCGGACCGGCTCGGCGCCTACGGCTGGGAGGAGGCGCACACACCGGTGATCGACGAGCTGGCCGAACGGGGTACCGTCTTTACCCGCGCGTACACGCCGCTGCCACGCACCACGCCCGGTCTCGCCTCGCTGCTCACCGGCTTGGAGCCCCACCGGCACGGCTCGCGGGAGGTCGGGCAGCCGATGCGCTTCGACGTGCCCACCCTGGCCGAGGTACTCGCCGATCACGGCTGGGCCACCGTCGGGGTCAGCGCCAGCGTCGTGGCCGGTCCAGGGCAGGGACTCGACCGGGGATTCCAGCGCTTTGTGCGGGCGGGGGAGCTACCGTCGACGGATGCCGGCAACGCCACCGCGCGGGCGCTCGCCGAGGTGCAAGCTCTCGAGGGCCCCGAGCCACTCTTTCTGTGGCTCCACACCATCGATCCCCACCTCCCGTACAAGCCTCCAGCCCCCTGGGGAAACGGTCCGCGGGGCGATGGCTGCAGGGAAGTGATGGCCTTCGGTCGACAGCGCGGCTGGGGGGCCGGGCATCTCTACAGCGACCGCGAGGGTCGTGCCGCCCGTGCCCTCGACTCCTGCTCATTTCTCTACGATGCGGAAATCGCCTACGGTGACGACAAGGTGGGCGTGCTGCTGCGGGGCCTCGAGCTGGTACGGCCGGAGCGCCCGCGGTGGGTGATCCTGACCTCCGACCACGGCGAGAACCTGGGGGAGGACGGGCTCTACTACCAGCACGGGCCATCGCTCCACGATGCCAGCCTGCGGGTGCCGCTGATCTTTGCCGGGCCCGGGGTCCCCCCCGGCCGGCGGGTGGCCGACCTGGTGACGCTCCAGGATGTCGTGCCGACGCTGCTTCGACGGCTCGGGATCAAGCCGCCGGAGGCTCCGGAGGCTTCCTTCGACGGCGTTGACGTCGGGAGGCTCCTGGGGTGGGGCCCGTTCTCCCGCTTCCGCCGCAGCCCGCGGTGGGAGGTGTTCGCCGAGAGCGGCTCGGCCTTGATGGAGCACAACTTCCGGTATCTGCGCTCGGGTCGCGTGGGCGGATTCCATTGCCTCAACGTCCGCCGCTGGTCGCTGTGCGAGCGACCGGGGGAGACGCCCCGGCTCTTCGATCACGAGGCGGATCCGGATCTCACCGTCGACCTCTCCACTCGCGAGCCGGAGACCTACGAGGCGCTGAAGGCGCTGGGTGAGGTCTGGCCGCCGGAAGAGGCGCGCTCGCGGACGGTGCTCGACGGACGATTCAAGCTGGTCGAGCTTCCGGTCCCCCGGGGCGGCTACCGTCGGGTGCTCTACGAGCTGGAGGAAGAGGCCGGTACCTTCGGTGGGGACGACGTCTCGGCCCGATACCCGGACGAATGGCGGGAGCTGGGACGACGGCTGGAGGCGTGGACCTCCGCTCTCCCGGGGCCGGCTCCCCCCGAGCGCTCCGAGGAGGACGTCGACCGGCTTCGCGCCCTGGGCTATGCCGGTGGCGGCTGAAGCGGTCGGCTGAGACCATCGTATCCTTGCGCCGGTCATGCACGGAATCCCCTCAGCGTCCGCCCGAGCCATCGCCGGACTCCTCGCAATTGCTGCTTTGACAGGTTGCGCGTCCGAGCCGCCGGACGTGATCCTGATCACCGTCGACACCTTGCGTGCGGACCGTCTCGGCGCCTACGGCTGGGAGGAGGCGCGCACCCCGGTGACCGACGAGCTGGCCGGGCGGGGCACCGTCTTCACCCGCGCCTACACCCCCATGCCGCGCACCACGCCCGGTCTCGCGTCCTTGCTCACCGGGTTGGAGCCGCACCATCACGGCTCGCGAGAGGTCGGGCAGCCGATGCTCCCCGGGGTACCCACGCTCACCGAGACGCTCGCCGCGCACGGCTGGGTCACCGTGGCGGTGAGCGCCAATGGCGCGGCGGGTCCAGCCCAGGGTCTCGGCCGGGGCTTCCAGCGCTTCGTCCCGGCGGCAGAGCTGCCCTCGAAGGACGCCGGGGACGCGGTGGCGCGAGCGCTCGCCGAGGTGCGGGCTCTCGACGGCTCCGAGCCGCTCTTCCTATGGCTTCACACCATCGATCCGCACGCCCCCTACGGGCCGCCGTCCCCATGGGGCGACGATCCCCGGGGCGACGGCTGCCGCGAGCTGGAGCGCTTCGTCGAGACCCACGGCTGGCAGGGCGGGCACGTGTTCAGCGACCGCGAGGGCCGCTCGTCCCGGGCGCTCGACTCGTGCTCCTTTCTCTACGACGCCGAGATCGCCTACACCGATCACCAGGTGGGCGTGCTGCTGGAGGGCCTGGACCGTCTGCGCCCGGACCGGCCGCGGTGGGTGATTTTCACTTCCGACCATGGCGAAAACCTGGGCGAGGAGGGGCTCTACTACCAGCACGGGCCGTCGCTCCATGAGGCCAGCCTGCGGGTGCCGCTGATCCTCGCCGGGCCGGGGCTCCCCGTCGGCCGCCGGATGGACGACCTGGTGACGCTCCAGGATCTGGCACCCACGCTGCTCGGTCGGCTCGGGCTCGATCCGCCGCCCGAGGTGGCCTTCGACGGTGTCGACCTCGGGCCGCTGCTGGGGTGGAGTCCCCTTTCCCGTCTGCGCCGTGCACCGCGGAGCGAGGTATTCGCCGAGAGCGGCAGCGCGTTGATGGAGCACAACGTCCTCTACCTGCGCTCCGGCCGCGCGGAGGGCATGCATTGCCTCAACGTTCGCCGCTGGTCGCTGTGCGGCCGGCCGGGGGAAACGCCCCGGCTCTACGACCACGAGGTGGATCCGGACCTGACCGTCGATCTCTCCGCCCGTGAGCCCGAGACCTTCGAGGCGATGAGGGCATGGAGCGAGCTCTGGTCGCCGGAGGAGGCGCGTTCGCGGGCGGTGCTGGCCCGCCGGCTCGAGCTGGTGGAGCTGCCGGTCGCCCGCGGCGGCTACCGGCGGGTGCTGCACGAGCTGGGGGCCGGGGAGGGTAGGGGAGGCCGAGACGCATCGGCCCGCTATCCGGACGAGTGGCGGGAGCTGGGCCGACGGCTGGAGGCCTGGACCGCCGGTCTGCCGCAGCCGGTGCCACCGCGGCGGTCCGAGGAGGACCTACGGCGGCTGAGGGCCTTGGGTTACGCGGGGGGCGGGGGATGATGATGTCCGTGCGAAGAGCCAGGGATCGATCGCCCACTCCTCGCTCACCGAAACGGAAAAAACCACGGCAGCAGCAGCGAGGCGAGCAGCCAGAAGAACAGGTTGAGCGGCGCTCCGAAGCGGGTGAAGTCGGTGAAGCGGTAGTTGCCCGGGCCGTAGACCATCATGTTGGTCTGGTAGCCGGTGGGGGTCAGAAACGACGCCGAGGCGGCGAAGCAGATGGCGAATAGAAAGCTCCGCGGATCGACCCCCAGCTCGGCTCCCATCTGCAAGGCCACCGGGGTGAGCACCACCGCCGCCGCGTTGTTGGTGATGGTTTCGGTGGTCAGCGAGGTGACCAGATAGAGCACCGACACCGCCGCCCACGGTGCCAGGTGCGGGGGAAAGAACGAGGCGGGGAGCAGCACCGCCGAGGCCAGCACGTCGGCCAATCCGGTACGGAACATGGCGTCGCCCACCGGAATGAACGCGGCGATGAAGATCACCACCTGCCAGTCCACTGCCCGATAGCTCTCCTGCGGTTGAATCACCCGCAGCACCAGCAGCAGCGCGATGGAGGCCAGGACGCCGACCAGGAGGTTCACCACCTCGAACGCCGCCAGCGCCATGACTCCGGGGATGAGCGCCAGCGGCAGCCACCACAGACGCTCGCGGCGGAGCCGCAGATCGAGCTCGGTGGTGACGATCAGGTCGTCCTGGCGGCGCAGCTCCTCGAGCCGATCCCGGGAGGTGACCAACAGCAGTGTGTCCGCGAAGTGCAGGGGAATGCGCGCCAAACGCTCGCGCAGCGTCGCGCCCTCGCGGCGCACCGCCAGCACGAAGCTGCCATACCGGCGCCGGAAGTCCGCCTCGAGCAGCGTGCGCCCGATCAGGGCGCTGCGCGGGCTGACCAGGGCCTCCACCAGCACCTGCTCCTCGTCGGCCAGCTCCTCGTCGGTGAGCTTGACGTCGGAGATCAAGCCGACCCCCATCTCGTTGCGCAGCCGCAGCAGGTTGGCGACGGTGCCGCGGACCATGAGGAGGTCCCCGTCCTCCAGCTTCGTGGTGCGCAGGTGGTCGGCGATCCGTCGCCCGCCGCGGATGATGCCCAGCATGGTCACGTCGTAGCGCTCGCTCATCTGGACGTCGACCACCGTCTTGCCCAACAGCTTCGAGCCTTCGAGCACCTTCAGCTCGGTGAGGTAGCCGGCCATGTCGAACTCGCGGGTCAGCGACTCCACCGTTGCCCTCTCGGGCAGCGACCTGGGGGCCAGGAAGAGCACGTAGCCGAGACCGCAGACCAGGAACAGGGCACCCATGGTGGTGAACTCGAACATCCCCAACGGCTCCACGCCCTCGCGGACGACGATGGAGCTGACCAGCAAGTTGGTGGAGGTACCGATGAGGGTCAGGGTGCCGCCGAAGATGGCGGCGAAGGAGAGCGGGATCAGGACCTTGCTCGGGCTCAGCCCCAAGCGCCGGCTGAGGTCGATGGCCAGCGGAATCGTCATCGCCACCACCGCGGTGTTGTTGAGAAAGCCGGAGAGCACCGCCACCAGCCCGAGCAGCATGCCGATGCCGAGCCACCGGCGGGTGGCGAAACGACGGCTCAGCCTGTCGCCGAGCACCTCCAGCAACCCGGTTCGCATCAGCGAGTGGCTGAGCACGAAGAGGCCGCCGATGGTCAGGACCCCCGGGTTCGAGAATCCCGCAAAGGCGGTCTCGACCGGCACGATGCCGCTGAGGAGCAACGCCGTGAGCAGACACAGGGCGGTGACGTCCACCGGCAACAGCTCGAAGAAGAACGACGCCAGGGCCGCGAGCAGAAAGACCACCAGAAGGACGGCGCCCAGAGTCATGCGCGGAATCTAGCATCCAGGCATCGCATCGAAGGGCGCTTCCCGTCGTATCCTTGGGCCGCTCATGCACTTGCCGCACTTTCTCTTCGACCTGACCCTGATTCTCGCCGCCTCGGCGGTGGTGGTGCTGGTCAGCCGCCGTCTGCGGCTGCCCACCGTCGTCGGGCTGTTGCTCACCGGCATGTTGCTCGGACCCTCCGGGCTGGCGCTGGTGGCCGGCAGCGAGGAGGTCGAGGTGTTCGCCGAGATCGGCGTCGTCGCCCTCCTCTTCACCCTCGGGCTGGAATTCTCCCGCGATCGGGTGCGCCGGGTGGCGCGGCCGTTTCTGCTCGCCGGACCGCTCCAGCTCCTGGGCACCGCCGCGGTCACCGCCGGCCTCGCCGTGGCCTTCGGCCTCGCTCCGCAACCGGCGATCTTTCTCGGCTTTCTGATCGGGCTCTCCAGCACCGCGCTGGTGCTCCGGCTGTTCGCGCAGCGGAACGAGCTGGAGGCGCCGCACGGACGCATCGGGCTGGGCGTGCTGCTGTTCCAGGACGTGATGCTGGCGCCGATCCTCGCCATCGCACCCCTGCTGGCGGGCGCGGAGGAGGGCGGTCCGGCGCAGGTCGCAGCGCGCTTTGGGATCTCGGCGGCGATCCTGGCCGGGGTGTTTCTGATTGCGCGCTTCCTCGTGCCGCCGTTTCTCGGCCGGCTGATCGGAGGTCAGCTCCAGGACATCTTTCTTCTCGCCGCCGTCGCCACCTGTCTGGGGCTGGCGCTGCTCACCGCGCAGCTCGGGTTCTCCGCCGCTCTCGGCGCCTTCCTCGCCGGCGTGCTGCTGGCGGAGTCCGACTTCTCGCACCAGATCGCAGCGGAGATGACCCCGTTCCGCGACGTGTTTACCAACTTCTTCTTCGTCTCGGTGGGGATGCTGGTGGACCTGACCGCGGCCCTGAACCACCTGGAGACGGTGCTGGCGGTGACCGCCGGGGCGGTGGTCCTCAAAGCCCTGGTGGCGAGCACGGCGTCGCTGGCCGCTGGCTTGGGCGCCCGGGCCGCGATCACCGCCGGGCTCAGCCTGGCGCAGATCGGGGAGTTCTCGTTCGTGCTGGCGACGGTCGGGCGGGCCCAGGGGCTGCTCACCGACGAGCTGTACCAGATCGTGCTCGCGGCCTCGGTGCTGACGCTGCTCCTGACGCCGGTGCTGGTGAGTGTAGGTCCCAAGCTGGCCGAGCGGTTGGCGCGCCGGGCGCGGGGGCCGGAGGAGCCCTCCCCGGCTCGGGAGGGCCACGTGGTGGTGGTGGGATACGGCCTCAACGGTCGCCAGCTCGGCGCCGTGCTCACCGAGGCCCGAGTGCCGTGGGTGGCGGTGGAGCTCGACCGCTTCAAGGTGCGCGAGGCGCGCAAGGCGGGGCAACCGGTGCTGCTCGGCGACGGCTCCCGGCGGGCGATGCTCGAGCACTGCAATCTCGCAACGGCACAGGTGGCGGTGTTCACCATCTCCGATCCCTGGGCGCTGCGCCAGGGGCTCGCCGGCGCCCACCAGCTCAATCCGGGTCTGTTCGTCCTGGCGCGTACCCGCCAGGTGGGGGAGATCGACGAGCTGAGCGAGCTCGGCGCCGACGAAGTGATCGCGGCGGACTTCGAAGCCTCCATCGAGCTGGTGACCCGGGTGCTCCAGCGCTACCACGTGCCGCGCAACGTGATCGAGGCCGAGATCCGTCTGCTGCGTGCGGACCGCTACGGGATGCTGCGCCAGACCGGCCCCTCGGGGGCGGTCACCCAGGCGTTGATGGCGGCGCTCGAGGAAGGGACGACCGAGATCTATCGGGTTCCAGAGAACAGCCCGGCGGTGGGCAAGACGCTGGCCGATCTGCACCTGCGCCACGCCACCGGGGCCAGTGTGATCACGGTGGTGCGCGACGGCACGCCGCGCAGCAACCCACCGCCGGAGCTGGCGCTGCAGGCCGGCGACGATCTGGTTCTGGTGGGAGGGCACGCCGAGATCGAGGCGGCCTTCCGGCTGCTGGGGCGGTAACGGGATTGAGGAAAGGGGGGTTGAGTGGAGATGAAGATATTTTCAAAAATGCATATCAGCGCAGCATATCAACGCGGTAGCATCCCGGCCGAGTCTAGAACGCACCCGAGCGACATTGCATGAGCGTACGAGCCGCCTACACGAGCTGGTCGGCAACCTATGACCGCGACCGGAACCTCACCCGGGATCTCGACCAGACCGTGACCCGGAGGACGCTGGAGGGGTCTCGTTTCGAGAGGATCCTGGAAATCGGCTGCGGCACCGGCAAGAACACCCGGCTGCTGGCCGAGATCGGTGCCGAGGTGCTGGCGCTGGACTTCTCCGAGGGCATGCTGGCGCGGGCGCGGGAGAGGATCGGGGCGGATCCCGTGGTCGCCGATCGAGTGCGTTTCGAGCTGGCGGACGTGACCCGGCCGTGGCCCTGCGAGGGCGGCTCGCGGGATCTCGTGGCCTGCAACCTGGTGCTGGAGCATCTCGAGGATCTCGAGCCCGTCTTTGCAGAGGCGGTGCGGTGCCTGGCACCCGGCGGGACGCTCTGGGTCAGCGAGCTGCATCCGTTCCGCCAGTACCTCGGCAGCCAGGCGAGATTCGAGACACCGGGCGGCGACGAGGTGAGAGTCGAGGCCCACGTCCACCACGTCTCGGACTTCCTCCAGGCCGCCGCCCGCTACGACCTGGTGCTCGTGACGCTGGAGGAGCACTGGCACCCGGAGGACGACGAGGGCAAGCCGCCGCGGTTGCTCACGCTACGCTTCGCCGGGAGAGTCGACCCGAGCCGCTCCACCAGCCCTCAGAGATAAGCTACGGCGATGGAAGGCCCTCACAGATTGGATCTCCTGGTGGGGCTCGAGCGCCCGACTGGTCCCGTTGCCTCGCTCGAATCAATGCGCGATCGGGCCTCTGGCGGGGGCTGCCTTGTCGAGCGATCTTGAAGATAGGCTTACTGCCAATCCGGATGGTTCGATTCGTCTCACCGCGGAGCGCCCCCTCCGTTCCTCTCCACGGCTTCTCGAGGCCGCGCTCCCACCCGAGGGATCGCAAGCGCCGAAGGCGCGTCCGACGACAGCCTGGGGCGTCAGCCCCAGGAAATCAGTGGGTTTCGGAAAGCCACAACCCCGCAAGGGGTGGCAGGTTGGGGAGGCTCAGGCACGATCGATCCTGCCGCCCCTTCGGGGCTCTTGGAGTTGGGCTGTCGCCTGGAACCCCGGGCTCACGCCCGGGGCTGACATCGGACGCGCCTTCGGCGCTTGCAGTGGTGGGTGCGAGGTACATGCCCCCCTGGCCGGTCTTCTCCCAGCCCGTTCCCCCTCCCCCTGGGAGAGCGGGGTACGCTGGCGCTATGGTCCGGTCACTGCCTCCAGCTCGAGCGGCTGTAGCCGGCGACGAGTAGGCGGCGCAGATGGGCCTCCAGGGCCAGGGCCCCTCACCCTTCCACTGTCCGCTCCACCAGCTTCCCTTCCTCCAGCCGCAGGATCCGGTCGGCGAGGCCGATGACCTCTCGGCTGTGGGTGACCATGATCATCGTCTTGCCCGCCTGACGGGTCAGACGGTCCAGCAGATTGAGCACCTGGAGACCGGTCTCCAGATCCAGATTGCCGGTGGGCTCGTCCGCCAATACCAGCAGGGGATCGTGGGCCAGGGCGCGCGCCACCGCCACCCTCTGCTGCTCGCCGCCCGAGAGACGATCCGGGAAATCCTCCGCCCGGTCCGCCAGACCCACCTCGTCCAGAAGCCCCAGCGCCCGCTCGTGCGCCTCGGGCGCCACAGGACCCTGGAGCTCCAGCGGCAACAACAGGTTCTCCTCGACCGTGAGCGTGGCGATCAGGTTGAAGAACTGGAAGACGAAGCCGATACGGTCGCGGCGGAAGAGCGTCCGTTCGCGCTCGGTGAGCGACGGGATCGACACGCCCTCGACCAGCACGTCGCCCCCGTCCGGGAGATCGATGCCGCTGACCAGGTTGAGGAGGGTGGACTTGCCCGAGCCGCTGCGGCCGAGCAGCACCGCCAGCTCACCGGTATGCAGCCGGAGGTCCACCCGGTCCAGCACCACCTGGCGCCGGTCGCCGGAGACGTAGGTGCGCGTGAGACCGCGCAGCTCGACCGCGGGGGCGCCCTCCGTGCTCGACATCGTGGGAGCGTACCGCACCAGCCTTGCAAAGATCAGCGGCAAAGATCAGCGGCAAAGATCAGCGCCGGTATGAGGGATCCATCACCACCAGCCAGATCCCCTCGCGCACCGTGAGCGGGCTTTCATCCCCTGCGCTGCGACCCGCCGGTCCTTCGCCGCCGGGTCCCACGGTGCTCACCACGTGCACCAGGAAGCGGTCGCCCTCCGGGCTCCACGAAATGTCGTCGATCAGCGCCTCGCCCAGGGACTGCTCTGACGAGGGGTGGTTGAAGTAGGTGAGGCGCTCGCGGCGGCCCTCGCCCACCAGCCACACCTCGCGACGACGGGGCAGCTTGTGCCAATTGTCCGGCCGCGGCAGGCCGAGCTCGGAAGCGATCACCCAGGCCTCGCGTCCCGGGATCGGCTGTGCCGCCTCGCCGGTGACCCCGCCGTCGGCGGGCACCGGCGAGGTGGCCTTGCCCTCGAAGACCAGACGGTGGAGAGAGAGCCCGCGGTCGAAAGCCCCGGTTCCGTAGAGAAAGCCCCTGTCGTCCGGGGTGAAGCCGTAGGCGAGCACCAATCCGCGCCCCGGCTCGTAGGTCTTGACCTTGCCCAGGTGGGGCGTCCCCCGTTTGAACGTCAGCTCCGCCACCCGCACCACCCAGTCCCCCCAGGGCTCGGGCTGGGCGGCGACCCGCTCGCTCCACAGGATCCGCGAGCCGTCGTAGGCGAAGTGGGGATCGACGGGGGAGCCGCCGCGCTGAGTCTGCTGGGTGATCTGCCAGGCGCGACGGCCCTCCGGGGGCACCACCCACAGCTCGCTGTGGGCGGCCCGGAGCGGTGAGGTGAGCTCCATCACCCCCATGTCCAGCCGGCGGGCGACGTCCTGCACCTGGAAGATCAGCCAGTCGCCGCCCGGCGCCCACGAGGGGTTGAAGGCGTGGGACTTGCGCAGCTCGTAGACGTTGCAGGTGACGCAGGTCTCGCCCTCGCCCTGGGCGTCCGCCGTGTACAGGTCGTAGAGCCCGTCCTCACCCGCCTTGTCGTAAGCGATGCGATCCCCCCGGGGCGACCATTCGACCCGTCCGCCGTCGGGGATCAGAAGCCGGATCGAGCGCACGTCGTGATGGCCCGGGGGGGCCTTGCGAGGTTCTCCCTTCGAGGCTTCGGCCCCTGCTGGCTGGCCCTGCGCCGCCGCGGCCTGGGGCAGGAGCGGAAGGAGCGCGGCGAGCATCCAGGCGGCTAGGGCCCACAGGAGGAGGCAGGGCGGCGGGGAGGGGCGGCTTGGGCGATCGCGGGACATCTCGCAGCGAGTATAGCGAGGGCCCCGGTGCAAATTTCCTTTCTCAGCTCCGCGCATCGTCCACATCCCCGGAGCCGGTGTGCCAGGTGGGTTTCTCCTCCTGGCCGGGCTCGTGTGCAGGTTTCCATTTCAACGGTTTCTGGGAGATTCCTTGTGGACATCATTGCAAAGTCAGGGGAAGCCGACCACTCCGTCGCCCCTTTCACGCACCGAGACACACGCGAGAAGCAGTTCCGACAGGTCTTCGAACGCTACTACCGCCCGATCCATCATTTCTTCGGCCGCCGCGGCTTCGATCCCGAGGAATGCCGGGATCTGACCCAGGAGACCTTTCTCCGTGTCTATCGGGGCATGGGCTCGTTCCGCGGGGAGGCCGGGGTCAAGACCTGGCTCTTCACCATCGCCGCCAACATCTATCGCAACGAGATTCGCGACCGCCACGCCGAGAAGCGTTCCGGCGACGAGGTGTCGCTGGAGGAGTCGCTGGAGCAGGGCCGCCCGATCTTCCACCGGATCCCGTCGACGCCCAGGACGATGGACCCTCTTTCTCGGGTTCTGTCCAAGGAGCGTTCGCGGTTGCTGCGCAACGGCGTCGCGGGTCTGCCGCCCCGGATGCGCCACTGTGTTCGCCTGCGGCTGGACCGGGGGCTCAAGTATCGGGAGATCGCGAGCCTGCTCGAGGTGACCGAGGACACGGTCAAAGCGCAGCTCTTCCAGGCTCGCCAGAAGCTCCGGGGAGCCCTGGAGGACGACCTCGAGGATCGCGATGACGACGCTTGAGGCTCCCCCTCTGCACGCTCTGCTCGTGGGCATCGAGCGTTATCCGGGCTCGGAGCTCTATCCCGACCTGCAGGGCTGCGCCCACGACGTCCAGGCGATCGAGCGCTACCTGGTCGACGTCCTCGCAGTGCCGCCGTCCCGGATCGAGACGCTGATCTCCGGCGCCTCGGTGTCGGTGGGTCCGCCCCCGACCTACGACCACCTCACCGCCGCGCTGCGCCGTCTGGAGGCCCGCTGCCGGCCCGGCGATCACGCGCTGGTCCACTACTCCGGCCACGGCGGGCGGACTCCGACCGAGTTTCCCGAGGTCAAGGGACCGGCGGCGAAGGACGAATGCCTGGTGCCCCTCGACATCACCGAGGCCGAGACCCCCTACCTGCGGGATGCGGAGATCGACCTCTGGGTGTGTCGGCTGGTCGAGCGCGAGGTGTTCGTCACGCTGATCCTCGACTGCTGTCACTCCGGCGGGATGCGACGGAAGACCGATCCCCGGGTCCGGGGCGGCAAGCGAGAGGATCGCACCCCCCGGCCGCTGGGGGAGGGGCTGATCCGGCCGGAGGAGCGGGACCGGGTTTCCGAGCCCGTGACGCGCTTCGCCTCGCCGTGGGATGGGAGGGCCGGGCAGAGGGGCCAGCGGGTCTCCATGCCGATCTTCCGGCACGCCGGGGTGACGAAAGAGACCCGGGCCGCCAGCAGTGGCTACGCGCTCTTCGCCGCTTGCCGGCATTGGGAGAAGGCGCGCGAGGACCTCTTCGACGGAGTGCGGCCGTCGGGCGCCCTGACCTATTTCCTGCTGCGGGCACTCCAGCGCCTGGGGCCAGAGGCCACCTACCGGCAGCTCCACGAGGCGGTGGTGGCGGGGGTCCACAGCCGGTTCCGTGGCCAGACCCCGGTGTTCGAGGGGGAAACGCGGGCGCTGCCCCTCGGTCATCGCCGGCTCCCGCAAACGTGGGGTGTCGAGGTCCTCGACGTCCTGCCACCGGACGAAGCGGAAGGAGCGCGGCGGGTCGTCCTCGCGGCCGGCCGCTGCCAACGGGTGGCCGAAGGAGCACGCTTCGGGATCCACCCGCTGACCGGGAGCCGGGAGGGTGCCGTGCGCGAAGCCCCCGTGGTGACCGCCGAGGTGGAGGAGGCCGGGGCCGCGTCGTGCCGCGCGGTCCTGGCTCGACGCGACGCCCCGGTCCGGCCGGGGGACCGCGCCGTGCTGGAGGATCCGGGAGCCCGCGAGGCCCGCTGGCGCGTGGGGCTTCCCCGGCCCGTCTCCAGGGCCGAGACGAAGCTGGTGGCGGAGCTCGACCGGCGGCTGACGACGGGCACCAGCGTCCGTCTCGCCGACGCTGGAGACCTGCCGGCGGATCTGAGCTTCTCCTTCCGCCGCGAGACGATCGACGGAGGGGAAGCCGGATCGAGCGCACCCCGGGTCGAGCTGTGCGATCCCTCGGGCGTCCCCTGGCCCCACCTGCCGGAGCTCCAGCTCGGCGAGCCCGCACTGGCGGATCGCCTGTGGGCTGTGCTGGAGCATCTGGCGCGGTACGAAAGCGTCCGGGTGCTAAAGAACGCGGACTTCGTCTCGCCGTTGCTGGGGATGGTCGAGCTCCGATTCGAGCCCGCGCTGGAAGAGTATCCACCGGAGGTCGAGACCGGTCACGCGTTGTGCCTGGTCGCGGAGAACCGGTCACATCTGCCGCTCCATCTGGTCCTGCTGGACCTGCAACCGGACTGGGGCATCTCCCAGATCTGTCCCGCGGACGGAGGGAGCGTGATGGTGGATCCCCATGGCCGCTGGCCGTTTCACCTGCAGTCGAGCCTGCCCGCGGGTCTCGACCAGGGGACCGACGTCCTCAAGCTCCTCGCCGCGACCGAGCCGCTCGACTGCCGGTGGATGGAGCTGCCGCCGCTGGTGGGGGAGGGCGCAGACGCCGGGGGGGCCCCGGGGCGGCCCCGGGCCTGGCGCTCGGGGACGTGGCGCTCCGTACAGCGCTCGGGGCCGGCCTCGGAGCCGGCGCACGCCTGGGTCACCGTGCAGAAGGAGCTGCGGGTGGTGCGGCCGTGACGCCCTTCACTCGGCGCGCAGAGCCTCGGCCGGATCGACCCGTCCGGCGCGCACGGCCGGCAGCAGAGCCGCGAGCAGCGCCACCGCCAACAATGCGGCCGGGCCGGCCAGGAAAGCCCAGGGGTCGAGGCGAGACACCTCGAACAGCACCCCGGAGAGCATCCCTGCGAGCACACGAGACAGCAGCAACCCGGCGGACAGACCCACGGCCACCCCCATGGAGGTCAGCGCCAGCGCTCGGCCCAGGGCGTCGTAGAAGCGGTCCTGGGAGGCGGGATCCTGGTAGCTGTCGGCGAGGAAGGGAACCGACAGGGTCAGGACCCCCTGGCGGGAGAACCCCGCATCCACCGCCTGGAGCCGGACAACACCCGCCGGCCGAGGCGCCCCTCGGTGCTGCGGTGACTGTTCTGAAGCACCCGGGCGAGCGGGCCACGGGTTCCGTACCAGGCGGGCACCAGACCGAAGACCAGCACCGTCGCTGCCACCAGCAGGAAGGTGAAGCCGAGCACCGGGGGATGGAGACCGACCTCGCCGGCCCGGAAGAACGTCTGGGGGATCAACGCCATCAGCCGTTCGACCCCGAGAGCGGCCAGACCGGTGCCCAGGAGGCCGGCGGCGGAGCCAGGGTGAGCACCACCACGGCGGTGAAGGTGGGCGTGCGGAGCAGGCCGCGCAGGACCACTTTGAGATCGGTCATGGGTACCTCCGGAGACCGGCCGAGCGGCCTCGGTCGCGAAGCCGCATCGAGGTAAGGAACTGGACGACGGTCTCAGATACGGAATCACGCGCCGGAGGTTCTGACGGACGGCTTCCCGCCGGATCGCGCCCGGAACGGGCCAGGGAGGGCTAGAACGGGAGCTAGAACGGGAAGAACACCGGCACCAGCAGCACCATCAGGAGGAGCAGGACCACCGTCAGCGGTGTGCCCACGCGCAGGTAGTCCATCGACCGGTAGCCGCCGGCAGCCATCACCAGGAGATTGGCCTTGTGGCTGAACGGGGTCATGAAGGCGGCAGAGGCGGCGAGACCCACGCCCATCATGAACGGATAGGGGGACAGCGACATCCCTTCGGCGATCTGCATCACGACCGGCGTCAGCAGCACCACCGCCGGCGCGCCGTCCAGCCCCTGGGACAGGAGGCTCGACAGCACCACGAGCGCGGCCAGCACGGCGTAGTTGCCGAGCGTGCCGGGTCCCAGCGCCGCCGCCAGGCCGGTGACGCCGTCGGCCATCAGAGTGGCGGCGCCGCTGCGTTCCATGGCGTGGCCCACCGGCAGAATGGCAGCGACCAGAAAGATCGCCCGCCACTCGACGGCCCGATACGCCTCCTCCATGGTGAGCGCCCCGGCCAGCACCACCAGCGAGGCGGCAGTGAAGGCCGCGACGTGGATGGGCTGAACCCCGGCCACCACCAGCCCGATCATCAGCGCCAGTCCGCCGAGCGAGTAGAGAGCCTTGCCGGGCCGCCGCGGCTGCCGCGCCGCCTCGGTGAGCAGCACGAAGTCGGGATCGGCTGCGAGCTCCTGGATGCGCTTGCGGGGACCCTGCAGGAGCAGCGAGTCGCCGAATTGCAGCGCCAAGTGGGCGAGCTGCGCGTGGAGGGGCTCCCCTTTCCGCCACACGGAGAGGATCTGGAGCCCGTAGCGGTCGCGGAAGTGGAGCGCGCCGGGGGTCTGACCGGCGAGGTGGGAGCGCGGGGCGACCACCGCCTCCGCCACTCCCACGTCCTCCGATTCGAGCTCCTGCCGGGGCTCCGGAACCTCGGCGTCGAGCTGGACCTCGCCCAGCTCCAGCAACCGGACCACCCGCGACGGCTCGCCGGTGACCAGCAGCCGGTCGCCGGCCTCGAGCACGTCGTCCGGGGCGATTCCCAGGCGCGTGGCACCCTCGCGGACGAGGCCCGCCACGGTCACCCCCGCCAGCTCGCCCAACCGGCTTTCCTGCACCGACCGGCCGGCCAGCGTCGATCCCTCGGGGACACGGATCAGAAACAGATCCTCCTGAAGCTGCTGAACCGCCGACATGCCGACCTCGCGCACCTCGAAGTCCGGCTGCGCCGCCAGGCGGTCCACCTGCTCGCGGGTGCCCAGCGCCAGCAGGCGGTCGCCCTCTTGCAGCACCACCTCGGCCAGATTCTCCCGTTGCAGCTCCTCACCGCGCCGGATACCCAGCACCGAGACCCCGAAGCGGTCGCGGAAGTGCAGATCCCGCAACGACCGCCTGGCCAGAGGGGAGCCTTCCACCAGCCGGGCGCGCACCCCGGAGACCCCGGTCTCGGGGCGGGGCACCTCCGCCACCTCGATGCGCTCCACCTCGACCCCCTGCACCCGCAGCAGCTCGCGGACGTCCTCCAACCGGCCTTCCACCAGCAGCTCGTCCCCTCCTGCCAGCACGGTGTCCGGCCCCGGGGCGAGGCGACGCCTGCCCCGGCGCACGGTGGCCACCACCTGCACCCCCAGGGCGGTGCCGAGCCGCAGGTCGCTCAGGCTCTTGCCGTCCATCGGCGACCCCTCTGGGACGCGGATGGAGAACAGACGGCTCTTGACCTCCTCCACCGGTGTCTGGTCGTCGCGGCGGCCCGCCGCGTCGTCGAGCTCCCGCTGCGGCAGCAGCTTGCGGCCGAGGGTGATCATGTAGAGCACGCCGCAGCCCAGGATCAGCAGACCCAGAGGAGTGAAGTCGAACAGCCCGAAAGGCTCGAGCCCGCGCTCGCGCAGCATCTCCGCCACCAGGATGTTGGGCGGCGTGCCCACCTGCGTCGTGGTGCCCCCCAGGATGGCGCCGAAGGCCAACGGCATGAACATCCGCGACGGGGGCAGCTCCGCCTGTCGGCACAGGCTGACCACCGCCGGCATCAGCACGGCAGTCGCGGCGATGTTGTTCATGAAGGCCGAGAGCACCCCGGCGGTCACCATGAGGGTGATCGAGAGGGGGATCTCGCGGGCCCCCACCCAGCGGTGGATTCGCTCACCCACCCGGTCCGCCACGCCGGTGTGCAGCAGCGAGGCGCTGACGATGAAGATCGACAACATGGTGATCACCGCCGACGACGAGAACCCGGTGAATGCCTCGCCGGGCTCGATATAGCCGCCGAAAACCAGGATCACCAGCCCGAGAAACGCGGTGAGATCGACCGGCAGCTTCTCGGTCAAGAAGAGATAGACCATCCCGGCCAGGATGGCGAAGAGGAATCCGATCTCGAAGGTCACCGCGGGATGGCCTCCATCAGGTCCGTGCCGAGCCGCTCGGGAGCCGAGCCTCACAGGATTGGAGAAGCGGCTGAAGTCTACCCCAAGACACAGCGAGATCCCCGCAGATGCGATGGTGAGGCTCGAAGGTTGCCGCGGTTCGCCGGAGGCTCCATTTTGTCCCCTCCGAGCGCTTTGTTACCTTGGGTGCCATGGAATCTGCGATGGAGACGCTCACTCCCTGGCTGGAAGCACACCCCTGGGCCCAGGCCGGTCTGGCGATCGGGGGGGTGCTCGCGCTGGCCGTTCTCTCCTTTCTGATCGCGCGCCGCTACCTGCTGCGACTGATCGGCCGCCTGATCCGCAAGACCGAGACCCGCTGGGACGACGCTCTGCTGGAGAGCAACGTCCTCCGCCGGGCCGCCACGCTGGCGCCGCTGCTGATCCTCTATTTCGCCCTGCCGTTCCTGTTTCGGTTGCCGGCCCTGGCTCCCGAGGAAGGGGACGGCTCGCTCCCGGGGCTGGACCTGCTGCAACGGAGCCTGCTGGCGGGCATCCTGCTGACGGTGATGCTCAGCCTGTCGGCGCTGCTCAACGCCGTCAACGACATCTACCGCACCTATCCCATCTCGCGAAACCGGCCCATCAAGGGCTACCTGCAACTGGTCCAGATCTTCCTCTTCGTGATGGTCGGCGTCCTGATGACGGCGGTCCTCCTCAACCAGCCGCTGGGTACGTTCGTCGCCGCCTTCGGGGCCCTGACGGCTGTCATCCTGCTCATCTTCCGCGACACCATCCTTTCGCTGGTGGCGAGCATCCAGATCGTCAGCTACGACCTGGTGCGCATCGGCGACTGGATCGAAATGCCCCAGTACCAGGCGGACGGCGACGTGATCGACGTCGCTCTCCACACGGTCAAGGTGCAGAACTGGGACAAGACCATCACCACCATCCCCACCTACAAGCTCATCGAGGGCTCGTTCAAGAACTGGCGCGGGATGAGCGAGGCCGGGGGCCGCCGGATCAAGCGCGCGATCCATCTCGACGCCACCAGCGTGCGCTTTCTCGAGTCCGGCGACCTCGACCGTTTCGAGCGCTTCGTGCTGCTTCGGGACTACATCCGCCGCAAGCGCGAGGAGCTGGACGCCTACAACCGCGAAGAGCTGGCGGACGACCCGGAGCTGCTGGCCAACGCCCGGAGGATGACCAACCTGGGAACCCTGCGCGAGTACATTCGGGCCTACTTGGAGCAGCGCCCCGATCTGCACCGTGAGGGGATGACGTTTCTGGTCCGCCAACTGGCGCCGGGGCCCGAAGGGATCCCGCTGGAGATCTACGTCTTCACCAAGGACACCGCGTGGGTGGTGTACGAGGGGATCCAGGCGGACATCTTCGATCACATCCTGGCCATCGTGCCCGAATTCGGGCTGCGGGTCTTTCAGAATCCCACGGGTCACGACCTGGCACAGTGGTATCCTGCGTCCAACGTCACTCCAACGACAACTGGATCGCCTCCTGAGCGAAAGGAGTAGGGATGACCGTTCAAAGCCTGATCATCTTCCTGATCGTCGGTCTCGTCGCGGGTTGGCTTGCGGGTGTGGTGATGAAGGGCCGCGGCTTCGGCCTGGTCGGCAACCTGATCGTGGGCATCATCGGCGCCTTGCTCGGCGGTTGGCTCTTCAGTCTTCTCGGCATCGGAGCCGGAGGTCTCCTGGGTCAGATCCTGGTGGCCTTTGTGGGGGCGTTGGTGTTGTTGTTCTTGATCGGGATGGTCAAGAGGGCGTAGCCCCAGAGCCCAGGGTTCACACCCTGGGCTACCCGATGCCGCCCTCCGGGCTTCCAGTGTCCGGGCCGGGATAATCTCGACTCTTCGAATGGCCCCCTTGGGAGTCTCGATCTCAGCAACGCCCTTCCGTTTCCGCCAACGGCCAAAACCGTTCACGGCACGTGCCCGCCCCGGCTTGTCCCCCCAGCTCTCGCGGGATAGGGTTCGAGCCATGACCGGGGAGCCTTTGGAGGACCCGCGTCCCGCCCGCTACACCGACGTCGAAGCGATGGTCGAGGACGCCCTGTCGCGGGTGGGCAAGACCCTCGTCGTCGGGGCCCCCCTGGGGCTTGGCAAGTCGGTGCCGCTGGTCAACGAGCTCTACCGCCGGGCGTCGGACGATCCGTCGATCTCGCTGAGGATCATCACCGCCCTGAGCGTCGCCAAGCCGCGGGCTTCCTCGGAGCTCGAGCGGCGCCTCGTCGAGCCCCTGGCCGACCGCATCTTCGGCGACTACCCGGAGCCCGCCTATCTCGAGCCCATGCGCAGCGGCAGGCTGCCACCCAACGTCACGGTCTCCGAGTTCTACTTCGCCCCGGGCTCGATGCTGAGCAGCCCCGGCGCCCAGCGCTCCTATATCAACAGCAACTACACCCACGTGGTCCGCGACCTGCTCGACGACTGCATCAACGTCCTGGTGCAGATGGTCGCCGAGGAGGAGATCGACGGCCGGACCTGGATCAGCCTGAGCTGCAACCCGGACCTCACCCTCGACCTGGCACCCCGCATGCGCGAGCATCATCGCGGGGGACGGCGGTCGGTGGCGATCCTGGGACACGTCAACCGCCAGCTCCCCTTCATGCCCGGCGACGCCCAGGTGGATCCGTCCTTCTTCGACGCTTTGCTCGACGGTCCCGGCTGTAGCCACGATCTCTTCGGTCCCCCCAACCGTCCGGTCTCCACCGAGGACTACGCCATCGGTCTCGCCGCCAGCGCGCTGGTGCGCGACGGCGGCACGCTCCAGCTCGGCATCGGTGCGCTCTCCGACGCCATCACCTACTCGCTGGAGCTGCGCCACCGCGACCCCGACACCTACCGCGAAGCACTGACGGCGACCGGGCTCTCGGCTCGATACGGAGAGCTTATCCGTCGCGTCGGAGGCACCGGGCCCTTCGACCAGGGGCTGTTCGCCGCCACCGAGATGCTGGTGCCGGGATTCCAGGCGCTCTACGAGAGCGGCATCCTCAAGCGTCGGGTCTACGAACACGCGGGGCTCCAGCGGCTGCTCGACGAGGGCCGCATCGGCGAGCAGGTGACCGCGGAGACCCTCGAGACCCTGGTGGAGTCCGGCGCGGTGAGCGAGTGGATCACCGCGGACGAGGTGGCGGGGCTGCGCCGGCTCGGGGTGCTCCACGACGGGGTGGCGTGGGAGGACGGGGAGCTGGTGCTGCCCGGCGGCAAGATCCGGTTGCCGGCGAATCTCGGCGATCCGGAAGTCCGGAAGAAGCTCGCCAAGAAAGGGCTGGGAGAGCGTCTGCGCGGAGGCACCCTGGCCCATGCCGGCTTCTTCCTGGGGCCCACGTCCTTCTACCGGTGGCTGCGGGAGCTGCCCCTGGAGGAACGGGCGCAGATCCGCATGACCGACATCCAGTGGGTCAACGAGCTCTACGGCCGGGACGGACTCTTCGGACGCACGCGATAGGCCGGCGAGGAGCTGAAGCGGGTGCAGCGCCGGAACGCCCGATTTCTCAACTCGGGGATGAAAGTGACGCTGTTGGGGCTGGTCGCTTCCGACGGTCTCGAGGACGGCCGCGTGGTCTCCGGAGTCGGCGGCCAGTACAACTTCGTGACCATGGCCCAGGAGCTGAAGGACGGACGCTCGGTTCTGATGATCCGCAGCGTGCGCACCTCCAAAGGCGAGACCACCTCCAACCTGGTGTGGAGCTACGGCCACACCACCATTCCCCGGCATCTGCGCGACCTGGTGGTCACCGAATACGGCATCGCCGACCTGCGGGGCAAGACGGACGAGGAGGTGGTGCGGTCGTTGATCGAGGTCGCCGACGCCCGCTTCCAGGAGCGGCTGATCGGCGAGGCACAGCGGGCCGGCAAGCTGTCCAAGCGGTATCGGGTGCCGGAGAGCTCCCGGTCCAACCGCCCCGAGCGGCTCCGGGAAGCGCTGGCGGCGGCCCGCAAGGAGGGTCTCTTCCCGGCGCTGCCCTACGGCACCGATCTCACCGACGAGGAGCTGGTGGTGGCGAGGTCGCTGCGCAAGCTCGCGGAGCGTCTGAGCTGGAAGGGCTTCACCTGGCCCCGCGGCGGGGACCTGGCCAAGGCCCTGCGCCCACCGCAGGCCGCCCGTCCGTACCTGGAGCGCATGGGACTGGACCGGCCGAGGGGTGCCAAGGAGCGTCTGATGCAGCGGGCGGTGGTCTACGCGCTGGCTCTCGGAGGGGCCCTCTGAGCCCTGGGCCGATGGGCACCGCAGGGGAGTGCCCTTTGGGGGCGACCGCACGGCCGCAAAGAGGTTCGCGGGGAGGCTGTGTGTGGGGGTATACTCCCGAATCGTATTCCGATCTCGTTCCCAATCTGTTGATTCCGGACCGGAGGAGCCACCATCCATGGCCACCACGACACCTGCGACCCGCGCGACCTGGGGCTCGAAGGCCGCCTTCGTTTTTGCCGCGGCCGGAAGCGCGATCGGTCTTGGCAATATTTGGGGTTTCCCCACCGTGGCGGGGCAGAACGGCGGTGCCGCCTTCCTGCTCATCTACCTGGTGTGCGTCGCCCTCATCGGGGCACCGGTGATGCTCGCCGAGCTGGTCCTCGGACGCAAGACCCTGCTCAATCCCGTGGGCGCGTTCAAGAAGCTGGCACCCAGGACCCCATGGAAGCTGGTGGGTGGGCTGGGGGTGCTCACCGGCATGGTCATCTTGTCGTTCTACACGGTCATCGCCGGTTGGACCCTGGCCTACCTGCTCAAGACCTTGAGTGGGGCTTTCACCCCCGGCGCGGACACCGCAGCGATCTTCGGACACGTCGCGGGCGACCCGGGACCGGCCATCGGATGGCACTTCGTCTTCATGGCCCTGACGGTCGTCGTGGTGCTCGGCGGGGTCCGCAAGGGCATCGAAAGGTGGACGACGATCCTCATGCCGGCACTGTTCGTGCTTTTGGTCCTGCTGGCGATCCGTGCGGTGACGTTGTCGGGAGCCGGGGCTGGGCTCGAGTTCTACCTTCGTCCAGATTTGTCCAAGATCTCGGTGGAGGTCGTCCTATCCGCCATGGGACAGGCGTTCTTCTCGCTGTCCCTGGGAATGGGCGCGATGATCACCTATGGCTCCTACGTCTCGAAGAAGGATGACCTGGTGTCGTCCGCCGCCTGGGTGGTGGGCTGTGACACCTTGATCGCCATGCTCGCCGGCCTGATCATCTTTCCAACCCTGTTCCACGCCGGGCTCAGCCCCGGAGACGGCGGGCCCGGCATGGTCTTCGTGGTGCTCCCGACCCTGTTCGCCTCGATGCCACCCGAGCCCTGGGGCGGCGTGGTGTTCGGTGCCGGGTTCTTTGTGTTGCTGGCCATCGCCGGGCTCACCTCGAGCGTCTCACTGTTGGAGGTCTGTGCCTCGTGGCTGATCGACGAGCATGGAATCAGCCGTAAGAAGGCAGCCCTCGGTCTCGGTGCGCTCGCATTCGTGATGGGAATTCCCAGCGCCCTCGGTCACGGCGCGGTGGCCTGGCTCAGCTCGCTGCCGGGAGTCGGGATGAATTTCCTCGACTTCATGTTCGAGCTGTTCGGGAAGTACTCCCTGGTGGTGGGAGCCCTGCTCATCTCCCTCTTTACCGGCTGGGTCTGGGGCGTGAAGAATGCGGGAGAGGAAGTGCGGGCGAACGACGGCAAGTTCCCCCTGGGTAGAACCTGGTCGTTCCTGATCCGCTACGTCTGCCCGGTGGCGATCCTCCTCATCCTCGGCTACCAGATCTGGCTGGTTGTCACTTGAGCCCGTCGGGTCTCCGAGGAGGCTCGAGGGCCGCGGGGCCGACGCGGGCGCTGAGGGCCGGGGCCCTGCTGACGCTGGCTGTCCTGGTGATCCCGGGGGCTCCGCTCCTCGCCTCGCGTCCGCTCGCGTCCGCCGGTGCATCGGCGGACCGGACGCCCCCAACCGGCGAGCTCGTGGAGGAGGTCGCCCCCGAGGCCGATCCCTCCCAGACCTACACGCTCTACTTGCCGCCGGGCTACGGTGAGCCCGGCCCAGAGGGGACTCAGGAGCGCCGCTACCCGGCCCTCCTGATCCTCGATCCCCGCGGTCGGGGCACCCAGGCGGCGGAGATCTTCCAACCGGCGGCGGAGCGCTTCGGCTGGATTCTCGTCTCCTCCAACCACACCGCCAGCGACGGTCCGATGGAGCCCAACCTGCGGGCGGTCAACGCCTTGATGCCCGAGCTGGCACGGCGCTGGGCGGCGGATCCGGCGCGGATCTATGCTGCCGGGATGTCCGGCACGGCGGTGGTGGCCTGGGGAATCGCCCGGCAGACGGGAGCGCTGGCGGGAGTCCTCGCGGCTGCGGCACCCAACCAGCCCCAGGTCTTCGACGGTGTCGAGAAGGTCGGCTTCGCCCACTTCGGCACGGTGGGGATCGAGGACTTCAACTTCAACGAGCTACGAGCGATGGACGCGTTTCTCGGCGAGCTCGGCGCGCCGCATCGGCTGGAGCTGTTCGAGGGTGCTCACGGATGGATGCCACGGGATCTCGCCACCAACGCCCTGGGATGGATGGAGGTGCAGGCGATCCGGCAGGGGCGGCGGGCGATGGACGCCGAGCTGGTGCGCGCGCAGCTCACGGCGGATCTCGAGCGGGCGCGGTCGTGGGAATCGAAGGGCGATCCGCTGGCCGCCCTGTGGAGCTACCAGGCGTTGCTCGAGGGCTACCGGGAACTGGCTCCGGTGGAGCGGGATCTGGCTCGGGTACGGGAGACGGTGAAGGCTCTCTCCGAGGAGCCGGCGGTGGCTCGGGAGCGGGAAGAGGTGGCACGCGGGGCGGAGCGGGAAAGCCGTCTGCGGCGCGAGCTCGGCGAGCTCGGGGCCGTGGCGCGGCGTGGCGAGCTGCCGTCGGGAGCCAAGCTGATCGACCGGCTCCGTGTGCGGGAGCTGAAGAAAGAGGCGGCCGGCGAGGGCCAGACCGCGGCTGCCGCTCGACGGATGCTTGCCACGCTCGTCACCTACACCGGCTCCTACCTGCGGCGCGAGCTGTGGCAGCGCAAGGCCTGGGCGCAGGCGGCGGCGGTGCTCGAGGTCGCGGCGGAGGTGCGGCCGGAGAGACCCGAGCTCTGGTACGACCTCGCCTGTGCACGCGCGCTGTCCGGCCGCCGGGAGCCCGCGCTGGAGGCTCTGCAGACAGCCGTCGACAAGGGATTCGCCGACGTGGAGCACCTCGAAGCGGACCTCGATCTGGAGGCGCTCCGCGACCTCGAAGAGTATCGGGCGCTGGTAACGGCCTTGCGGGGGGACGGCTAGAGCCCTCTTCTCCTGGCTCTTTCCCTGGCACTAGGGGAGGACAACTGGCGTGATTCCTAATTGCAACGCCCACCGTTTGGTCACTTCTTTCGCCCGCCGGGCCACTCGTTTCGGCGTTGAGCGCTCCAAACGGTCGCCTGCGCAGCCCAGACCGCCGTTGGGCTGGCCCAGCGCTTCGCCGGGCGTCTCGTTCTTCGGTTTTCTCGACCCAACGATGTACCGAGCGCCCCGGCTTCCGATGCTTCCGGCCCAACGGTGCACCGGGCCGCGCGGTTGCCGGCGGTCAGATCAGACCGTGCTCAACACCCGGGCGATCTCGCCGGTGACCGCTTCGAAGCCCCGCCGTCTCGGGTGCAGCTCGTTGGCCCACGAGTCCTTGTAGTCCTCGCCGTTGGACAGGAACGGGCGCAAATCGACGAAGCGCACGTGGCCCAGGGCGGTCGTCAGCTCCGACAGCATGTCGTTGAAGCGGTCGATGAGCTGCGCGATGATTTGCGTACCCTCCTCGAGGGGCTCGTCGGGATACCCTTTGTGCCGGAAGCTCGGGCGGAGCCAGGGGCCCGGCAGCGGACCCCAGCCGCCAAAAAAGCCCCGTCCGTCCGGCACCGCGTAACCGTAGCCGTGAACCAGGACGGGTACGGTCTCCTCAAAGCTCAGCTCGCACAGGTCGGTCATGGCGGTGATCAGAGAGACATAGGCTTCGCGCAGACGGACGTCGATTATCCCGTGGACGATCTCCTCGTTGAGACCCGGGCTGGGCGACCGGGCGTGGTCGAGAAGCTGGTCCAGCGCGTGTCCCGCGACATCGTTGCCGCCGGCGGAGAGCAGCACGGCGACCGGCACGGTGCCCTTCCCGGCGAGCTTGTCGACCTCGCGAGCAAAGCCAAAGAGCTGCCTCGGGTCGTACGCCATGTCCTCCAGCCGGTGCCCCCGGTGGGCGACCGATCGGACCTGGTACCCGTGGACGTCCTCGAGCAGATCGAGGATGTCCGGCCCGGGATAGTCGAACCACGAATCTCCCTCCGCGATCAGAGTCGGCACCGCCTCGTCCGTGAGGGCCAGGCGGGCGAGGCGGCTGTCGGCCGCAGCTTCAGACCGGAGCGCCAGCGCCTGGCTGCGCAGGGCCTCGTTTCGCTCCATCGTCGTCCGGCGCAACGCCTCGGCCTCCCTTGCGACGTCGCGGCCGATCCGTCGTGCCTGCTCGAGGCGATCTTCGTCCACCATGGTGTCCTCCCGGCTGTCGTTGAGTGTTGCTCGCGAGGGTGCTGCTCGCGATGGATGCCCCCAAAGGAAGAGACGAACACGAAAGAGTTTCTCCTCCAGTTACACTATCTCCCATGCTCTCCGAGCTCCGCTACGCTGTGCGCGGTCTCGTCCGTAGCCCCGGCAGCACCCTGGTGGCGGTGGCGACGCTGGCGCTGGGGCTGGGATCCGCGGCAGGTCTCGGCGCCTACGCCTCCGCATTGCTCTGGCCCCGGCTGGACGCTCCGGACCCCGACCGCATCGTGCGGCTCGACGGTGCCGACGGGATGGAGCGCTCGCTGCGTTTTTCCTATCCGGATCTGCTGGACTACCGGCAACGCAGCCACACCCTCGAGCACCTCTCCGCCTACTCGATCTTCGGAGCGATGATCGAGCTTGGCGGCACGGCGCAGCACGGCTGGGCGCAGTCCGTCTCCGGCGATTTCTTCGAGCTGTTCGGTGCCCGGCCCCGACTCGGAAGGCTGCTGACGCGGGACGACGAGCGGCCCGAGGCGCCGCCGGTGGTGGTGCTGGGCTCGTTCTTCTGGCGTTACCGCCTGGGAGCCGATCCGGAGATCGTCGGCAAGCGGGTGTCGATCAACGGCCAGCGCGCGACCGTGGTGGGGGTGGTGGAGAAGGGCTTTCAGGGGTTGATCCCGGGCGCGGTCTATGTGCCGGCTTCGATGCACGAGGCGGTGACGGGCAACGTCGGCCAGCTCCTGGATCGCCAACGCCGCTGGTTGGCGCCGGTGGCCCGCCTGGCGCCCGGAGGGAGCGTCGAGGGGGCGGTCGGCAGGGCCACCCAGGAGCTCAACGCCATCGCCCGATCGCTCGACGAGAGCCATCCTCGGCCCGTGGGGACGGTCGGGAAGAGTGGATCCTCGAGAGCTTCGTCGTCGGGACGCCGGGTGACCGTGATCCCGGTGCTGGCTCCGGATCCGTTCGACAACCGTCTCAACCGGGCGGCCGAGATGCTCCTGACCGGAGCCGTGGTCCTGCTGTTGCTCGCCTGCGCCAACGTGGCCAATCTGGTGTTGGCGCGGGCGGCGGCGACGCGGCGGCAGCTCGGCGTCCAGGCGGCCCTGGGGGCGGCGCGGGTGCGGCTCGCCGCACGGCGCTCCGTGGAGGGGGCGTTGCTGGTCCTCGCCGCCTTGCCCTTCGCCCTCGCTCTCGGCCAGTGGCTCGCTCTCCTGATGGAGCGGTATGCGATGTCGACGCCAGTGGGACTGGGAGACTGGGCGCCCGGCTTCCAGCTCGTCCGCTTCGATGCCGGAGCCTGCGGGCTCACGCTGGCTCTGGCCCTGGTGGCCGTGGTCTCCGTCGTCGCCGCCCCTTCCCTGCAAGCCCTTCGCCTGGATCTGGCGAGCGCTCTGCGCGCCGATGCGAGCGGAAGCTCCGGGGGAGGGCTGCGAGGGCTCCGGCAGATCCTTGTGGTCGTGCAGGTCGCGTTGGCCTCGCTGCTCCTGATCGGTGCCGGCTTGCTGGGCCGCAGCTTGTGGCAGGCGAGCTCGGTGGAGCCCGGGTTCGATGCTGACGGCCTGGTGTTGGCGACCCTCTTCGTTCCTCGCACGGTGGGTCTGGCCAGCGACACCGAAGACTCCGGGACCGGGAGCACGGCCACCGGACGCCGGGATCCCATCGGACGCCGGGATCCTCCCGCGTTGACCTTCTATCGGGCTCTCCTGGAGCGAGCGCGGCGCTTCCCCGGGGTGCGGTCGGCTGCGCTGGCCCGGAACGCTCCCCTCGGGGGTCTGGGCATCCTCCAGGTGGCCACCGTGGAGGCGCCGGAGAAGCGGTTCGAAGCGAGCACCACGATCGTGTCCCCCGGTTACTTCGAGGTCCTGGGGCTGGATCTGGTCGCCGGACGCGGCTTTGGCGTCCGGGATCGGCGGGACGCTCCGGGGGCGGTGGTGGTCAGCCGTTCCTTCGCCGAGACCCACTTGGACGGGGCCGTGTCGAGCGGACAGGTGGGAGCCTCGCCGGTGGGGCGCTCGTTGCTGCTGCCGGAGGAAGACGAGGAAAGCGTCCGGAGCTTCGAGATCGTCGGGGTGGTGGAAGACGCTCGGCTGGGGACGCTGCTGGAGCCTCCACGGCCCACCGTGTTTCTGCCCTTCGAGCAGCACCTGCGGCCGCGGATGCATCTGCTGATGCGCATCGAGGGGCCGTTGGCTCCGATCGCCTCGGGCTTGCGGAGGTGGTTGCGGGATCATCCGTTGAAGGTGGGGCTCATCGGCATCGCTCCCTTCGAAGCCCAGGAGCGGTGGGCGCTGTTCTACCCTCGGATGAACGCGTGGATGGCCGCGCTTTGCGGGATCGCCGGTCTGGTGCTGGCGGTGACCGGAGTGGGCAGCGTGATGGCCTACTCGGTCACCCGCCGGCGGCGGGAGATGGGCATTCGGCAGGCGCTGGGGGCCACGCCGAGGGCGGTGCGCCGGCTGGCCCATCGGGAGGCCCTTCGTCTCGTGGGGCTCGGTCTCCTGGTCGGCGTCGGCGGCGGGCTCGCGGCGGCCCGCTGGCTGGCGAGCCTTCTCTACGGGGTGGAGCCCTGGGATCCATGGATCTTCACGGCGGTGCCGCTGGGGCTCCTCGCCGCGGCGGTCCTGGCCGCCGACCTCCCCGCCCGCCGGGGCCGCCCGGGTCGATCCCCGGGAGGCCTTGACGGCGGAGTGAGAGGCGGAAGACGGCCCGCGAGCCAGACCGTCAGGAAATCTGGCGGATCTTGAGCGCCAGCGCCACCAGCACCAGGAGGATCAGCCCGAGCGAGATCCCCAGGCCGCGCCGGCGGAAGCCGAGCTCGGCGAGAGCCTGCCGGGCACCTTCCAGCGCCTGAGTGGCGTGGTCCCACGCGGTAGCGTGCTTCTCGGTGTACGCTGCGCCCTCGGCGGTGGTGAAGGTGTGCACCAGCACCTCGAGCTCGATCTGTCCGTCCACCGCCTGATCCAGCTCCGCCATCGCCTCGCGGACCTCGACGCCGCCACGCCGCGCCCGCAACGCCGCACGGTCCGCCCGGGCGATGGTGGACGTCACCTGCCACTGGCGGTGGAGCAGCTCCCGGGCCGTCTCCGCACCCGCGGACCCCTCGCTGTGACAATCGGTGCACCGCACGTGACTCTGGCGCACCTTCTCGCCGGTGGCGGGGTCGGTGTAGGTGAAATGAGTCTTGCCGATGCGGAACTTCTCGAACAGACGGGCGAACTCGGCGCGCTGGGACCCACCTCCGTGCCCTGTGGCGCCGGCGTTGTGGTGGGGCGCCACCAGCGCCTGGTCCACCAGCCAGTCGAAACGCTCGTCGCCGGTCAGTCCCTGCTCGGCGGCGGCTTCCAACAAGGCGTCGCGCACCTCCTCGTAGTGAGCCCGAACCGCCTCCGGCTCCCAGGTACCGTTCCCGTCGCCGGCCTCTTCCACGCCCTCCTGCGCGCCGTCCGTGGGCTCCCCGCTGGACGTCTCAGCGCCCGCCGATTCGTGGCACAGGGCGCAGGGCGTCTGGGTCACCGGCGCCAGCAGCGCCAGGGTCGGTCGGACGATGGCGTGGTTGCCGTGGCAGGTGGCGCACTCGGTGAATTGCCGGACGGTCCGCAGCGACGCCTGGGGCTCGCCGTGGCAATCGGCGCAGCCGTCGGCGCTCATGTCCGGCAGCATCATCTCGTTGTGCAGGGCGAAGCCCTCTTGCTTGGGGCTCGCCCGGAACAGCTCGGCCTCCCGTCCATGACACTGGCCGCAGACAAAGCCGATCGAGGTCACCCCCGGCGGGGTGGCACCGTGGTTGCCATGGCAGTCGTTGCAGGTGGGGGCGAACAGGTCGCCGCGCTCGAGCAGAGCCTTGGCGTGGATGCTGCGGCTCCAGCGGGCGTGCTGATCCACCGGCAGCGGCCGGCCGTCGGGCAGCGTCGAGCCCGCCATGCGCTCGGGATCATCGTGGCAGGCACCGCAGGTTTCGGCCACCTGCTTGGGGTAGACCGGCGCTTTGGGATTGGACGGTCGCAGAATGCCGTGGACTCCGTGGCAGTCGATGCAGGTGGCGACCCGGGTATCGCCTTCCAGCAGCGCACGGCCGTGGTGGCTGGTGAGGTATTCCTGCTCCTGGTCCACCCGGGGATCGGGGTGGAAGCGCCGCATATAGATCGGGTCGGAGTGACAGCGGCCACAAAAGGAGGGGATCTCGATCCGGCTGGGGCGGCCGACGTAGGGATGATCGGGATCGTCCGGATCCATCGCCGCTCCCATGTCCTCCGCCAGGGCCGGGTCCGGGTTGCCACCGTGACAATCGACGCAGGATAGACCGACCTCCCGGTGGACGCCGCGGGAGAAGCCCTCGATCAGAGCGGGGTCGCCCCCCCAATCGGGGTCCCCGTGGCAGGCGACGCAGGACGACGCCGGGAGATCCCGGCCCTCGGACGGCTCCGGTGCGGGGGTAGGCTCGGGCGTCTGGGCGGCGGCCATCGCCGCGCTGCCCAGCAGAAGGAGGATCATCAGCCCTGCGGAGCGATCCGGGCGGCGGGTGCCGAGGGCGAGCACCGCCAGCAGCGCCAGGGTGAGGATCACCACGTACACCGGTACCCAGGAGTGGTACCCCCAGGCGGTCATACCGACCACGAAGACCACCGCCAGCGTCCCCACCGCGGTGAACAGCGGGCTTCGGCCCCGGCGACCGAGACCCCGGTCCAGGAACGGGACCAACAGCAGCACCAGCCCCGCCAGCCCAAAGAGCAGAATCGGGATCGCCTCGTACTCGACCCCGGCGATCTCGCCGCCGGGCACCAGCTTGAGAGTCTGGAACATGAACATGAAGTACCACTCGGGGGCGATGTCGGCGTAGGCGGGAGCGAAGGGATCCGCCTTCTCGCCCAGCTCCCAGGGGAAGAGGGCCGCCAGCGAAGCCAGCACGCCCAGAGCCAGAATCCAGCCGAACGCGTCGCGCAGAGCGAAGTGCGGGAAGAACCTCATGGGAGGCCGCTGCCGCGCCTCCTTCTCGCGATCCGGAGGCACGCTGAGACCCAGCCGCTGGACCAGCAGCAGATGGAGGAGGAGGAGCACCGTGGTGATCGCGGGCAGGATCGCCACGTGCCAGCCAAAGAAGCGGGACAACGTGCCCCCGGTCACCTGGTCGCCGCCACGCAGAAAGCGCAGCATCGCCTCGCCGACCAGTGGGATCGAGCCGGCGATGTCGGTGCCCACCTTGGTGGCGAAGAACGAGAGCTGGTTCCAGGGCAGCAGATAGCCGGAGAACCCGAAGCCCATGGCGAGGAAGAGCAGCAACACACCGCTGATCCAGGTCAGCTCGCGGGGGGACCGGTACGCCTTCATGAAGAACACCGTGACCAGGTGGACGAAAGCGAAGAACACCATCAGGTTGGCGGCCCACGAGTGGATCGAACGGATCAGCCAGCCGAAGGGCACGACGGTCATGATCAGCTCCACCGACTCGAACGCCTCCCCCGCCGAAGGCCGGTAGTAGAGCATCAGCAGGATGCCGGTGACCACCTGGATGCCAAAGAAGAAGAGGGTCATCCCTCCCAGGTAATAGAGGACCGACCAGCGGTGCATGGGGACCGTCTTGTGGGCGGCCGCCTCGCGCAAAACGCCGAGTGACAGTCGCTCGTCGAGCCAGCGGTAGAGGGCGGCCCTGCGAGAGGTGGGCTGGAAGCCGGGGTCGGTGGACGTTTCGGGAGTGCTCATCGGTCAGCTCCTCGACACCACGAGCGTCGCCGGGCGGCCGCTGGAGCCGGGCACCTCGTGCACTTGGAGACTGGTCAGCGGGCGGGGCGGGGGGCCCGCGACGTTGCGGCCATTGAGGTCATAGTGGCCGTTGTGACAGTTGCAGACGATCTGCCGCTGACCTGGCCGGTACTCGACGATGCAGTCGAGATGGGTACAGGTGGCGGTGAAGGCGCGGTAGTCACCTTCGTCGACCCGCACCAGGATCACCGGTTCGGTGCCAAAGCGGAGGATCTTGTAACCCCGCTCCAGCAGCTCCGGATCGTTGATCGGACCCGCCTCCACCTGGTTGGTGGTGGCCTCGGGGATGCGGGGTGGGCTCAGGAAGCGCAGCACCGGGTAGGCGACGGCGGCGAAGAGCGCCGCGACCGAGCCGCCCAAGAAACCGTTGAGCACGCGGCGTCGGCCTGGATCGACGTCTTGGGACATCCGGGACCTCCTTATCGGAGAGCGCTACAGCGCCGGAGTTGGGGGCCTGGCTCGAAAGTCGAGGACACGGTAACGCGCTGGAGGTAGGGGGACCAACACCCGCCGGGGTAGGGCGGGAGCCTCCCCCGGAGGTCGGGAGAAGCCACAAGCGGAGTCCATCGGAGCTCGGAGACACTGTGCTTGGCCGCAAGCGAGGTGCAATTGTCGGCCCGAGGGCACAAGGGTGGTATGGGTTCATAGGACGTATGATTGCACTGGACACAAGGGTCCTATCGGTTCATAGGACCCTTGTTGACGGTGGGCGCCCGGTTCCCGCCTCCGGGGCTTGCCCGAGCTCCAGAGAGGCTCGAGATGTACAGGCGTCCCTCCTTCTCGGAAAGAAGTCTCAGGAGAAGTGCAAGTTGGCGGCCCCTTCTTCCGTCTATAGGTAGGCATGACAGAGCGTTTGCCTCGTTACATCCCTGAAGGCGGCGCGTTGGTCGAGATCACCTACCGGACGGTGCAGGGTCGTTACCTGCTGCGTCCGGGCCCCACGCTCAACGAGCTGGTGGTGGGGGTCCTGGCCCGCGCCCAAGAGCTCTGCCCGACGGTGGAGCTCGTCGGAATCGTCGTTTTATCCAATCACCTGCACCTGCTGTTGTCGGTGCCCGACCAGTACCAGCTTTCCACCTTGATGTGGTTCTTCGGTGGGAATCTGGCCAAGGAAGTCAACCGGGAGCACGACTGGAGCGGGAAGCTCTGGAGTCGTCGCTACCGGTCCATCTGCGTCACGGAGGAGCCGGCGGCTCAGATCGAGCGCTTGGAGTACCTGCTGTCGCAGGCGGTCAAGGAGGATCTGGTCAAGAAGGTCGAGGACTGGCCGGGGATCCACTTTGGTAAGACGCTGATGGAGGGTAGGAGTCTCCTTGTCGGTGCCTGGTACGACCGCACCAAGCAGTATCGTGCTGCGGTGCAGGGCAAGAAGATCGAGGAGTCCGAGTACCGCACGGAGCTGACGGTGGAGCTCAAGCAGCTCCCGTGCTGGCGGGACCTGCCCTGGGACCGCTACGTGCGCCGGATCCGGAAGATGATCCGGAGGATCGAGAAAGAAGCCGAGCGCGAACGGGAGCTCCAGGGTGCCACGGTGGTAGGCGCGCCGCTGGTGCGTCAGCAGGATCCTCATACCCGGCCGCGGAAGATGAAGAAGGGCCCCGCACCGCTGGTGCATGCGGCGACCCAGCGCGAGCGGATCGCGTGGCGGGAGAGCTTCGGGATCTTTGTCGCGGCCTATCGATTCGCGGCGGATCTGCTGCGGGAGGGTGTCCTGGAGGCGCCCTTCCCGGAAGGGTGCTTCCCGCCGGCGTTGCCCTACGTGGGGGATCGGGGCGGCGGGGAAGCCGAGCCGGCCCCGGCGTAACGTCCCTCCAGCGCCGGTCTCTTCGTTGAGCCGAGGCTCTGAGGTGGAAATCCCCCTGGAGTCCTGTGGGAGCTGCATCCAAATCTATCGACAAACCCGAATAACCTTACCAAGGCTTCGGAGGTCGGCATCGAAAGCACCGCCAGGCAGCGACCCTGCTACGCAATGTTGCAGCTTTCCGCCTTGAGATCGTGCCCGAGAGCCCTTCCGAGAAGCGCCTCCCGATAAATGGGTGGCGAACTCACGGGAACTCACGGCTCACGACACCAAGGGCGTCCGGGCAGTGCGCAACGAGATCGAGGTGGGCGATCGGACCGACGACAAGGCCCGGTGAGCGCTGCTCCCGAGCCGTCGGATTTCTCCGTCCAAGGGCTCAGGGGGTCTCGTAGGGCAGCGCCGGGAGCACTCCCACGACCAGCCGGGTCGGGTGCTGCGGCGAGTGATACACGCGCTGGGTGGCCTTCCGGAAGTCCTCTTCCCGGGCCTTGTAGATGTTCGGCACCCAGGTCTGCGGATTGCGATCGACCAGCGGGAACCAAGTGCTCTGGATCTGTACCATGATCCGGTGCCCACGCTGGAAGGTGTGGAGGACGTCCTGGAGCTCGAGCGAGACCCGGGTGGGCTGGTCCGGGACGAACGGCTCCGGTGTTTCGTAGCTGTTGCGGAAGCGGCCGCGGATCACCTCGCTACGCACCATCATCCAGTAGTTGCCCATCCGCATCTCCGGGATCGCGGTGCGGTCCCGGCGCCGACGGTCGCGGCGGCTTTCGTCGTCGCGGTCGTCCTCGCCGAAGTCGGGTGGGAAGACGTCGATCACCTTGACCACCCAGTCGGAAGCGGTACCGGAGGTCGAGACCCACAGCTCGGCCTGGATCGGACCCGCCAACGTCAGGTCCTCCTCCAAGACGTCGGTCTGAAACGCCAACACGTCCGTCCGGCGACCGGCGAAGCGCTGGTCCGCCACCATGTACTCGCGGGTCATCCCCTCGTCCATCACCTCGGTGAACGGCACCGGCTTGTCCGGATCGCTGACGTACTCGTCGTACGCTGCCTCATCGTGCGCTTCGGCGCCCGGCTCTGCGGACCCCGGCGGCTGCCAACCGAGCGACCCCCCGTCGCCCAGGTAGAGCGCCCGGCTCTCGACCGTCCGGGGGGGCCAGTCGCTGAAAGTCCGCCAGCGGTTGGCGCCGGTCTCGAAAACGTAGGCCTCTGGAAGCCCGGGGTCTTCCTCCCTCTTGAGGAAGTGCTCGAAAAAGGGCGTCTCGATGTGCTCCTGGTAGAAATCCGAGGTCTTGAAGCCAAACTCCACGTAGCCCAGCTTCTCGCCCTCGGTGCGCGACCAGCCCCCGTGCACCCAGGGACCCATGACCAGCATGTTGACGATCCCCGGGTTCTTCTCCTCGATCGTCCGGTAGATCTTGAGCGAGCCGTAGAGATCCTCCGCGTCGAACCATCCCCCCACCGTCATCACGGCCGTCGTGATGCCGTGCAAGTGGGGTAGGAGGTTGCGCTTCTGCCAGAACTCGTCATAGTTGGGATGCTCGACGACCTGGTTCCAGAGCTCGATCTCGCCCTTGAAGTACTTCTCGTCGGCGTTGGAGAGCGGGCCCAGGTCGAGAAAGAACTGGTATCCGTCCGGAGTGCCATGGTCGAAAGACTCCGGTCGCTCGGTGGTGGGCTCCGGTCGCGCCTGCCCGAAGCTTGAGATGAAGTTGAAGAGGTGGGGGAGGAAAAACGCGCCGTGGTGGTGGAAGTCGTCCCAGAACCAGTCGGCGATCGGCGCCTGGGGCGACACCGCTTTCAGGGCCGGATGGCTGTCGATCGAGCTGGCGGCGGTGTAGAAGCCGGGGTACGAGATCCCCCACATCCCCACCTTGCCGTTGTGGCCGGGGACGTTTTCCAGCAGCCATTCGATGGTGTCGTAGGCGTCGGTGCTCTCGTCGATATCTGCAGGACCGTGCTTGACCGGGACGTGCGGTGTCATGTTGACGAAGGTGCCCCCGGACATGTACTTCCCCCGCACGTCCTGGTAGACGAAGATGTAGCCTTTCTTGGCCAGCAGTGGGTTGGGTCCGAGGCTGTCGGGATAATTCGACGCCCCGTAGGGCCCGACCCCGTACGGTGTGCGGCGCATCAGGAACGGGTAGGTGCGCGAGCGGTCGTTCGGGATGTAGATGGCGGTGAACAGCTCGACCCCGTCGCGCATGGGAATCCGGTGCTCGATCTTGCTGTAGCTGCGCCGGATGCGCTCGGCCTCCGTCTCCTTCCCTTTCCCCTCCTCCTGAGACCCTGCGACCTCCTGCGACCCCAGCACCTCTGGTGACCCCAGGAGCGTAGGCGGCGAGGTGAGGAGGGGGAGGACCCCCGCACACAGCGCGGTGAGCAGAACCGCCGGCCACGGGGCCCAGGAGGATCGAGAAGGTGTAGAGCGGTAGAGCGGGAAACGGTCGGCGGGCATCGGATGGGTCTCCTTCAGGCGGTCTCAGGGGGGTGCTGGAGGACGATACCACTCTCGGCAACGGCCGAAGGGGTCTCGCCTTGGGTCGGGTTTCCAGGGGAGAATCCCCCGGGCGGATCCCCGGACGGGGTCCCCGTGGAAGCTGAGCCGGTAACCCCCGACCTTGAGCTCGAAGGCTCCCGAGCCCCGGGGGGAATGTACACGCGCACCACCCGCACCCGCTCGTTCTCCAGCAGGATCTGATGCGAGTCGGGGGCTGCTATCGCGGCGTCCAGGCTCCTCGGCCAGGGCCAGCCCTCGTGGTCTCTCGGGTCGCTCATCGGACGGTCTCTCGTATCGTGTCTGTCGAGAATACCTGAGACCCGCACCTCGAAACGTGAGCCCCGCACCTCCGCCCCCGGGGTAAGATCCTCTGCAACACGGATCTCTCGCTCGGACCCCTCATGATGAAACAAGCACGGTCGTGGCTGGCACTGGCAGTCGTGGTCACCGCTCACCTCGCCGGGTGCCCGACGCTCCAGGCGCTCGATCCCACGAAGCGCATCGGTCAATTTCCCCGCACCCGTTGGGATCGGGTGGACGGTCTGCCCTTCAGCGGCATCACCGCGCTCACGGTCACCTCGGACGGCTATCTCTGGATCGGTACCCAGGAGGGGCTGGCCCGGTTCGACGGGGCTCGTTTCGTCGTCTTCGACAAGAGCTCGGTCGCGGCTTTCGAGGATCACTTCATCACCTCGCTCGCGCCCGGCGAGGCGGGCGAGCTGTGGATCGGCACGCGGCGTGGCCTGCTGCGCTATCGCCAGGGTGGCTTCGAGCGTTTCGGAGCCGACCATGGGCTGCCCTACGAGTACGTGCGGACCCTGCTCCGGGACCGGGTCGGTCGCTTGTGGATCGGCACCTACGGCGGTGGGCTCGCGCTGTGGCGTGACGGTGTCGATCACGGCTCCGGCGCCGCGGATGGAGGCGGCGTCGAACGGGTGTGGGGAGAAGCCGACGGATTGCTCCATCCCATCGTCCGGGCTCTCTGCGAGGATCCCTCCGGCGTCCTGTGGATCGGGACCTCCGGCGGGCTCCATCGGCTCGACCCCGAGGCTCCGGGCTCACCCCTCACCGCCTTCACCACCGCCGACGGCCTGCCGTCCGATTTCATCCGGGCGCTGGCGATGGACGAGGACGGGTCGCTGTGGGTCGGCACCGAGGGAGGGGGACTGGCACGCCGACGGCGCGACGGGCGCTTCACCGCTGCCGAGACCCCCGTCGTCCGCACCGTGGGAGCCCTGCTGGTGGATCGAGACGGTCAGCTCTGGGTAGGCAGCGACGGCGAAGGGCTGTGGCGCCGGCAGGAGGACCGCGTCGAGGCCTGGACTGCGACCGGAGCGGCCGGGGATCTGCCCCACGACGCCGTGTGGAGCCTGTTGGAGGATCCCGAGGGAAGCGTCTGGATCGGTACCCGCGGCGGTCTGGTCCATCTCTGGGACGGTGACGTGACCTCCATCACCTCGGAGCAGGGTCTGACCTCGGACGACGTGCGCACCGTGTATCAGGAGCCGGACGGCATGCTGTGGATCGGTGGGCAGGGCCTCGACCGGTGGCTGGACGGGGAGATCCTGCCACCGCCGCCGTCCCTGTCCCTCAGCCTGGCGGCGGGTCCCGGCCGCGACGAGGTACGGACCGTGCTGCGCACCTCCGAGGGATCCCTGTGGCTCGGCACCCCGCGCAACCTCAAACGGCTCGACGAGAGTGGCGTCCGGGTGTACTCGGCCGCCGAAGGGCTCGCCGCCGGGAGCGTCAATGCGCTGGCGGAGGATCCCTCCGGAGCCCTGTGGGTGGGAACCGCCGGGGGTCTGAGCCGGTTCGAGGGCGACGACGAGGCGCGGGAGACCCTCTTCAGCTCCTGGACCTCCGCCCAGGGGCTACCCGACGACAGCGTCCGGGCGTTGCTGCCGGACCCCTCCGGCGGGCTCTGGGTGGGCACCGAGGCGGGTCTGGCTCACTGGCGGGCGGGAGAGATCGAGACCCTGGGGCGGCTGGGAAAGGTGTTCGTTCTGTCCCTCTACCTGGATGCGGACGGAGTGCTGTGGGTCGGCACCTCCGGGGACGGCCTGCTGCGGTGGCAGGGCTCCGCTGCCGTGGGCTCGCTCGCCGGTGTCTCCTCGCGGCACGGCGATTCCACCGCCTCCGACTCCACCGGAGTGACCCGGTACCGCATGCGCGACGGATTGTTCAACGACCTGATCTTCCAGATCCTCGAGGACGACCGGGGCGGGTTGTGGATGAGCTGCAGCAAGGGGCTCTTCCGGGTGGACCGCGACGAGCTCGAGCGGTTCGCCCGTGGCGAGACGGAACGGGTGACCTCCCTCTGGCTCGACGAGTCCGACGGCATGGCGAGCGCCGAGAGCAACGGCGGCACCCAGCCGGCGGGCTGGCGCGCCCGGGACGGCCGGCTGTGGTTCGCCACCGCCCGGGGTGTGGCGGTGGTGGATCCCGCGGATCCGCTGGCTCCCCGCGCTCCGCCGCCCCTGGTGATCGAGGAGGTGCGGGTGGACGGCGAGGTGCGCGAGCCGCGCTCGCCGGTGCGGGTCGGGCCCGGGGGTAGCAGCGTGGAGATCCACTACACCGCTCCGAGCTTCGTCGCTCCCTCCAAGCTCCGCTTCCGGTATCGACTGGAGGGCTTCCACGAAGCGGACCGCTGGGAGGATGCCGGTGCCCGGCGAGCTGCGTATTTCACCGGTCTGCCGCCCGGTGACTACCGCTTCGAGGTCACCGCCGCCCACGGACAGGGAGCGTGGCAGCCCAGCGGCGCCTTGCTGGAGCTCGAGCTGGTACCGTTCTTCTACCAGACGCCCACCTTTCTCGCCCTGGTGGCTGCGCTGCTCCTGTTGGGCGGCGTGGTGGCCTTCCGTCTCAGGATCCGTGCCCTGCGGGTGCGCCAGCAAGAGCTGGAACGGCTGGTCGACCGGCGGACCCACGAGCTGGCCGAGGCCAACCAGACCCTGGCGCGTCTCGCGGTGGAGGACGACCTGACCGGTGTGCCCAATCATCGCAAGCTCCAGAGCGCGCTCCAGGACGAATGGCGGCGGGGGGTCCGCTCGCGGGAAGCGCTGGCCTTGCTGATGATCGACATCGACCACTTCAAGCGCTACAACGACACCTACGGGCACCAGCAGGGCGACCGCTGTTTGCGGCAGGTGGCACAGGCTCTGGCCGGTTGCGTCCACCGCCCCGGAGACCTGGTCGCCCGCTACGGTGGCGAGGAGTTCGCGGCGGTGCTTCCCCGCACCGACCGCGATGCCGCCCACCGCCTCGCCGAGGACATGCGTCGCGCGGTGGAGACACTGAACCTGGAGCATGCCGGGGTACCCGACGACGCCGGCGCTGCGGGCCGGGTGACCCTCAGTGTTGGTGTGACCTCGGCGGTACCGTCCCGCGAGCTGCCACCGGACCTTTTTCTCACCACCGCCGACGAGGCCCTCTACGAGGCCAAGACCGAGGGCCGCAACCGTGTGGTCTTTCTCGCTCCTTGATACTTTCGCTCCCTGATACCTTCGCAGCCCGATACCGGTCGTCGTCACCCGGCAACGCCCAGCAACGACGCTCAGCCACGCGGACCTCCGGAGATCTCCATGACCGTTCGATCCCTGTCTCGCCGTCTGTTTCACCGTCTGTCCCGCTGTTTGTCTCACCGTCTCGCTGTCGGTGCCCTGGTTTTGCTCGGGATACCCCTCGTCCCGGTCCTCGCCGGCGACCGGCCCCTCGAGCTGGTGGATCTGATGAAGATGCGCCAGATCGAGGACGCCTCGATCTCCCGCGACGGCCTCTGGGTGGCCTACGCCTTGGTGCCCGACCGGGGCGATGGGGAAGCCGTGGCACGCTCCACCGACGGCGAGCCCGGCGCCATCGAGGTGCGGATCGAACGGGGCAGCGCCCCGGCGATCTCCCGCGACGGTCGCTGGCTGGCGGCCCTGGTCCAGCCGCCGCTGGTCGAGCGTCTGAAGGTCGAGGAAGCCGGAGACGAGGGCAGTGGGAAGGAGGGACCGAAGACCGGCCTTGCCGTGGTGCCGCTTTCCGGTGACGTCCCACGGCGCGAGGCGGACCGGATCGAGATCGAGCGCGTCGAATCCTTCGCGTTCTCCGGCGACGGCCGCTGGGTCGCCTGGCAGGTTTTCGAGAACGAGAACGAGGAAAAGGAGGGGGGCGAGCAAGGAGGGAAACCAGGAGAGGAAGAGGTCCCGGGGGAGACCGGGGAGGGCGAGCAAGCACCGGTCGCCGAGGCCCCCATCGAGCAGGCCCCGGTGGAAGAGGCTTTCGGCGAAGAGATTCCCGAGGAGCGAGTCGCGCAGGAGGAAACGGGGGAGGAGACCGGGAACGAGAATGACAAGGACGAGGACAAGGACAAGGACAAGGACAAGGACAAGCGTCTGGGCACCCTCCTGGTGCTGCATCGCTTCGCAAGCCCCGGCGATCCGGCCGGCGACGCGGTGCGCATCGAGATCCCCCGGGTCGAGCACTGGGCCTTCGACGAGACCGGTGCCTACCTCGCCTACTCGGTGGCGGCGGAGAAGGGGGAGGGCAACGGCCTCTACGTACGGGATCTACGCCCGATCGAGAGAGACGAGACAGCTCCGGAGGTGGCTCCGGAGATCGTGCTCCGCAGCGAGACCCGCGGTCGGTACACGGCGCTGACCTGGACGCACGAGGACGTCGCCAAGCCGCGGTTGGCCTTCGTCGCCGCGGTCGACGACGAGGACGGCGAGCCCGGCGATGCCACCGTCTGGGTGTGGGATGGGCCAGTCCGGACCGGGCGCGCGGCGGCCACGTCCGAGGGCGTCGGGGAGGGATGGTTCGTGCCCTCCGTCAACCAGCTCGCTTTCAGCCGCGACGGTCAACGGCTCTTCTTTGGCCGTAAGCCGGTGGACGAAAAGGTCCAGAAGGAGGACGCCGAGGGCGCCGAGGACGCGAAGGACCCCAAGGCTGGAGAGGCGGAAGAGCCGGCCGAGCCGGAGACAGAGGGCGGTGTCGAAGGTAGAGTCGAAAGTGAGACCGGCGCAGAGAGTGGAGAGTCGGAAGGCGAGCCCGACGAGGAGACGCCGGACCCCTACGACCTCGAGGCCCTGGTCGAGAAGCGCGAGCTGACCGTCTGGCACGGGAACGACCCCTTGATCCAGCCCGACCAGAAAAAGCGATGGGAGGAGACGCGCGACCGCACCTACACCGCGGTCGTCCACCTCGGGGACGGCATCGACGGAGGGGACCGCATCGTCCCGCTTGCCGACACCGCGGTTCGCCGCGTCGAGCCCGCGGACAACCCGACGGCGGCGCTGGGCCTCGCCGAAGATCCCTGGCTGCGGGAGCGCACCTGGGAGGGCTTCTTCAGCGACGCCTACCGGGTGCTTCTCGACGACGGCTCGCGCCAGCTCGTGGCGACCAAGCTGCCCCAGCCGCCGTCGCTCTCACCCGACGGCAGGTGGGTCCTCTACTTCCAGGACCGGCACTGGCATCTCTACGACGGGCAGACCGACGAAGCTCGCAACCTGACGGCCGATCTGCCCGTGCCCTTCGCCGACGAGGATCACGACTACCCCTCGCCGGCGCCGGGGTACTCCGTCGAAGGATGGGTCCGGGAAGGCTCCGGAGACTCTGAGACCGACGGACCGGTCACCGCGGTGCTGATCGCCGACAAGTTCGATCTCTGGCAATTCCCCGTCGATCCGGCGTCACCGCCGCTACGCCTCACCGCCGGCCAGGGCCGCGACGCGGGGATCCTCTACCGGGTCGTCGAGCTCGACGAGGACCGGGATGCCTTCGCCCCCGGCGAGCCTCTGCTGCTCACCGAGTACGACGACCGGCGGAAGAGCTGGGGCTTCGCCACGGCCCAGGTGGGGAAGGAGGGCGTCCGGAGGTTGATCCACGAGCCGAAGAAATTCGCGGTGGTGGCCCAGGCCGAGGACGCCGACGTCCTGCTCTACACCCGTGAGAGCTACACGGAGTTTCCGGATCTGCGGGTCACTGAGCTGGATCTCGAGCGGACAGAGCCCGAAGCGTTCGGGGGCGGTGGTACGCGGATCTCGGACGCCAATCCGCAGATCGCCGACTTCGCCTGGGGCGAGGCGGAGCTGGTGGAGTGGCTCAGCGCCGACGGCGTACCGCTCCAGGGGGTGCTGATCAAACCCGGCGGCTACCAGCCCGGCGAGCGCTACCCGGTGCTGGTCTACTTCTACCGCTTCTTCTCCCAGCGGCTCCACGAGTTCAACGAGCCGGTGGTCAACCATCGGCCCAGCTTCCCCTTCTACGCCAGTCACGGCTACGCGGTCTTTCTGCCGGACGTCCGCTTCGAGGTGGGCCGGCCCGGCATGTCGGCGGTCGAGGCGCTGGTGCCCGGGGTGCAGAAGCTGATCGAGATGGGCATCGCCGATCCCGACGCCATCGGTCTCCACGGCCACTCGTGGAGCGGGTACCAGACCGCCTTCGTGGTGACCCAGACCGATCTGTTCAAGGCGGCGGTGGCGGGGGCACCGGTGTCCAACATGACCAGCGCCTACAGCGGCATTCGCGAGCGCACGGGGCTCGCCCGGCAGTTTCAGTACGAGCAGAGCCAGAGCCGCATCGGCGGCTCGTTGTGGGAGGCCCGGTCGCTCTATATCGAGAATTCCCCGGTGTTCTACGCCGACCGCATCCACACGCCACTGCTGATCCAGTTCGGCGACCGCGATGGGGCGGTGCCCTGGCCCCAGGGCATCGAGCTCTACCTGGCGCTCCGGCGACTGGACAAGGAGGTGGTCTTTCTCCAGTACGAGGGGGAGCCTCACCACCTCCAGAAGTACGCCAACAAGGTGGACTACACGATCAAGATGAAGGAGTTCTTCGATCACCATCTGCGGGGCGCGCCGGCCCCGGAGTGGATGACCGAAGGGGTGCCGTATCGGGGGGAATGAGGGAACCTCGGGCAGACCGAAGCTTGTAAATCGTCCACCGGATGGACGATAATCGTCCACGCCGTGAACGGATATCTCGAACGCCACGCGGCCGGTTTGCTCCAGAGGGTGTTGGACGTGACCCCCGTCGTGGCTCTCACGGGGGCTCGCCAGACTGGCAAGAGCACCCTGGTGCAATCTGAGCCCCTTCTCGCCGAGAGAGCGGACCGTCTCTATCTCACCCTCGATGACCTGGCGACTCGTGAGCGGGCACGAACGGCGCCCGAAGACTTCGTCCGCAGCGCGCCGCGGTGCGGAGGGGCGGCTATCCCACCCCCGCGGTCGAGCTGCCGGACGACGAGGCGCGGGAAGTCTGGTTCGACGGCTACGTCCGGACGTATCTCGAGCGCGATCTCCAGGACCTGGCGTCGATCGACAACCTCCTCGATTTCCGTCGACTCATGCGGGCCGCCTGCCTGCGGATCGGCAACCTGGTCCACCAAACCGACCTGAGCCGCGATACCCGGATTCCGCGCCCCACGGTGCACCGGTACCTCAACCTTTTGGAGACCTCGTACCAGCTCGTGCGGCTCCAGCCGTACGGAGTGAATCGCACCAAGCGGCTCATCAAGTCGCCCAAGCTCTACTGGAGCGATCCGGGCCTGGCTCTCCATCTGTCCGGTGCCGAGGAGCCTGCTGGATCTCACCTGGAGAACCTCGTCTGCATGGAGAAAATGTAAGGAGCGACCCATGCACGACTTTCCCGTCATCGTCACTCTCCCCATCCTGTGGGGAGACATGGATTCGTTGGGCCACGTCAACAACGCCCGCTACCTCACCTGGTTCGAGAGCGTCCGGATCGCCCTGTTCGAACGCGTCGGGATGGAGACCACCGGCACCCCCTCGGAGGGTCCGATCCTGGCGAGCACCCACTGCGATTTCCTGCTTCCCCTCCAGTGGCCCGGCGAGGTGATCGTGGGGACCGGGATCTCCCGTATCGGCACCAAGAGCTTCACCATGGTCTACCAACTCGCCCGCACCGACGAACCGGAGCACCTCGCTGCCCGGGGGGAGGGCGTCATTGTGATGGTCGACTACCGCCGCGGGAAAACCGTGCCCATCTCCGACGAGCTGCGGGCACGGCTGGAGGGGCTGCAAGTCGAGGCCCGTGAGCAAGCTACTCCTTGATGTTCGACACTCCGACCGACGGTGCCTCGAGAGCCCCAAGGTCGCGAGGCTCGAACACCGGAGCGGTTGAGTAGATTCGCCGCCCCCATCGTCTACATAGACAAAGAGACCGTAGCCCGACGAGGGCAGAGCCGGTGTCTCCGAGCCGGTAAACATCGGCACCGCGACGCATGAAAGCGGCCACGCGGCCTTCGGGTTGGCGGATCTGAAGAACGTGCCACCGCGCAACCGGTACCCGCAGGAGAATTGACTCGCGGCCATGGTAGTCTTCCCGGCGATCCCTACAAGGAGGTGAGCATGATCGCAGCTACTAGGAAGGCGCGGTCTTGGACCGCGTGGTCGGTGGTGGGATGTCTACTCTTCACGGTTGCCGCACCGGCCTTCGCCGAGGCTCCGGGTGCAGAGAGCCCCGAGGCTTTGGTGGAGCGGATGAAACGGGCCGGGGAGACCGAAGACTTTGGCGAGATGATGGCCTGTCTGGCGCCCGAGGGCCGGGTCCAGATGGCGTCGATGATGTACCTGATGGCGACGATGATGGTCGGCTTCTCGATGATGAGCGTCGAGATGGGAAGCGAGATGGGCACCTCGATGGCCGAGGGGATGGCCGAGGGCATGGGCGAAGAGCTCACGGCCGAGCAGAAGGCCGAGATGGAAGCTCAGAAGCAGCAGGCCCTCGCCGAGGTGGCCAAGATCCGCGACTCGTACAACGCGATGGTCTCGAAGCACGGGCTTCCCGAGCTCTCGGAGGAGGGGGAGGCACCGGACGCCGACCCCGAGGAGCTGTTTGCAAAGATCGATCAGGCGGCCTTCATCGAGGACGTCATGGCCTTTCTCGAGTCGATGCCCGGCGACGAATCCTCTCCCGCCGAGGCGGGATCGCCCTGGGACCTGGGTGACGGCACCTTGACCGACCTGGTGATCGAGGGCGACAGCGCGACCGGCACGATCGACGGTGACGAGGTCGGCTTCATTCGGATCGACGGCCGCTGGTACTTCGACGCAAAGATGCTCGGTGACCCCGACGGTCCCTGACCGCTCGTCGCGGTCGATCGAGCACGGTTCCGTGGACCGCTCCCGTGCTGGACGCTGTTTGAAGCTCGGGGCGGGCGGTCTCAAGCCCCAGCCTGAGCCTGCGGTCGGACGGACCTCGGTGGCAGCCCAGCAGGCGAGTCAAGAACCCCTTCCGGGCTGGCGAGCGGCTCGGCAGTCCTCGCCAGGTCCCGGACGGGGTTTCTGGGTGCCTCAGTACTCAGTACTGCAGCTCGACCTCGGGCATGGCCAGCGTCGCAGGGGGCTCTTCCACCAGACCCAGTCTCCGGGCCAGGCGGGCCGCCGGCTGCGCCACCTGGAGCACCGCGGCGACCATCGCCCGGGCCGGCTCGCTGCTGTCCCGACCCTTGGAGGTGAAGGCTTCGAAGGGGCTCATCGGGCGCGGGAACGCCTTGAGACGGATCTCCGCGTCGGCGTCCATCTCCGCTTCCTCGCGCACCAGGCGCAGCGCCACCTCGAAGCCGCCGAGCTCGTCGACGAGACCCAGGTCCAGGGCGTCGGCGCCGGTCCAGATGCGCCCCTTGGCGATCTCCAGCACCCGGTCCTTGGGCAGCTCCCGGCCCTCCGCGACCTTGGTGGTGAAGTCCTCGTAGACCCGGTCGAGCCAGACCTGGAAGCGCTCCCACTGAGGCTCCGTGTAGTCGTGGCGGGCGTTGAACTGGGTGGAGCTTGCGGAGGTGTGGACCTCGTCAAAGCTGATCCCCAGCTTGGCCCACAGGCCGGTGTCCAGGATCTTGCCCGCCAGGACGCCGATGGAGGCGGTGATCGTGGACGGCTGGGCGACGATCTTGTTGGCCGGGATGGAGACGAAGTAGCCGCCGGAGCCCGCCACGTTGCCCATCGAGACGATCACCGGCTTGCCCGCTTCGCGGGCGCGGACCACTTCGCGCCAGATGCTGTCGGAAGCGACATAGGAGCCGCCGGGGCTGTCGACCCGGAACAGGATCGCCTGGACGTCCTCGTCGGCGATGGCGTCGCGGAACGCCTGGGTCAGGGTGTCCGAGCCCATGGTCTGGCCAAAGAGGGGATTGAAGCCGCTGCTACCGCGGGTCACCAGGCCCACGCCGTAGATGAGAGCCACCGTCTCGCCCTCGGACCAGGGGCCGCCGGCCCGGCTGCGGTACTTGGTGAGATGGAGAAACTCTGCGTCCTCGTCCCCCACCTCGTCGCGAACCGTCTGGTACACCTCGTCCCGGTAGAGGAGGCCGTCCACCAAGCCCGCGTCCACCGCCTCGGCGCCGTAGATCGGGCCGCCGTCGATGGTCGTCCGCACCTCGGCGTCGGTCAGCCCGCGCGCTTCGGCGATGGCCGACACGATCTGGTCGAAGATGGAATCCATGACCGTCCGCAGGGACTCCTCGTGGGCCTCGGTGAACTCGGTTTCGGTGTAGATGTTCATGGCCGCCTTGTATTCGTAGCGGTGGTCCATCCTCGGTACCATGTCGAGCTTGTCGAAAGTGCCACGGAGGAACTGACCTTCGAGCATCAGCCCGGTGAGGCCGACGTCGCCGGAGGGTTGGATGTAGATCTTGTCGAAGGCCGTAGCCAGGTAGTAGCCGCCGTTGCCGGGGCCGAACTCGCCAAACGTGTCCGCCCAGGCGATGGCCGGCTTGCCGGACTCGCGAAACGCCAGGACCGCTTCGCGGATCTCCTCGATCTGCGCCAGGCCCATGTGGGGGTTGCCCACCCGCGCCACCAGACCGACCACCTTGTTGTCCTGCGCGGCCTGGTGCAGCGCCTCGACGATGCGCAGGGTCGTGGGGGTCTTCTCCCTGAGGAGCTGGGCGATGGGGTCGTTGGTGGGAATGTACTCGGCGATCTCCTGGTGGAAATCCATCTCGACGATGGTGGTGCCGGGGACTGTCTCCCGGTTCATCCAGACGATTCCGGCGATCGCCGCCACGGCGACGACCACCAATAGGACCAACACCAGGAGAATGACACCGACCTTGGCGCCTTTCTTCATACGGATACCTCCTTCAGGGGTGAAGTCTTCAATGGGGTTTGCATGAGGTCTCGAGCCGTGCAGCTCCGTCGCCCCTGCGCATGCGTGGGGGGATCGATTCTCAGGTAGGAGCAACGGGATCCCTCTCCAGTGGGGGACTACGCCTGCTCGTCCAGTTTATTCCAGGGGTTGCTCGGGAGACGCCGGCGGTGCCGGTGCGCCTCGCCGCTCCCGGAAGTCCCAGGCCAGACGCCGGGAGGAGACGAAGCTCCGCTGCTCGCCGGTGACCGGGTCGCGGAAGGTCAGCCTCCGGGCCAGGAGCTGGAGCGGTCGAGTGAAGTCCAGCGGCGCCTCGGGCAGCAGCTCCGGATAGTAGCGCTCGTGGAGGATCGGGAAGCCGAGGTCGGCGAGGTGGAAACGGATCTGGTGCTTCTTGCCGGTGGTGGGTCGTACCCGAAAGACCGCCAGGCTCTCCCGGTGGGCGAGCAGCTCGAGGTGAGTGGTCGCGTTGGGAGGTCCGGGGCCACGGCGGCTGAGAAAGGGTGGAGTGCCGCGCTCCAGCCGGTCCTCGACGGTCCAGCGGCGGGTCTCCGGAGGAGATGGACCGCCCGAGGGCGACCGCCCGGTGATCCGGGTCACGGCGAGGTACTCCTTGTCGACCGCCCGCGTCGCGAAAAGGCGGGTGTAGGGGCCCCGGGTATCCCGGCGCAGCGAGCACAGCACCAGCCCGGCGGTGGCGCGGTCGAGGCGGTGGACCGGGGTCAGCTCGGGCTCGCCGGTGGCGGCGCGCAGCCGGTAGACCAGGCACTCGCTGACGTAGCGGCCCGCGGGCACCACCGGCAAGAAGTGCGGCTTGTCCGCCACCAACAGGTGATCGTCGCGATAGACGATGCGCTCGCGGAACGGGATACGCGGCTCGTTCTCGGCCTCGCGGAAATAGCGCAGCCGGGTGTGGGGAACGCAGGGGTCTCCCGCCGTCACCGTCCGACCGTCTCCGTCCTGCACCTTGCCTTCCCGCAGCCGGCGGATCCAGATCTCGGGGTTCATGCGAGGAAATCGCTGGACCAGGAAGTCGAGCACGGTGGGGAAGTCGGCGTCCTCAGGGATTGCCACCCAGGAGGGGGAGGGGGCGATGCTCACGACGGTTCGTTCTCCGGGGCTCACGCGGTGGTGGCGGGCTGGGGCTCGGGCGCCTCGGTGGGACGCGTCAGACGCTCATCCAACACCTCCGCCGGAACCCGGGCTAGCGCCGCGGCGATCACCTCGAGGCCGGCGCCCGGCCGATGAGCCTCCTCGGAGAGATGCCGCCGCCAAGCACGTGCCCCCGGACGCCCTGCGAAGAGCTGGAGAAGGTGGCGAGTCAGGTGATGGAGCGAAGCCCCGGCGGCGATCTGCCGCTCGGCGTACCGCAGGTAGGCGGTGGCGGCCTCCCGGCGCGAGGGTATAGGAGTCTCTGCGCCGAACAGCTCGCGGTCGGCGGTGGCGAGGAGAAACGGCTGGTCGTAGGCGGCGCGGCCGATCATCACCCCGTCGACGTGCCGTAGATGCCCGGCGACGGCTTCCAGGTCGGTGATCCCGCCGTTGATCTCGATCAGGAGCTCGGGGAAGTCGCGCTTGAGGCGGTACACCTCGGCGTGGCGCAGCGGCGGCACGGTGCGATTCTCCTTGGGGTTGAGCCCGGTGAGCCAGGCTTTGCGCGCATGGACCGAGAAGCGGTCGCAGCCGGCGGCGGCGACGATGTCGACGAAGCGGGCCAAGTCCTCGTAGCGATCCAGGTCGTCGAAGCCGATGCGGTGCTTGACCGACACCGGGAGTGAAACCGCGTCGCGCATCGCCGCCACGGCCTCGGAGACCCGCTCGGGTCGAGCCATGAGGCACACCCCGAAGCTTCCGCGCTGGACCCGGTCGCTGGGGCAGCCCACGTTGAGATTGACCTCGTCGTACCCCCAGTCGGCGGCCAGCCGGGCACAGGCGGTCAGCTCCCGGGGATCGTCGCCGCCCAGTTGCAGCACCAGCGGTCGCTCCGCGGGATCGAAGCCCAGGTGCCGGTCCCGGTCGCCGTGAAGCAGCGCTCCGGTGGTGACCATCTCGGTGTACAGGAGCGTCTCGCGGGTGAGCTGACGCAGGAGAAACCGGAAGTGACGGTCGGTGCGGTCCATCATCGGCGCGACGCTCAGCGGCACCGGCCTTGCGCGGGAGCGGGGAGTCGGGATGCCGCTGGATGGGTGATCACCGGGTGTCATGCCGTGGAGAGCAACAGCACTCCGGGGGGAGAATCTTCCGCCGACGGCCGGTAGGTCGGGAGGAGCTTTACGGCGAGTGTCCCAGTTCCGGTCCACCGCGTACCTATGAAAGCGGGTTCCCCGCGCATGGGCAGGCTCGCGCACCCGGCGCGGAGGGACCTCGAGAAGCACAACGAGATCCCGAGAGGGCGCTCCAGGTGATTGCCCCTCACCCTCCCGGAGCGCCTTCTTTCCAGTTTGGTCGGGAGCGCCCGCCGCTCCCGGACCTTGCTCCCGGTCGGGCGCTAGCGCCCGACCGCCTTTTTATGGGCTCGTCTGTGTGGCCTCGACGGCTGGGGGAGATAAAAAGAAGGGGCCCCGAAGAGCCCCCGCAGTCGAGCTTTAGATCTCGAAAACCTTGCAATGCTTGTCGAATCTGGACCCGGCGAGACGCCCGGACCTGTCGACGAGCTCCGCTCTCCTCACCCCTCCCGGGCGACTGCCGGGCTGTGCGTCCTCAGGCGCAGGTCTTGTTGTTGCCGCGGCCGGTGCAGCTAAGCCCCGGGCAGCAGTCGTTGTTGTTCTTGCACGGCTCGCTGGCTTCCGAGCAGGCGCCGCCGCCGTCCCCCCCCGGCGGATTGCCGCTGTAGAGCGCGTTGAGGCCGTCCTCGTCGTCCTGCTCCGTGGTCGCCGGCCCGTTGTTGCACGAGCTGACCGACGGGAACATGGTCGCACCGCTGACGTCCGTGTGGCCGAGACCGAGCAGATGGCCGACCTCGTGGACCATCACGCCTTCGATGTAGAACTCGCTATTGCAACCGGCGCCGTTGGGATCCTCCGACTGCGAGGTCCAGTCGATCCGACGGAGATTGGTGACGATGTCGGCGTCGTCGATGCGGACGGTGCCGTCGCCCCGATCGCTGAAGAAGCCGGTGAAGGTGGCGGCCAGGCAGTTGCCCTTGCAAGCGTTGACCGGGTCGGAGAAGGCGAGCATGGGCTGCCCGTCCCCGAGCGTGTAGCCCGCGATCGAGCCGGCCTGGGCGTTGACCACAGTGCCGGAGCCGGCGCCGTTCCAGGCCTGGTTGGAGTTGATCGCCTGCACAGTGGCGCTCACTCCGCCGTCGTTGTCGGTGACCGTGTCCAGGCCCTGGTCATCGACGATCAGTGTCGGAGCGGAGTCCCAGGTGCGGGGCGGACTCAGAAGGACGAAGGCGTAGAACAGCGATACCGAGACGGCGGCCACCAGGGCCAGGGTCAGGAGGCGATGGATCGTAGTACGTGTCATCGTTCTCTGTCCTTTCCCTTAGAAGTCCCGGTGGAGGCGACGCGCCTCTTGCTGGATCATGGCCTTGAGCGTCGACAGGGGTACGGCTTGCGGCCGGACCGCTTCACCGCCCTCGGGACGGAGGAGCTTGACACCCCCCTCGAGGGTCGGCACGGCGATCTGCTGACCGAGCCGGTTGGTGAGCAGCCGGTATTGGCCGAGGCGGTAGCCCACGACCTCGGCGACGCCGTCCTCACGCTCGTCGAGAAAGAGCACCACGCGCTCACCGACGGTGAAGGTGGGGAAGCCGTGGGCCACCACGGTGTAGGAGTCGACGGTGCCGCCGAACGTCTCGACGATCACCACGGTGGGGGAGGATCCGGTGAGGGTTTCCTCGACCTGGATCATCGCCTGGGTCATCACGGCGCGGCCGCTGGGATCCCGGAAGGACTCCACCTGGAGCACCTCGCCGACGACCACGGCATCCGACTGTTGGATCATTTCTCCGGGGCTCATGGCCACGAAGGTCGAAGCCGTCGCCGGGACGGCCAACACGAGCGCGAGGGCGGCACAAGCCACCACATTCCTCGATTTCATTGCCAAGGACCTCCTTCGCAAGACAACAGAAGGTTTACGGGCGGGACAAGTCACCCCTCCAGCCATGGTCGGGGACGCCCACCACGTTCGAAAACTCGGTGTCACAAGAGCAAGCAACTCGTGTGCCACGGATCCTCCTTGGAGGGCTCTCGGTCGTGCGGGCTCGGCTCCAAAGCGCAAAGGCCTCTGCTTCCTGTGCTTTGCGGGGGTTGTTCCCGAGCTTGGCGACATTTTGAAAAGAAAGCCCTGAAGACCACGGGTCTCGAAAGGGGTCAAAGAGTGACCCTGGGGCCGTGGAGAGGGAAGACCGGATGGAAAAGCGGAGGCTCTGAAGAGCCTCCGCTCGAGGTCCTGAGAGATTCCCAAGTGTTCTCGTGTGCGGGCCCGAGTCGCCAGAGCTCAGGCGCAGGTCTTGCTGTTGCCGCGGCCCGTACAACTGAGACCCGGACAGCAGTCGCCGTTGTTCTTGCAGGCCTCGCCGACCTCCGAGCAGGTGCCGCCGCCGTCGCCTCCGGGACCGCCACACTCCGGAGGCAGAGCGAAGGACTCGGTGATCGTCACGTTGCCGCCGCCGAAGGGGCCGCCGCCCTTGATCTGGGCCCTGGCACCATCACCGATGCCGAAGGCGGCAAAGGACTCCCAGATCAGGCACTCGCGGCCGGAGCCGGCGGCCTGGGCCAGAATGCCGTTCCGCATGTCCTCGAAAGCGGGACCGGAGGGCGTGAAGCTCATGCCTCCGACCATGTCGTCCCACAGGGTGTCGACCGAGATGCTGTTGGCCTGGTAGCGGTTCTTCAGATCCCACAGGGTGGCGGCGTAGATCTCGCCATCGAAGTGGACGCTGCTGCCGCCGAAGTCGCCGTAGGTGCGGGTATAGCCGCTGTACGGCTGGCTCCGGATGCCGACCGGATCGTTGGTCGAGTACTCGCCCATCACGTCGTTGTCGTTGGTGAGGATCGCCAGCACGTCGCCGTTGCCCTCGCCGATGGCGCCGGACATCGGACCGCTCATCCCGCCGATCATCCGCCAGGTCAGGCCGTGGCCGTACTCGTGCCACGGAATGTCGGAATCGACGTCCCCGTCGCGGCGCGGGGTGGTCGTCGTCCAGAGGTACATCTGCATGCGGCCGCTGGAGCCGTCGGAAGGAGTGGAGAAGTTGGCGTTGTTGGTGCCCGAGCCGTCCTGCGCCTCGCACAGCACCGGGTCGCCGCTGGCCCCGCCGTTGCCGAAGTTGTCGACCTGGAAGTTGCCCTCCGACTCGACAAAGCCGTGACGGTAGAGCTTGTCGTGGATCGTGTTGCACAGGTAGAAGAGACTCTGGGCCGCCACTTCCTTGTTACCGGCGGTGGAGGGGTCGCTGGCCAGATCGGCGACGGTCACGAAGTTGCCGTCGGTGATCGAGACCCCGCCCGGATCCGGCGAGTTGTTGGCGTCGGTGTCGAGGTAGGTGAACGAGTTGTTGCCGGAGATCTGCACCGACGTCTGGCTGCCCGAGAGCCAGCCGACGGGCGACTCGGCGTTGCCCGCGCCGGGACCGGCGACGATGGTCTGGGTCGAATTGCCCGGGTGGTCCGGGAAGATGTTGTAGGAGTCCGTGTTGGTGCGGAGCTCGACGCCCAGCACCCGCCCCGTGCGGCTCACCAGGGTGTGGTAAAGCAGGTTGCTGTCGTTCTCCCAGGTCTCCACCAGGAAGCCCTCTTCCATGCCGCCGCCCTGCATCGGGATGGCCACCCGGGTGGCCACCGGATCGCGGAAGAAGAAGCCGTCGTTGGCGAAGGTGGTGGTGTTGCCGGAGAGGCCGGAGGGCGCCAGGCCGCCGTGACCCGGGTGATTCTCGGCCAGGGCTGCGGCCAGCGCATCCTCGGGGCTCAGACGGGTGAGCAGCAGCCCGCTGCTCGGCGGCGTCTGAAGGTTCTCGATCAGATGCACGAGCTCGCCGTGCTGGTTGACGGCCGCCTTGACATAGGTGCCATAGACGTCGAGCCCGGCGATCTGTTGACCGAGCCGCACGTGCGTGAGGCCGTCGCGGTTGAGCTGGCCGGTGACCACCAGGCCGTCCAGGGTGCGGCCGGCGTGCCGCTCGGACAGAAAACCGCGGGTGACGTCGACGGGCGACGCCTGGGAGGGTAAGGTCAGCGCCTCACCGGTCCAGAACGAAGCATGAACGCGCGCACCCTGAGCATGGAAATCGATCGGTCGGTCGGCCGCGAGGACGGGCAAAGCCGCCAGCATCGCTGCACACATGATGAGAGACAACAACAATTTATGCATGGTCGCATGACTCCTTTTTCGATGATTGAACGGAGAACACCGGGAACCTCAGCCGCATCCGCAGATTTCGGACCGTATTCGGACCGGCGGCTCAGGGTCCAGGGGAGATATCCCCGGTAGCAAGAGCAACGTTCATACCAGGGGGAACCATGGCGCTCGTTCAGCGCTCGGTGCTCTGCTTCAAACCCCGGGATTCCGGTGGCTGGGGAGGGCTCGCCGTGGATCTGGGCCGATCCCCGGCCCGACGGTGGGGAAGGACTGCGATGTAGGCCAAGGACGAACGGGTCAAGCAATGACCCGTCGAGGGTCGACCGATGATCCTTTGAGGGACCATCGTGGAAGAAGCCCTTCGATCTGCTAGAGTCGCGCCGTTCCCGCGCTCCGAGGAGGTGCCCCCGACATGACGACGTCGACCGCTCCCCGCTCCGCCCGTGACTCGCGAGCCCAGGTCTCAGACTCGCAGGCCCAGGACACCGACACCCCCTGGAGCCCGGCCCGCTCTGCCGAGCTGTACAACCTGGAAGGTTGGGGAGACGACTACTTTTCGATCGACGACGGCGGGCACCTGGTGGTCCGGGCGCCCGGCTCGCCGAGCCCCGGAATCGATCTCAAGGCCCTGGTCGACCAGGTGGTCGAACGGGGCATCGGTGCGCCTCTCCTGCTGCGCTTCTCCGAGCTCGTCGGCGCACGGGTCGACGCCCTGCACGAGGCGTTCCACCAGGCCATCGACGAGTACGGGTACCGTGGGAGGTACCGCGGGGTCTATCCCATCAAGGTCAACCAGGATCGGTATCTGGTGGAGAAGCTCCTCGAGTTCGGCCGGCCCCATCATTTCGGGCTGGAGGCCGGGTCGAAGCCGGAGCTGCTGGCGGTGATGGCGATGCTCGAGGACGACGAGGCGTTGATCGTCTGCAACGGCTACAAGGACGAGGAGTACGTGGAGACCGCCCTGCTGGCGTCGCGTCTCGGACGGCGGGTGATCCTGGTGGCGGAGAAGCCGTCGGAGCTGCGGCTCATCGTCCGGGTGTCGCGGCGCCTCGGCATCGCTCCCCGTATCGGCTGCCGCGCACGGCTGTCGGCCCGCGGCGCCGGTCACTGGCAGGAGTCCGGCGGCGACCGGTCGAAGTTCGGGCTCGGTGCCTCCGAGCTGGTGGCGGCGGTTCGCTATCTGGAAGAAGAGGAGATGCTGGACGGCTTCCGGCTCCTGCACTTCCACCTGGGCAGCCAGATCTCCTCGATCCGCGCGGTGCAGGACGCCTTGCGGGAGGCGTCGTGGCTCTACGTTCACCTCGCGCGGATGGGGGCTCCGCTGGGCTATCTCGACGTGGGCGGCGGGCTCGGGGTGGACTACGACGGCTCGCAATCGGACTTCACCTCGTCACTCAACTACAGCCTCCAGGAGTACGCCAACGACATCGTCTTCGGGGTGCAGGAGATCTGCGACCGGGTCGGGGTTGCGCATCCGACCCTGGTCACCGAGTCCGGGCGTGCAACGGTGGCGCACCACGCGGTGCTGGTGATCGACGTGCTGGGGGTCTCGGAGCTGACCGGCCGGGAGCTGCCCGCCGAGCCTCCCGCCGAGATCGAGCCGGCGGTGCGTCTGCTCCACGACACGCACCGCGAGCTGACCGAGGAGACCGCCCTCGAGGCGTTGCACGACGCCACCGCCTACCGCGACCAAGTGCGCAGCCTGTTCAATCTGGGTCACCTGCCGCTCGAGCAGCGGGCCCTGGCGGAGGATCTCTACTGGTCTGTCTGCGCCCGCGCCCTGGAGAGCTTTCGGCGTCAGGAGGAGGAGCCCGAGGAGCGGGCCGAGCTCGAGCATCTTCTCGCCGACACCTATTTCTGCAACTTCTCGCTGTTCCAGTCGCTCCCCGACTCGTGGGCCATCGAGCAGCTCTTTCCCGTGGTGCCGCTCCACCGGCTGGAGGAGCGGCCGACGCGCCGCGCGGTGCTGGCGGACATCACCTGCGACTCCGACGGCAGGATCGACCGCTTCATCGGAGACCGCGAGCCCAAGGGCGCCCTCGAGCTCCATCCGTTCACCGGCGATCCGTACTACCTGGGGATTTTTCTGGTCGGTGCCTACCAGGAGATCCTGGGCGATCTCCACAACCTCTTCGGCGACACCAACACGGTGCACGTGTCGCAGGACCCGGAGGGGGGCTACCGGATCGACGGTGTGGTGGAAGGAGACCGGGTGACCGACGTGCTCCAGTACGTGCGATACACCCGGAGCGAGCTGATGTCCCGCCTCCGCCACCACACCGAGGAGGCGCTGCGTGCCAAGCGCATGACCTTCGAGGAGTCCCGCCACCTGCTGAAGGTGTACGAAGCCGGTCTTTCCGGCTACACCTACCTGGAGCAGGACTGAGGTGCAGAGGCTCCGCGCCTCACTCGACCCATTGCTTCCACACCAGCGCCGCCTGGCTCTGCGCCTCGCGGGCTCGCCGCAACTCGGCGCCGGTGGCGGTCCGCCGGTCAGTGAGACAGGCGGTGGCGGCCCGCGTCAGGTGGTCCAGGTGATCTTTCAGATGGCGGTGGAGGGCATAGTCCGGTGCCGGCCAGCGGTGCGGACGGTCGAAGTCGAGCAGCGCCCGGCCGAGGATGCGACAGGCTCCCGGGAGCTTCGACCGGTGCTCGTCCCGCAGGACCCGCTCGACCAGTCCGGCGGCCCGGAGCACCGGGGTGATCTCCCGGCGCCACCGCCGGTACCAGGTCCGGACCCGCTGCCGGCGCTCGCTGGCATCGAGGGCGCCTTCCAGCACCACCCGGCCGTTCTCGGTCTTGATCGAGGGTTTGATCGAGGGTTTGATCGAGGCTTTTGACGGTGCTTGCGATGCAGCACTGGGCGAGGCACCTGCGGCGAGGGCCCGGGGAGGGAACGGCGTGAGCACGGCGATCGTCAGGACGAGCGCGGCGAGGGTCGTCTTCATCGGTGTCTCCTTGTGCGACGTTGCGGGACCGAACCGCGCCGGCCCCAAAGCACGACGCCCCGGCACGGTGCCGGGGCTCCGGGAGACTAAGACGCAAAAACTGCCCGCCATCGCTCACTTCTCTTGAAATTTGTTTGCGTGAAATTTGTTTGCGCGCCTTCCGTCGTGGACCTGTCGCTCAGGGCACGAAAGGCTCGCCCGCGACCAGGCACCGGGACAGCTCCCGGTAGACGGCGAGGATCCGAGCCGGAGCCGGGTCGTCCCCCAGCGCCCGCAGGATCCGCCGCGCCAGGGTGCCGCGCTCGAAGATCACCGCCAGCGGCTCACGCCAGCGGCCATCCAGCACGCCGTCGGCCAAAGCCTCCTCGGCGAGATGGCGCCACAGCTCGCCCGCGGGCATCCCCTCCCCGTGGGCTCCGAAGGCTGCGACGTAGCCCTGGTCGTCGAGCACGGTCTGCTCGGCATCCGCCAGCGTGCGGCGGAAGATCCGCGCCAGGGGCGCCACCGGCCACGCCTGCTGCGCGCCCAGCGATCCCCAGCGCTCTCGAGCCAGCATCTTCAGCACCGCCACCGTCAGCGCCACGATCGCCAGGTCCATCCCCGGATGCTCCTGGGTGTCGAGCAGCCGGATCTCGATCGAGCCCCGGTCGAAGCGGGCGATGGCGCCCCGGGCGTTGAGGAACTCGTCCTGGAGCACCCCCTCGGGATCCTGGGGCGCCACCGCGGCGTAGGCGGGCCGGAGGATCTCCTCCTCGTAGGTGCGCCGCGAGTACACCTGCTCGGGGATCACCTCGCCCGCCACCTGGGGAATCATCCGCGAATTCGTGCGGTACGCCTCCAGACGGTTGTCCAGCAGGCCGGTGAGCCGGCCTTCCACCACCGGCGTGCTGGCCGCCAGCGCCGGTAGCAGGGGCAACAGCAATCGGATCCCGGCATGGAGCCGGCCGAGCTCGGCGTCGCCGGCGAAAGGCAGGTTGAGGTGGGTGCTCTGGAGGTTCGACCAGCCATGACCGCGGCAGCCGAAGATGCGGTCGTAGGCCTGGTAGATGGGGCTGGACTCGTGGGGCCAGAGGCGGGTCTCGGTCTCCGGATCCATCAACGGGTGCATGCCGGTGGGCAGCAGCAGGACGTCGAGCTCCGCAGCGATTCCGGCGATCTCCTCCACGTCGCGGGCAAAGAGCGCTGGCAGCGACTCGAGCTCCGGCGCCGGTGGCGCGGTCTTGAGCTCCAGGACGTGGAGCACCAGCTCGTTGGACCACTCGGTGCCGTCGCGCGAGACGTCCGAGACGTAGCTCTCGGAGAGCGCGGCACGGCGCAGGATCTCGTCCGCCACGGGCCGTACCGCCAGGGTCCCCCGGTCCACGAGCATGTGCTCGATCTCGACCCCGTAGGCGTCGAAGAGGTGCAGGTGCCGCGGGCTCACGGGAGACTCCCCGCGCCCACCGGGCTCGCGGAGCCTCCCGTGCCGGTCTTGCGCGCCTCGATGCGTTGGACAAAGACCTCGGCCAGGCGGCGGTAGAGAGTCCCGCCCTCCACCGCATCCTCGTAGCCGGCATCGAGGCTGGGGTTGTCGTTGACCTCGATGACGTAGACTCGGCCGTCCACCTCCTTGAGGTCGACGCCGTACAGACCCTCGCCGATCAGACGGGTGGCGGCCAGCGCGGTGTCCAGCACGGCGGCGGGCACCTCGGCGCAGGGCAGGGCCTCGACGCGGCCGGAGCGCGCCTGGCCCCGGCGGTCCCGCTTGATGATCTGCCAGTGTGCTCGGGCCATGTGGTACTTGCAGGCGTAGAGCACCTCGCCGGCCAGCACGCCGACCCGCCAGTCGAAGCCGGTGGGTAGGAATTCCTGGGCGATCAGCAGCTCGGACTCGCCCAGAAACGCCCGTGCCCGCTGCTCGAAGCCCTCCAGGTCCTCGACCCGCACCACCCCCTGGGAGAAGGAGCTGTCCGGGAGCTTGAGGATGCAGGGGAACCCGAGCTCGGCGGCGACGCCTTCCAGGTTGTCCCGGTGCGCGACGACGGTGCGCGGCATCGGGACCTTGCCGCGGGTGAGCAGCTCGGCGAGATAGACCTTGTTGGTGCAGCGCACGATGGAGTCCGGATCGTCGATCACCACCAGACCCTCCGCCGTGGCCCGGCGGGAGAACCGGTAGGTGTAGTCGTCGACACGGGTGGTGGTGCGTAGAAAGAGGGCGTCGAGCTCCGCCAGGCGGCCGAAGTCGTCGCGCGTGAAGCGCTCGGTGCGCACTCCCAGGCGTCGGGCGGCGCGCTCGAAGCGCTGGAGCGCCCGTTCGTCGGAGGGGGGCTCCTTCTCCTCGGGATCGACCAGGATCGCCAGGTCGTGGCGCCACGCGGCCCTGCGCGGGGCACCGCTGCGCGGCCGGGCGAAATGGTCGACGGCTGCCTGGACCACGAAAGCCTGGTGCTCGGGGGGGATGTCCTTGGCGGCGATGGGCCGTAGACTGGAGAGCTGCCACTCGGTGCCCCGGCGGACGAATTGCGCCCGCAGGAGCGGCGCCGGAAACAGGTTGAACAGCGCCAACGCCAGCCGCCGGTAGCGCTTGGCGAGGTTGCGTGAGAAGTAGATGCTGAGGGTGAAGGTGTCCGAGGCGAGCGGTGCGAGGCTGCGCTGGACGAGGTCTCCCACGTCCTCCGACACCAGCCGTACCAACGAGCGTGACTTGAGGTCCTGGATGGTGCCGACGTTGGGCAGCGGCCGGTGACCACGAGCCTCCGCCAGCAGTGAGACGTAGTAGCCGAGGCTCTGGTAGCGGTACGAGCGGCACAGGTTGAACACCCGGTGGCGCCCGGTGCCGAGCCGCTCGCTGGCGGGGCCGGCCCCGGACGCATCCGTGCCGGCGTCGTTCCCGGTGAGGTAGTCGCGAGCTGCCACCACGCGGACACCGGGGACGCCCAGCGGCCAGTCCTCGATGCGCTCCACGACCAGGAGGGTGGACACGGTCTCTCTCTCCGTCAACCCGGGCCGGGCTCGATCACCAGCAGGTTGGCGTCGTAGGTGACGATGCCCAGAAAGACCGCGCCGGCCAGGCGATCGAAGCGCACCGGGTACACCGACACCTCGGACACCGGGTTGGGATCCAGGGGGTCTGCCACCAGGACCTGACCGCGATCCCGATCCTGACCGCAGATCACCACGAAGTGCCCGACCGGCTCGCCCCGGACGTCGTCGTAGTCGGGTCCCAACTCGCGGGGAGTGCCGTAGAGGTAGGTGGCCGACAGGCCGGTGAGGATGGGTCGCTCCGCCTCCAGGTGGCCGTGCACGAGCTCCTCCGACAGGTCGGCGAAGACGATCCGCCCCCCCAGATCCAGAAAGCCCACGTAGGCTGACGTAGCGATCTGGAGCTTGGGGTCGGTCTTGTAGCGCCGCTGGCTTTCCAGCCGCCGCCGCAGCTCGTCGCCAGGCAGGTCGAACCAGGTGGGGTCGAAGACCTGGAGGTTGTAGGAATAGATGGTGGCGCGGTAGCCGCGGCGCAGCGCGTGGGAGGCCAACAGCACACCGAGCGTACCGCCGCCGTCGAGCGGACGAACCTCGGCGATCACCTGCTCGAGGGGGATCCCGTCGCCGTAGTAACGGTACAGCGCATGGAGGCAGGTCGGCCCGCAGGTGGTCTCGTCGGGCTGCTTGGCGATGTCGAGGGCGATGGTGTGACGCAGCGGCGGATCCTCCCGGACGGAGAGATCCTATCCCGAAACGACCGTCCCGCAACGAGCTTCGCAATGGAGTGATCTCTCGCCTGTGCTAACCTGGAAGAACATGTCGACAATTCGACACGGGGCGGTGCGATTAGGGATCGTGGCGATCCTCCTGTGGACGCTGCTGCCCGGCACCTGGGAGCTGGCCGAGAACGTGGGCCATTTTCTGAGCAAGGGCCATCTGGCCCATTCCGGGAGCGCCGAGCACGAGCACTCCGAGCCGGGAGCCGAGCACGGCTGCTCGGGCACGCTCCATCTCTGCCCCTGTCACGTCTCGCCGCTGGGGTTGCTCGCCTTCCGGCGGCCGATCCCCCCGGCTCCGTCCGGTGAGCCGCGGGACGTCGTGACCCTGGTCCCGGACCTCCTGCCGGGCTACGGACACCCCCCCGAGCGCCCTCCGAGCGCCTGATCCTCGACCTCACCGATCCCTTGGCGGCCCTGGTGGGCCGCCCTATGGTGGAGACTTCCTCCGGACGCGGACCGTAGGCTTCGCAGCCCTTGTGGGCCTCGCGAGCGTCGCGTTCCCCCGGAGGAGACCCGGCATTGTCGTGTTCTGGAGGATCCTGGATGGTTGCCTCATGTGCCCTTGTCGAACGAGCACCCCTTCGGTGGCCGGTCTTGTGGCTGACCCTGTGGCTGGGTGCTGCGGGTGCTGTGGCCCCTGGAGCCCTGGCTGCCGCGGCCACGGGCCTCGCTGAGCCAAGCCCGAACGAGACCCCGGAAGAGACCTCGAGCGAGCCGACGACCGCGGACGCCACGCTGACCCTGGACCGCGCGCTGGCTCTCGCCCTCGAGCGCAACCCCGGCCTGGCGGTCCATCGCTTCGAGCTCGACGCGGCCCGCGCTGCGGAGCTTTCCGCGGCCGTCTATCCCCACAATCCCGAGTTGGAGGTCGAAGCCGCGGACCGTCGCGGGCTCGACGGCTCGTCCACGGATCACGGCCTGTCTCTGACTCAGGAGCTCGAGCTGGCCGGTCAGCGGGCCAAGCGGCGCGCGCTCGCCGGCGCCGGTACCGAGGCGTCCCGGCGCCGATTCCAGCGCCGTCGGGCCGAGTTGGTCGCGGCGGTGGAGGACGCCTTCGCCCACGCCGTGGCGGCGCGGGAGCTGGCGCGCATCGCCCGCCTCGATGCCGATCTGGCCCGTCGGATGGTCGAGACCGAAAGCCGCCGGCTGGAGGCAGGCGCGGGCACCCAGATCGATCTCAACCTGGCCCGCGCCGCCGCCGGACGGACGGAGAGCGTCCTCGCGCATACCCGGGCCGAGAGCTGGAGCGCCCGGGCGATACTGGCGGAGCTCGTGGGTCTGGATCCCGCCGCGCCTCCGGAGGTGGACGGCGAGCTGCCGCACCGCTCGGCTCGACCCGGATCCCGCTCGGCTCCGGAGCCCGAGACCGAGGAAGTGGTCGCCCGGGCGCTGGCCTCGCGGGCGGATCTCCAGGCGCTTCGCCGTCAAGCGGTCGCCGAGGAGCGGAGGGTGGAGCTCGAGCGGGCGAGCGGACGGCCCAATCTGCGGCTGCGGGCTTTCTTCGCCCGCGAGGAAGGCGACGACCTGGCCGGCGCCGCCGTCGGCGTCGCGTTGCCTCTCTTCGACCGCAACCAGGGGGCGATCGCCGGGGCCACCGTCGCGCGGGACCGTGCGAGAGCCCGGGTGGCCGCGGCCGAGCTCGAGGTGCGGCGCGAGGTCGCGGCGGCGCTCGTCCGCTACCGCGCGGGTCTGGACGCCGTCGCCGCTTTTGAAGGACAGGTGGTGAGCAGCCTCGACGAGAGCCTCGACCTGCTGGACCGTGCCTTTCTCAGCGGCAAGGTGGGCATCACCGAAGTCCTGATCCAGCGCCGCGAGCTGATCGACGCCCGCCGCCAGGAGATCCAGGCGGCCGAGAGCGCCTGGCGCGCGCGGTTGGAGCTCGAGCTGGCGACCGGCGAGATCCTGGACGCCGCCGAGGGAGCCGCCCGGGCTCCCGCCCCGGCCGCCGGTGAGCCGGGAGGTGCGTCGTGAAGGCCGCACGCTTCTCCCACAGCTTCCGCTCCCTCGCGAGCCTCGCGCTTCTGTTTCCGGTCCTGGCCGCCTGCGGCGGGAGAGGGTCCCCCGGCGAGACCCACGGGGACGCCCACGAGCGCTCGGAGGGCCCGCACGACGAGATTCACGATGCTCGTGAGGGGGACGGCCTCCTCCGTCTGTCCCTCCAGGCCATCGAGGAGTCCGGTCTCGAGATCTCACAGGCTCGGCTCCGGCCGCTGGCACCGCAGATCGAGACCACCGGCCAGGTGGACTACGACCAGGACCGCATGGCCCACGTCAGCCCGCGCATCCCGGGCCGGGTCCGCTGGGTGCCGGCCAAGCTGGGGGATCGGGTCACCGCCGGGGAGGTGCTGGCCGTGATCGACTCCATCGAGTTGGGGCAGACCAAGGCCGCCTACCTCGCCGCCCTGGCACGGGAGGAGGTGGCGCGGGAGACCCACGAGCGGGAGCGCCGGCTGTTCGCCGACCGCATCTCCTCCGAGCGCGAGCTGTTGGAAGCCCGGGGCGCTCTCGTGGAGGCGACCGTGGCGCGGCAGACGGTGGAGGAGACCTTGCGGCTCTACGGTCTCTCCGGCGACGAGATCGCGTCGCTGGCGCTCGGCGGGTCCGGTGCCTCGCAGCTCACCGTGCGGGCGCCCTTCGCCGGCCGGGTGGTGGAAAAGCACGCCACCCTGGGCGAGCTCGTGACCCCCGAGGAGAGCTTGTTCACCCTCGCCGACCTGAGCCGGGTGTGGATCTGGATCGACGTCTACGAGCGGGACCTGGCCGCGGTGCATCTGGGGGACGGAGTCGAGGTGCGGGTGGAGGCACGCCCGGGCGAGCGCTTCACCGGCAAGGTGACCTATCTCGGACCGGAGGTCTCGGTCGAGACCCGTACGATCCGTGCGCGCATCGACGCCGCCAATCCCCGAGGGCTGCTGCGCCCGGGGATGTTCGCGCGGGTGCGTTTGACCGACCCCCATGCGGAGACCGCCGTTTCCGCTTTGACCGTCCCCGAATCGGCGCTCCAAAGTCAGGACGGCGAGACCGTGGTCTTCGTGCCCCACGACTCGCCCGACCTGGGCGAGATCCTCTTCGAGCGCCGCCGGGTCGAGATCGGTCGCCGCCAGGAGGGCTTCGTGGAAATCGTCTCCGGCCTCGAGGAGGGGGAACGGGTCGTCAGCGCCGGCGCTTTCGTCCTCAAATCCGAGCTGTCCCGCGACCATCTGGGCGGCGGGCACACGCACTGAGGGGGGAGAGCCATGGTCCGCAAGATCGTCGATCTGTCCCTCGACAACCGCCTCCTGGTGCTCACCTTGTGGCTGCTGTTGGCGGCCCTGGGAGCGCGCGCGATGCTCGATCTGCCGGTCGACGCGGTGCCGGACGTCACCAACGTCCAGGTGCAGGTGCTCACCGACAGCCCCGGTCTGGCGCCGGAGGAAGTCGAGCGCTTTGTCACCTTCGCAGTGGAGACCGCGTTCAGCGGGCTACCCCGGGTGGAGGAGATCCGCTCCGTGTCCAAGTTCGGCCTGTCGGCGGTGACCGTCGTCTTTGAGGAGGGCACCGACATCTACTGGGCGCGCCAGCTCGTCAACGAGCGGCTGGGCGAGGCCCGCGAGCAGATTCCCGAAGGCTACGGCCGGCCGGAAATGGGGCCCATCTCCAGTGGTCTCGGCGAGATCTATCAGTTCGAGATCCGTGGCGAGCCCATGTGCCCGCCGAAGGGTCCCGACACCGATGCGTGCTACTCGCCGATGGAGCTGCGCACCTTTCTCGACGGCTACGTCAAGATCCCGCTGCGCTCGGTACCGGGCATCGTCGAGGTCAACTCCTTCGGTGGCGAGCTCGAGACCTGGCAGGTGACGCTGGATCCGGAGGAGCTCACCGCCTTCAATCTCTCCGTCGGCGACGTGGCGGAGGCCCTGCGCCGCAACAACCGCAACGTCGGCGGCGGTTATCTCGCCCACCAGGGCGAGCAGATCCTGGTGCGCGGCGAGGGGTTGATCAAAGACCTCGACGATTTACGCCACATCGTGCTGGGTCACGACGCCGACGGCACCCCGGTCTTCGTCGACAACGTGGGCACCGTCGAGCGGGCGCCTCGCATCCGGCAGGGTGCGGTCACCCGCGACGGCGAGGGCGAGGTGGTGGTGGGTATCGTGATGATGCTGCTGGGTGAAAACTCCCGCGTGGTCGTGGATCGGGTCAAGGAGCAGGTGTCGGCGCTGGAGCGCACGCTGCCGGAGGGGGTCTCCCTCCATCCCTACTACGACCGGACCGATCTGATCCGCCGCACCCTGAAGACCGTCGCCACCAACCTGGCGGAGGGGGGGCTGCTGGTCATCCTGGTGCTGCTTCTGTTGCTGGGCAGCCTGCGTGGCGGGCTGATCGTCGCCTCGGCGATCCCGTTGTCGATGCTGACGGCGTTCATCGCCATGCGCCAGCTCGACCTGTCGGGGAATCTGATGAGCCTCGGAGCCATCGACTTCGGCCTCATCGTCGACGGCTCGGTGGTGATGATCGAGAACATCGTGCGCAAGATCCACCGGCGCCGAGCCCTGTCGCAAGAGGGTGGCTCGGCCTATTCGTCGGAGACTCATCTCGAGACCGTGCGCGAAGCGGCGCACCAGGTGGCGCGGCCGGTGGTCTTTGCGGTCGGCATCATCCTGCTGGTCTATCTGCCGGTGCTGGCGCTGCGAGGCATCGAGGGCAAGATGTTCCGGCCCATGGCGCTGACCGTGGTCTTCGCTCTCGCCGCCTCGCTGGTGTGCGCCCTGACCCTGATGCCGGTGCTGGCGAGCCTCTTTCTGCGCAAGGTCTCGGACCGGGAGCCCTGGCTGTTCCGGCTGGCGAAGCGGCTGTATGCGCCCTTGCTGGACCGGGCCATGCGCCACCGCGGCGTCACGGTGGCAGCGGCGGTGACGATCTTTCTCGTCAGCCTGTCGCTGGCTCCGTTTCTCGGCGCCGAGTTCCTGCCGCGGCTCGACGAGGGAGCTATCGCGCTCCAGATCTGGCGTCTGCCGTCGATTTCTCTGGAGACCTCCAACGAGATCAGCCTGCGCACCGAGCGCGTGCTGCTGGAGGAGTTCGGACCGGAGATCGACACCGTCGTGTCGCGCACGGGTCGACCGGAGATCGCCACCGATCCCATGGGGGTGGAGATCAGCGACTCCTATGTGATGTTGCATCCGCGGGACCGGTGGCGCTTCGAGACCAAGGAGGAGCTGGTGGCGGCGATCGGGCGGAGGCTCGAGAAGCGGGTGCCGGGCGCGATCTTCAGCTTCTCGCAACCCATCGAGCTGCGGGTCTCCGAGCTGATCTCCGGCGTCCGCTCGGACGTGGCGGTGCAGATCTACGGCGACGACTTGGAGCGACTCAAGGCGACCGCCGACCGGGTGGCGCGGGTGCTGCGGGGCGTCCCCGGGGCCGCCGACGTCAAGGCGGAGCAGACCACCGGGCTGCCGGTGCTGCGGGTGCAAGTGGATCGTGAGGCCGCCGCCCGCTACGGCGTCAACGCCGACGATGTGCTGGAGGTGGTGGAAGCGGTGGGGGGCATGCACGTGGGCACCGTGGTCCAGGGGCAGCTCCGTTTCGGGCTCCAGGTGCGCTTTGGCGAGGAGGTGCGGGCGGATCCGAATCGTCTCCGGGACCTGCGGGTACCGGCGCCGCCCGCGGTGGCCGGCGGCCCGCGCCGCTTGTTGCCTCTGTCGCAGCTCGCGCGGGTGACGGTGGAGGAAGGGCCGGCGCAGATCAGCCGCGAGTCCATCAGCCGCCGGATCAGCGTCGAGGCCAACGTCCGCGGGCGGGATCTGGCGTCCTTCGTGGCGGAGGCCCGGGAGGCGGTCGAGGCGGAGCTGGAGCTACCTCCCGGCTGGTACATGACCTGGGGCGGCCAGTTCGAGAACCTGCAATCCGCAGCGCGGAGGTTGGCGTGGCTGGTGCCGCTGGCGTTGCTGGTAATCTTCGGTTTGCTCTACACGGCCTTCGGCTCCGGCCGACGGGCGGCGCTGATCTTTCTCAACGTGCCGCTGGCGGTGACCGGCGGGATCTTCGCGTTGGCCTTGCGAGGCTATCCGTTCTCGATCTCGGCGGGGGTGGGGTTCATCGCCCTGTTCGGCATCGCGGTGCTCAACGGGGTGGTGTTGCTGTCCCACGTGGTCGAGAAGCGGGACGCCGGGCTGCCGGCTCCGGAGGCAGCCCGGGAGGCGGCGCTGGTGCGTCTGAGGCCGGTGTTGATGACGGCGCTGGTGGCGTCGTTGGGTTTTCTTCCGATGGCCCTCGCGACATCGGCCGGGGCCGAGGTCCAGCGACCGTTGGCGACGGTGGTGATCGGGGGTCTGGTCACCTCGACGCTCCTCACCCTCCTGATGCTACCGGCGGTCTACCCACGGCTGGGGGATCGGCGGGGCTCGTCGGGCGATACCGGACCGTCCGAGTGAAGGCTCTCGGACCTAATGCCGATCCTGGAGAAGCTTCCTCAGCCTCCGAAGGTCTGGCAGGTCTTTTTCAGCCCTGCCGGCTGCCTCTTTCATCGCGATGAGATCTTCAAGATGTCGCCGGAAATGAGCTCCTCGGAGGAAAGCTGGGGATCGAAATCACCCCAATCTCGTATCGCCGACCGAGCCTTCGTTGCGTTCTCGAAGGTCGGCTCGATCAGGACGTCGATGTCCCCGGAGGAGGGAGTGAAGGGAGGAGGCATGACCCAAATGCGTGGGAATGGTGGTGGCTTTTCCTATACAGCCTCGGCTTCGAGCGTGTCGTGGAAGAAGGCGCTCCTCCACGCGGGCATCGTTCTGGTGCTCACCGTGGTCGGTGGTCTCGCGCTGGTGGCACTGTTTCCCGATGCGGATCCGGAGCGTCTTGGCGAGGCCGTGGGCGCGGCCTCCGTTCTGCTCGCCCTCATGGCCTTCGCAATCTCGCTCGGGATCCAGAGCGGCAAATTCTGGCTGATGGTCGCCGGAGATCGCGAGCCATCCCGGGATCTCGCTCGTCTCAGACCGGCTCCAGTGGTCCGACGGCGTCGGCGAGTACCGGTTGAACGCGGACGTGGATGGCGGGGTGTACCTCTTTCTTCGTTGCCTCGGTGGCTCGGGAGGACGCGGGGCGGTGGGAGGCCGCGTGGTATGTGCCCAGACGGTGACCCACGAGCGCGGAGACCTGGCCTGGGTGCCCGAGGGTCTGCGTCTCGGGGACTGCCCCGGCGGGATTCGGTGATCTCGAGGCCCGGGGGGGATCGGCCTCCCACGCGTCGGATGGCTCCTTTTCCGACCGTTGGGTCCAGGCGGAACGGGATCTTTCTTGCTACCTTGGGGAGCATGGCATGGCTTTTCGGGAGGATTCCCGACCTGACGCTTCGCCGCCGCCGGCCGGAGCTCATGGATCAGCCGGATCTTACGCCCGAGGATCACCTCGCGGCGTTGACCGGAATGCAGCGGATCCACCGGCTCAGCCGCACCGTCCACACCCTCGGGCGACCCATCCTGCAGCTCGCTCGGCGGGAGGGGCTGGACCGGTTGTCGGTCCTGGATTTGGCTTGTGGGGGCGGAGATGTGGCGGTGGGGCTGTGGCGGTGGGCGCGCCGTCGACGTCTGGAGCTTGAGATCACGGGTGTGGACATCAGCCCCACCGCGGTGCAGCGCTCGCGGCGGCTCGCCCGGCGGCTCCTGGCACCGGTGCAGTTTCGCCGCCTCGATGTCCTGGCCGATCCGTGGGGCGAACCGGGGCGGGGCGGCTTCGACGTGGTGGTGAGCTCGTTGTTCGTGCACCACCTCGATCCGCCGCAGGCGGTGGCGCTGCTGAGAAAGATGACCGACGCCGCCCGCCGGTCGGTGCTGGTTCACGACCTGCGACGGGCTACCGGCGGATGGCTTTTGGCACAGACCGCGTGCCGTCTGCTGTCGCGCAGCCCCATCATCCACGTCGACGGTCCGAGGTCGGTCGAAGGGGCCTTCACCCTGGAGGAAATGGCGGAGCTCTGCCGGGCGGCCGAGCTGACGAGCGCCGTGGTACGCCGCTGTTGGCCCTACCGCCTCTTGCTGAGCTGCGAGCTTCGAGGCGGGAGGCAGGTGGGGAGATCCTGAGCGGGTGCGTCCGAAGCGGTTGCATCCGGTTCAGGCGGTCGGTACAGTGGATGGGCAACTGCTGAGCTACCAGGTGGTCGCCACCGGACAACCGCTACCAGTCGCTACCACACAGCCCCTACCACACAGCCCAAGGAGAGCGTCTCATGACTTCCCTGCACGACGTGCGTTATCCGAACGAGAGCGAGGAATACCGCGAAAGGCGCGATGCGCTGCTGCGCGAGGAGCTCGATCTGAGGGCCCGCGTCGAGGCCCTCGCGGAGAGGCGTCGCGCCTTGCCGGCGGGCGGCCGGGTACCCGAGGATTACGAGCTTCACGAGGCGACCGCGGACGGAGTGAGAGCCGTCCGGTTGTCCGAGCTGTTCGAAGGCCATTCGACGCTTCTGGTCTACAACTACATGTACGGGCCGGACATGAAGGAGCCCTGTTCGATGTGTACCCCGTTCCTCGACGGGATGGACGGTCAGGCCGTGCACATCGCGCAGCGGGTGGGTCTGGCCGTGGTGGCGAAGTCGCCGCCCGAGAGGCTGCGCGAGTGGGTCGCACGACGTGGCTGGCGCCACCTCCGGCTCTTGTCGTGGCAGGGCACGGGCTACGGCCGCGACTACCACGCAGAGATCGACGATGGCTCGCAGATCACGAGCATGAACGTCTTCGCGAAGAACGACGACGGCATCCATCACACCTGGTCGTCGGAGATCATTTGGGTACCGGTCGAGAAGCACGACCCACGGCACATCGATCTGATGTGGCCGCTGTGGAACGCGCTCGACCTGACGCCCGAGGGACGTGGCGACTGGATCCCGCCACTCTTCCCGCCGGCGCTGAGGTAGGAGCGGATCGAAGGGTCTGTCCTGATCCGCTCGCCGTGCCCGATTGACACTCGTCTCCGAGTCGAGTACAAAACAAGGGTATCGCGCTTTTTAATTGAATTCTTGCAAACCGTCTATCTCTAGAGGAGGGATCCGATGACGACCGACACCACTTCCTGGACCTGTTCCGTGGACACCTCTGGGCCGACTCCGGTGGCGTCCCTGAAAGTCTCGCTGAACGGAGGAGCCGCCAAGGGCTTCACCATCAAGGGAGTGTGCTATTCGCCTTGTCCGATCGGCGGCTCGAACGCCTACGGACCGGCGATCGGCGACTGGTTCTGGGACTCCTTCGGAAACGTGACCAACTGGAAAGGCACCTGGTCCAACGACCTGCCGAAGATCGCCGCCCTGGGTGCCAATACGATCCGCGTCTACTGCTTGCTCAACACCCAGCTTCCACCCGCCTCGCAAACCCAGGTCTTCACCCACACCTCGTTTCTCGATACCTGCTACCAGCAAGGCCTGTCGGTGATCGTGGGTTTCCCCATGCCTCCGAGCTTCTTCATCCTGGGACAGACCCCGCAGCCCAGTGCGCAGTGGTGGACCGACAATCTCCAGGCGACGGTGGCGCAGGTGGCCGATCATCCCGCCGTGCTCGGATTCACCATCGCCAACGAGGTCGACAACGGAAGCGTCGACACCTACGGTCCGCTGCAGAAGGCGACCTACTGGTGGGGGCAGGTACAGGCCGCGGCGGCCATCGCCAAAAACGCGGCGCCCACCAAGCTGGTGGGCATCGCCAACCACGACGACCCCGGGATCTGCCAGAACTGTGCGTCCTACATGGCGACCTGCACCGACATCGACTACTGGGGCGTCAACACCTACCAGCCCCAGAGCTTCCAGTCGGTCTTCGGCGGCGGTGGCGTGGTCGGCTACTCGACCCTTACCGGTGCCGCCCTCAAACCGGCGATCCTGACCGAGTACGGCTTCCCGTCGACCAGCCGAAAGACCGCAGACACGTTGAATCCTTCGAACCTGTACTCGGACTCGAGCACCGAGCAGAAAGTCGCCACCGTTCTCGACGCCATGATCCCCAAGGCCTACGCCGAGAAGCTCGACCTCGGAGTCTGCTACTTCGAGTACTGCGACGAGTGGTGGAACCAGTCCGGCTACGCGATCCAGGCCAGCACGTCCTGTCCCGGAGCCACCGGTGTGAACGCTCCCGCCGGCGGAGCCGGCGGCAATTTCCAGCCTCCCAACATCTACACCTGGTATGGCGGTCCCATCGCCTGCGGCTTCCCCAACTACTACTGGGACAACGACGGTTTCGGGCTGTATTCAGTAGGAGTGGGCTCTGGGAGAAATCCGGCGGATCCCTGGGATTCAAAGACCAACGCGCCGGCTCTTCCGCTCGACACCCGCACGGCGCGGCAGGCGGTGATCACCGCACTGACCAAGGGGTTTGCCGCGGTCTGATCTCGGCGAGGATGCGGCAAGGGTGGCGAGGTGGACACTGTCCCTCGCCACGTGATTGCAATAGGCTTGATGGCGTGATCGGGGCTCCTTCGAGGAGGTGAGCCAAGATGCAGCGCCTCTCCCGTTCTTTCTCGAGTCAAGGTTGCGCCGCCGCGGCCCTGCTCGCGATCGTCACCGTCGCGGCCGGACCGTCGGCGGCCGACGACACTCTGGACGACACCCAGACCGCAGCTCGATGGACCTTTCTCGGACCCGAGGGGGGCCAGGTCCGGACGCTGGCGGTCGGATTCCGGGACGCTCCGATCCTCCACGTCGGTCTGGCCACGGGCGGCGTCTACAACGGTGCTGTCGGTCAGCGGCTGCACGCGGCCGATGAGGGTCTCCCCACCCACCCGATCCTCAGCCTGGCGGTCGACCCCACCGAGCCCTCGATCGTCTATGCGTCGGTCGCCGGGTCGGGCGGTCCGGTGTTCAAGAGCTACAACGGGGGCGGTACCTGGGAGCACCGCGGCGACGGTCTGCCGGTGCTGGCCTCGGTTCACGTGCTCGCGATCGACCCACTCCATCCGCGGGTGGTCTTCGCCGCAACCTCGGAAGGGATCTACCGGAGCGCAAACGGCGGCCATACCTGGCATCCCCGGAACCGCGGGCTGCCGCTCAGCTCGGTGGTGAAGCGTCCCCCATATATCCACTCGCTCGTGGTGGACCCGAGGAATCCAGACATCGTCTATGCCGCGGCAAACGAGGGTGTATATCGGAGCACCAACGGCGGCGGGACCTGGAGCTGGGATCCGAGCTCGGCGCTGTTGAGCTACTTCGACCCGATCGTGGCCGTGGATCCTGCTTCGCCCCGGACGGTGTATCTCGGCTCCGAGCGCGGATTGTTTCGCAGCACCGACGGTGGAAAGCAATGGCACCAGGTCGGCCAGGGGCTCGCCGCGAGCTTCCGCGAATTCCGGGCCCTGGTGGTGTCTTCCGTCGCGCTCGATGTCCCGTATTGCGGCGAAGTCTGGGCGGTCGTCGCCACCGGGCTCTTCGCCAGCCGCAACTGCGGCGAGACCTGGGCGCCGGCGGGCCAGCGAGGGCTCCGAGGGCAAGTGACCGCGCTGGCGATCGATCCCGGCGACCCGGATCGGCTGTGGGTTGGAACCACGCTCGGGGTGTTCGAGAGCCGGGACCACGGCGTGACGTGGACGTCGGCCCAGTGGGGAATGCGGGCGCTGGAGGTCTCCAGCGTGGCCTTCGGTCCGGAGCCGTCCCCGGTGCTCTTCGCCGGCAGCCAGCGGCATGGCCTCTTTCGCCGTCCGCCGGATGGCCCGTGGAAGCGGATTGTCCCCGAGGGAGGTAAAGCTCTGGCCGGTCCGGTGGTGGCCTCGCCCTCCGATCCGGTGACGCTCTATGCTGCCGGCTTCCCCGACGTGGGCCCGGGTGTCGCCCACAGCTTCGACGGTGGCGGGACCTGGAGCTCGGCGCTGCTGGCGGAAGAGTGTGTCGTGGTCGAGTCCATCGACGTGGATCCCACAACCTCGACCACGGTGTTCGCCCGGGTACGCCCCATCGGCAGCGCCTGCTTCCGGGGCTGCACTCTTTATCGCAGCACGGACGGTGCAGAGAGCTGGACCTGTCTCCCCGTCGACGCCCGAGGGGCCCTGGCGATCGACCCGCTGCATCCGGCGACGATCTGGATCGGAACCCTGGGAATCCCCGAAGAGGGACCGAGCATCTACCGCAGCCTCGACGGGGGCGACTCCTGGCACTGGGTGACGAGCGTTGGACGGGGGACCTGGGTCGAAGGGCTCGCAGCGGGCCCCAACGTCCTTTTCGCGGGGCTTTCCGATGGAAGGGTGCTGCGCAGCGGCGACGGCGGCGAGGCTTGGGACGACGTCAGCGCCGGGCTGCCGACGACGAAGGTCACCGCGCTGACGCTCGACCCGCGCGATCCGGACCACGTCTTTACGGCTTTCGCGGACCAAGGCGTCTATCGATCGAGCAATGGGGGTGTGACCTGGGAGTCGCTGCACCGAGGTCTGCCCGCCGGCCTCATTGTCGCCCACCTCCTCTTCGACCCCGACACCTCGGTGCTCTACGCCGCCTCCGTCCAGGGCGTCTACCGTCTGGAGCTCTAGCCTGGATAATTCACGAGGTTCAGTAGACAAGCGGGGCGAAACCCGGTTAAATCGCTTTAGCAGAGTGAGATACAGCGACCGACCGGAGGAT
>Ga0209956_1000031_pt1 | contig 102692 bp, 83 predicted proteins | sample SalPon2A_C_D1_MG_FD_185720 | JGI IMG/M metagenome (GOLD analysis project Ga0209956, IMG submission 185720) | Soil microbial communities from South San Francisco under conditions of wetland restoration - Salt Pond MetaG R2A_C_D1_MG (SPAdes)... | ecosystem: Environmental > Terrestrial > Soil >...
TCTGCGGCGTGTGCCGTGACGAGGAGCGCGACAACGAGAACCTGGTGGCCAAGGGCTCCTACTTCCTGTCGACCGGCAACGCCGGCTCGCACGACCTCGTCTTCGGGTACGACACCTTCGACGACATTCGTGCCGCCGACAACCATCAGTCGCCCAACGATCTGATGATCTGGAACTTCGCCGGCTCGGTGTTCGACGATGTCAACAAGCGCGTCTTCCCGGTGTTCGTGCCGGCCAGCCAGTTCGGCGTCGCGACCCGCATCGAGTACCTGCCGATCCTCAGCGAGACGCAGGGCACCAGCTTCACCACCGACTCGATCTTCGTCAACGACCGTTGGCGTGTGAACGACAAGTGGGCGGTCAATCTCGGTGTGCGCTACGACAAGAACGACGGCCAGAACTCGGTCGGATTGACGACCACCGACTCCTCCGAGATCAGCCCGCGTCTGGGCGTGACCTACCGTCCGAGCCTCAACAGCCCCTGGCAGTTCCAGGCGTCGGCCGGACGCTACGTCGGTGCCATCGCCAACACGGTGGCCAACGGTTCCTCGCCGGGCGGTGTGCCGGCCCAGTTCACGTTCGCCTACGATGGCCCGGCGGTCAACCTCGACCCCAACGGCCCGCTTCTGGAAAGCCCGGAAGCCCTGGCGATCCTGTTCGACTGGTTCAACACCGTGTGCCCGAACGCCCTGGCGGATCCGGCCTCTTGTTCCCAATACCTGGTCGGGTCGGACATCCCGGGCATCAGCACGATCGTCGGCAACGACCTGAAGTCCACCAGCGCGGACGAGCTCACCATCGGCTTCCAGCGTCAGCTCGGAACCCGCGGCTCGGTGCGTATGGACTACATCAACCGGTCGTGGAACAACTTCTTCGTCACGCGTACCGATCTCAGCACTGGCCAGGTGGTCGACAACTTCGGCAACGTGGCGGATCTGGGCGTGATCGAGAACGACGACTCGCTGCTCCAGCGCGAGTATGACGGAGTCAACTTCGTCTTCCGTTACAACCTGCTGGACAGCCGGCTGCGCGTCGGCGGCAACTACACCTGGTCGCACGCCCGCGGCAACTTCGAGGGCGAGACCGGCGGCTCGGGTCCGGTGACCAGCGGCGACTTCGCCTATCCGGAGTATCGGGACATTTCGTGGAACAACCCGCGGGGCGACCTCAACGTCGACCAGCGGAACAAGGTCCGTCTGTGGGCCATCTACGACATCTTCCGGAACAACCGGAACTCGCTCAACGTCAGTCTGCTGCAGAACCACTTCACAGCGGGCACGTTCGCGATCGCGTCCGGCATCAACCCGACGCCGTTCGTGACCAACCCCGGCTACGTCAACCCGCCGACCAACGTGACCTACTTCTTCAGCGGTCGCAACGCGCGGGAGTGGGACGACGTCAACCGTACCGACCTGTCGCTCAACTACACGCTGAACTTCGGCCGCTTCGAGCTGTTCCTGCAGCCGGAGGTGCTCAACGTGCTCGACTCCGAGGACCAGATCGGCGGCAACACCACGGTGTTCACCGCCCGGACCGGTGCCGGCCGTGCGTTGGGTCTCGTCCCGTTCGATCCCTTCAACGAAGTGCCGATCGAAGGTGTGCACTATGCGTTGAGTGACGACTTCGGGAATCCGGACAGCCCGAACGACTTCGCCTTGCGGCGTACCTGGCGGTTCTCCGTCGGCTTCCGGTTCTAAGGCCAAGCTGTTCGCGTGACCTTTCGAGCCCCGGCTTTCGAGCCGGGGCTTTTTCTTGCCCGTGTTACGCTGCTCCCGCGAGTCCGGCGACCGCGTCGGCCCACGCGACTCGAACCATGCGGCGCATCGTCCCGATCCTCTTCCCGTTCCTCCTGCTCTGGGGCTCCGGTTGCGGCGGCCCGGAGCTCACGGACACCCGCACACCCTTTTTCGAGGATCGCGCCCAAGCCACCGGGCTGGGCTTCGTCCACTTCAACGGCATGTCGGGCGAGCTCTACATCCCGGAGGTCACCGGCACCGGGGTGGGGATGCTGGACTACGACAACGACGGCGATCTCGATCTCTATCTGGTCCAGGGACGGATGCTCGGTCCCGGCAAGACCCCGGAGGACGTCCTCGTCCCCTGGATCGGCGAGGGCCCTCTGATCGATCGCCTCTACCGAAATGATCTGACGGTGGCCCCGGACGGCACCCGCACCCTCCGCTTCACCGACGTCACCGTGGCCAGCGGCCTGGTCTCGGACGGCTATGGCATGGGCGTCATCACCGGCGACTACGACAACGACGGCTGGATCGACCTCTATGTCACCAATCTCGAAGGCAACCGCCTCTTTCGCAATCGGGGAGACGGCACGTTCGAGAACACCACCGAGAAGGCCGGCGTCGATGATCCCCGGTGGAGCGTTCCGGCGGTGTTCTTCGACTACGACCGGGACGGCTGGCTGGATCTTTTCGTGGGCAATTACCTCGACTTCACCTACGACAACCACAAGACCTGTCTGACCGTCACCGGCGCCCGGGACTACTGCGGCCCGTCCGCTTACCGCGGCGAGCCGGACCGGCTCTTCCACAACCAGGGCGACGGCACCTTCCGCGATGTCACCCGCGAAAGCGGTCTGCACACCGCCTACGGCCCGGCTCTCGGCGCCGTCTCCGCGGATTTGAACGGAGACGGCCGGCCCGATCTCTACGTGGCCAACGACGGCCGCCCCAACCAGATGTGGATCCAGAGGGACGACGGCACCTTCGAGGATGCCAGCCTGATGGGAGGCTCCGCGGTCAACGCCGAGGGCTTTCCCGAAGCCAGCATGGGAATCGATGCCGCGGATTTCGACGGTGACGGCGATGTCGACCTGTTCATGGCGCACATCGCGGGAGAGACCAACACTCTGTATCGCAACGACGGATCGGGGCTGTTCGAGGACGTCTCGATCCACTCGGGTCTGGGACCCGCGAGCAAATGGGCGACGGGCTTCGGTGCCGGCTCGCTCGACTACGACAACGACGGTTGGCTCGACGTGCTCACCGTCAACGGCGCCGTGCGGACCATCGAGGAGCAGGCCCGCCAGCAGATCCCCTACCCACTCCGTCAGCCCAACCAGCTCTTCCGCAATCTGGGGCAGGGACGCTTCGAAGAGGTCAGCGAGCTCGCCGGTGAGTCGCTCGCCGCCTCCGAGGTGAGCCGCGGAGCCGCCTTCGGCGACGTCGACAACGATGGCGACACGGACGTGCTGGTGCTCAACAGCAACGGGCCGACCCAGCTATTGATCAACCAGGTGGGGCAGGACCGCGCCTGGATCGGCCTTCGGCTGGTGACCGGCGATCCACTCCGGGACGCGCTCGGAGCCCGGGTGGGAGCTTTCCCGGCCGGGCGACCGCCCCTGTGGCGCCGTGTGCGGACCGACGCCAGCTTCGCGTCCGCCAACGATCCCAGGGTGCTCGTCGGCCTCGACGGCACGCCGGAGGTCGATCGCATCCAGGTGCGCTGGCCCGGGGGAAGGCTGGAAGAGTGGACCGGCGTGCCGGCAGGCCGCTATACGACGCTCCGCGAGGGGGATGGACGGGAGCTGCGGCCGTGAGAGGCGTGCTCGTCACGAGTCTCCTCGCCGCGGCGCTCGCCGGCTGCGGCGGAGGCACGGTCGCTCCAACGCCGGAGATCCCCGATCCGGCTCAGCTCCCGGTCCCCGACCCGGACCTCGGGGAGATGGAGAGCGCTCTCGCCGGTCTGGTGGACGACATGGAGTCCAACGTCGCCGACAAGGCCCGCGCTTCGGACGCCGATCCCGAGCAGGTGAGCGAGGCCTTTGGTGAGCTGGCCCAGCTCTACCACATCTTCGACCTTCTCGACGCGGCGTCGATCGCCTACGACAACGCCCGGCGTCTGCAGCCCGATGCGTACCGCTGGACCTATCTTCTGGCGCTGGTCCGCGTCGACCAGGGCGAGCAGGAAGCGGCGCTGGAAGGGCTCCAGCGGGCCCTCGAGCTACGACCCGGCGCGGTGGCCGCGTGGATCCGGCTGGGCAACCTCCACCTGGATCTCGATCACCCGGAGGAGGCCCGACGCGCCTTCGAGACCGCCCAAGGGCTGATTTCGGAGGGCGGAGGAGACGGCGATGGGTCCGGGAGCGGGTCCGAGGGGAGGGAGGGCCCCGACGGTGCGCTGGCGGCGGTGCGCTTCGGTCTGGGACGCGTGGCAGCGGCACTGGACCGACCCGAGGAGGCGGTGGAGCACTTCGAGAGGGCTCTCGAGCTGCAACCCCAGGCTTCGACCATCCAGTACCCTTTGGCCCAGGCCTATCGCCGCCTGGGCAGCACGGAGGAGGCGGAGCGCGCGCTCCTGAGGCGGGGCAACGAACGTGTGAGGTTCCCGGATCGCCCGGTGGACGAGCTGACGGATCTCAAGACCCTCACCGCCTTCCGGGTGCTCCAGTCGCTGGCCCGGGACACGGAGGTGCCTCCCGAGCAGCTCCTGGGGTTTACCTTGACCCACCTGGGAAACGTCCAGGGGACCATCGAGCCTCTGGAGGGAGCTCTGGCCGAATGGAGCCGGCAGGGAACGCCTCCCGAGCAGCTCGCGCGGCTCCACTATGCGGCGGGAGGGCTGCTCGTCCGGCAGCGCTCCGACCGCCGCGCCATCGGGCATCTCCGCGCCGCGGTCGAGCAGGATCCCGATCTGGTGGACGCCCGCGTCAAGCTCGGCAACGCCCTGGCCCGCTCCGGACGTCTCGACGAGGCTGTCGCGGAGTTTTCCCGCGCCCTCGAGCGACGACCCGGGGACCGCGAGCTACGCCTCAAGCGGGCCACGGCTCTGCTCAATCAGGGTCGTGCCAAGGAGGCGATCGGCGAGCTGCGGCGCCTCGCCCGGCAAGCCCCGGAGGACCCCGTGTCCCGCATCCGGGTGGCGGAGGCTTTGGAGGCCAGCGGGGATCTCCAGGCGGCGGACCGCGAGTATCGGGCGATCCAGGAGGACGACGCTTTCGACGCGCCCGCCCTGGCTCGAGCCCACTGGGCGTACGGCGCTTTTCACCAGCGGCACGGCCGCTTCGAGGCCGCCGTGGATCAGTACCGGCGGGCGCTGGAGCTGGACCGCGACCTGCTGGGGGCGCGCCGGGACCTGGCGGCCGTCCTGGGCCACCTCGGTCGTTTCGGGCAGTCCGCGGCGGAGTACGCCCAGGTCACATCGGCGTTTCCCGACGACGTGCCGGCGCGCTGGGGGGAAGCTCTGGCCCTCATCCTGGACGAGCGTGTGGACGAGGCCGTCCAGACTCTCGAGCGCGGAGTGGCCGCCGCTCCCGGCGCCGTGGCGTTGGAGGTGCTGCTGGCTCGGGTCCTCGCCACCGCGCCGGACGATCGGATCCGCCAGGGCGCCCGGGCGCTGGAGCTCGCCCGTTCGGCGTACGAGACGCAGCCCGTTCCGGCCCATGCCGAGACGGTGGCGATGGCCTTGGCCGAATCGGGGAGCTTCGAAGAAGCCGTGGCCTGGGAGCGGCGTGCGATCGCGCAGCTCACCGGAGCGGCCGGCGACCGAGCCCGGGAGCGGTTGGCCCTCTACGAGGAAGGTGCTCCGTTCCGCGCCCGCTCGCTGGAGGATCTGATCGTCACGCCCCCCGCACCCCTCTCCTCGGCCGACACATCCCGGAAGGACGGATCGCCGGGCCTCGACAGCGGCGTCTGAGGCGGTCGAGGAACGGTCGAGAACGGTCGAGGAAAGAAGACCCCGGGGACCCGGCCGGTCGCCGGCGATCAACCACCGGGCTGGAGGTACTTGAGCATCTCCTGCGCCGTGGGTGCGTCCGGATCGTCGGGCGCGAGCTGGAGGAACGTCTCGAAGTGTCTCCGGGCGGCCTCGTTGTCCCCCAGATTGGTGTAGGAGAGGCCGAGCAGGTAGTGGGCCCTGGCGTGGTCTTGCCGGGCCGCGACGACGGCGCGCAGGAGCTCGACCGCTTCCTGGGTCTGGCCAGCGTTGAACAGCTCGGTCGCATTGTTGTACTGCAGCTCGAGGGCCTCGATCTGGTCGTCGGTATCCAGCTTCTGGAACGCCTCGGCAGCCTCGTCCAGACGCCCGAGAAGACGGAGCGACTGATAGCGCATGCGAAGCGCGCGAGCGTTGTCCGGCTCCCGTTGAAGGGCCGCGTCGGCGGCTTGGAGCGCCTCTTCGAGCTTCTCTTGACCTACCAGGACGACGGACAGGGCGGAGTAGGCCGGAGTGAGCTCGGGATTCTCCTCCAGGGCGGCCCGGAACTTCTTGGAGGCGGTCTCGTAGTCGCCGACGTTGAGCGCCGCCACGCCCGTATTGAACAGGCGGGCGGACGTGTCGATGCCGGTTTCCTGGAGGTCGGCCAGGTACTGCTCGGCCTTCTCCGTGTTGCCCAGGGCGGCGTAGGCGTCGTAGGCGATCTCCTTGGCCCGGATCTCGGCGGGATCGATCTCCAGGGCGCGCTCGGCGGCCGCCGCGGCTTGCGCGTTCCTCCCCTGGCTGAGATGGAGGCCCGCGAGCGCGAGATGTGCCTGCATCAGCTCCGGATCCAGCTCTGCGGCCTCCTGGAACTTGGCCAGGGCGGTTTCCGCATCGCCCTCCTGCGAGGCGAGGACCCCTTCGTTGAAGGTCTTCTGTGCTTCCGTGAGCCCGCGGGCCGCGGCGCCGGTCGGGACCTCGCTGGTCTCCTGAGCCGGCTGGGCCTGGTAGCTGGGCATGGTGAAGGTCACCCGCCGGTTCTGGCCCACCTCCGGCTTGACCGGCTCCTCGAGGGTGCGGAAGCCTTCCTTCTGGAACTTGAACATGTAGCTCTTGGTGGCGTCCAGAAAGACAGCCGTGAAGCGGCCCTTCTTGCTGGTGGTGAGCTCGTCCCTGTAGTCGGTGAGCTCGGGGGTCGTGATCACGAGCGTGACCCCCGGGACCGGCTCGCCGTTCTCGTCGACCACCTCACCCATGATACGGCCCTGGGTCACGGCCAAGACGGGTACCGTGGCGAGGGTGATCGAGATCAGAGTGCTGAGGAGAAGCAGGTTTCTGCGCATCGGGGCATCCTCTTCGTCGTGAACGGAGCTCGTGCTGAGCGGATTCGAACGGTGTTCTTCGTCAACGGGGACGTCTCGGAAACGCGCCGGGCTCGCCGAGATGGGAGTCGCAGACGCTCGTGGAGAGGCCTTGGGGCTCGGGTGCCCCCACACCGTGGGCGCACCCGAGTATAACCTCAGACGCCGGCGGGTTCTTCCAGGCGGACGGTGTCACCCACCGGCCGCACCAAGATCTTGGAGGCGGCGCGGAAGCCCAGGCTCAGCTTGCGGGAGTCTTCCAGCTCGAGGTCGACGGTGTCGGTGGGCTCGCTACGGGTCACCACCCACAGCCGGGTGCCGAGCTTGAGGCCCCGTTGCTCGGCGAGCTGTAGGAACTCCGCGCTCTGATCCCGCACCCGGGCCACCCGCAGCGGGGAGCCCAGGGGACAATGGACGAGGCTGGGCAGATCCGGCTCTTCGACCACCCCCTGGGCGTCGGGAATCGGGTCACCGTGGGGATCCACGGCGGGGTGGCCCAGCATCTCGTCGATGCGTTGGATGATGCGATCGGAGACCGCGTGCTCCAATTGCTCCGCCTCGTCGTGCACCTCGCTCCAATCGAGCCCGACCACCTGGACCAGGAACAGCTCGACCAGGCGATGTCGCCGCAGCACGTGGACGGCGAGCTGACGGCCCGGATGGGTGAGCTGGACTCCGCTGTAGGGCTCGTAGCGGAGGAGCCCACTATCGGCCAGAGTCTTGATCATGGCGGTGACCGTACCCGGCGCCACGTGGAGAAGCTCGGCGATCCGGCCGGTGGCCACCAGGGAGCCCGGCTCCCGCTGCTCCTCCATCAGGATACATTTGAGATAGTCCTCGACCGTGCTCGTCGCCATCCCCTGAGAGTATCGGAATCCCGGAGGGCGCTCAAAGACCCTGTGCTGGACCCCTGGCTTGACCTTTGGCTTGACCTTTGACTTGACCGTCGAGCCGGATCCCGCTAAAATTTTGATCGGTCAAAAGATTTACTCTCCCCTCCATCATGCGCGTACCCATCCTGCGATTCCCGATCCTGCGCCTCCCGAGGCCTCGGCTCGCCCCTCCTCGACCGTTCCGCCTCCTGGCGCTCGCGCTCGCCTCCCTGGCTCTCTCGGCCTCGTGTACCGGAACCGGAGCCGAGGGCGAAGCCGAGGGGCGGCAGGGGAAGCTTCGGGTGCTCACCACCACCGGCATCGTCGGGGATCTGGCCCGGCAGGTCGCCGGCGAGCACGCGTCGGTGGAGAGCCTGATGTCCACCGGCGTCGACCCGCATCTCTACAAGGCGAGCGAGAGCGACGTCCGGCGCTTGGCGGGAGCGGATCTGATCCTCTACAACGGGCTCCACCTGGAGGGCAAGATGTCCGACGTGCTGGTCAAGATGGCGCGCAGCCGGCCGGTGGCGGCGGTAAGCGACAGTTTGCCCCGGGAGGAGCTGCGCGAGCCCCCCGAGTTTTTGGGGCAATACGATCCCCACGTGTGGTTCGACATCCGGATGTGGAGCGACTGCCTGGACCCCGTCGTCCGCGAGCTATCGGCGTTGGATCCCGAGCATGCGGCCGATTTCCAGGCCAACGCCGAGGCCTATCGCCAACAGCTTCTGGACCTCGACCGGTGGGTCGAGGAACGGGTCCAGGAGATCCCGGAGGATCAGCGGGTGCTGGTCACCGCCCACGACGCCTTTGGCTATTTCGGTCGCCGCTACGGCGTCGAGGTCGTGGGTCTCCAGGGCATCAGCACGCTGTCCGAGGCCGGTCTGCGGGACGTCGAGCGGGTGGTGAGCCTGGTGGTGGACCGCGGCGTCCCGGCGATCTTCGTTGAATCCAGCGTGCCGCGCCGCTCGATCGAGGCGGTCCAGGCGGCGGTCCGCGACCGTGGACACGACGTCGAGGTGGGCGGAACCCTGTACTCCGATTCGATGGGACCCGAGGGGTCTCCGGAGGGGACCTACGTCGGCATGGTCCGTACCAACGTGGAGACGTTGGTCGGAGCCCTGCGCTGAGGTGTGAACGATGGCTTTCTTCAAGCTCCAACCTGCGGCGGAACCCGATATTCTCGGACCCATGGCGGACGATCCCTCGACGGTCGGCTCGAAGCCGGGCGATGAGCGCGAGGCCCGGGCCGAGCGCGAGCCGCGGTCCGAGGTCCCCGAGCCCCGTCCCGGAGTGCCGGCGGTGGAGGTCCACGACCTGACCGTCGCCTACCACACCCAACCCGTCCTGTGGGACGTCGACGTCGACCTGCCGGAAGGCAAGCTGATCGCCATCGTGGGTCCCAACGGTGCGGGCAAGAGCACCCTGCTCAAGACGGTGCTCGGGCTGGTCCGGCCGTTGACCGGCAGAATCCGGGTGTTTGGCGAGCCCTACGAGCGTCGGCGCTCGTGGGTGGGCTACGTGCCGCAGCGCGAGAGCGTCGATTGGGACTTCCCGACCAACGCTCTCGACGTGGTTCTGATGGGGCTCTACGGCCGGGTAGGCTGGTTCCGGCGCCCCTCCCGCCACCACCGCGAGACGGCGCTCGCCTGTCTCGACAAGTTGGGGATCCTGGACCTCGCCGGACGCCAGATCTCGCAGCTCTCCGGAGGACAGCAGCAGCGGGTCTTCCTCGCCCGGGCGCTGGCGCAGGACGCCCGTCTGTATCTGATGGACGAGCCGTTCGCCGGAGTGGACGCCACCACGGAGCGGGCGATTTTGACGCTGCTCAAGGAGCTGCGCAGCTCGGGCAAGACCGTGGTCGCGGTCCACCACGATCTGCAGACAGTCGCCGAGTACTTCGATCACGTGGTGCTGCTCAACATGCGTCTGGTGGCCGCCGGCCCCATCGCGACGACCTTCGTCGAGGAGAACCTGCAACGAACCTACGGCGGTCGTTTGACCGTGCTCACCCAGGCGACCGAAGCGCTGCTGGGCCGGGGCGCGGCTGCGGAGCCCGAAGCCGGCGGATAGGGGCCGATGCCATGGAGCTGTCCTTCACCGCGCGCAACGTGATGCTGGGGGCCGCCCTGCTGGGGGTGGCCGGCGGCGCCATGGGCAGCTTCACCCTGCTGCGGCGTCAGAGCCTGCTGGGCGACGCCCTGTCCCACGCGGCGCTTCCGGGCATCTGCTTCGCCTTTCTCCTGACCGGCTCGAAGGCCCCGCTGCCGCTGTTCGCCGGCGCGCTGATCGCCGGTCTGCTGGGCGCGCTGACCATGCTCGCCACGGTGCGCTGGAGCCGGGTCAAGGAGGACTCGGCCATGGGCATCGTGCTGTCGGTCTTCTTCGGTCTCGGGATCGTGCTTCTGACGTACATTCAGAAGCTCCCCACGGGGAACCAGAGCGGGTTGGACAAGTTTCTCTTCGGTCAGGCCGCCACGCTGGTCGAGGAGGACGTGCAGGTCATGGCGCTGCTGAGCGTCGGGGTGCTCGCCCTCCTGGCGCTGTTCTACAAGGAGCTCAAGATCCTCGCCTTCGACCGCGAGTACGGGGCCAGCCTGGGGTTGCCGATGCGATCGCTGGAGATTCTCCTGACCCTGCTCCTGGTGGTGGTCGTGGTGGTCGGTCTCCAGACCGTCGGTGTGGTGCTGCTGGTGGCCACCTTGATCACACCCGCCGCCGCCGCCCGCCAGTGGACCGACCGGCTGGGGGTGATGATCCTGCTGTCGGCGGCCATCGGGGCCGGCTCCGGGGTCCTGGGCGCCCTGGTCAGCGCCACTGTGCCACGTCTGCCGACCGGACCGGTGATCGTGCTCTTCGCCAGCTTCGTGCTGGTGGTCTCGCTCTTCCTGGCCCCGCGCCGCGGCTATCTGTGGGCCCTGGCCCGCGAGCGGCGGGTGGAGCGGCGCATTCGGCGGGAGAACCTGCTCAAGGACCTCTACCGGGTCGGGGAGGGCGGAGAGAGCTGGGACCGCTTCGTTTCGCTGCCCCAGCTCATGGGGCTGAGGGGGCAGAGCAGCGCCCGATTGCTTCGCAGCGCCCGGCCGCTGCTCCAGGATGGGCTGATGCAACGCCAAGGAGACACCGTCCGCTTGACCGACAAGGGGCGGCGAGAGGCGGCCGGCGTGGTACGCAAGCACCGGCTGTGGGAGCTGTATCTCACCCGCCGCCTCGAGCTGCCGAGCGACCACGTGCACAGAGACGCCGAGGCCATGGAGCACGCCCTCACCGACGAGGCAGTGACGGAGCTGGACGCCCTCCTGGGCCACCCCGAGCTCGACCCCCACGGCCGGCCGATCCCCCCGGTGGTCGCCGGAGCGGCCGGGGAGGAGGCCACCGCGTGAGCCCGACCCTCGTCATCCTTCTCGTAGGCAGCCTGGTCGCCGCGAGCTGTGCGCTGGTGGGCAGCTTTCTGGTGCTGCGCAAGCTGGCCCTGCTGGGCGATGCGATCAGCCACTCGGTCCTGCCCGGCATCGCCATCGCCTTCTTTCTCACCGGCGATCGAGCACCCCTGCCGATGGTTCTCGGAGCCGGAGCGCTGGGGGTGCTGACCGTCTTCCTGGTGGAGCTGTTCCATCGCAGCCGACGTCTCAAGGAGGACGCCGCCATCGGCGTCGTCTTCCCCGCGCTGTTTTCCCTCGGTGTGATCCTGATCAGCCGATACGCCGCGCAGGTGGACCTGGATCTCGATTGCGTGCTCTACGGCGAGATCGCCTACACGCCGTGGGACCTGGTGTTCTGGGGGTCGCGGTCCTTTGGCCCCAAGGCCCTGTGGGTCACCGGCGGGGTGCTGGCGCTCAACGCCCTTTTTGTTGCGACGTTCTACAAGGAGCTCAAGATTTCCACTTTCGATCCCGAGCTCGCGGGGTCGCTCGGCTTCTCGCCGACGCTGCTCCACTACGCTCTGATGACCGCCGTGTCGTTGACCGTGGTGGGGTCCTTCGAGTCGGTGGGCGCGATCCTGGTGGTGGCCATGCTGGTGGTGCCTCCCGCCACCGCTTTTCTGCTCACCGACCGATTGAGCCGGATGCTGATCCTGGCGGTGGCCCTGGGGATCGTGTCGGCGATCTCCGGCTATTGGCTGGCCCGGTGGTGGGACTGCTCGATCGCGGGAGCGATGGCAGTGGTCGCCGGCACCCTGTTCGTCCTCGCGCTGACTCTCTCCCCCCGTTACGGTCTTCTGGGACGGCTGCTGACCCACCGGCGGCTGCGCGAGCGGCTGGCCGGTCAGCTTGTCCTGCTCCACCTGCAACAAGGCGAGGCCCGGCTTCCCGTCACCCTCCTCGAGCGACGCTTCGGCTGGTCGCGCGGGCGCTTCCAGCGCACCTTGAGACGTCTGGCTCGGGCGGGTTGGATCGAGAAAGGGCGAGACGGGCTTCGGCTCACGACCGCCGGCGCCGACTTTCTGGACAGCACCGGCGGCTCTCACCTCGCGCATCGCCTGTAGCGGCGAGCCTCAGGTGGCCTCTTCGGCCTTGGGTCCGAGCAGCATGGTCATCTGCCGCCCTTCCATCCGGTCGGAGCGGGATTCCACGATCGCGACGTCCTCGAGATCTTCGACCACCTTGTCGAGGATCTCCCGACCGAGCTCGGGTCGCCGCAGGTGACGGTAGCGGAAAAAGATTGTCACCTTGACTTTGTTTCCCTGGAGCAGGAACTTCCGGGCGCGGTCGGTCTTGCGATCCCGATCGTGGTCTCCGATGGTCGGTCGGTACTTGACCTCCTTGACCTCGATCGTATGGGTCTTCTTGCGCGCTTCTCGCTGAGCTTTCTGTTTCTCGTACCGCATCTTCCCGTAGTCGAGGATCTTGACCACGGGGGGATCGGCACTGGCCCCGACCTCGACGAGGTCGAGTCCCTGGTCGCTGGCCCGCCGCCGCGCATCCTCAAGAGGAACGATGCCGACCTGGCTACCGTCGCTGTCGATCAGACGGACGGGACTCTTGTGGATCTGGCGATTGACGCGGGGCTCTCCGGGTCTCGGTCTGGCGATTTTGACTCTCCTTATAACGGTTACAGGACTCCAGTCCCAAAAGGCGCTCCGCAAGGAGCGCCCCGGGTACGCGCTACGTTGAGAACTGTGATGATTCTATTCACCTTTTCGACGATGGCAACTACGAGGGGGGCCCTCAGTAGCTCTCCCCGGGCTGCAGGGGGATCGTCTCGCAGTTGATGCCGAGGTCACTCAAGGCTTTTTCGAGCTGAGCCGGCGTTCCGGTGAGCGCCGGGAACGTGCCCCAATGGATGGGAACCACCTTGCGCACCTCCAGATAGCGGCAGGCACGAGCGGCCTGGTGAGGGTCCATGGTGAACAGATCGCCGATGGGAAGAAACGCCAGCTCCGGGCGGTAGAGCTCGGCGATGAGCTGCATGTCGGAAAACAGCGCCGTGTCACCCGCGTGGTAGAAGGTATAGCCGCCGGGAAGCCGGATCACGAAGCCCGAGGCGACCCCACCGTCGATGAGCCTGCCGCCTTCGCTCAGTCCGGACGAGTGGTCGGCGCGCACCATCGAGACCCGCAGGCCGAGCACCTCCTGGGTGCCCCCGAGGTTCATCGGCGCGCAGTTGGCCACGCCCCGGCTTTCGAGGTGCTGACACACCTCGAAGCAGCCGACGACGACCTCCGGCTCGTAGGTCTTCGCCACGTCGACCGCGTCACCCATGTGGTCGAAGTGCGCGTGAGTGATCAGCAGGGCGTCGAGCCGCCCCAGGTCCTGGTGCTCCTCCGGGCAAGAGGGGTTGCTCTTCAGCCACGGATCGATCAACAGGACCCGACCGTCCGGTAGATCGCAGCGTACAGTGGCGTGCCCGAGATAGGTGAACTTCGGACGCTGCTGCTGATTCATGCGCGATGGACCTCCCTCACTACCCCGAGCTCCTCTCCGAGATTCGATCTCGAGCTTCCCATGAGAGACCGGGCGGATATTGTACCCCGTCTCCGTGACGGACGGAACCAGGGGGCGTCGCCGACGCCACCCGGACCTGCGACGGCGAAAAAGACCACCCACGAAAAAGCCGGAATGCGCGCGGTGCGCATCCCGGCTTCGGGCATGGCCTGTCAGAGCGAGCTCAGCTAGACCTGAAACTGACGGAAGAAGTTCTCCCGCAGCTTGTTGTTGAACGCGTGCTCCGTCAGACGATAGTAGATGGTCTGCGCGTCACGACGCGGAGCCACCAACCCATACGCCTTGAGCTTGGACAGGTGCTGCGAGACGGCGGACACCGAGACGCCCAGCATCTCGGCCAGATCGCACACGCACAGCTCCTTCATGTTGTCCAGTAGATACAGGAGCTTCAATCGGGTCGAGTTCCCCGCCAGATTCATCAGATCGGCAGTTTCCTCGATGTCCGGAGTCGCTTCCAGACTCTGGCGTACCTCTGCGATTTGCTTTTCAGACATATTTTGCCCCTCACCTTTCATTAGCGTACCTCCGAAAATCCAGGCGTCTGAGGCCTGGCGTTCCAACGTTTCCGGCTGCCATGACATCGCAAGGTTGCGATGGGCTGGCACCGCCTCCGGGAAATTGCGCCTGGCCTCCGACTGTCCCAGCAGGCAGTGCCCGTGGAACCAGGAGGGTTCGAGACTCGGACCGTTCGGAAAATCCCTTCATCTCCAGGACGACCGAGAACCTTGGATTTCAAGCGCGATGCGGAGGGTCAAATCAATTCAACACAAACGATCCAGGAGAGTATACGACCCTGAGCCGCCATTTTCCAGCGGGGAGGTAAATGCGCTTTTACGGCGCGCCCTCCAAAGCCGGTGTATCGCGGGCCGAAGCCCGAGGGCCGTGGACGACGATCATAGCCGTCATCCGCGGCCGGTGGTGATAACAGGCTCATAGGGAGCTTCATTCCCAGAACCATCTCAAAGATTCAAGCTCTTATGGCCGCGATCTCTGAAGACTCGGATCAGCCCCACAGCAGGGCGCTCGCGAACGGCCCGTAGTAGACTCCCGAAGCTCTCGATTCACGGTCTCCTCTTGGTTCGAACGATCGGCGGAAGCTCGATGGACGATACAGCAGACGGGTCTCGCTCCGCGTTGCTCAAGACCCTCGGTCCGGGGCTGGTGTGGGCGGCCACGGCGATCGGCGTCTCGCATCTGGTGCAGTCCACTCGCGCGGGAGCGCTGTTCGGCAGTGGCCGGGCCCTGTGGCTCATCGTCGCCGTGGTGCTGCTGGCCAACCTCCTCAAGTACCCGTTCTTCGAGTTCGGCCCCCGCTACGCCGCCGCCACGGGTGAGAGCCTGCTCGAGGGGTACTCCCGGCTCGGGCGGTGGGCGGTCTGGATCTATGTGTTGGTGACCGTCGGCACGATGTTCACGGTGCAGGCGGCGGTCACCCTGGTGACCGCCAGCCTGGCGATCCAGCTCTTTGGCGGCGCGCTGTCGATTCTGGGCTATAGCGCCCTGCTGTTGGCGGTTTGCGCGGCCCTGCTCATCGCCGGCCGCTATCCGCTGCTGGACAAGATGGTCAAGGTCATCGTCGTCCTGCTCGCGGTGTCCACTCTGGCGGCCTTGGTGTCGGCCCTGGTGGCGGGCTCCCCGGCTTCCCCGGCGGCCGGCGAGCCGACGGTGCCCCTGAAGCTGGGAGGCGCCGCCGCCTTCGCCTTCGTCATCGCCCTGGTCGGCTGGATGCCGTCGGCGATCGACATCTCGGTCTGGCACTCGCTGTGGACGCTCGAGCGCTCACGCCAGACGGCGCACCGGCCCCGCCTCGCTCACGTGCTCTTCGACTTCAACCTGGGTTACTTCGGAACCGCCTTGTTGGCGCTGGTCTTCGTTGCCTTGGGAGCGCTGGTGATCCACGGCTCCGGTCGAGAGCTGCCGCCCCAGGCGGGAGCCTTCGCCGCCGGTCTCATCACGCTCTACACCGAAACCCTCGGACCGTGGAGCCGGCCGCTGATCGCGGTCGCCGCGTTCACCACGATGTTTTCCACCACCCTGGCGGTCACCGACGGCTTCCCGCGGGTGCTGCAACGGGCTACGGGGCTGCTTGCTCCGCGCGTCTCCGAACGGGCCCTCGGCACGTTGTACTGGGTCTGGATGCTGGTCATCGTCGGCGGCTCGCTGCTGGTGATCGGCTCGTTCCTCAACCGGCTGACCCGGATGGTGGATCTCGCCACCACGCTGTCCTTCCTCACCGCCCCGGTGCTGTCCTGGTTCAACCTGCGGGTGATCACCGGGCCGGAGATGCCGGCCGACGCGGTCCCGCCCCGCTGGCTGCTCGTCCTGTCCTGGCTGGGCCTGGTGCTGGGAGCGGCCTTCGCCGCGGTCTATCTGATCTGGCGTTGGACCCCGCTCTTGTAGGAGCTGGACAAGAGCCCGGAAGCCGAGGGGCTTCACTCTTCACAATCGCCACAGCCGCCCAGCGTCTCGGGCTCGATCTGGAGCGTGGCGTGCTCGATGCCAAAGCGCTCTCGCAGCTGTACCTGGAGCCGCTCCAGCAGACCCGCCGGGGCGGGAGCCACCACGTGGGCCGAGAGGGCGACAAAGCCGCTGGTGATGGTCCACACGTGGAGATCGTGGACCCCTTCGACCCCACGCTCCGCCAGCAGGCTCCGGCGCACCTCCTCGACGTCGATGTGGGACGGCGCCCGCTCCATCAGCACGGCGACCGTGTCCCTGAGCAGCGAGACCGCGGAGACCACCACCAGCGCCGCGATGGCGATGGAGGCCAGGGGATCCGCCCACCGCCAGTCGAGCAGCAGGATCAGCGCACCCGCCGCCAGCGCCTGGACGCTGCCCAGGGCGTCCATCACGACGTGGAGCCAGGCACCCCGGAGGTTGAGGCTCGCGTGACGTCCACCGTGGAGGACGAGCAGGCCCGCGCCGTTGACCAGCAGGCCCCCGGCGGCGATCGCCATCATCAGCGGCGCATCGATGTCCGGCGGCTGGCGGAAGCGTTTCACCGCCTCGACGACGATGAGCAGGGAGATGGCGAGCAAAGTGGCGCCGTTGACCAGCGCGGCGAGGATCTCCACCCGGTGGAAGCCGTAGGTGTGGCTCTCGGTCGGCGGTCGCTCGGCCACGCGCAGGGCGAACAGCGCCAGGGCGAGCGAGACCACGTCGGAGAGCATGTGGCCGGCATCCGCCAGCAGCGCTAGCGAGCCGGTGAGCCAGCCCCCTACCGCTTCGGCCACCATGTAGGCGGCGGCCAGCCCCAGGGTCAGGCCAAGTCGGCGCCGCTGGCTCGTACGACCTTCCCGTTCGGCCTCCCCGTCTCCCGAGCCGTGGGAGCCGTGGCCATGGAGGTGTGGGTGATGCGCGGTCATGACGCCCCCGGCCCCTCAGTGCTTCGGAGGGGATTCGGGTCTCTAGCCGTTGGACGGTGGAGATGCGGCCCCGGCGGGAGGAATCTCAACAGGGCCAGCGAGCGGAATCAGCGGAACCCGCGCCGCAGCTCGCGGCGGAAGGTCTGGAACGTCTCCTCGTCGTAGAGACAGACGACGACCCGCTTGAGCTTGGTGCCACCCTGGAGATAGCGGTGGATCTCCTGGAGCATGATCCGGGCCGCCCGGTCCACCGGAAAGCCGAAGTTGCCGGTGGAGATCGCCGGCAGAGCGATGCTCTCCAGCCCGTTGCGATCCGCCAGGGCGAGCGACGAGCGGACGGCGGAGGAGAGCTTGCGGTCCTCCTCGCCCTCCCCATTGCGCGGCCCCACGGCGTGGATCACCTGCTTGGCGTCGAGGTCGCCGGCGCCGGTCATCACCGCGGTCCCCACCGGGGTATGACCGATGCGGTTGCACTCTTCCTGGATCGCCGGCCCCCCCTTTTCGCGAATCGCTCCGGCGACTCCGGAGCCGAGTTGGAGGTCCTCGTTGGCGGCGTTGACGATGGCGTCCACCTCGAGATCGGTGATATCTCCTTCGAGCAGATCGAGATGGGTTCCGTCGAACTGGAGTGAGATCTTGTTCTTTCCCATAGGTACCGGCTTCCCTCCGACCGCAGAATCATATCAAGTCCTTGTGCCGAACGGGTACCGGGCCGCTACCTGGGTGGTTTCCGGACGGGGGGGAGAACCGGATGGTATACACTCCCTCCGCCATGCTGACGGCCTTGAAACACGAGCTCGCAACCGCGCTGTCGGCGGTGATCCGAGACCGGTTCGAGGTCGATCACGACCCCATCGTCGAGGTACCGCCACGACGGGATCTGGGGGATCTGGCGTTCCCCGCACCGCTCCAGCTCGCCCGTGTCTTGCGCCGCAAGCCGCGCGACATCGCCCAGGAGATCGTCGACGCCTGGCAACTGCCGGAAGTGGTCCGGGAGGTGGTGATCGCGGGCGCCGGTTACGTCAATGTCTTCTTGCGCCGCCCGGTCTTCGCACGACGCGCCTTTACCGAGCCGGTGGTCACGCCCCTCCCCGAGGGCGACCACGCCGACGCGCTCGGCAAGGTGGTCGTCGAGCACACCAACATCAACCCCAACAAGGCGGCCCACATCGGCCACCTGCGCAACGCGGTGCTGGGGGACATCCTGGTGCGACTGCTGCGCGCTCTCGGCTATCCGGTGGAGGTCCAGAACTACATCGACGACACCGGTGTCCAGCTCGCCGACGTGGTGGTCGGTTTTCTGGACCTGGAGGGCAAGGGCTACGACGCGGTGGCCGCGATCCCCGAGCCCTTCGACTACGTCTGTTGGGACCTCTACAGCCGGGTCGGCCGGTGGTACGAAGAGAGCCCCGAGCGGCGAGAGGCGCGCCAGAAGACCCTCCACGCCCTGGAGACCGACACCGGGGATCGGGCGCGGCTGGGCCGGCTGGTGGCCCGGCGCATCGTCCACCGTCACCTCGCGACCATGGCCCGGTTGGGGATCGGCTACGACCTGCTCACCCGCGAGAGCGACATCCTGGGCCTCGATTTTTTCGAGCAGGCCTTCGAGCAGCTTCGCGACAGCGGCGCCATCCGCAAGGAAGAGGAGGGCAAGAACGTCGGCTGCTGGGTGATGCCGCTGACCGAGAGCGAGGAGTTCGCCGGTCTCGAAGACCCCGACAAGGTCATCGTGCGCTCCGACGGCACGGTCACCTACGTGGGCAAGGACATCGCCTACCAGCTCTGGAAGTTCGGGCTCCTGGGCCGGGATTTCCACTATCGCTGCTGGGACGACGAAGGGTTGTGGGAGACCACCTCGGAGGAGGTCGCCCCGGAGCATCCGTCCTTCGGCGGCGCCTCGCGGGTGATCAACGTCATCGACGCCCGGCAAAGCTACCTCCAGCGGATCGTGCGGGCGGGGCTCGAAGCCCTGGGCCACACCGAGGAGGCGGAGCGCTCGATCCACTTCGCCTACGAGATGGTCGCCCTCTCCCCGGCCACCGCCCACCAGCTCGGCTTCCACGACGACGGGGCGGCCGCTGGGGGCGGCAAGGCGCTGGAGATGTCCGGCCGCAAGGGCATCGGGGTCAAGGCGGACGACCTGATGGACCAGCTCCAGAGCCGTAGCCGCGAGGAGATCGAGAAGCGCAACCGGGATCTGCCGGAGGACGAGCTCGACGAGCTGGCGCGGCAGATCTCCACCGCGGCGCTACGCTTCTTCATGGCCAAGGCCACCACTACCCGCATCATCGCCTTCGACTTCGACGAGGTGCTGGCCTTCGAGGGCGAGACCGGCCCCTACCTCCAGTATTCCAGCGTGCGAGCGCGCAACATCCAGCGCCGCCTCGCCGAGGAGGGCCTGCCCAATTCCCTCACCGCCGACGAGATCGGCGCGCTGCCGGAGGAGGTGTGGGAGGACGACCTGTGGGACCTGGTGCTGGGCGTCGCCCAGACCCAGGAGACGGTGGCCAGGGCCGGCGAGACCCTCGAGCTGTCCCTGGTCGCCCGCCACGCCCTCGACCTCGCCCAGCGGTTCAACGCCGTCTACCACAAGCACCCGATCCTCCAGGAGGAGGACGCGACCCTGCGCGGCGTCCGGCTGGCGGCGACTCTGGTCTTCCAGCGTGGGCTCGAGACGGTGGCGGAGCTGCTGGGCGTACCGCTGCCGGAGCGCATGTAGCGGCACGACCGAACCGTGACCGAGACCGAGACCACAGAGACCCCCACCCCGACCCCTGACGCCTCCGGCCGCAGCCCCAAGCTGGGCCTCCTGGGGTGCGGCTGTGGCGCCGTGGTGCTCGGTCTGATGGTCCTCCTGCTCACCTTCACCTTCCTCGCCTACCGCCAGTCCGAGCGTCTCAAAGCCGGCTACGACAGCCCGGAGGAAGCCGCCGCCCAGGTGCGCAAGGTCCTGCCTTACGACGAGCTGCCGGAGGGCTACCATCCTCTGGGCGGCGCCTCGATCCCGGTGCTCTTCCGTCTCGCGATCCTCACCGACCTGCCGCCGGAGGAGCGCACCGGCGGCGAGGGTGCGCCACGCTTCCGACGCACCGGCTTCGTCTACTTCAGCACCTTCACCCTGCGCAGCGACGACGCGGCTCTGCTGAGGTACTTCGAGGAAGGCCCGGAGCCGGGGCAGGAGGAGATGGAGGTGGAGCTGCCCGACAACAGCGTCGCCGGGGATCTGGGCATGGACTTCACGCCCCGCGAGGTGATCGGCCGTGGACGCGAGCCGGTGTACGGCGGCGCCGTCTACTGGGTCGCCCGCCGCGGCGAGCTCGTGCTCCAGCAGGACGCCTTCCCGGGCCTCGCCACCCTCTTCTATCTCAAGTGCGAGACGGGGCGCCGGGTGCGCTTCGGTCTGTGGTTCGGCCCCGAGCCGACGCCGGGAGCGGGACTCGAGACGCCGGAAGCCGACGAATCCAACGGGAACCCGATCGACTACCGCGGCACCCCCGCCGATCCGAAGGCGCTCCAGGATTTCCTCGGCCACTTCTGGATCTGCGGCGGCTCCTGAGGGAGAGACCTCCCAGATGGCTCCCGGGGTCGCCCCGGATCGCGTCTCCGATCCACCTTCCCGTCCGTCCTCTTTCGGGGACGGGTCTCCGGGCCCCCTTCCCCCTCCGACCGCGGAATCCTTCGGTTTCCAGGGCCCCGCCACCCTGGCGCGATTCCTGCTCTCTTCTCGAGTGGGCGCGGTGCGATGCCCCTCCACAAGCTCGTTCCTGATGCGCGCCGCGCCCCTTACAGCTCCGCTCAACCTGGAGGAACCCATGCTGCAACCGAACGCACACCGTCGAACCCCCCGGACGCCGCAAGCCCTGCCCCTTCGATCTCCGGTCTCGTTGGCCTGGACGCTGTGGCTCTCTCTGCTCCTGACGCTCGCTCTCGCAATTCCCGCCTTGGCGAGCACCGGCACCCCGTCCCCGAGCTCGGCCGTGGAGGCCGCGTCTCCGCCCTTCGGCGACGTCATCGACGTGCGCGTCGTCGAGGTCGAGGCGGTGGTGACTGCCAAGAACGGCGAGCGTCTGCACGGTCTCGACGCCTCGGCTTTCCGCCTGCTGGTGGACGGCCGGGAGGTCCCGATCCGCTACTTCGAAGAGGTGGCCGGCACGGTGCCCGTTGAGCTGGCCGGTGGTGAGATCGGCAGCGGCCGGCAGGCCCACCGCAACTACCTGGTCTTCGTCGACGACACCTTCACCCAGCGCGGCCGGCGCCAGCGGCTGCTCCAGAATCTGGAGGACGAGGTACGCGCCCTCCGGCCCGGCGAGCGGATGGCGGTGGTGCGCTACGAGGGCCACACCCTCGAGGTGATCTCGGACTGGACCGATTCGCGCGATCAGCTCCTGCGCGCGCTGGAGTCCGCGCGGCGGCGGACGCCCACCGAGCTGATCCGCGAGGCGCGCACCGCCGGCGCCGCCCATCCGGTGCTCGACGCCCGCATCCGCGCGGCGCAGATCGCCGACGTGATGGACGCCATGGGGGCCGCCATGCGCAGCCTCTCCGACGTCGAGGGCCGCAAGCTCTTTCTGCCGGTGAGCGCCGGCTGGATCTACGATCCGACCCTGGTGGTGGGCGACGCGGTGACCCGCGCCAACGCCGCCGGCCGGGGCTTCCAGGACGGTGACCCCGGATTCCAGGTCGGCGCCCTGCCCACCCTCTCGGACATCACCCGCTACCTCAACGATCGACTGCTGCTCTCGCTCACCGACACGGCCAACCTGCTCGGCTACACCATCTACCCGCTGCACGTGGGCGGCGCCAGCAACGTCGGGTGGTCCTCGCTGTGGTCCGTCGCCCGCCAAACCGGCGGCGTGATGGCCGCCGAGGAGGGCTTCGCGCCGCACCCGCTCGACGAGGTGCGCGAGGACACGCGCTCCTACTACGTGCTGGCCTTCACCCCGGACTGGGAATGGAACGACCAGCGCCACGACGTCGACGTGGAGGTGGATCTCCCGGGCGCCGAGGTTCGCCACCGCAAGAGCTTTCTCGATCTCTCCCGCGACACCCAGCGGTCCTTGAAGGTCGAGGAAGCGCTGCTGGTGGACCTGACCCCGGGCGACCTCGAGGTGCACCTGGGCGAGGCCGAGCGGGTCAAGCGCTCGGTGGTCGAGGTGCCGGTGGAGCTCGAGATCCCCATGGACTGGGTGACCTCCGTGCCCCATGGCGACACCTGGACGAGCTCGCTGGAGCTGCGAGTGGCCGCGCTGGACGACCGCGGCCAGCGCTCGGAGATGCCGGTGATCCCGGTGACCCTGAGCGGTGAGGGAAGCGCCGAGGGTCTCCGCGGAGGCAGCCAGGACGGCGACGGCCTCGCGGTCTACGCGACCCGTGTGCGGCTGCGCAAGGCGCCCCAGCGGCTGGTGCTGTCGCTCACCGACACGCTGAGTGGCGAGGCCCGGGTGGCTGCGGTGGACTTTGTTCCCTGAAGCGCCGTCCCCCACGCGAAGCCATCCTGAGGAAGCACCGCCGGCGGAGACACCCTCGCCTACAGCGCCGCCGCGGTCTGCGCCCGGCAGCCGCCCGGATTCGGCCCAAATCCCCCCAAGAAATAGGGTGTTTACCGTAGTGACCCCCACCCAGGATCTCTCTACGATGAAGCTGTAAGGAAGAGAAGGAACCCAAGGAACCGAAAAGACAGGGACGACGACATAGCTCGAGGAGGTGCAACATGACACGCCACCATGGTCACGACAAGGTCCGTCCCGGAATCTACTTCAACCTGCGTCAGCTCGCCTTCACCTCGATGGAGGACGATGGGCGGCTGCCGGGAACCTCGGAAGACGTCTACCGGTCGGTGCCCGCCATCGCCCTCCTGATCGTGGGTCCGCTGGTGGGTCTGGCCTACGTCATCTTCCTGCCGCTGCTCGGCTTTGTGATGCTCGGTCGCATCGTGCTGGACAAGGCGCTGAGCCTGGCCGGCGACGCGCTCGCCGCCACCGGACGCGTGCTGGAGCCCGCGTGGCAACCCGCCCGCGCCTTCTTCAGCCGCGGCCGGCGCCGCCGCTCACCGCCCAAGCGCCGCGACCGCTGGGCCGAGGAAGTGGCCGACGAGCTCGCCGAGGAGCTGGATGAAGCACCCGAGGCCACCGACGAGGACGACGAGCACTGACCGAGCACTGACACCGACACGGCCGGCCCACGACCCGGCGGGGGGGAAAGGGGGTCGGAATGAAATCCACATGGCGCAGCATCCTCGCGCTCCCGGCGCTGCTTCTCCTCGCCGGGGGCGCGGGCGCCCAGACACCCGAATCCACAGAGTCATCCGGACTCACCGAGCCGCCTGAGGCGGTCGCCTACTGTCTCATGTGCCACAGCGACGAATCCATGGTCCTGGAGCTGGAAGACGGCGAGGAGATGAGTCTCTTCGTGGACGCGGAGACCTACATGGCCTCCTCCCACGGCGGCGATCTCTTCTGCACCGACTGCCACGAGGGGTACGACGACGAGCACCCCGTGGGTGCCACCTTCCCCAGCCGCCGGGAGTACGAGATCGCGTCCTACGAAACCTGCAAGAAGTGCCACTTCGACACCTACAACCGGACGCTGGAAAGCGTCCACTACGAGTATCTGGCGGCGGGGGTCGACATCGTGCCCGTGTGCACGGATTGCCACGGCACTCACGACATCGCCGATCCCCATCAGAAGCAGGCGATGATGTCCCGGAGCTGCGCCGAGTGTCACCCGGACGTCTTCGAGGTGTACTCGCAGTCGGTCCACGGGCGGGCGCTGGCCGAGGACATCGCGGACGTGCCCGCCTGTGCGGATTGCCACACCGCGCACAGCATCGAGGACCCCACCACCGCGGGCTTCCACCTGGCCTCGCCGGAGCTCTGCATTCGCTGTCACGGCGACGAGGAGCGCATGGCGCCCTACGGCATCCCCACCGAGGTGGCGTCCACCTACCTGGCGGACTTCCACGGCGTCACCGCGTCGCTGGCGGATCCCTCGGAGGTGAAGGAGCGCCATCTGGTCGTCACCTGCGTCGAGTGCCACGGATACCACGACATCGCCTCACCGGCGCTGATGCCGCCGGGGGCGATGAAGGCGCGGGTCCAGGAGGTGTGCCAGAGCTGCCACGAAGGCGCGGCGAGCGACTTCCCGGCGGCCTGGCTGTCGCACTTCCGGCCGTCCTTGCGCCACGCCCCGCTGGTCTTTCTGGTGGAGCTGTTCTACAAGATCTTCATCCCCTTCGTGGTGCTCGGGCTGATCCTGCAGGTGATGCTCCATCTGTACCGGATCGCCATGAGCCGTTGACCGGACGCTGAGAGGAGGAGGCCATGAATCACACCCTGACTCCCGGCAAGACCGAGATCCAGGCAGAAACCCAGTCCGAGTCCCGGACGGCGCACCGGTCCAGCATTCTGGAGACGGCGAAGCGCGGCGCCGCACGCGCGAAGAGCGCCTACGTGGTGCGCTTCTCCCGCTGGGCGCGCGTCCAGCATGTGGCGGTGATCGTGCTGTTCACCCTGTTGCTGCTTACGGGCATGCCCCAGAAGTGGCCCTACGTGGCCGCCAGCCAGTGGCTGATCGACGCCCTGGGCGGCATCTTTGCGGTGCGCTGGTTGCACCGCGCCTGCGGGGTGCTGTTCGCACTGCTCGTGGGTGCGCACCTGGCGACGGTGATCGCCGGGCTGCTCACCCGTCGGACCCGCCCCACGCTGTTGTTCACCCGCAGGGACTTCGCGGACGCCATCGGCAGCCTCCGGTACTATCTGGGACGCGAGCCGTCGCCGCCGAAGTACGGACGTTACGACTATCGCCAGAAGTTCGAGTACTGGGGGTTGATCTTTGGCAGCCTGATCATGGTGGTCAGCGGGCTGATCCTCTACTTCCCGCTGCTCACCGCCCGTCTGTTGCCGGCGGAGCTGATCCCCGCCGCCAAGGTGATGCACAGCAACGAGGCGCTCCTGGCGATGCTGATCATCCTCGTGTGGCACCTCTACGGCGCTCACCTCAATCCGGAGGTCTTCCCCTTCGACGCCAGCATCTTCAGCGGCAAGATTTCAAAGGACCGGCTGAGGCATGAGCACGCGCTGGAGTACGAGGAGCTGTTCGGCACCGAGTCGGAAGGGAAGACGGAGTCGGAGAAGGAGAAAGAAGAGGAGAAGGAGGGAGACCGGGGGGTGACACCCCGGACCTGATGCCCGCCTACTGGAGCTCATCCGTCGTCGCCGCGCTGTGGCAGGTGCTGTTGCACTCCGCCCTCGCGGCGACGGTCTTTCTGCTCTGGGCCCGCCGCTGGCGGATGCCCCCGGGAGCCGCCCGCCGCCGCATGCTGACGGTGATCCTGGTCTTGCCGCTGCTCACCGCCCTGGTGCCGGGCCGGGGCGGTGTCGAGTTCCGCGAGGGCTGGGCCTGGCTGGACAGCAGCCGGCTGCTCGCGATCCCGCTGGGGGCGGTCCGGGGAACGGAGATCCACGTCTACCACGGGGTGCTGGCGGTGGCCGGGGTGACCGTCCTCGCTGCGCTGGCCCAGGAGCTGCTCCCGACCCTGCGCCGGTGGTGCGATGGCCGCGACCTGGAGCAAGCCCCGGAGGATCTGGCGCGCTTCGCCCGCGAGCTGCCGGGCTGGGAGCGCTGCCGAGTGAAGGTGTGCCGGGATCCGGGTCTGCACGTGGAGACCAGCGGCCGGCCCGGCAAGCCCCGGCTGGTGCTCTCGCGCGACGTCGTGGCGCTGCCGGCGGCCGAGCGAGCGCTGGTGCTGCGCCACGAGCACGCCCACTGGACCGCCGGTCGCTGGTGGCGGACGCATCTGCTGTTCGTCGTGCGGCTGGTGCAGATCTACAACCCGGTGGCGCTGTGGGCCTTCCGCGAATACGGGGTCGAGACCGAGATCGCCTGCGACGCCGAGGCGGTGGTGGGCAAGAGCGGAACGGGCGGGAGCGGGACAAGTAAGACAGGCGAGGGAGAGAGAGACCGCGCGCGCACTCTGGCGCGCACCCTCTTGCGCTTCTACGAGGACGCGGCTGGCGTCGCCACCCGCTGGACCCTGCGTCGCCGCGTGGACGTGCTGCTGGAACGGCCGGCAATCGCAGGGCAGCGGCCTGAAGACGACGAGCTCTCCCCGGAAACCGTGTGGATCGCTGCGGCAGTGTTGTTGGTGACCTTGCCGTGGTTCGTATAGAGGAGAACCGGGACCCATGGCACCGTCGAACAAGTCGAGTCCCCCAAGCTCATCGGGTCCATCAAGCCCATCGAGCCCATCGAGCCCATCGAAAGACGATGCCGCGGGCAACCGCGGCCGTGCGGTGGTCAGCTTCGTGGTTCTGGCGGTGATCTTTTTCGCCCTGCTGCGGCTGGTCCACTTGGTGGTGCCGATCTTCTACCCGCAGGTGCTCTCCGGCCCCTTCAGCGTCACCGACTTCGACGAGGTGGAGGAGGTGGCCGGCTTCTCGCCCCGTCTGCCCTTCTTTCGGCCGGAGGTCCTGGGCAGCCGTCCGGTGAACATCACGGTCACCCGCCGTCCGCGCCCGCGGATGGTGGCGGTGTGGCAGGCGGAGCGCTTTCTGCGCCTGGAGGAGCAACGGGGCGGGACCCTCCCGGGTGCACCCCCGTCGGCGCGCCCGCTGCCCCGGCATCCGGATTCGCAGTGGTGGCAAGAGGGCGGCACCCACCACGTCCAGCTCCAGCGGGACGGCCTGTGGATCGATCTGCGCACCGACCTGCCGCTCCAGGACGTGGAGCGTCTGGTGGAGACCCTGCGGCCGCACGAGGAGATGCTGTAGGTGCGGTAGTTGCCGTTGAGAGTCTCGGGTATCAGGCTCCGCTCTCTTCCTCCCCCAGCCGCCCCCGGAGCCGCTCGGCGTAGCCGGGCAGGGCGCCCAAGATCCAAGGCTCTTCGACCACCTTCTGATAGCCGACGAGCTTTTCGTCCCGCAACTCACCGAAGCGATGCTCCAGCTCGTCCAGGGCTTCAGGTAACGCCCGGACGGCCTCTTCGAGCTCCTCCAAGGTGGGCTGCCTCTCTTCGAAGTCGTGGAGAAGCGCCCGGGTGAGCCACCTTTCGAGCTCGTAGTGTCTGTGCCTCCCGGTGCGGTGGCGCGATCTCACGGCGATCGCACGCTCGATCTCGTCCAGCGCCTTTTGCAGACCGTTGTGGAGCTCGTCCCGGGTCGTGCCGGTCGCCACGGTGAAATCGCGCAGCGCGAAGCCGAGCTGGGCGTGGTTCTGCGGATAGCGGCCTTCGCGATCGCCCCGGATCAGCCCCCGGTAGAACGGAACGACCCTCCCGAGCTCGCTCGGATAGCTGCCGTAGACCTGGTTCTGAAAGTCCCTCGCGGCGCGAAAGACCTTGTTGCGGGTGAGCTGGGACGCTGCAGAGATCGTCTCGACGATCTCCTCGTCGGGTATCTCCTGAGCCTCTTCCCGAATGTCGAGAAAGTCCGAGACCATCTGCTCGGCTCGCTCATCCCTTTGCTTCTCCCCCTGATAATGCGCCAATTGCCCCCGCAGCCTCTTCAGCTCCCGCTCGATCCCCTGGGCGGCGCCGAGCGTCTTGCTGTCGGCCTTGATGATGTCCTCGGCGAGGACCAGCCGTGTCCGCAGGTACCCCTGGAGGAATCCCAGGGATCCGAAGATCAAGATGCTGAAGCCGATCAGGCTGCGGTACGGGTCCTCGCCGACCAGCCCGGCGAGCTTCCAGAGATAGTCATCCAGCATAAAGATCTGCGACAGCCCGATCCCCACGATCATCTTGGTCATCCAGTCGGTGATGTCCCCGAGACCCTGATTCAGGGCGACGTCGGGGACGCTCGAGGCATCGCTTCCATCCTCGGGTCCACGGGACCGGGAGCCGGACTTGGGGTGTGCGAACAAGAAGCCCAGGGCCACGCCGGCGGCCAGGGCGGCCGCCGAGGTCGGGAAGAAGGCGAGCGGCGCGCTCGCCCAGCTCTGGTCGGACGTCAGGGCCGCGGCGATCACCAGCAGGAACAGCAGGCTCACGGTCACCAAGGTGGCCCGGTCGAGCAGGGCCAGCGTCTTTCGTACCGAAGGGCTCACGGTGTCGGCCTCCGGGCTCCGCTCGGGGGTCTCCGGCATCTCTACCTCCCAGTTAGATCAGACGATGGCGAGCTTCACAGCTCTTACTTTCATTCACACTACATTGGACATCCACGGCTGTCGAATTTCTGAGAAGATCCGGCGGATGCCCGTCGGAAGAAACGGGGTCTTCGAGGCCTCGAGCCTCTTGACCCTCGCGTTGATCGCGCTCTGCTGGGCCCACGCGATCTTTCTGGGGCCGTTGCTGATCTACCCCGATCTGGTGCTGACCTACCCCTTCCCGGGCGGCGATGGATGGGATTGGATCAACAACGGGCTGTTCCTTGCGGGTGAGGACGTGCGCTCGACCCAGCGGCCGCCGCTGTTGCCGCTGCTGCTGGCTGGCCTCGACCGCCTGCCGGGGCCGGAGTCCATGCGCTTCTTCCCGGTGCTTCATCAGCTCGTGGTGCAGGGAGGAATTCTTGCGCTCTTTCTCGCGGCTCGGCGGCGGGCTCTCCCGCCGGCCGCCTTCGCCGCCGCTGGGACGCTGCTCTTCGGCGCTGCCTTCCAGCTCCAGGGTCTGACCGTGATGGCGGATCACCTCGCCGGGCTGCTGCTCTTCGGCGCGGCGGTGGCGTGGATGCGCGCCGTGGAGCAGCCGGCGGAGCAAAGCGGGCTCCGCACCGCGCTCTCGCTGCTGGCCGGGCTGCTCGGCGGGCTGAGCGCGGTGACCCAGCAAGCGGCGCTGCTGTTGCCGATGGCGATCGCGCTCGCCGCGCTTCTCGCTCCCCCGGTCACCTCCGACGGCCGCCGCAGGTGGTGGGCGATTCTCCGCGGTCCGCTCGTCTTCGGTGCCTTCCCCTTCATCGCGATCCCGGCGGCCTGGTTTCTCTGGAAACGCTGGACCTGGGGCGCGTTCACCGACGTGGGCACGCGGCACTGGGGATTGCTCGCGCCGCACCTCGATGGAGTGGGGTTCTACGCCGAGGCAGTAATGCAGTACTTCGGCATCCCGGCGCTGCTGGTGGCAGCCCTCGGGATGGGCCAGATGGTCAAACGGCGCACCCCGGGGGACGTCTTCGTGCTTTCGCTGCTGGCCACCCTCACCGGATTCTTCGTCTTCCTCTACGACTGGCCGGCGGAGCGTTTCGTCCTCTATGGCTACTTGCTGCTGGGGATCCCGTTGGCGGAGGGCTTCGCGCGTTTGCGGGGTTTTCACCGGGCCGTACCGTGGGTCGCGGCGGTGCTCGCGGTGCTGTGGATCGCCGTGCCGGGAATGCCGAGGGGGGTGGCGGCCGGTGCCGAGCAGAGCCCCTACCTGCGGGTGCTCGAAGCGCGGGCCGAGCGGAAGACCGATTCGGGAGCCACGGAGATCCCCGACCCCTCGCGCTTTGCCGCCATCGACTCGGTGGTGTTTCTTCACGGGGATGGACCCGACGGCGAGATGCCCTCGGTCAAGGACCGCTACCGCACCCAGTACCGTCTGGGCGGGGCCGTGCGCAAGCGGGTCAAGTGGGTGCCGGCGATGCTCTATCCGGAGAGCTGGCCGGGGTGGCGGGGTTTGCGCTGGCGCGTCGCGTTCGACGAGTACGAGGTGTTCGAGCTGCGGCTGCCGAGCTTCGAGCGCAGTCACCTGGTAGCGGCGGCGCGGGGCGGTGAGGTCGCAGCCAAGCTGCACCGTCGAGCGGGGACGCGGCCCGAGGCCTTGGACCCGGGAGCGCCGCGCCGGCCCCTTCCGGTGGAGGAACGCGTTCCGCCGGGCTGGGAGACGGCGCTCGCGACCGCCCGGCGCCTGGACGGTCTCACCGGCCGCGATCCGGCCTTCCTGACAGTGCTGGCGGACCGGGACGCGACTCGGGACGACGCCTGGCTCCGGCTCCTCCCCTTCGTCGCCCACACCACCAGCCTCTTCATCCTCGACGGCGAGCGAGCCGCCGACGTGCGCGCCCAGATGGAGGCGCAGGAGGCGCGGACCACGGGAGAGATCATGACGAAGGGATCCGCCTCACTCACCGTCCGCAGGGCGAAAGTGGGTGGCTGGCGGACGTTGGTGGTGGAGTGAATCGGCAAGACTCTTCGCACCTTGCAGAGGGATTCGTGCCAACCTGCGGGTGCTCGCAAAGAGAGAGTACAATGTATTTCGCGAGTGTGGAAAAAAGTCGAGGCGAGGATATTCGAGTGGACGGATCTACACCTCCTGGCCGTCCTGGTGGCTCGCCGACGCTGACTTCGCCAGCTCGAGCACCACGATGACGTGCTCACGAGCGGCGCTTGTCGGCCGCAGGCTCGAAAGCTCGGAAGTCCCCTGAAATAGCCCGCTTCGACGCTTGAATCGGCTTATGGAACGGTACATCGGGCTTGCGCACCGTGCTCGGGTCCGATGCACTTCGTACAGTGGCCTTCTGCACTGTGCGGAATACCAATGTACGCCGTACATTGAGCTTGCGCCCGGTGCAAAAGACCGATGTACGCAGTGCAGTGGGATGCCACACCGTGCTCGAAACCGATGTACGCAAGCGTCTGTCGTTGCTGGTTTTGGAACGAGGGTCGCACGTCACGGCTTTGAGATTCCAAGCTGCCACCCGCCTCCATCCCGTCCATGCTTGTCCATCTCGGCGTGCGACACTTCAAGGACAGGTCTCAAACGCGTTCGTGTCCTGGATCGGCTGGAAGGGCGTGCCCAGGGGGTTCCGGTACTCGTTGAGCGTCGGCACTTCCGTGTCCGTGACCGTCAGGTGGACCCCGACGTTGGTGAGGCCTCCCGCGAAGACCCAGAACCGGTTGAAGGGATCGACACAGGCGTCGATCACCTTGACCACCATCTCGATGTTTTCCTCCTCGAAGAACCAGAAGGTACCGGTGTCGTCGGTCAACGGGCGCGCGAAACCGACTCCGGTTCCGCCCTGGGGCGTCTCCCACTCCGTCTCGACCCGGAAACGTCCCTCGTTGAGGCACAAGGTATTGGGACCCGGGAGACACGCGGAGCTGAGACCGCGGAGCCGGTACAAGGTGCCGTTCAGGCTGGCGAGGTAGAGCTCGCCGTTGGCGTCCTCGCCAAAGCTCACCAGCAGTGGGACACTCAGATCGAGGGTGTGGCTGACCCATCCGTCGCCCTCGCGCTGCGCCGCCCGCAAGACCCCGGTGCAGAAGTCGCCGTAGAAGTAGGTGCCCTGGAGACCGGGGATCTCCTGGCCGCGATAGACGTAGCCGCCCACCACGGCGCAGCCCTCCTCGTGGGTGTACTCGAGGATCGGCGGCGTGTAGCCGGGATCGTCGCAGGGTGGGAGCTCCAGCGGGCAGAGCCGGTCGCCCAGACAGAAGGTGCCCTCCAGCACCTCCCAGCCGTAGTTCTCGCCGCCCGCGCTGTCGGCGGGCTGGAAGTCGATCTCCTCGCGCTCGTTGAAGCCGACGTCCGCAATGAACAGGTCCCCGGTGAGGCGGTCGAAGGAATAGCGGTAGGGATTGCGGAGCCCCGACGCCCACACCTCGTCGAAAGGATCTCCGGGGCCGACGTAGGGGTTGTCGGTGGGGATGCTGTGGAACGGCGGCTGGTCGGCGCCGTTGTCGACGTCGAGCCGGAGCATCTTGCCCAGCAGGGTGTCGATGCGCTGGCCGTGGCAGATGCCCGCGCCACCGTCGCCGAGCGCCAGGTAGAGATAGCCGTCCGGCCCGAATTGGAGCTGGCCGCCGTTGTGGCTGGCTCCCGGTTGCGGGACGATCAGGAGGTTCGCCCGGGTGGCGGGGTCCGCCCGCTCCGGGTCGTCGTCGAAGACCTCGAAGCGGGCCAGCACCGTGTCACCGGCCAGGTTGGTGTAGCTGACGAACAGGCGTCCGCTGGACTCGTGGTCGGGGTGGAGCGCGACGGACGCCATGCCCCGTTCGACTTCCAGGCTCACTTGACCCCGCAGGTCGAGAAAGGGCTCCTCCAACAGCTTCTCGCCGTCCCAGACGAAGATCGCGCCCTCCCGCATCACCAACAACAGCTTGTCGTCGTCCAGCGCCTGGATGTCGACCAGCGAGCCCGGGAGATCCGTGGCCACCACCTGCAATTGCAGCTCGTCGAGCGTCGTCTGGGCGTGCAGCGGCCCGGGTGCCGCAGTGGCCGCGAGCAGCAACAGGACGATCGGAGAGGGCAGGCGAAGAGGCATCGTCGACTCCTTTGCGTAGGGGGTTGTGCCTGGCGGGGGAGGTCAGATTAACATGCTGCGTGCTCTCGGTCCTGGAGGATCTCGCGATGTACCTCGCGGGCGCGGCGGTGCTCGGCGCGCTGGTCCGTGCGTGGCGGACCGGTCCCCGAAAAAGGCCTCCGGGAACGGGGCCTCTGGAACGGGACGGAGCGTGCGGGGCTCCGTGCCCCGGATGGGGCGCGGTGGCCGGCTACACGATCCTGGCGGCGTTGTTTTTCGCGCCGGCGCTGGCGACCCCCCGCCACCAGGTGGCCACCGACCTCCTCCACTGGTTCCGACCGTGGAACGAGCTGCTGGAAGAGGCTCCGCCTCCGCGCAATCAGCTCCTTTCCGATCCGCCGCTCCAGATGCTGCCGTTCCGCGAGTTGGTCCGTGAGCGGCTGCTCGCCGGGGAGATGCCGCTGTGGGCCCACGAGCTGGGCACCGGCCAGCCGCTGCTGGCGAACGCCCAGTCGGCACCCTTCGCGCCGCTCCACCTGATGGCCCTGCCGCTGCCAACGCTGCGGGCGTTGACCGTGGCGGTGGCCTGGCAGGTGCTGTTGGGCTTGCTGCTGATGCACGCCCTGGTGCGCCGGCTCGGGGGCTCGCCGGCGGGAGCCGTGCTGGCGGCCGTGGCCTACGCCTTTTCCACCTTCTCCATCGCCTGGGCCTACTACCCGATGGGGATGAGCGCGATGTGGATCCCGGGGCTGCTGCTGGGTTTGCTGCGCACGGGTGACGGGTCCACCCGGGGGCCCTGGGGGCTGGGGGCCTGCGGCCTGGGGTTGGCGCTCTCCGGCCATCCGGAGACGCTGGCCCATGGGGCGCTGCTCGCGGCCTGCGTGGCGGTGTGGCTGACGGTCCGGGGTCCGCGCGTGGGGCGCGGCCGGTTCGCCGTCCGGCTGGCGGTCACTGGCGCGCTCACCTTCTTTCTGGCGGCGCCGTTTCTGCTGCCGATCCTGGAGGCCCTGCCCGCCAGCGAGCGGGCCGCGGGGTTGGAGCTGATGCCCCGGGGCAACGATCCACCGGACTTCGAGCCCCGCTTCGCCGCCTACGTGGTGGATCCTCTGGTCACCGGCAGCCCGCGCGACCGCAACTGGAGCGCCCCCTGGAACTTCAACGAGCAGGCGAGCCTCTACGCCGGGCTGGTGCCGCTGGCGCTGGCGGTGGCCGGCGCCCTGGCGCTGCGCGGACGCGTGCTGGGAATCGTGTTGGCCGGTCTCGCCACCCTCGCCGCCGGATTCAAGATCGATCCCTTTCACGCGGCGGTCAACGCGCTGCCGGTCCTCGACCAGGGGGCCCACGGCCGGATGCGGCTGTTCTGGGTGCTCGCCGTGGCGGTCGCCGCCGGGCTCAGCCTCGAGCCCCTGGCGCGATCGCGCGCCGGGCGCAAGATCTTCGCCGGCACCTTGCTCGCCGCGCTGACGGTGCTGGTGTGGCTGGGAACCCCCCCGGTCTTCTGGCAACGGACCTGGTGGCTGGCGACGCTGGGCGGCGGTCTGGCGCTGCTGGCGATGCCCTGGGTCGTCCCCTGGCCGGTGGGGGAGCATGCACGTCCCCGTCGTGCCTTCGCTCACGTGGCGCTGCTGGTGCTGGTCCTGGATCTCGGCCTGCTGGGGGTGCGCTACAACCCTTCGGTGCCGCCGGAGCAGGGGATCCGGCCACCGCCGGTCCTGACCTGGCTGATCGAGCGGCATCGCGAAGCGCTGGCGGCCCCGGAGCCGTCACCCTTCCGGGTCCTCGGGGAGAAGGAGGCCTTGGTGCCCAACGTGCCGGCACTGGACGGTCTGTGGAACGTCCGCGGCAACGATCCCGCCCGCCCCATGGCCGCAGCGCGGTTCGTCGCCCTGCGGCTCGCCGGCAAGTACTTCCCCGGCGGGCAGGTGCGTCAGGAGGCCGGAGAGTACGACGTGGCCGCCCATCGCTACCTCGGGGTGCGCTATCTGCTCACCCGACACCGCCGCACGTGGGTCGCTGCGCCCTGGCAGCGGGTCTATCGCGACCAGGGGGGCCGGATCTGGGAGCACCCGGAGACCTTGCCTCTGTTCTTTTTTCCCCGCGAGGTGGAGCCGGTACAGAACGCCAAGCAGGCGCTCGAGCGCGCCCTGGAGATCGGGGACTTCGGGCGCACGGCGGTGGTCGAAGGTCTCGAGCCCCCGGCCGCCGGGCGCCCGCAGGAGGGCACGGCCAGGATCGTCGACCTCGGCGCCAACCGATTCCGGCTGCGCGTCGCGGGCGGCGGTGGGGTGCTGGTCTCCAGCGTCAGCGACGACTCGGGCTGGCGGGTGCGGGTGGGCGGTGAGGCGGCGACCCGGCTGCGCGCCAACAGTGGGTTTCTGGCAGTGCGAGTGCCACCGGGCGAGCACGAGGTGGTGTGGACCTACTCGCCCGACGGCTGGCGCTGGGGGCTGGGGTTGTTCGGGGTGGGGATTGTGGGGATCGTCGGGATCGTGGTCCAGGTTCGCACGGTACGAGCCGGTTGATTTGTTTTGTCAGAGATCCGGCCCGGCTCCGACGAACCGGAGCTCTCACCTTAAGTATCTACGGAAAAAATTGAGGGATCGCGGGACTTCCTCCGTCCTTCTGAAGAGAGGGTAGCTCTTCAAGGGTGAGGAGTCCCCGCGGCCAGCCCCCTTGGCTCGGACGCCGTTAGCAAAGTCAAAGACACTTTCACGGTCTTGAAACAAAGGAGAGAACTGTATGACTTGGCAAAAGCTATTTGTCGCAGCGCTTGTCTCGCTGACTCTGATCTGCACGATGAGTACTGAGGCAGTCTTGGCGGATCAACCCTGTAAGAACTTGGTTTCCAATGGCGGCTTCGAGGACCAACCGGATGCAAAGGGTTGGCAAGCCGAGCCCAAGAAAGACTTTTCAACGCGCATCGAGATCCAGAGAAGGGGCATCGTACTTCCTTCTGCGGAAGGCGAAGCCCACGTCGAGCTGGCTTCAGATGCTCCCACAAAAATTTTCCAGAACGTGCAAACTGTGCCCGGCGCTCAATACAGCTTGAGGTTTGCTTACAGCGCCCGACCAAGCTTCGAGAGCGAAGCCAGGGTGTTGTGGAACGACGAGGAGATATTGACATTGCCTGCACCAGGAGATTCTGGCTCCACTTGGCATCGCTACTCCGTGAGAGTGACTGGAACGGGACAGGATACTCTCGCGTTCGAAGACATCAGCAACCGAGAGGGCCGCCAGAGGGCGGGCGGTGCGTTTATTGATGAGGTGAAGCTGACGTGTGTTCCAGGCTGCCAGAATCTCGTGACCAATGGAGGCTTCGAAGATCGACCGGATGCCACTGGTTGGAGAGCTGATACTGGAGGCAACGGGTTCTCAAATCGGATCGAGATCCAGAGAAGTGCCATCGTTCTCCCCTCGGTCGAGGGCAACGCTCATGTCGAGCTTGCCTCGAACGGTCCTACGAAGATTCTCCAGGACATTCAAACCGTTCCCGATGCTCAGTACGAGGTGAGCTTTGCTTACATCCCGCGCCCGAGCTACGACAGTCGGGCCACGGTGTATTGGAATGACACTCCGCTATACCGTCTTCCTTCACCCGGAGCTACCGCAAGTGACTGGCACCACTATTCCGTAACGGTCACGGGCAGTGGAAGTGACACCTTGGGATTCGAAGATACAAGCGATTCGAGAGGTCGGGAAAGGGCTGGTGGTGCGTTCATCGACGATGTGAGGGTGTGCCGAGTGTTCGGGATTGTAGAGCGCTGTTGCTGCTGTGATTGCGCGTCCACTCGTTGAGTGGGAGAGACGCACAAGTCCATGGACAGTGGCTCCTGTGCCCGACAAGACAGCCCGTTGGGCACAGGGGCCGTGCCATCCGCCGCATCGTCTTCTCAGTGACCCTCGTCGAGCTGGACGATCCCCTTGCGGATCGCGTAGCGGATCAGCTCGGTGCGCGAGTGCACCTGGAGCTTGCCCATCAGGTTCGTACGGTGGGTCATGGCGGTCTTGGGGCTGATGCCCAGGTACTTGGCGATCTCGCGGCTGGTCTTGCCTTCCGCGAGCAGCTTGAACACCTGCTTCTCACGGAGCGTCAACGACTCGTAGTCGTCCTCGTCCAGACTGCGGCCGGCAGTGACCAACTCCACCAGCTCCTCGGCGGCGGCGGGGTGCAGATAGCGCCGTCCCTGGCTCACCGTCTCCAGCGCCTCCTTGAGCTGCGAGGAGGCGCTGCGCTTGAGCAGGTAGCCGTGGGCTCCGAGGCGCAGCGCCCGTTTGATGTACTCGCGGTTCTCGTACTGGGTGAGAAAGAGCACTTTGACCCCCGGCTGGTCCGCCAGGACCTGCTCCGCTGCCTCCAGCCCGCCGAGACCGCCGGGCAGGCTGATGTCCATCAGCACCAGCTCCGGCTCCAGCTCGCGGCACAGACGCACGGCCTCCTGGCCGTCGCCGGCCTCCCCCACGATTTCGAAGCGGGGGTCGTCTTCGAGAATGGCGCGCAGCCCTTCGCGCATCAGGTCGTGGTCGTCCACCAGGAGGATGCGGGTGGCCAGGGTCATCGCTGCACCTCCGGGACGCTGTCCTCGGGGCTCTCGACCGGGCTCTCGGCGGGGGTCTCCGGCCGCAGCGGGATCTCGAGCTGCACCTGGGTGCCGAGACCGGGGTCGCTGTCGAGGGCGAGGCGGCCGCCGATCAGGTCCGCCCGTTCCCGCATGCCGAGAATTCCCGCGCCGCCGGAGCGCTCGTCCTTGACGAACCCCACCCCGTCGTCCTCCACCGACAGGTGCAGTCGACGGCTGTCGCCGAGGGTGTGGTGGGAGGTGCCGTCGGCCGTGTCGCCGGTGATGTAGAGCTCGATGGACACGTGGTCGGCTTCCGAGTGGCGCAGGATGTTGGTGACGATCTCCTGGTAGATGCGAAACACCGTGATCTCCACCTCGGCGGGCAGGGCCAAACCCTCTTCCACCTCCAGGTGTACGTCGATGCCGCGGGGCTCGAGGGCGTTTTCCGCGTACCAGCGCACCGCCGCCGCCAGCCCCAGGTCGTCGAGGATCGACGGCCGCAGATCGTAGATGATGCGGTGCACCTCCTTCTGGGTCTTGCTCAGCAGGTTGCGGGCCTTCTCCAGAGCCGGGATCTTGGCCGGGCTCAGCCCTGTTCCCGATTCCGAGCGCTCCGGCTCGAGCCGGCTGAGCGAGAGCTGGATCACCGCCAGGAGCTGGGAGATCTCGTCATGGAGCTCGCGGGCCAACCGCCGCCGCTCCTCCTCACCGGCGTGGAGCAGCCGCCGGACGAGGGTCTTGCGCTGGGCGTCCTGGGCCCGCAGCTTGCGGGTACGGTCGGCCACCTGGCGCTCCAGTCCCTGGTTGAGCTCCTCGAGCTCGGCGAGAGCCCGGGCCAGCCGCTGTCGGGCTCCGTCGAGGGTGCTGGCGAGCATCCGGATCTCGCGGTCGCCCTCCACCGCGATCGGCCGTTGGAGGTTGCCCCGGCGCAGCCCCTCCGCCTGGCGGGAGAGCTCCTCGATGGGGGCCACCACCGAGCGGGAGACGGCGCGGGACAGCACCAACCCGGCGATCAGCAGCAGGCCCACCGCGCCCAGCAGCACGGTCTGGGCGTTGTAGAGGCTGGCGAAGGCGAGGCGCCGGTGCTGCTGCACCATGACGCCCCAGGGCGCCAGCCGCAGCGGCGCCATCACGGTCAGGTAGCCCTCGCCGCCCTGCTCCGGACCGTGGTCGCCGCAGGCGGTGCACGGGCTGCTCTCGGAGAGGAAGCTGCGGTGGCTGGCGATGCGCTCGCCCAGAAGCTCGGCGGGCTCGGCGGTGCGGAAGAGGTGCCGCTGGTCGGCAGCGGCGATCACCCGGCCGTGGCGGTCGACCACCACGATGTGCAGCCCGGCTTCCGGAGCCAGGCTCTGGAGAAAGGTGCTCAGTACCGAGCCCCGCGGGCTCAGCTCCGCTACCAGCAGGTGCTCGCGGTTCTGACGGCGGAAGGGCTGAGCGATGACGAGAACCGGGCGGCCGGCGGGGGTCTCCAGGAGAGGCGTGACGGTCTCCCGCTCCGGCAGCGGCGGCCGCAGCGTCGGGAGGGAGAAGGGGGGGTCGGAGACCAGCGCCCGGCCGTCCGCGTCGAGCACGAACACCGCCTCGCGAAACAGGCTTTGGAAGCGGTACGCGCGCAGCTCGTCGGCCGCGCTGTCGTCCAGCTCCGGCAGTTGGGCCGGCAGGTGGCGGAGGCTCTGGAAGGTGCGCTCGACCATCGAGTCGAGCGACTGGGCCACGGTACGGGCCAGCATCAGCCGCTCGTCGAGGGCGTCCTGGCGGAAGTGGGCGAACGAGAAGTAGGTGACCAGGCTCATCACCGCCAGAAACAGCAGCAGTCCCAGCATGAGCAAGGAGCGCAGCCTTCGAGCCAGCGTGGTCGGTGAGCCAACGGGAGAGCCCGGCGGCATGCCAGATCGCGTAGCGCTGGCGGAGGTGGGTTCGGTCATGGAGGAAACCTCCGCGCCCCCCCGGGAACACCTCTACTGTATCGTGTTTCCCTGGCGGCTCGGTGCCTCGCTCACTTCATTCGCCGCCCTCCCCAGCGTCCACGTAGATCGGCCGGATGTCCCGCGGCAGATCCTGCACCCGCGCGATGGCGGTTTGCAGCTCCTCGGTGGCGACGCCGTAGCGGTCCAAGAGCTCGGCAGTGCCCTCGTAGTCTCCTGTGGCCTGGAGCATCAACATCTCGTGGAGCAGGTCGCGGATGGCGTCCGGGAAACGCTCCGAGACGGTGCGGAATCGACCCTCGTCGTCCACCTCCAAAGCGCCCTTCTCCAGCAGATAGTTGAACTGCGTGGCGACGCCGCGGCCGTGGGCCTCGCCGAGGCTGAAGCGCGCCGCGCGGAACAGCCCCGCGACGTAGGTCGGCTCGAGCGTCTCGCGCAGGGTCTGGGCGAGGCCCTCGGGAATCGCGCCCTTGTCCAGCAGCGCCAGCAGGTTGTAGATCCCCATGACGTCCGCTTTCGCCTCCTCCAGCGTCGAGTACAGCTCCTTGAGCTCCTTGCGGACCTCGGTCTCCTCGCCGTCCTTGGTGATCTTCCCTGGACCCAGCCCGTGGGACAGCTCGTGATGCAGGACGGCGTTGAAATAGGCGTCGAAGGACACGAGCTCCACCTGCTCGCGCACCAGGTTGCGCTCGGCGATGGGCAGCAGAATCTTGTCGTACTTGGCGCGCATGACGTTGCGCAGCAGCACGTTCTTGGAGCCCTTGGCCTCGCGCACCTCCTCGTCGTTGGGCAGGTTGAAGGCGAGGGTCTGGACCGCGGCGCGGCCGTCGCCGGCGGTGAGCACCTCGTCCACCACGCGGATCGGGCTCTCGGAGCCGCGGTCGAAGTTCTTGTGCTCGTCCGGGATCGGCAAGTTGCGCTCCAGCCACGGCAGCTCGGCCTTGTAGCGTTCCAGCGCCGCGCCTTCCTCCGGCAGGTCGACGGTGACGAACGCCTCGAATGCCGCCTTGTAGCCGAACAGCCCGTCCTCGTACGTCTCGTAGGGGCCGATGGTCACCTCCACCGGGGCGTCGAGATCCATCCAGGCCATGTCGCTCTCGGTGTATTCGTTGGAGAGGAGCGCCTCCGCGCGCTCGGTCAAGAACCGCTTCAGCGACGCGTTGGAGGTCGCCGTCGCCGCTTCCCGCAGCTTGTCTGCCACCGGCCCCAGGAAGATGCCGTATTCGTCCGCGTAGCGCACCGCCACCAGCCCGTCCGAAGCGCCCGGCGGACGGCGGATCACGGTCACCGTGGACTCGAAAGCTTCCCGGTCCTCGGGGTGCTCGTCGAGCCAGCGCTCGAATTCCTCCTTCGTCATGTCCACCGGGTAGAAGCCGGCGCCTTCCGGGTGCTCGACGTTTCCGACGAAGGGCTCCATCTCCTCCAACCGGTCCCAGGGGCCGAAGTTGATCTTGTAGTACTCACGAGCAGCGTCGGCGCCCTCTCCCTCCAGCCGGCTCACCCGGTCCCGGAGCCGTGGGTTGCCCTGCCACACCTGGCGCAGAAAGAGGGAGTCCATGTAGCCGGCGGCCTCGATCAGCAGCCCCAACACCTGGCGGTCCTCGTCGGTCAGCAGGGTGAGATCCGCCGAGATCTCGGTGGGGGAGTACCAGGCGAGGCGCTCTTCGATGTCCGGCACGATGACGGGCTCCGTGGTAGTTGGAGAATCGGTTGGAGAGTCGGTCGCAGCGCTGTCGGTCCCGGAAGGCGCGCCGGGGCCGCAGGCGGCCCACGACAGTACCAGGACCGTCAGGGCGAGGACGAGCGGGGCCGTTCGGGTCGTCGAGACAGTCGTCGTCGAGGAAGTCATGGTCAGATCCTCGCACACCTGCTTCCTGCTATGCTTCCCGACGGATGCTGCCAGGCCATAACCCCCCCTCCCGCCCACCCCTCCTTCTCGGGATCTCTCGCACCGGCGTGACCGGCGTCGCGCTTGCACTGGCGCTCACCGGCTGCGGAGGGGACGCGGCGGCGCCCGGGTCTGTCGAGCCTGCCGAGCCCCCCCTCCCCAACGTGATCCTTCTGTTGCCGGACACCCTGCGAGCGGATCACGTCGGCACCTACGGCTACGAGCGCGACACCTCGCCCACGTTCGACGCCCTGGGGGCGCGCGGCGTGGTGTTCGAGCGGGCGGTCAGCCAGGCTTCGTGCACCTTCCCGTCGGTCAACTCGATACTTACCTCGCGCAACCCGATCCTCTTCATCGACCGGCCCGCGGGACAATTGGGGATCCCCGACGAGATGCCCACGCTGGCCGAGATCCTGGCGGCGAAGAGCTACTACTCGGTGGCGGTGTCGGCGAGCCCAGTGGTGCGCAAGAACCCGAGCGAGTTCAACCACGAGGGGAAGTTCGATCGCGGCTTCGACGTCTTCGACGACGGCTGCGAGTGGAAGCCCGCGAGTTGTGTCCACGAGAAGGCTCTCGCGCACCTGGAAGCGGGCTACTTCGAGGACGGCCCTCTCGGGGACGCCTCGCCACAGGCCGCCGGCCGGCCGTTCTTCCTCTACCTCCACTACATCGACCCCCACGACCCCTACCTGCCGCCCGAGGGGTGGCACGATCGCTTTGGCGACGGCTACTCCGGCGACAAGGACTTCATCGCCCGCGGCGACGCCAACCCGATCGGCGCCATGCTCTACAACGACGGCCCGAAGCTCGACATCACGGAGGAGGACCTCGAGCATCTGGTGGACCTCTACGACGACGCCATCGCCTACACCGACGCCCAGGTGGCCGACCTGCTGGCGAAGCTGAAAGAGCGGGGGCTGTTGGAGAGCTCCCTGGTCGTCCTGGTGTCCGATCATGGGGAGGAGTTTCTCGAGCACGATCACATCCGGCACTGCCGCACGGTGTTCGACACCGAGATCAAGACGCCTTTCGTGATCGCCGGTCCGGGGATCGAAGGTGGAAGGCGGGTGTCCGAGGTGGTCGAGAACCTGGATCTGGTGCCCACGCTGCTCGACTACCTGGGCTTTCCCGCGCCGGACGCCGGGCTCGACGGCGCCAGCCTGCGGCCGTTGATCGAGGGCCGGGAGATCGCCATCGCGGGCGACCCGGAGGGGGAGCCGGAGGACCCGGATGCGGAGGCCGGTGGGACCGGAGGGCTCGGCGAGACGGCGCCCCCGCTGGGAACCCTGGACGGCCGCGGCTTCTCCTGGCAGGCCACCCGCCGCAGCCTGACGGAGGAGCACTTCAAGCTGATCTACCACCTGGGCAACCGCTGGGAGCTGTACGACCTCCTGGAGGATCCGGGCGAGACCCGGGACGTGCTCGAAGACCACCGCCGCACCTTCGCCCGCATGCGCCGGGACCTGACGATGTGGATGAAGCGGGTCGAGCCGCAGAGATTCAAGGACGGCGACGCGGTGGGCGAGGACTTCGAGAAGAAGATGAAGTCGCTGGGGTATCTGAACTGAGCTGCCGCTCGCGCGTGCGAGCCGGTGCGACGGCTCCGCGATAAGCTCCCGCGCCATGAGCTACTGGCTACTCAAGACCGAGCCGAGCGACTACAGCTTCGACGACCTTGAATCCGACGGCGAGACCGTCTGGGACGGTGTGGGCAACAACCAGGCCCTCCTCCATATGCGCAACGTGACCTCCGGCGACGAGGCGTTCATCTACCACACCGGACGCGAGCGCAAGATCGTCGGCGTCGCCCGCGTGACCTCCGATCCCTACCCGGATCCTGAGCGCGACGACCCCAAGCGTGTGGTGTTCGACGTCGAGCCCACACGTCGCCTCGACCACCCGGTGGAGCTCTCCGACGTCAAGACCGACAGGGCCTTCGACGACTGGGACCTGGTGCGAAACTCCCGGCTGTCCGTGATGCCCGTGCCGGCGAAGCTCTGGAAAAAGCTGCTGAAAATGGGGAGCTGAGGGTCTCGGAGAAGGAGCGTCAGCCCAGGGGCTGGGTGGCGATGGCGCGGGCGGCGAGCTCCAACAGCTCTTCGCCCTCGAGCAGCTTGGTGCGTGTTTCCCCTTCGATGAAGGTCAGGACCAGGGCTTGCGGGGTCGAGGAGACTCCGTCCGGATCGTCGTTCTGCGCTGCCAGCAACCCCCGCTGCTCCAGCAAGCGCACCAACCCCGGGGGCAAGGAGGTCACCGGGTACTCCCAGTCCTTGAGGATCTGGGTCTCCTCTTTGGGCTCCGAGGGCCGCGGGGTGTCCAGACCGAAGCCTCCGTCCTCGACGGAAGGAGGGGAAAGAACCGTGCGCAGACGCTGGCGCAGAATCGGCGGCGCGCCCAGCAGGATCAATGCGCCGCCGCGGTCGGTGAGGGCTCCCCGGGTTCCCTCCTCGGCGTAGAGCTTGTCCGCCGCCTGCACGCGGTCGTGGAAGGTCTGGAGGAACGGGTTGCCGGGATCCGTCGGGGTGGGGTCGCGGCGGCGCCAGAAAAACTCGATGAACAGCACCGCCTCCCGCTGGCCGCGCAGCCGGCGGCACTGCCGCTTCTCCTCCGGCAGCATCAGCCAATGCACCGGCCCCTCCGCCCAGCCGGCGATGGGGCCCGTGGAATTGGAGGCGGAGCCGCAGGCGGTGGTCAGCAGCCAGCCCCACAGGACGAGGCCCCAACCGAGACACCTGCCGCGGAGCCAACGCTGGCTCCGGCCTGCGGCGCCACCGAGGTTGGTGGCAACCACGATGTGTACCCTCCCTGAGCCGAGAATCAGAAGGCCCGATGATACTGCATCATCGCGCCCGCGAGCTTTCAGTCCCCTTCCTTCCACTCCACCCCGCCGTCGTGCTCCCACCTGTGCTCGGGGTTGTACAGGCCGACGCTCCGGACCCGTGCGGTGACTGTAAAGGTCAAGGCCCGGCGGTGGTAGTCGTAGGGTGCGCCGTCCTCGGCGTGCACCGCCACGTCCAGAGTGTACTCGCCGGCGGCGAGCCGTAGCGCCGGGCAGCGCACCCGGACCGTGGCCGCACCGTCGAGACGCCGCGGGGCGAAGCCTTCCAGATGGGTGTTGGTGCCCCATACCTCGATCCCGCGTGGGGTGTTGACCGCGACGCCAAAGACAAAGTCCTCCAACGGTGCCGGGGCGCGCACGTCGATCTCGACGGCGGCGTCCCGGCCGCTCTCCAGCAGATGGGTCTCATGGCCTTCGGCGTCGATCAGCCGTACGGCGACGATCTCCGCCTCGCGGGAGCCCCAGCGCTCGGTCTCCCCGGTCCCGTTCGAATCCCGCGCGCGCGTCTCCAGTCGCCTTTCCTGCTCCTCGCGGTGGCCGCGGCTCTCCTCCTCCGCCACCGCCTGGCGGTAGGCGTCGACCACCCGGCGCGGCTCTCCGACCAGCTTCCCGACCCCCCGGTCGAGCCACATCACCCGGTCGCACAGCGCTTCCACCAGGTCCAGACCGTGGCTGACGAAGAGCAGGGTGCGGCCGGAGGCGAGAAACTCCTCGATGCGGTGGATGCAGCGATGGGCGAAGGCCTCGTCCCCCACCGCCAACACCTCGTCGACCAGCAGCACGTCGGGATCGGTGTGGATCGCCACCGCGAATCCGAGCCGCACGTACATGCCGGAGGAGTAGTTCTTGACCGGCTCGTCGATGAAGTCCTCCAGCCCGGAGAAGGCGACGATGTCGTCGAAGCGCTGGTCGATCTCCCGCCGGCCGAGGCCCAGGATCGAGCCGTTGAAGTAGACGTTCTCGCGGCCCGAGATTTCCGGGTGGAAGCCGGCACCGAGCTCGATGAGAGCGGCGACACGGCCGTCGGCGACCGTCTCGCCGGAGGTGGGCCGCAAGATACCGGCGACGATCTTGAGCAACGTGGACTTGCCCGAGCCGTTGCCGCCGATGACGCCGAAGGCCTCGCCACGGCCGACGGTGAAGCTCACGTCGCGGAGGGCAGTGATGGCCTTGTCCTGGGACAGCCCGGAGGTGAGCGAGCCGTCGAGCAACGCGCTCTTCAAGGTTCGGAACCGATCTCCCGGGGCCATCCGCCGGTAGAGCTTGGTCAGGCTCTCGACCCGGATCGCGGGCTCGCCGTGCGAAGACCGCTCGGCGCCACGCTCGCGACTCTTGGCCGGGGCGCTCACGCGGCCTCCACCAGAGTGTCCCGCAGCCGCTCGAACAGGCTCGCGCCGAGGGCCCACAGGAGGATGCTGACGCCGATCATCGCGAGCCAGCGCACCGGGCCCGGCACCATGCCGTGGAAGAGCACCTCCTGGTAGGCGAGGACGAACGGGGTGAACGGATTGAGGTGGATCAGGAGCTGGAGCTTCTCCGGCAGCGCCGACAGCAAGTAGAGGATCGGGCTCAGGAAGAACAACAGGGTCATGGCGTTGATGGTGAGGTCCCGGACGTCCTTGAAATGGACGTTGAGCGCCGAGAGCCCGAGAGCGATGCCGGCGATCATCGGCAGTTGCAGGACCACCACCACCGGCAACAGCAGGAAGGAGAGGCCCCCGACGTCGGAGCCCAGCAGAAACCGTCCGACCAGCAGCGCCGCCGCCAGGATCGGAAGCGCGAGCAGGAAGTGCACCAGGTTGGAGAGCACGGACACGACCGGGAGCAGCTCGGCGGGAAACGCCGATTTCCGGATCAGCCCGGCGTTGGCGATCAGCGACATCGTGCCCTCGAGGATCGAGGTGGAGATCCAGATCCACGGAAACAGACCGCAGATCAAGAAGAGGGGATACGGGCTGGCACCCTCGATTCGCTGTTGGAAGATGAAGCCGAAGACCAGGCTATAGACCGCGAGCAGCAGCAGAGGGTTGGCGAGGGACCAGAGGAATCCCAGCGCCGAGCCGCGGTACCGCGCCTTGATCTCCCGCACCGTGAGATTCCACAGCAGCGAGCGGTAGCGGAGGATCTGGCGGGCGGCTTCCAGCATCGAGGGCCTCGGGCGGCCGGCGGCGGGCTACTGCCGCTGGAGCTGCTGTTGCCGCCGCCGTCGGATTTCATCCAGTCGGTCGAGGAGCTTCTGGCGATTCTCCTCCCGCACCTTGTCATAGTCCTCGAACACGCCGTCCTGGAGGATGTAGACACGGGGGTACTGCCCGACGTCGCCGCGCTCGTCGAATCGAATTGCGCCGGTGACCCCGGAGTAGTCGCTGTCCAGCGACCGGATCCCCTTGAGCATCTCCCCCGGTGAGCGCAGGTTGAGCTTGCCCAGGGCATCCACCAACACGTGGAGGGCATCGTAGCCGTGCGCGGCGTAGGTCCCGGGGATTTCTCCGTATTTTGCCTGGTACGCCTGGACGAAGCTCCGGACCTTCGGATTCTCGCTCGCTTCGGGCTCGAAGGCGGTCTGGGTGAGAATCACCGCCTCGGCGTTCTTCCCGGCGGCGGCGAGGATGTCCGGCGCGTTGAAGGCGGAAGTGGTGAGCAGCTTGCCGTCGAAGCCCTGGTGCTTGGCCTCCGCCAGGATCCGGCTCACCGGTTGGGCGAAGTCCGCCACGTAAATGGCCTGGGGGTCCAGCTCCAGCGCTTGACGGACGTACTCGGAGAGATCCTCCGTGCCGGCGGGGTACATGATCGTCCCCATCACCTCGTGGCCGTAGCTTTCGAACGCGTCCTCGAAGACCGTGGAGATACCCCGGGCGTAGGTGGTGTCCGCCGCCAGGATCACCAGGTTGGTGATGTTGAGCTTCTCCGACACGAAGTTGCCCATGGTGGTGCCTTCCCGGAAGTCGGAAGGGAAGACGCGAAAGAAGTACCGGGAGATCCCGGCCAGCTTGGGGCTGGACGCGGAGGGCGATACCAGCAGGCGCTCCATTTCGACGGCGACCGGCACCATGGCCAGCGCGGACTCGGAGGTGACGCCGCCCACCGCGGCGAAAGCGCCGTCTCGGAAGGCCCGACGCAGGAGCTCCGCGGCCTGGGTGGGGTCGCTCTTCGAGTCGAGGACCTCGATCGTCACTTCATAGGGCAGGTCGCGGCTGCGCACGTCCTCGAGCGCGAGCTCCACCCCCTTGCGAATGGGATCGCCGTAGATCGACCACTCGCCGGTCAGGGGCAAGATGACGGCGAATTCGTAGGACTCCTCGTCTGAGCAGGCACCGAGCGCTCCGAGGACGAGGAGCAACCCGATCAGAAGCGGTGTCAGGATCCAAAACGGAAGAAACGGGAGTCGATGCGTCATGAGAATCGCCTCCGAGCGTGACAGGAGCTCCAGCAGGTGAAGGACCCGCCGGATTCTGCAACCCGCGGGGGGAGAGTGTCAAGAAACGTGTATCAACGTGTATCGGGGTGAAAGCGGAGGGAGGTACAATGTCGACGTGTCCGAGACCCGCAAGCTCACCGTGTCCTGCCCCGAGTGCAAGGCGGATTTGGTCATCGACGCCGCGACCGGAGAGATCCTCGCCCACCGTCCCGCCAAGCGGGAGCCCGCGGGGGGCAAGGACCTCGATACCCTGTTCGCCGATCTCGACCGGGAGAAAGCCCGCGCGGAGGACATCTTCGAGCGCGAGAAGGCCGCCCTCAAGGACCACGATCGCCTGCTGGAGGAAAAGTTCAACGAGGCCCTCCGCCGCGCCGAGGAAGAGCCCGACGACGAGCCCCCGGTGCGGCCGTGGGATTTGGACTGAGTCGCCGATGGAGGCAGACAGCCCAGCCGGCCATCAGTCGCTCTTGGAGGGAGACCCTCAGTATTCCAGGGAGTCGGCTGCCCTACGGAGGAGCCGATGGAGTCAGGCACGCCGCGAGCTCGTTGAGGAGACTCTGGACTGGCTAGAAGTCTCCGGATCCGACCGGCAGGAGGTAGCCCGCTCGGTTTGCTCCTTGCTGATCGAGAGGGTGTGGGATCAGCGGACCGCTGGGAACGACGCCTGGTGGACTGCGTGGAGCCCCAGCGGTGAGCGTCTTCCACTTCCGCTCTATCGTCGGGTGCGAAACGCCGCGGCATTCCTTGGCGGAGCTCCCCTGGACGAGCTCTGCTTCTCGGTTGGCACCGTATACACCGAGCTCCTGCCCTCCAGTGTGAGGGCGGCACGCGGAGCTTTCTACACGCCGCCAGCGCTAGCCGAACGGCTTCTGGACCTGGTGGAAGCGCAGGGCTTCGAGTGGGCGGAGAAGACGATTTTGGATCCTGCCTGCGGCGGAGGTGCCTTCTTGGTGCCGGTAGCGGCACGCATTCTCGTCGCCCCGCAGATTCAATCCCTGAAGCCTGGGAGGCAGTTGGAGGCTCTCGAAGATCGACTTCTCGGGATCGAGATCGATCCCTTTGCGGCTTGGATGACACGCTGCTTCCTGCAGCTTCTGGTGCAATCACTCAGCCAGAAGGCGGATCGGCCCCTTGGGGTCCTCATCCAGTTGGGAGATGCGTTGGAGTTGGCCACGGCCGTGGCCCAAGACTACGATCTGGTCGTCGGGAACCCTCCGTATGGCCGGGTCCGGCTGGATGTGCGGCGGAGAGAAAACTTCCGACGATCTCTGTTCGGGCATGCCAACAGCTACGGCCTCTTCTTGGATGCTGCGCTACGTTGGCGGGCTTCCACGGGATGGATCGCCTTCGTCACCCCGACCTCTTTCCTCGGGGGACGCTACTTCAGTCGGCTTCGAAGCCTTCTTCTCGACGAGGCTCCCCCCCGTACCCTGGAGGTGGTCGAGCATCGAACTGGCGTGTTCGACCGGGTACAGCAGGAAACCTGTCTGGCAATCTTCGGACCCAAATCTCGCCGGCAGACCGAGGTGCAGCTCCTGAGGTTCGAGGACCGGGGCCTCGAAGCCACCCCGGCTGGAGCATTCTCTCTCCCAACCCAGACCGATGCACCCTGGCTTTTGCCCAGGACGCCGCGACAGGCAGTCGTTGTGCATGAAGCTAGCACTATGGACACGCGGCTCCATCACCTCGGCTACAAGGCTTCCACTGGGCCCTTGGTCTGGAACCGCCACAAAGATCAGCTCCGAAGCTCGGCGGAGGCTGGTGCGACGTTTCCCCTGGTGTGGGCGGAGGCTGTGCGGGCGAATTGCTTTCGCTTCCAGTACTCCTCCCGCGCACACGCCCCCTTTGTGAAGGTCCGGTCGGACCAACAGCACCTGTTGGACTCGGGGCCATGCGTCCTGGTCCAGCGAACTACGGCTAAGGAGCAACGACGACGATTGGTGGCATGCTCGGTGCCGGAATCTTTTTTCGAACAGTGGAAGCACATCGTCGTCGAGAACCACGTCAACGTGCTGCGCGCCACAGGGTCGAAGGCCGTCGAGCCGGCGGTTCTGGCAGCGGTGCTCAACACCGAGGCTGTGGACCAAGTGTTTCGCTGCCTGTCGGGCTCGGTCGCAGTCTCCGCCACGGAGCTGCATGCATTGCCGCTGCCAGGACCCGAGGTCTTCGACCAGGTAGCGGCTTTGCTGCTGCGGGAGCCTCGTGGCGACGTGCAGAGTTACGCGGCCTGGGAGGCTGTAGAGATGCTGGTAGCGGAAGCCTACGGAGCGGGCGAGACTTGAGTCGAAACAGACGGCAGGACCGAGAAAAGGATTGGCTCGACGGACCCCTTCCGAGGGTCGCGGAAATTCATGCACGCCTCCAGAAGCTCGTGCCGGAGACAGAGGATCCACGGGGCTGGGTTCGCCGTGAGTTGGCCGCCAAAATTCTTTTCGTGATGCTATACGGCTACGCCATCGAAGGGCGGAACCGTTGGATCCGGCCGACAGCGGTCACGGACATGACCGACAATCGAGCCGGGCTCCAAGACCCGGCGGAGCGGATCGCCTGGCTGGACCTCGTACAGAGTCCCAACCGGCCGCGCAACATACCGGGTCGTTGGTATGGAGAGAACTCGCGAGAGCAGATTCGAGATGAATCTCTTCGGGCCATGTTGGAACTCGGACTCGTGGTTGAGCGTCCGGGGCTCCCCACTACTTCCCCCAAGCCCCGCTACGCGCTCGCCGAATCTCTAGTCGAGCTTCTCTCACCGACGTTGGAGGGAGACCAGCTTGAGAACGCTATCGATGCGTGGCGGGAAGCTCATCTCTCCAAGGCGGCTCTGATGCGGATCTCCATCGTGCGCAAGGGGGCGGCAAGCGATCAGGAAGGGGTGCTGGTGAGGCTTCCCAACGGCGAGGTCCGAAGAATGGCGCCGGGACCGAGTTCCAAGCTGACCAAAGCTGTTGCGGAAGAGATGGCGACGCGTTTTCTGGGACAACCGGCGGTAGCTCTCCTCAGCGAATCCGCGCTGAAAGTCTCCTACCGGGATGATGAGCTGTGTAAAGCAATCGGTTTCGATTTCGAGGCTTCCGAGATCCTGCCGGATCTGCTGCTCGCCGACCTCGGTAGTGACCCCCCGCTCCTGGTTTTCGTGGAGTGCGTCGTGAGCGACGGCCCTGTCAACGAGCGGCGCCGCAAGGAGCTTGGAAGGCTTGCCCTCAAAGCGGACTACCAGGAGGCGAGCTGCGGCTTTGTGACTGCGTTCCACGATCGAGTAAAGTCCCCGTACCGCTCTATGTCAAGCTCGCTCGCTTGGGGGAGCTTCGTGTGGTTCGAGACCGAGCCAGACCACCTGATCTACTTGCGGCAGGGATACGAAGAGCGTGCCACGACCTTGGCGGATCTCTTGGAGGCGTAAGTCTCCCGCACCTACAACGAAAAGCTCAGGTTGTACCGATACCGGCCTCGCTGCACCAACAGCAGCAGGTTGCCGCGGTCGAGACCCCTCAGAATCTCGCGCGAGAGCGCTTCCAGATCGTCGACCCGCTGGCGGTTCGCGGCGATGATCCAGTCTCCCCGACGCAGGCCCTTGCGGCCGGCGGGGCTGCGAGGATCCACCCGTGAGATCAACAACGCCTCCTCCCGCAGCACCACCTCCAACCCCAGCAGCTCGCCGAGAAAGCGCAGCCCCAGACCCTCCGGCGGCCGCACCGCCCGCAAGCTCTTCTCCAGCTCCCGCTGGCCGCGCACCACCTTGACCTTCACGGGGGTGTCGACCGGCACCGAATAGATCACGCTGCCGAGATCCTCCCGGCTGGTCACCGGCTCGCCGCGGATCTCCACCAGGATGTCCCCCTCCTCCAGACCCGCCTCCTGCGCCGGGCTGTCAGAGAACACCTGCTGCACCAGGGCTCCGCGCTCGACCGGCAGGTCCTCGCGGCGGGCGGTCTCGGGCACGATGGTGATCAGCCGCAAGCCGGTCCACAGGGGCTTGAGCTCACCGAAGCGTAAGAGATCCTCGACCACCCGCTGGGCGCGGTCCGCGGGGATCGCAAACCCGATGCCGTCGGCGGCGGAGATGATCGCGGTGTTGATGCCGATCACCTCGCCGGCCAGGTTGACCAGGGGACCGCCGGAGTTTCCCGGGTTGATCGACGCGTCGGTCTGAAGGAAGTCGGAGAACAGCCGCTCACCGGACTCCGACGGCACCGTGCGGCCGCGGGCGGAGAGCACCCCGGAGGTCACCGTGTTGGACAGGCCGAAGGGGTTGCCCAGGGCCACCACCGGCTCGCCGATGAGCAGATCGGTGCTGCTGCCCAGGGGTACCGCCGGCAAGGGGCTTTCCGGCTGCACCTTGAGAACCGCCAGGTCGGTGTCCCGGTCCGAGCCGAGAACCTCCGCTTCCAGCTCCAAACCGTCCCGGGTGTTGACCACGATGCGCGAAGCGCCCTCGATGACGTGGGCGTTGGTCACCACAATGCCGTTGGGCTCGATGATCAGACCGGTGCCCAGAGACTGGGCGCGGCGGGTCCGGGAGAGGAACCCACCGAAGAAGGGATCCGGCTGCCGGACGATGGCCTCGGCGGCGATGTTGACCACCGCCGGCGAGACCCGTTCGACCACCTGCACCACAGGGGTCCGCCGGGGATTGGTTTGGGCGGCGAGCGAGGGCGTCGCGGCATGGGCCGCCGCCAGCCCCAGAAGCACCGGCAGCGCGGTGGCGAACGCCGCCGTCAAACCCAGCAGCCCCTGGCGCAACCCGCTCCGGCAAAACCCCCTACGATAAACTGCGTAGGCTTCCAGTGCACCGTGGCCGCTCCTCGGAAGAAGACGGTGTCGAGCCCTGCTCCGGAGCGAGTCCCATGGGAGCCTCATCTCACGCGAAAGGAGATCGATCATCGTGTCTTTGCGCATCGCGCTCGTCCTCTCGATTCTCGCCGTTTTGCTGTTTCCGGTGGCTCCGGTGGCCGCCGAGAAGGCGGATCAGGCGGCCTCGGATGCCGGGAAGATCTTCCCCTTCGACGTGCACCAGGCCAAGCTCGAAAACGGTCTGAGCGTCGTCGTGATTCCCTACGACAGCCCCGGCATCGTCGCTTACTTTACCGTCGTGCGTACCGGCTCACGGGAAGAGGTCGAGTCCGGTCATTCGGGCTTTGCCCACTTCTTCGAGCACATGATGTTCCGCGGCACCGACCGCTACTCCTCGGAGGAGTACAACGATGTGCTCAAGCGGCTCGGCGCGGACTCGAACGCCTTCACCACCGACGACTACACCAACTACTACATCATCGGTCCCTCGGCGGAGCTGGAGACCATGATGGACATCGAGTCCGACCGCTTCAAGAATCTCGAGTACACCGAGAACGCGTTCCGTACCGAGGCCCTCGCGGTGCTCGGCGAGTACAACAAGAACGCCTCCAGCCCCTTTCTCCCCATGTGGGAGAAACTGCGTGATCTGGCGTTCCAGAAGCACACCTACAAGCACACCACGATGGGCTTTCTCGACGACATCAAGGCGATGCCCGGCTACTACGACTACAGCCTGAGCTTCTTCGATCGCTTCTACCGGCCGGAGAACGTCGTGCTCCTGATCGTCGGAGACGTCGAGCCGGAAGCGACCTTCAAGATGGCCAAGAAGCACTACGCCGACTGGAAGAGAGGCTACAAGCCGGCGGACATTCCCACGGAGTCGGAGCAGAAGACCCGGCAGACCGGGGATATCGACTGGCCGACCCCGATCCGGCCCCACATGATGCTGGGCTGGCACATCCCGGCCTTCGACCCGTCCAGCAAGGATACCGCCGCGCTCCAGCTCGTCGGCCAGCTCCTGTTCTCGGAGTCGGCGCCCCTCTACCAGGAGCTGGTGGTCGACAAGCAGTGGGTGGACTTCGTCAGCGGTGGTCCCGACGACCACAGGGACCCTTACCTCTTCTTTGTCTTCACCCGCGTCAAGTCCGAGGATCTGGTGCCCAAGGTGCAGCAGACCATTGCGGAGCACATCGGCAAGCTCCAGAAGTCCGCCGTCGAGGCCGAGCGGCTGGAGCGGATCAAGAAGCACCTGCGTTACGACTTCGCCCTCGATCTCGACAGCCCCGGCGCCGTCGCCTTCACCGTGGCGGAGTTCTTGAGCCTGACCGGCGATCCCGGAGCGATCAACGAGCTTTACGCCCAGTACCCGGAAGTGGGACCCAAGGACATCCAGCGGGTCGCCCGCGAGGTGTTCCAGGAGCCCCGGCGCACCGTGGTGACGCTGTCCCACAAGCCGGCGCCGCAGGTACCCGAGGTCTCGTCTCCCGAGGTTCCCGCCGGGGGAGGTGAGCGATGAGAGCCCGGTTGCAGCCGGTCCTCGTGCTCACCGCCCTTCTTGTTCTCCTCGTCGCCAGCGTCCCCGCCGCCCAGGCCCAGGAAGGGGAGATGGCCGGCGACATGGCCGCCTCGATCGATCTGGTCACCCTGCCCAGCTCGGGCTCGCCGCTGGTGGCGGTGCGGCTGGTGTTCAACGCCGGCTCCATCTACGATCCCGAGGGCAAGGAAGGCCTGGCCGCTCTCACCGGTCTGATGGTCGGGGAAGCGGGCACCGCGGAGCGCTCCTACAAGGAGCTCATCGACGCCCTCTACCCGATCGCCGCCTCGATCTCCGTCAACACCGACCGCGAGGTGACGGTGATCTCCGGCGAGACCCACCGCGACAACCTGGAGGAATACCTCGGGTTGCTCGCCGAGGTGCTGCTGAAGCCCGGCTTCCAGGAGTCGGACTTCACCCGCAACAAGGAGCAGCTCCTCTCCTACCTGACCACCACGCTACGCGCTTCCAACGACGAGCTGCTGGGCCTCGAGGCGCTCCAGCAGAAGATCTTCGACGGGCACCCCTACGGCCACTCGCCCGCCGGCACCGTCCAGGGGCTCGCCGACATCACCCTCGACGACGTCAAGGCCTTCTATCGGAAAAACTTCACCCAGAAGCGCCTGACCGTCGGGGTGGCCGGGGGGTACCCGGAGGGCTTCGAGAAGAAGGTCACCGGAATCTTCGCCAAGCTGCCGGAGGGCGCGGGACCGTCCCGCAGGGAGCTGCCCAAGGCGCCCGAGGTCGAGGGACGGAGCTTCACCCTCATCGACAAAGACACCGATTCGGTGGGCATCCACTTCGGCTATCCGCTGAGCCTCGACCGCTCCGACGCGGACTATTACCCGCTGATGGTGGCCAACAGCTTCCTCGGCGAGCACCGCACCTTCCACGGCCGTCTGATGCAACAGCTCCGCGGTCAACGAGGGCTCAACTACGGCGACTACTCCTACATCGAGTACTGGGAATCACCGCCCTTCACCTCCAATCCGAGCCCGGGTGTGCCGCGACAGCAGCAGTACTTCTCCGTGTGGATCCGTCCGGTGGTGCCCAACACGGCCCACTTCGCTCTGCGCAACGCGCTGTGGGAGGTCGATCGCCTGGTCGAGAAGGGGCTCACGAAAGAGGAGTTCGAGCTGACCCGAGATTTCCTGGTCAACTACTCCAAGCTCTGGGCGCAGACCCTCTCCGACCGTCTCGGTTTCCTCATGGACAGCGAGTACTACGGTATGCCGTACTACATCGACGAGATCGACCGGCGTCTCGCTGCCATGAGCGTCGAGGAGGTCAACCGGGCGGTGAAGAAGCACATCCAGACCGCGAGGTACGACGCGGTCTTCGTCACCGATGACGCGGAGGCGATGAAGGAGGCCCTCCAGGCCGACGAGCCCTCACCGATCACCTATGAGAGCGAAAAGACCGAGGACATCCTGGAGGCCGACAAGACCATCCAAAAGCTCCCCGTGCGGCCGACGGCGATCGAGATCGTGCCGGTGGAAAGGATGTTCGAGGGCGATTGAGTCGCTCCGGGTCGCGGGTTCTCGCCGGTCAGTGAACCGAAGCCTCCGGGTCGAGAAACCCGGGGCGGTAGCCATAGCCGGGATCGTGCCGGGCGAGGGGGAGATAGAGCTGGAGCTCCCGGTATCGCCCGCGCGCGTCGTTCCGGGCCGTCACCGAGGCGTGGAAACATCGGAGAGCCGCGAGAGCTTCGCAGTGGGCTCCGGTGGCGGCGAATGTCCGGACGATGCCCGCGGCGTGGCGAGCCGCTTCTCGATGCTGGCCGGCCTCGTACCGAACCATCGCCAGGTCGAGAGCGACCAGGGCCGCGTCGTAGAGGAGGCCCTGGTCCAGGCACTCGTCACGCGCCCGGCTCATCAACCGCTCGCCGACGTCGGGATCGGCGACCCTGCCGACAATCAGGCCCCGCAGCCAGCACAACCGGGTCGCCACACGGTCTCCGGGAAGAGACCGCGCGAGCCCGGTCAGGCGAGGCAGAAGCGACGCCGCCTGGAAGGCCGAGCCCTCGAGGATCAGGGCTTTGACCAGCATGAAGGTGGCGGAGAAGCGGGCTCCTTGCTCGAGGGTCGGGTCGCGAAGAAGCGCTCTTACCCTGGAAATGGCGCTGGAGAAGTCGCCCTGGAGAAAGGCCACGGACGCTTCGACGCGGCTCACCCTTTTGGTCAGCCTCATGTTTCCGACGCGCCGGAAGAGACGCTTGGAGAGACCAGCGAGCTCCAGTGCAGATTCGAAATTACGCGCGTCTCTCGCGACCAGGCTGGCGTTCAAGAACACTCCACCCCGCACTTGATCGTCCGGCGCCTCGTCCGCCAGAGACAGCGCGCTGGCCATGTGGCGCTGAGCTTCGGGAAGCTGGGCGAGGATCCGCAGGGCGTTCGCCAGGTTGGCTTCCAAGTCCGCCAGGATACCGGCGTAGCGCCGGGACGAGACCTCCAAGCCTTCCGGCGAGAGAAGCTCCAGACTGACCCGGCACAGGTCCACGACATCCTCTGGCGAGTCTCGAAGAAGGCCGGGAAGCATGGTCAGGATGCCCGCGGCCAAGGGAATCGCGGGTAGCTCGCTGGCGAGCATCGCTTCCCGCCGCCGGATGGCTGCGAGTCTCGGCAACGCCCGAGCGAGACGACATGCCTCCCGAAAATCCCGTTCGGTGGTCCGACTATGCTCGGTGCCCCGAAGCTCGACGAACTCGGTGATGGGAGCCGACTCCTTGGAGCTCTCGAGAACCCCGCCCGCCCTTCTGGGCGACATCGACCGAAGCTTCGCCTGGCACCTGGGACAAGCGAGGAGGTGTGCGCCCGCCTGAGCGCCCGGACCCGGACGGCCTTCGAGGAGTGCCTGCAGGGACGGCCGCGAAAGATGCCGACTCATGCTCTCTACCCTTTCCTTGCTTTTTATAGTGCTGACTCGGCATTCTAGCGTGATCGATTTCAATCCGGAGCGCAAATGCGTTACGTTCCACCGCTGCAAGCACCGGATCCGAAGCGTCTCTCCGGGCGCGCTTAGGCCCCCTTTGAGCCCTACGATCCATTGCCGGTCCGAACCGGAGATCCGACAATGGCTCCGACGACGGCGAGACATCAACGACCGGCCGACGAGAGGGAATCTCTATTATGCGCAATCTTGTCAAGTCTTTCGCGAGCTCGTCCTGGCGCCTCTCTGTTTCCGGCGCCGAGCAGCTTCTCAAGCTCTCGACCCGCCCCGTGACGGCGCCCCTGGAAGCGCTGGGCGGGACCATCGGCTCGCTGGCTTCAGGGTTGGAAGCTCGGCTCGACAAGGCCCTCCAGTCCACGGTCCGGTCCGGGGACGAGTTGCAGGAGAAGACCGTCGATCTGAGCTACGACCTGTTGACCGCCAAGCCGTTGCGAGCCGGGCTGGAAAGCATCGGGCTGCTCCCCAAGGAGCTGGGCAATGGCCTACAGGTGCAGCCCGAGCTCGAGTACCTGGAAGCGCTCAACGACGCGGGTCCCTACACCCGTTCCCTCGCTGCGGTTCTCCTTACCACGATCTACGCCAATCTGAACCGGGACCCAGAAGGGATCGAGCGCTTTTCCGGGTACCTCGAACGGTACGAGAAGAAGATCACCGGTCCCCAGAAGGCCCTCTACCTCGCCTGTCTGGCTCTCCTACGGGCGGGCCACGCACAGAAGGTGCCGATCTGGGAGCTGTGGACAGTCCTTCCCGAGATCCTGCGGTTGCTCGAGGAGCTCGCCGAGGCCAAGCGGCTGACCGAGACGGCACCGGATTTCAGCGACAACTTGGAGAAGATCATCGTACGGTGGATCTCGGGCCTGCTCAATGCCCAGCTTCCGCGGCCGTTCGGCAGCCGCCAGACCGCTCTGGACGATCTGACCTGGGTCGAGGAGACGATCAACGCGAGCATCGAGCGCAAGGCGCAGGCCTACCACTTTCTGCGCGAGGCGTACTTCAACCTGGCGGTCATCTATCGCGCCCGCGGGGAGGAGGAGAAAGCCAAGAGATACTTGGAGCTATCCCGTTTCGAGACCTTCGACAAGCAGGAGATCATCCTCGCAACCCCCTACTCGGCCGACCCAAACGGGCTGAGGGTGGGGATCCAGCGCGTGAACGAGCCGGTTCGGGAGCAGCACCCCGGCAAGGTGTTCACCGTCTCCGGCTTCGACATGTCGGAGTTCAACTTCGTCATCACAGCGGATGGGAGCCAGCTCCTCGCCATCGATGCGGGGACGCGCGAAGAGACCGCCAAGGGAGCCTACGACTTCTTGAGCGATTATTACCGGGGCACTTATGGGCGAGAGCTGCCGCCCCTGACGGCTTTCTTCGCCACTCACGACCACTGGGACCACGTCGGTGGCCACCACTACTACCAGCGGCTCAATTCGGATCTCGAGCTCTACTCCCGGTTTGGCTTCCGGGCCGTGCGCCAGCAGTCGGTGGAGCAACCGCCTCCCTTCGAGTGGTACCTGGGAGAGAGCTTCAAGGTCTCCAATGTCTCGACCTACGAGCCCACGGTTGTCGTGGGCAAGGATCCGATCGGGGAGGAGAGAGTGCTCCGTGTCGGAGGGCTCGAGCACAAGGTCTTCGACACCACGATGGGAGGCTCCCGAGTCCAGCTCATCTTGCCCTGGGGCGGTGGTGGTGAGACCGAGGACGGCATGATGATCTTCTTCCCAGATTACGGCGTCCTCCACGTCGGCGACTTCATGGTGCCGTGGATCGGAACGCCGTATCTCATCGAGGGAAACTTCGAGGCGTTCTTCGGTAGCCTGGACCTGATCCAGGCGCTCGAGCCGTGCCCACGGTCCTTGCTTCACGGCCACGAGCCGCTGACCCAATTCTTTGGCGACGTCGACGTGGCGGTCCAGTTCAAGCCGCATCTCGACTGGCTCTTCCAGGAGACGCTCCGACACATCTTCGCGCGCAAGAATCTGACGCAGATCCAGGAGCTCAACCTCTTCCCGAAAGCGCTCCTCGACCCCTCCCAGAGCCGCTCGCAGCTCCCGTACATCGTGTTCCGCGAGGTGGTGATCGACCGTATTTATCGCCAGCACATCGGCTACTGGGGACCGCAGCTCCAAGGCGTCGACTATCTGACCGACGAGGAGATCTCCGGCGGACTGTCGCGCTATTGGAACCTGTCGGAAGCCGCCCTGGCGAGCGGAATCGAGCGCATGATCGACAACGGTGACCACGAGCTGGCGGGTCGCACGGTCGACTGGGCGCTGCTTCGCCACCCCGACAGTCAGCGTCTCCAGGAGGCCAAGAACCTGGCCTACCTCAAGCTCAAAGAGAAGTGGCAGAACATGAACCCGTTCAAGCTCGTCATGTACTCGGAGCACATCGACGATCCGACTCGCCAGATCGAGTAGCGGCCAGCCACGCTCACGAGGGCTCCCCTACAGCACCGTCGTGCCCGGGGGGACCACCTCGTCGATCCGCTCATGGTCCTCGTCGGTGAGCCCGACGTCGAGCGCCTTGAGACAGCTCTCGAGCTGTTCCATCGTCCGGGGACCGAGGATGGTGGAAGTGACGGCGGGGTGCTCGAGGGTCCAGGCCAGTGCCATCTCGGCGAAAGACACTCCTTTGCTCTCGGCCAGGGGGAGGAGCTTCTCCACCGCATCGAGCCGGCGCTGGAACTTGGGGTCGTCGAGATCGCCGACCCACCTCTCGGCGCGCTTGGAGTCCCGCGGGTTGCCTTGCTCGCGGCGGTACTTGCCGGTGAGCCAACCGCCTTCCAGGGGGCTCCAAACGATGTTGGCGATGCCGAAGTGCCGGGTCATGGGGAAGATCTCTCGCTCCATCGTCCGCCGTAGCATCGAGTACGGGGGTTGCAGACACACAAAAGGCTCCCAACCGTTGCGGTCGGCGATCCACAGGGTTTCGGTCAGCTCCCAGGCGGAGAGGAGCTTCTGCCAGGGGTCGTCGCCCTGGTAGTGGTTGGTGGAGGCGCCGAGGTAGCGCACCTTGCCCTGGCGTACGAGGTCGTCGAGGGCCGAAAGGGTCTCTTCCCAGGGGGTGGTGGGGTCCGGTCGGTGGATCTGGTAGAGATCGACGACGTCGGTGCCGAGGCGGCGCAGGCTGGCTTCCACCTGCTCCTGGATGGCCTTGCGCGAGAGCCCCCGCTGGTTGGGGCCTTCGCCCATGGCGCCGAACACCTTGGTGGCCAGCACGACCTGGTCGCGGCGGCCCTTCAAAGCCTTGCCGACGATCTCCTCGCATTCACCTTCCGAGTAGACGTTGGCGGTGTCGATGAAGTTGATACCGGCGTCCAGCGCCCGGTGGATGATGCGGATCGAGTCCTCATGGTCCGCGTTGCCCCAACTGCCGAACATCATGGTACCCAGGCAGAGGGGCGAGACGCGGACGCCCGCCTTTCCCAGTTGTCGGTAGTCCATGGCAACTCCTACTGTGTCCGCACCGGGTCCGCCGGGCGGTCGGGGAGATCGGTGTCCTCTTCCTGCATGCGCTTCAGCACCTCCTCGATGCCGCGCTCGAGCTGTGGGTCGCGGCCCTCGATCACCGCCTTCGGGTCGTTGTCGATCTCGATGTCGGGGTCGACGCCGTGGCCCTCGATGATCCACTCCCCGTCCGGGTTGGCGAAGCCGAACTCGGGGACGAAGACCTGACCACCGTCGAGCAGAGGTCCGCGGCCGCTGATGCCGATCACGCCGCCCCAGGTGCGCTTGCCGATCAACGGCCCCAATCCGGCCTCGCGGAACATCGCCGGGAAGATGTCGCCGTCAGAGGCGGAGGTCTGGTTGATCAGCGCCACCATCGGACCGTAGAAGACCTGCTGCGGATAGGTGCCCGGGTGGTCGCTGGTGCGCGCGAAGCCGACCGCCAGCAGCTCCCGCCGCAAGCGCTCGATGAGCATCGACGAGACGTTGCCGCCGCCGTTGCCGCGCACGTCCACCACCAAGCCATGTTTGCGGATCTGGGGGTAGAACCACTTGATGAACTCGCGCAGACCGTTGGCCCCCATGTCCGGGATGTGCAGGTAGCCCACCCGGCCTTCGGTGGCCTCGGTGACCCGGCGGTGGTTGTCCAGCACCCAGTTGAGGTAGACCAACGTGGTCTCACTGGTGATCGGGTCGAAGGTGACCTCCCGACCACCTTCCCGCGTGGGCTTGTCGTTCACCAACAAGGTCACCGGATGGCCAGCGGCGTAGCGCAACAGCTCGTAGGGGTTGTCCCCGCCGTGGAGGTTCTGACCGTTGATGGCCAGCACGTAGTCCCCTACGGAGATGTCCACCCCGATCTCGGTGAGCGGTGAGCGGTAGCGCGGCTCGGCGTTGTGCCCCTCATAGATGGAGGCGACGCGGTAGGTGTCGGTCTCCGGATCCACCTCGAAGAGGGCCCCGGGCAGGGCGACCTGCGGGCGATCCGGGATCTCGTAGTCGCCACCGGTGATGTAGGCGTGAGAGACGTTGAGCTCGGCGATCATCTCGGAGATGACGTAGCTCAGATCCGAGCGGTGGCCGACGTGTCGGAGCAGCGGCCGGTACTGCTCGCGCAGCCCCTCCCAGTCGTAGCCGTGCATGTTCTCGACGTAGAAGAAGTCGCGGAAGCGGCGCCACACCTCATCGAAGATGGTGGTCCATTCCTCCCGGGGAACGATCTCCTCCTCCAGCTCGGACGTGGAGACGGTTTTCTTGGAGTCGGCGGCGCCGGGCTTGACGTCCATCAGGTGGTAGCGTCCGTTCTGCTCCACCAGGATCTTCTTACCGTCGTGGGACACCACGTAGCCGTTGACATCCTCGATCAGCACCTTCTCCTCACGGTCCTCGAGCGAGAAGAGACGGAGCTCCGGAGCCGGCGAGGGCCCGCGACCGTAGTAGAAGGGCGAGCTGCGGACGTAGACCAGGTAGCCCTCGACGGCGGAGAGACCGGCGTAGTTGTCGTCCTCCACCGGCACTTTGGCCACCCGATCGCCGAGACCGTCGAAGTCGATCTCGATGTAGGCGGGCTTTTCGTCCTCGCCCTTCTCGTCGTCGCCGCTCTCGCCCTTGCCGTCCTTCTTGCCTTTCTTGGCCTTCTTGTCTTTCTTTGCCTTGTCCCCGTCGTCGCCGTTCTCGCCATCTCCGGTCTTGCCATCGTCGTCCTCATCGACCTCCACCTCGTCGCTTTCGGGGGCGAACGGGTGGGCGACATCCTTGCGCAGCGCGAGGGCGAAGAGACCGTCCTCGCGATCGAGAGCGAAGTTCCACTCGACGGCGCTGATCTGAGGCGTGAACTGGCGCACGCTCATGTAGTACAGGTAGTCGCCCTTCGCACCCCAGGCGGGGTTGAACTCGTGCGTCAGCTCGTCGGTCACCTTGCGCTTCTGGCCATCGGCGGCACTCCAAATCCAGATCGACCGGGCGCCGCTCTCCTCGGTCAGAGTGAAGGCCAGGTGACCCCCGTGGGGGGACCAGGTGTAGTCGAGGAGGAAGCCGCGCTCCTCGTCGGCGATCTCGGTGACCTGGCGGTCGGCGACGGTCATCACGTACAGCTTGCCGTATTTGTCGCTCCAGGCGATCCGCTCGCCGTCCGGCGACCAGGAAGGCCAGTAGAGGAAAGCATGGCTTCCGTCGGTGAGCTGCTCCGGCTCACCCGAGCCGTCCTGGGCGATCAGATACAACTCTTCCTCGCCGTCGGCGTCGGAAACGTAGGCGATCCGGCGACCGTCCGGCGACCATCGCGCCCACTTGTCATGGGCGCTGGACGAGTGGGTGAGATTGCGCGTCGGACCTTTCTCGATCGGTGCCGTAAACACATCTCCGCGGGCGACGAAGAGGGCGCGCTCGCCCTTGGGGGAGAGCTCGAAATCCTCGATGTCGTCGTCGACCGTGATGCGCTTCGGGCGGGCGTCCAGCAGATCGGTGGGCACGTGGATGGAGATCTTGCGGGAGCGCCCATCGGCGGTGTCCAGCAGATAGAGCTCGCCGGCCTTCTCGTAGACGATCTGCCGCTGCCCGTCCGAGCTGGGCCAGCGCACGTCCCAGGTGTCCTCGTGGGTGACCTGCCGGGTGTCGCCGGTCGCCACGTCGTAGGCGTAGAGGTTGAGAGTGCCGTCACGGTCGGAGGCGAAGTAGATGGTGCCGCCGATCCACATCGGGTCGCGGTCCGTCCGCGGGTGGTCGGTGACCGGAGTCACCTCGTGGCTTGCGAGATCGAAGATCCACAGGTCCTGCGCCCAGCCGCCCTGGTACCGCTTCCAGGTTCGGAAATCCCGGAACAGCGGTGAGTACACGGCCTGCGAGCCGTCGGGAGACAGATCGCCGGCGCCAGAGACCGGCATGGGCAGGGGCTCCGGCAGCCCGCCGTCGACCGAGACGGTGTACAGGCGGCTGTCGGTCAGGTCCCAGCCGGTCCGCAGCGAGCGGAACAGCACCTTCTCGCCGTCGGGAGTCCAGCCGTAGACCTGGTGATCGTAGCCCCAGCGCGGCGGCAACGGACCGCGAGCCGGGTAGTACGTGAGCTGCTTGGGGGGTCCACCGGAAGCCGGCATCACATAGACCTGCTCGTCGCCGTCGATCTGGCCGGTGAAGGCGATCCACTGGCCGTCCGGCGAGATCTTGGCGAAGAGCTCCTGACCGGGGTGCGCGGTGAGACGCCGGGCGTCCCCGCCCGCCGTCGAGGCGGTCCACAGATCCCCGGCATAGGTGAAGACCACCTGGTCGCCGTGGACGTCCGGGAAGCGCAGAAGCTTGGTCTGCGCCAAGGCCGGAGCCACCGACACCGGCAGGAGCGCCAGCGTCGCGGCGAGGGTGAAAAACCCCCAGAAGGAGAAAGAAGGCACGGACTGTTTCCAGCACAGCAGGCTTCGGGAAGACATTTTGGCAGGACCTCCGTCGGATTGGGTCGGTCGCTTGCGACGGGATGAGAGCGCCCCGAAGGGTTTCCGGAGCAGAAGAACCTTACCAAAGAGTCGGCCAGGTGGCACAAGGGCGAGCCGGCAGGGTTCCCATCCGGCTCCGGATCCAGCGGAACATTCTCCGACAACCCCTGATCCGCGGCGACAGCCTCGGGCGCGGGGTCGCGCTGGAGGAGCTGGCGCTGGCGCGGGGCACCGCGGAGGGACTCACCCACGAAGCGAGCCGTCGGCCGCTGCAGGTGCAACTGGCTCGCGCGGAAGGAGCCGCTCACCTGCTGGCGGGTGGCTCTTCCACGTGCTCGAACACCTTGGGCGAAGTCCATTTCCAGGCAAGCCTGGAGGCTTATGTGCTGCTCCAGTCCGGACCTCTCCTGGTGGCGCAGGAGAATCTCTCCGCTCTCGACAACTCGCGGCAAGTGATCGAAGAGCTGCGTCTGGGCTGGCTGGGAGGGGGCTCGATCCTGGCCTCGCCCGGCTATTTCCAGATCGATGAGGTGACCGTGCGCAAGGAGGGCTCGATCGAGATTCCGGGCACCTAGGGGTCTGGAAGCCGTTGTTGCCGACCGCGAATGCGCGGGAGAAGTGTCGGCAGTCTCCGCGAGTGTCAACGACCCCTCACTGACAGCCCCTCGGAGCGGTGGTCGAGTCCGATACTCTAGGAGGCCATGACCGGTCCCCCCGCCTCCCGGCCTTCGGGCTCCAAGGGATCCGGAGCCTCCGGAGAACCCTCGGATCCGAGGTTTCGCGCCTTCCGCCAGCTCACCTTCCACAGCGTGCTGGGCGGCTTGTGCCCGCTGGTGCCCATCCCGTTTCTCGACGACTGGCTGCTCGGCCGGGTCAAGCGCTGGATGATCGCGGACCTGGGCCGTGGCCTCACGATGGACCTGGACCGGGAAGCACGGGCGATCCTCGCCGGGGGGCGGGATGCGTGGCGTCTGTCCGGCTGCGGGGCCGGCTGTGTGTGGGCGATCCAGAAGGTCTTTTTCGGACTGCTGATCAAGCTATTCCGCAAGGTGCTCTATTTTCTCGCAATCCGGGACGGTCTCCACGCGGCCACCGAGGTGTTCCACGAGGGCTATCTCGCGTCGTACGCACTCGAGCGCGCCGACATGCCCGCGCAGGCGGGCCCGCAGCGGAATCTCGCCCGACACGTCCGGATCGCGGTGCTCAAGACCCTGGACACGATGGATCTACAACCCGTGCGGGACGTCCTGCGGCGCACTTTTCGGGGAAGTTGGGGCGTGTTGATTGCGGCCTCCCGTGCCCTCGCCGGGCCGTTCCTGAGACGCAAGCAGCGTCGGGCCGCAGAGGCCGGCGATTCCGAGACCGAGGCCCAGGTCCGAGCGTCCGAGGAGGAGCGGCTGGGAGGGCTGGTGGACCGCGCCGCCGCCGCGCTGTGGGGAAACCGGGAGTACTTCGAGGGGCTGGAGGCGACCTTCGTGCGGCACCTGGAAGGGATCGACTCGGATCGGTAGAGCGGACCGTCACGACCGATGGAAAGACCGCGGGGAGGACCCGCTCGAGCGTCCTCCCCGGTGCGTCGTCGGTCAGAGAGCGTAGATTGCCGCTCTCGGGCAGGGTTTTCTAGACGACCAGCGGGCAGCGTTTCCGGACCGGCAGAATGCAGAACATACAGCTGGTTTCGTCATCGGGCAGGGCGCCGCAGAGGTTGCAGCAGAGCTCGCCCGTCTGGCACTCGCTGTTGTTGGTGCAACTGGTGAACAGACGAGTGGTCGCCGGGTCGCTCGGCACCTCGGCCTGCCCGTCCGACGGGGTCGCCAGACACTGCCCCCCATCGGGTACCGGGGCCTCCAGGCCCTGCGCGGGAGACGGAGTCGCCGGTGGTTCCTGGGCCATGAGCTGCGCGAACGGAATCAGGGCGAGGAGAGTCACGAGGACGAGAACGTGTTTCTTCATTGAGCTTCACCTCCTTGTTGACGGGCCGGCAGGAGACCGGCCCACAACCAAAGGAATTGGTGCCTCGCAGGCTAGAATAGGGAAACCGGGAGGGTTTCCTAGACGACCAGCGGGCAGCGTTTCATGAACGGCTGCACACAGCGCATGCAACTGCTGCCGTCAAAGGGCAGGGCGCCACAGATGTTGCAGCAGAGCTGACCCGTAGGGCACTCACTGTTGCTGGAGCAGACGGTCCCGGACAAAGAGTCGGACACCAGGTCGCTCGGGACCTGGGCCTGCTCATCCGACGGGGTCGCCACACACTGCGTCCCATCGGGTGCCGGGGCCGCCATTTCCTGCGCGGGAAGTTGAGCTGGCGGCGGTTCTTGGGCCATGAGCTGCGTGAACGGAATGAGGGCGAGGAGGGCCAGAAGGACGAGAACGTGCTTTTTCATCGAGGTTCATCTCCTTGTTGACGAGCTGGCAGGAGACCAGCCCGCGTCCAAAGAAGTAGGTGCCTCAAAGACTGGAATAAGGGAATGGGGTGCCTCCGCCGGCGAGCCAGAGGGCAGTTTCGATGCCTGGGTGCCCCCAGGCACCGGGGAAGGCCGTCTCCGGCTGTGCCGACCTTCATTTGCCGACTCACCTCGGCGGCACCTCTCCCTTGCAGGTCCAGGGCGCGGTAGAGAAAGTCCGCCACGACTCGTTCGGAGCCATGCTTAGGAAGAGCTTCCGATAAATATCGGTCGCTTCCGGGCACGAGCCCCAGCGCTCTCGGTCGTCTGCCCGGACGGAGACTACCTCGGCCACAAAGTCCTTTACCTCGGAGTATTCTTCGATCGAGAGGAGCTCGATCCCCTGCCCCTGGGTACAGCGGATCTCCGCTGCACTTTCCTGACTCTCGAGCTGCCACTTGGGGATCAATGCGATGCGAGTAAGAGTGCCCTCGTTCTTCGGTCGCCAATAATCGTGCAGCCGGCGGATCGTCTCATCGCGGAATCCACAGCCCAGGTAGATCATGTGCCCCCGATTCAGGGCGGCTTCGTATACTCGCTGGAGGTCCTTGCCTCTCCCACCCGTCTCGGACAGCCCACCCTCGGCCCAAGCCTTTCGCGGGCAGAGCTCCATCGTCCTGATGTCGTTGATGTCGCCGTGGAGCTTGAGCACGAAGCGGGGGTTGCTCAGGATGAAACGGAGAAAGTCGGCCCTATAGCGGTAGCTGCGTAGGGCGGCACCGTGGTGATAGAGGGAGAAGGCGTGCTCGAGAAGCATGTCGTAGTTGGTGGTGAAGACGCCGTGGCAGCCGCTGCGCCAGATCATGGAGAACACGGCGAGATCTTCCTGGCTCGGCTCCTCTCCGGGTCTGGGTCGGAGCACCAGTCGGCCTTCCTTCTGCTTCCGCCCCACCACGTCGCCTTGAGGCTCGAGGAATACCCGCGGCCCTCGATAGCGGAACAGCATGTTGAGCAGGGCCGCACGACCCAGGGACCTCGGGTCGCCCTTGCTTCCAAACTTCTCGGCCGCCCGTGAAAGAATCCTGACGGAGCTGCTTTCCTCGACCTTCTCTTCGACGAAGTCATCGAGGAACTTCTCGATCTCTTCGACCTTGTCGCACGGGCAGGGGTTAAGCTTTTGCTCGAAATACTTCTCGTACATCCAGATCAAGCAGGCCATTTCGCTCCATCCCACCAGACCCGCTCCCATGGAAAGACCCGCACCGACATAAAAGTACAGGGGGCCTGTGGCGATGCGCGAGATATCGAAGTCTTGCCAGCGCTTACTGCAGAGCGAGCCACAGGGGCCCGCGCCGGGCGGTGGTGCACCGGAGCCGTCGGAGCCGGCGACAGGGGGTGAGCTTCTCCCGGATCCCGAACGTCGAACCTTGCCCGACAAGGTCACAGGAACTTCGTCCACGACCACTCGACCGAGAGTGACGGAGCTCAATTTCGCTTCGTCTTTGTGCTCGTCGAAGAAGCTCCGGATGCGGTCTTCGTCCAGGGAATCGCCCTTCGGCTGCACCGTCACGTTTGCTGCGACAGCGTCCGTGTTCGTGGGCCTCTTCAGACCGTCCACCCGAGAGCGCTTGACCCCCGGGCACGCGTTGAGGACAGCCTCCACGGCGTCGGCGGCTGGAAGGTTGGAGTCCGTAGCCCAGGGATCCGAGACCCGGCCCAGATAGTGGAGCAGACCGTTTTCCCGCAGGGCACGATCCCCGGTGTGGTGGGGCCTATCCAGTTTCTCGAAGTGTCCTCCGACCCCGGTTTCGGAGGGCTCCCACTTGCCCGGCGCAATCGACTCCCCATTCAGCAGGATCTCGCCCGATTTCTCGTCCACGGAGCTTCCGTCATAGTAGTCGGTGAAGCCGCCCAATGGCACCAGAGCGCGACCCTGGGGACCTCCCTTCAAGTCTTTCTTGGTGACCCGATGCCAGGTGATGGGGAAGGAGGCCTCGGTCTGGCCGAGGGTGACGATGAATTCGGTGTGCTCGAACAGCTCCAGGGCGCGGTGCATCGTCCACACCGGTGTCGGGCCTCCCGCCAGGAGGACTCGCTCGAGACTCTTTGTCCAGCCGGAGCCGATGTTCTCGGAGTAGCGGCTCAGGGCGGCCAACAACGAGGGAGTGAGAAGGCTCAGCACCCCCATGGCCAAGAGGGGGCCCAATGGCTACCAAAGGCGACAGCAAACAGCTCGAGAAAAGAGTCGACAAGCTGGAGAAGACTCTAAAAGCTCTTGACTACGAGCACAACCACGGCGTCTGGTTGGAGGTGGCCGAGGTGCAGCTCGACTCCCGACTCCAATGCTGCAGAGTCCAGCTCAAGGCGGATAAGACGCAACCGAAACCCATCTGGTGGACAGTTGATTCCAACGCCCTCAGCTCGAAGACAGAACCGCAAGACGCTGCTCTGGAGACCTACAGGGCGATCCTCAACGAGCTCGACAAGAACCGAGTAGTGCTCGCCCGTCTGAGCTCCTCCGGGGGCTCAGGACGCTCTCTTCGTTGCAGCGTCTTCCGCTTCCAGTCCGCCGAGCTGGGTAGCCGCTTGTCTTGAGCTCGGACGTGCCCCGAATGGCTTCTCTCGGCGCCCATCGGATGCCGCTGGCGGTGAACGCCTCGCGGGAAGAACGGCTCGAGCGTAGCCGCGAGATGTTGGCCCATGCCCTCAACCAGGGCACTACCGTGGCAGTGGTCGGTTCCGGCTGCTCGATCCCGCTCGGGTACCCGTCCTGGCGAGAGTTCGCCACGGAGCTTGTCGACGCCTGTCTCGAAGCGCTCGATGAAGCCACACCCTCCGGCGTCGCGGGCGATCGCAGACAGCGTCTGTTGCAGTATCAAGCACGGCTGGGCTCCGATGAGCGGGTGGGCTCGGAGGAGCTGATGTTCATGGTCGGCGTCTGCAAGCAGCTCTTCGACGGCCAGCCTCCGGAAGAAAATCCCTACCGCCGGTACATGGAGAAGCGCTTTCGTCCCCTGGAGCCACCGCCCGAGGTCGAGCACAATCCAATCAGGGCCTTGCTACGTCTTCCGATCGAGCGGTTCGTCACCACCAACTACGATTGCGAGATCGAGCGCGCGCTGACAGCAGAGCGGAAGGTCGCGTGGGAGGAGTTTGGCATCGCCTGCGGTAACAATGGTGGACCGAGAGGATCGTCGCGCTTGTCGTTCACCCAGCGGCCCGAGAACTGCGACCAACTGGCCCTCTTCGCCCTGGCGGGGATCGGCGAGCATCTACCCGAAGCCAAGAACATGGTGTTTCACTGCCATGGCCGGTTCGACGATCTGGGCTCGATCGTCGCCACCGAGCTGGACTATCAGGAATGGTACCTGGCCGAAGAAGCGGAATCGGCCCCCGCCTTCCTGCAAACCTTCGATTTGCTCTTCAACTCCAACCCGATCCTCTTCGTGGGCTACGGTCTCGGCGACGAGGACCTGCTGCTCCCCTTGCGGCGAATCGGCGCCATCACACCGGAGCGACGGCAGTATCGATCCTTTTTTGCCCTGATGCCGGAAGCCTCCGACGGTGCCGACTGGGACTTCCACCAGCAAATCTACGAGCGCTACGGCGTCAACGTCCTCCCCTTCGTGGCCCCCTCTTCGGCAGATCCAGCCGCCTGGGGACGGACGCTCTGTCAGGAGCTGGAGCGTTTGGAGCAGTACCGAGTCTCCTGGTTCGACGCGTGGCTCGAAAAGCCGATGCTCCGCAGCGTGGTGGTCCGGGTACCGACCTCGCAGCCCTACCGCCACTACAGCATCGACGCTCGAGACCACGAGACCTTTGGCGCAAGGCGTGTCGCGACCCAGCTTGAGAGCCTCGAGAAGGAAGCCCTCGCCGGGGCACGCGTGATCGGCTTGGTCGGCCCGGGCGGCACCGGCAAGTCCTGGCACGCGATGCGGCTGCTGGAGAAGCTGGAGCGCGAGACGAAAGCTTTCGACGGGTTGTTCTTCTGGAGCTCGTACTACGCGGACGACTCGCTCACCGGCCTCGACCGGCTCATGGGCTATATCGACCCGCAGGGCAACCGGCCGGCCTCCCGCTTGATCCGGCTGCGGCAGTGCCTGGCGCAGAAGCGCTACCTGATCGTCCTCGACGGTATCGAGCGGCTCCTGCAAATCACCGACGACCCCGAAGTGGGAAAATCGAACGACGCCATCACCCGCCGCCTGCTCGACATCTTCGCCAGCCCGGAAAGCCAGAGCACTCTGGTCATGACCAGCCGTCTGTGGCCGCGAGACCTGGATCCCGAAACCCCGGGCATCAGCCAACATACCCTCGACCGTCTGCAAACCGACGACATCTTCGGGGTCGAGCCCTTTGGCTGGCTCGAGCGCGCGCAGGTCTCGGCGCTGTGCTCGCTTCTGGACGGGCACGTCTACGCCCTTCTGCTCGCCGCCCGCTATATTCGTCAGGGTCCACGCAACGGGGCGGAGGAGCGCTTTCTCGACCTTCGGCGAGCCCTGGCCAGCGCTCACCCCGACCGGCGCCTCGGCACCATGAGCAGGGAGCTATTTTAGCGGGAAATGAGCTCCAGCCCGAGCTGCCCGGCCAGCAGCTCGTAGTGGCGACCGGTCGCCGGGATGCAGGCGGTGACCGCCCGCAGGTGGTCGCGCACCCAGTCGTCGGTCGAGGCCGTCGCGCGCAGACCGCCGTCGTCGTCCGTCAGCCGCTGCCACGCCTCCCGGTGGGAGCGCCCATGCTCCTCGAGAATCTCCGGACCTGTCCGGCCCCCGGCCACCGCCTCGATGCGCTCCGCCAGGTCGTGGACCTCGCCGACGCCCGCGTTCATGCTGCGCACCCCTACCGGCCCGGCCATGTGCGCCGCGTCCCCGGCCAGCCACACGCTGCCGCGACCGAAGGTCTCCGCCAGTCGGTGCTCGAAACGCACCGCCACCGACCAGTCCACCTCCTCCACCGGCGCCCGGAACCAGGGCGCGCGGTCCTCGATCAACCCTTCGAGGTCGCCGACCGTGAGCTGGGGATAGGCGCCGCTGCCGATTTGCACCGCCAGACGGCGCTTGGTGCGGGTCTCGGCGAAGGCCTCGCCGTCCTCCAGCTCGAAGCTCCAGCGGCAGTGCGCCTCGCCCAACGGCCACAGGACGTTGGTGGTGCCGTCGTCGAGCACCACGCGCATCTCATCGGCGACCGTCCCGTCGACGTGGATCTCGAACACGGCGAACACCTGGGCCGGCGCGACAGTGCCGAAGGGGATCCCCAGCGCTCTCCGGACCGAGGAGCGATAGCCGTCCGCGCCGACGACGAAGCGGGCGGAAAGATCCCAGCTCTTTTCCACCACCCACTCGGTGAGGGCCACCCCGTAGCCGGAGGACTCTTTGCCCAGCCGCTCGATGCGGGCGACGTTCCGCCCGCCGTTTTCCCCGGGTGTCAGCTCGGCTAGACGGTGGTTCCAGCGCACCTTGACCTTGCGCTCCTCCAGCGCCGCCTGGAGAAGACCTTCCAGCTTCGATTGGGGGAGGATCAGGAGGAAGGGAAAGCGCCCGGGAAGCTCGCTCAGCCGCAGCTCGGCGCGGTGCTCGGCGCCCTGGAAGAAGGCGGTGGTCTCGACCCGCTGACCGGCGGCGATCAGCTCGTCGGCGAGGCCGGCGCCGTCGAGAAGCTCGAGGGTGCGGGGATGAAGGGCCAGGGCATAGCTACGCGCCGCCTGACGCCATTCCTCGTCCACGATCTCGACCGAGAGCCCGCGTTGGCTGAGGAAGAGGGCCGCCAGCAGCCCCACCGGTCCGGCGCCCGCCACCAGAACGTCCGCTTCGTGCTTTCGAGCCATTCCTTTCTCCCTTCCTCTTGGATTCGTGCAAAGCGTCCCAGGTAGAGCGTCCCACGTTGAACTGTAGCTCTCCCGGGACCTCCCCGGCCTCACCCGTCCGGGTGGGGCGGAAACCGCTCGCCGAGAGGGGGCGGGACCGAAGTTGGATAGGATGCCGGATATGAGCGACCTGGTCCTGATCGTCGACGACGAGCCCGGCATCCAAACGGCGCTGGCCAATATTCTCCAGGACGAAGGCTATCGCACGGTCACCACCGGCAGCGGCAACGAGGCCCTCGATCTCTATGGCAGCGAGCGTCCGGACGTGGTGTTCCTCGACATCTGGCTACCGGACCGGGACGGTCTGGAGACCCTCGAAGCGCTGCGCCGAGCGGACCCCGCCGCGGCGGTGATCATGATGTCCGGTCACGGCACGCCGTCGACCGCGGTCAAGGCGATCAAGCTGGGTGCCTACGACTACCTGGAAAAGCCCCTCTCCTACGACCAGGCGGTGGGAGCGGTCGCCAGCGCCCTGAGCTTCCGGCATGCAGCCGCCGAAGGCCGCAACATGACTCCCCAGCTCGCCACCGAGCTGGCGACCGCCCCGGAGCTCAAACCGGTGCCTCCCCCGGAGCTGCCGCTGTTCCAGGTCACCGACACCCCTCAACGCACCATCGGCAAGTCGACGGTGCTCTACGGGCTGGGGCTGCACTCCGGCACCCAGACCGGCATGGTGCTCCAGCCGCTGCCGCCGGACCGCGGCATCCACCTGCTGACGCTGCCGGCGGGCAACCTGATCCCCGCCCACGTCCGGGCGGTGGCGGAGACCGACTACGCTACGACCCTCGCCAGCGGCGGCGAGAGCATCAAGACCACCGAGCACCTGCTCTCGGCGCTCCACGCCGCCGGCGTCACCAACCTGCTGATCAAGGTGCACGGGGAGATCCCGGTGCTCGACGGCTCGGCGCTGGAGTTCTGCAAGGCGCTGGAGGAAGTGGGGGTCGTGAATCAGGACGCGCCCCGCAAGGAGGTGGTGATCGATCGTCGGTACGAGGTCGGGGAGGGCGAGAAACGGCTGACCATCGAGCCCTACGAAGGTTTCTCGGTGTCCTACCTCCTGCGCTACCCGGAGCCGGTGGGCGAGCAGCGCTACGAATTCGAGCTCACCAGCTTCGAGGGCTACAAGGAGGAGATCGCTCCCGCCCGTACCTTCGGCTTCATGCGCGACGTCCGGATGCTCAACGAGCTGGGGCTGGGCTCCGGCGGCCGGCTGGACAACTTCATCCTGGTCGGCGACGACGAGGTGATCAACACCGAGCTGCGTTTCCCCGACGAGTTCGTCCGCCACAAGATCCTGGACATCGTCGGCGACCTGTTCCTGCTGGGCTGGCCGATCCGCGGCAAGGTCACCGCCCGCCTCACCGGCCACCGCAACAACATCGCCCTCCTGCGCAAGATCGCGGCGGAGACGCTCTCCAAGCCCGAAGCTTGACGTCGACCCGCGTGGGCTCGGCTGAGAACTGCGGTTGCGGGACCGCCGGGACATCGTGCTCGGACCAGCGCGGCACCGGCGGGTCGAATCCCCTGGATTGCACGCCGGACGGGGTCCCCGCCCGTCTGCGCAGCCTGTTCAGCCTGGAGGTGCCGGACGTCGAGCGGTGCCGGGAAGGGTTGGATGCCGACCCCCGCCTGTACACCACCCCGATCGCGATGGACGACCTGGAAGCCGTGCGCCAAGCGCTCGGCGTGGAGAAGATCAATCTCTGGGGCGCTTCCTACGGCAGCCGGGCAGCGCTGGTCTATCTACGGCGGCACGGCGAGCACGTCCGGACCGCCACGTTGCTGGGAGTGGCCCCTCCGTCCCAGCTCCTGCCCCTGCACATACCCCGGGACGCCCAAGCGGCCCTGGATGCCTCCTTCGCCGCTTGCACCGCCGATTCCCGGGGCTCGGCAGCGCATCCCGCGGCCTCCGTTCGAGGTGCGCTGAGAAAGAGACTGGAGGCCCAAGGCTGGCAGGTGGGTGATGCTGCGGACTTCCTCTGCCTGTCGGCGGAGGAGAGAACCTACATCGAGATGAAGCTCGCTTTGGGTCGGAGCTTGTGCGCGCGTCGGAACGGGCTACTCCCGGCGCAGCGCCGTCAGGGGGTCGATGCGAGTGGCCCGCAGCGCCGGAACGAGACACGCGACGAGGCCCACCACGGCGAGCAGCACGGGCACCGAAGCGAAGGTCGCCGGATCGGTGGTCTCGATGCCGTGGAGCAGACCCTCCAGCAGCCGGGTGAGCGCAGGCCCCGCCGCCAATCCCAGCACCGCGCCGAGGATCACCGGCACCATCGACTGCCGCAGGACCAGCCACAGCACGCTCCTACGATCGGCTCCCAGGGCCAGCCGGACGCCGACCTCCCGCGTACGCTGGGCCACATGGTAGGCGACCACGCCATAGATCCCCACCGCCGCCAGCACCAGAGCCAGACCGGCGAACAGTCCCAGCAGCGCGGTGTTGAAACGATCGGACGCCAGCGACCGGTTGACCAGCTCGGTCATTGGCTCGACGCGGTAGGCGGGCAGGTTCTTGTCGACGCGATGGAGCGCGTCCTCCAGCACCCGCGCGAGGCTCGCCGGCTCCGGACCCGCCGAGCGGGCGACGATGCCGGCGGCGGAAAACGGGCTCTGGTACATGCTGAGGTAGGCCTCCAGGCCGGCATCCCGGTCCAGCGCCCGGTGACGCACGTCCCCCACGACTCCCACCACCTCGATCCATTCGCTCTCCGGATCCTCCGGATCGCCGAAGGTGAAGCGCTGGCCCAGGGGACTCTCGCCGGGCCACATACGGTCAGCGAAGGTCTGGTTGATCGCGGCCCGCTGGGGCGCCTCTTCCCGGTCCTCCCCGCTCAGAAGGCGACCGCGCACCAACGGTACGCCCAGGGCTTCCAGGTAGCCCGGAGTGACGAAGCGCACGTTGGTGGAGGGCTCCTCGTTGGGCTTTGGCGTCGGTCGTCCTTCGACCGCGAAGGTCAGCACATAGTTGCTGCCGGACAGAGGCAACGGAAAGCCGGCCCCCGCGACCTCGACGCCCGAGAGACCTTCGAGCTCGCGCTGGAGCTCACGGTAAAAGGCGATCTGCTGCTCGTCCTCCTCATAGCGCGCATCCGGCAGCGAGAAGCGCAAGGTCATCACCGGAGCGGGCTCGAAGCCCGACGGCACCTGTTGGAGTCCGACGAAGCTGCGTACCAGGAGCCCCGCCCCCAGCAGCAGGATCACCGACAGCGCCACCTCCGCCGCGACCAGACCGTCGCGCAGTCGGCGGGTGCGCTTGCCCGCTCCCTGCGAGCCACGGCCGCCTTCCTGGAGTGAGCCCCGAAGGTCCACGTCCGTCGCCTGGAGCCCCGGCACCAGCCCGAACACCAGTCCCGTGAGCAATGACACCGCGAGGGTGAACAGCAGCACGGTTCCGTCCAGACCCACTTCGACGTTGGCGGGCAGGGCGTCGGGATGGAGGCGGGTCAGCACCCTGGTGCCCCAATAGGCGAGACCGATCCCCAGGACCCCGCCGCCCAGGGCGAGCACCACGCTCTCGGTGAGCAGTTGGAGCAGCAACCGGCCCCGACCGGCGCCCAGAGCGCTGCGGATGGCCACCTCCCGGTGCCGCACCGCGTTGCGCGCGAGCAGGACGCTGGCGACGTTGGCGCACGCGATCAGGAGCACCAGCCCGACGGTCGCCATCAGCACCAGCAGAGCGGTCTCGACGTCCTCGACCACCAGCTCGCGGAGGGGCACGAGGTTGACGCTCCAGCCGGTGTTGGTGTCGGGGTAGGCGGCCTCCAGCCGGCCGGCGATGGCGGTCATCTCGGTCTGCGCCCGCTCGATGCTCGCATCGGGACGGAGCCGTGCGAAGGTGGAGAGCCAGTGACCGCCACGCTGCTCGTCGGTGATCTCCAACGCCATGGGCCGCCACAGATCGGTGTCGGAGGGAAACTGGAAGCCCTCCTCGGCGACCCCGACCACGGTGTGCGGCTCGTCGTCGAGGGTGAGGACCCGGCCCAGGATGGAGGGATCCCCCTGGAAGCGCCCCTGCCAGAGCTCGTGCGAGATCACCGCCACCCGCGGCGCTCCGGGACGGTCGTCGTCCTCGGTGAATCCGTGGCCCTGGTTGGGAGGCACGCGGAAGACCTGGAAGAAATCCCCCGTCACCTCGGTCGCCAGGAGCCGCTCCGGGTCGCCTTCGGCCCCCGTGAGGCTCAGCGAGGACCGCGTGATCGCGGTCATGTGCTCGAAGGAGGTGCTCTGCTCGCGCCAGTCCCGGTAGTCGGGCGGCGAGGTGGAGAAGCGCGGGAAGCCGGCCTCCGGGTTGGTGTCGATGAGGATGACCAGGCGGTCGGGCTGCGGGTAGGGCAGAGGGGTCAACAGCACCGCGTCGACGACGCTGAAGATGGCGGTGTTGGCACCGATCCCCAGGGCCAGGGTGAGCAACACCACGAGGGTGACCGCCGGAGTCTTGGCAAGACTCCGGCGGGCGAAGCGCAGCTCGGCCAGGATCTCTCGCATGGATTTCCTCCCGCTGGATGGTCTACTCCCTCTTCAACGAGAGAACCACCGGAAGAGTTGCATTGCGGGCTGGCGAGCGTGGCGTCAGCGCAGCGCGGAGAGGCGCTTACATCCCGGCCGTGATCGGCACCCGCACCTCGGTGGTGATCCAGCGGAACACCATGTGGGTGCCCTCGCCCTCCTCCGGGTCCTCGAACGAGATGGTGAACTGCTCGACCTTGTCGTTGTCGTCGTCGTCCCCGTCGTCGGCGACCTTGCCCACCGGCACGGTGACGTCGACCACGTTGTTGGCCTCGTCATACAGGTTCTCAAACTCACCGGTCTCCGGGTTGCGACCCATCCCGGGGCCGGACAGACCCAGCTTGGAGTTGATGTGGATCTTCCACTCCTTCTCCCCGGGGGTGGCGAACATGGAGTAGATGCCGGCGGGCAGCTTCTGGCCGGCCACCATCAGGTCCTTGTTGACCGCCAACTCAGTGCTCTCGTTGGCACCCAGGCGCCACAGCTTGCCGTAGGGCACCAGGGCTCCGGACTCCTCGGTGCCGAAGATGTTGTCCCGGCCTCGCTCGTAGGGACGGCTGTACACCACGTGGATGTAGGCGTTGCCCACCGAGGTGCGGGCGAGACCCATGGGGCTGGGCCGGCGGGAGGGGTGGAGGTCCTGGGCCACGAGCCCGGTGGTCAGCAAAGCTCCCGCGGCGATCAGAACGGCCGCGGCCACCATTGTGCGATGGAGTCTCACGGTCTTCTGCGTGCTCTCCTTCATGATCTCCTTCATGCTCTCCTCCAAACAGTACTCTCGAGATCCCAGAAATTGGCCCCGAGAGCTTGGTTGTCGTGATTCGACGTTGCTGCGATTGGATACTTCGATTGGATGCATGGCCCCGGAGGGGGCCACGTCAGACAGAGAGCCATGTTAGCGCACTCGGGAATGCGCTCGGGCTCGGCGGACTCGGGGGACCTCCGAACGCTGTCTCAGTGCAGCTCGTTCAGGGCAGCTCGGCGAGGAAGGCCCGCGCCTCCGGCCGCACCTCCGGCACCCGCTGGTCGAAAAGGATGGTCTTGACCGGAATCCCCCGGCCGTAGTACTTGCGGTTCGATTTGCGGTCCGGTCCCAGTCTCGCTCCCTCGATGGAAACCCCGGCGAAGAATCCCTTGGCCTTGGCGTAGGCATAGATCTCGGACTTGAGCTTGAGGTCGGTGGTGGCCTCGGCGGTGCGGCCCGCCGGACCCGCGGCGACGCTGGCGTCGCCGCCCAGGACGATCTGGGTCTCCAGCAGGGACAGCACGCTGCCCTCGGTCATGAAGAAGAGCACCACGTCGGAGGCCTGGAAGCCCACCTGGAAGCCGATGCTGCCGCCGGAGAGCTCGACGAAGCTCGGCGGGCTCCAGACGCCCTTCTGGCTCTTGCAGCTCAGCACGCCGCGGCCGTGGCGGCCGCCGACCCCGAAGGCCCCCTTGTAGAGCCGGGGGATGACCGCGATGCAGCGGGCCTGGTCCCGCAGGTACTTGGGAGCGGCGCGGTCGGGCACCTCCATCAGCTCGAGATACACCTCGCGGGCGACGTCGAGCTTGTGGACCAGCTTTTCGGGGGGAGGGTCGGCGGAGGCGGAGGGCGCCGGTCCAACCAGGGCGATCAGGGTGAGCAGGAGGAGGGCCGGGAGCACGTGGGTGGCTTTCGGGGTCAAGTTCTGGGTCTCCAAGAAAGGGTGAATCGAGTCGGAGCGTGAGGTCGGCGCTTCGTCCCTTGTAACGGAAGCGGGGGCCGGACTGTTTCCGTGCCTGCGAAATCGGCGGCCTCGAATGCCTCCCCGAAAGTGCGGGTCCTTGTAGACTGGGGGCCGGCCCCCAGGAGATCAGGAGACCCGCCATGCCGTTGCGCACCGAGACCGACCCTGCCGACACCGCTGACACCGCCGACACCGCCGACACCACCGACGGGGGGAGCCAAGCCCCCCGGGGGGCGGGCCGCGGCCGCAGGCCCCAACACCGTGGCCGCACCCCGGCGGAGATCTGGATGGTCGAGGACGGTGCGGTCCAACCGATGCCGGACGACCTGGCCACCGAAGAGCCGCTGGAAATCCGCCTGCGCTACCGCAACGCGGACGGCGAGGACGAGGTCAAGCCGGTGGCGGTGACCATGCGCACGCCGGGTGCCGAGTCCCACACCGATGCCGAGCTGGCGGTCGGTTTTCTCCATGGCGAGGGTGTGATCCGTGCGGCCGAAGAGATTCGGGGCTTCCGGCACATCGCACAGCGGATCCCCGGCCGGACCTCCGGCGGCGCGGAGAACGTGGTGGTGGTCGAGCTGGCGACGGACGAGCCTCCGGAGCTGGCGACTCTCGACCGCCATTTCTACACCTCCAGCGCCTGCGGCGTGTGCGGCAAGGCCAGCCTGGACGCGCTGTTGTTGGGAAAGAGCCCGGAGCTGCCTCCGGGACCCCGGGTGACGCCGGACTTCCTGTGCTTGCTACCGGACAAGCTGCGCGCCGCGCAGGGGGTGTTCCGCACCACCGGCGGGCTGCACGCCGCCGCGTTGTTCGACGTCCGGGGCGAGCTGGTGGCGGCGCGCGAGGACGTCGGTCGCCACAACGCGCTCGACAAGCTCGTCGGCTGGGCGCTGCTGGAAGGCCGTCTGCCGCTGCACGACGGCGTGGTCCTGGTCTCCGGCCGCACCAGCTACGAGATCCTGCAGAAGTCGCTCATGGCGGAAGTGCCGGTGGTGTGCGCCGTGTCGGCGCCCAGCAGCCTGGCGGTGGCGCTGGCACGGCGCTTCGGGATCACCCTCGTCGGCTTTCTCCGCGACCGGCGGTTCAACGTCTACGCCGGCTTCGAGCGTCTCCAAGGTTACCGGGGAATCTGAGAGCTGGGGACGAGCAGGAGGCTGGGGATGTCCTGCTGACCAAAGCCCTTCACCCGCCCCTTCTCCAACACCGCCCAGCTCTTCGGTCCGGGCACCAGCGTGACGTGAGCCGCCGTGGTGGGCAGATGGATCTCACCCCCCCGCTTGCCCGTCGACGGGTCGAAGTGCGCCAGCGACCAACTGGATCCGTCGGAGATCCCGTTGGGCTGATGGAACAGCAGATAGAGCGCCCCGTTCCAGCCGTAAACTCCCGAGATCATGGACGAGCGCTCGAGCTCCGAGTAGACGAACGAGAGCTGGTCCAGGTTTCCCGAAAGATACGGACGGAGCAGGGGCAGGCGTCCCGCCTGGGGGGTCGAGATGGGCAGGCGGTGCACCACGTTGGAGCCGTCCTCGCGCATCTCGATCTCACGCATCACGGGTGGCCCCGCGGTCAGGTCGACGAAGTACACTCGGTTGTCGAGGGCGGTCAGGTATGGAAGACCGACCAGGTAGAGGTCCAGCTCCTCGGGCTCGATGTCCACCTCGAGCAGCACCGTCACCTGTGGAGAAGCCGACAGCGAGACCCGGAAGATACCCGTCTTCCAGCTCCCGTCTTGCGTTTGGATGTCTCCGAACGCCACCAGGTCTCCGTTGCTCAGCGGAACCCAGTGGAAGACGGCGGCATGCTGGAATCCGGAGACTTGCTCCGTCCCACGCAGATCGACCTCCTGCAGGGGTTGGAAGTCCTCGTCCACGACCACGAAGCCCGCGTCCTCCTGCTCGACGATGTAACCGCCTCGGGGCCACACGCGGATCCACGAAGGCCGGGAAAAATCTAGCGAGCCCTTCAGCGGCACCTGGTACTCGTGGCGGAGCTCTCCCTCGGTGGAGTACTCGATCACCAGGCTTCGGAAGGCATCCACGAGCAGCAGGGTCTCGCCCCCGGGGCTCCACACCCCGGACACGGACCACTCCGGCCGGGGATCCAGACGGATCCGCCGGATGTCCGACGCCGCCTCTGATTGCACCGCCTGCGCCGTGGCGATCGCGAGCACCAGAATCATTCCGGCCACGCATACCCCCACTCTCACCCATCGAAGAAACCGTGTCTCGTCTCGAATCTTGGCTTGAATCTCGTCTCGAATCATGACCATCCGCTCCATCGCGCGATCCTTAAGCATTTCAAACTCAGCTCATCACATTCCAAGCGCCCTTCTCACCACCGCGACCTGCGACCTGTTCATCGACCTGATCACCGCTCCACCCGGCCCGGTATCAACAATTGCGGGGCATTCCGCTGCAGGACAGTGCCCCGCTGTCGAGGGTCCCCGTAAACACATCCGGATTGAGTGGATCGTCCGCGTGGGTCAAGCTCCCTTCGAGCTTCAGAGTACGACAGGGGCCCTCCCCGTTCGCGGGTGTCTGTACGCCCGAAGGTGCCGGCAAGAGAAGAAGTCCGACAGCCAGCAATCCCAGCCCCACAATCTTCATCCAATTTCTCATATGAGCTCCCAACGGAAGATTCCATTTGTGCGCTGCCCACACCCCGAAGCTACCCTCCGATACAAATCGCAGGGTTCCCAGTCCCGCCTGGCCTCGGGAGTCCTTTCCCTATGAAAGTGCGCAGAAGAGTATATATCGGGACAGCCTCTATCCCCAGCATCGGATCGAATTCGGCAAACGAAGAATCCGGGAGGTGCTCGGCGGGTCGGGTTTCGGCCCGTTGCTCGCCGTACAACCGCTCTCCTCGTGTCGTTCAAAGATCGTGAGCGTTTCCCGAAATTTGCGATAGCTTATCAGGTAGTCCCGGAAGATTGAAATCTCACGGTGCTCGGGACAGCAGATTCTCGAGAGCGCCGGCGAGACCCGGGTAGCGGAAGGCGTAGCCGGCTTCCTCCAGCCGCTGCGGCATCACCCGCTGGCTGGCGAGGAGGATCTCCGCCATGTCCCCGAACAGCACCTGGAGCGCCACCCGGGGCACGGGCAGCAGGCAGGGACGGCCGAGAGCCCGGGCGAGGGTCTTCGACAGCTCGCGGTTGGTGACCGGGTGAGGTGCCGTCAGGTTGTAGGCGCCCGACGTGTCCCGGCGGTCGAGAAGAAAGCGGATCGCCCCCACCTCGTCGTCGCGGTGGATCCACGGCACCCATTGGCGACCGCTGCCCAGCGGACCGCCCACAAACAGCTTGAACGGCATCGCCATCCGGGGGAGGGCGCCGCCCCGGTCGTCGAGCACGACCCCGGTGCGCAGCAGCACGCGGCGCACCCCCCGGCGCTCGACCGGCTCGCTGGCGGCCTCCCACTCGCGGGCCACCTCCGCCAGGAAGTCTTCTCCGGGGTCGCTGCCCTCGGTCAGGACGTCGTCCCCGCGGTCCCCGTAGTAACCGACGGCCGACGCCTGGAGGAGAAACCTGGGCGGCTCCGCGCCGCGCTCCGACGCCGCTTCGACGGCCTCGGCCACCGCTCGTGTCGACTGCACCCGACTGTCGCGGATCGCCCGCTTCTTGGCCTCGGTCCACCGACCCTCGGCAACGCTTTCGCCGGCCAGATGGACGATGCCGGTTCCGCCCTCCAGCAACAGGTCCCCCCATCCTCCGGGGGTCTTCGCATCCCAGCCCACCGCCCGTGCTCCGGTGGGAAGGTCCCGCACCCGCTCCGGGTGGCGGGACAGGACCACGACCTCGTGCCTTTCTCCGGCCAGCGACGCCATTAGCGCCCGGCCGATGAGCCCCGTGCCTCCGGTGATCACGATGCGCATGGCGTTCCTCCTCAGAGACCCCGTCTAGACCGCCTCCAGCTCTTCCTCGAGCTGCTGCCGGTGGAAGAGGTCGGCGTAGAGGCCGTCTTTCGCCAGCAGCTCCTCGTGGGAGCCGCGCTCGGCGATGCGGCCCCGGTCGAGCACCAGGATGAGATCGGCGTCCTGGACGGTGGAGATGCGGTGCGACACCAGAAACACCGTGCGTCCGCGGAAGAGCTCCCGCAGGTGCCCGAGGATTTGCTCCTCGGTGTGGGTGTCCACCGCCGACAGACAGTCGTCGAGGATCAGCACCCGCGGGTCCTTGAGCAGCGCCCGCGCCAGTGCCACCCGTTGCTTCTGGCCGCCGGACAGCGTGATGCCCCGCTCGCCCACCACGGTGTCGAGACCGTCCGGAAAGTCGGCCAGATCCTTGTCCAGCCCCGCCCGCTCGGCGGCCCGCTGGACCTCCTCGTCCCGGGCCCCCGGGACGCCGAAGGCGATGTTCTCGCGGATGGTGGCGGAGAAAAGAAAGCTCTCCTGCGGCACCATGCCCAGGGCCTGGCGCAAACGTGCCAGGGGCAGCTCGCGCAGGTCGACGCTGTCGAAGAACACGCGCCCCGGGGGAGGATCGATCAGCCGTGGCAGCAGCGAGAGCAGCGTCGACTTGCCCGCTCCGGTGCGCCCCACCACCGCCACCACCGAGCCGGCGGGCACGTCCAGGTCGATGCCCTTGAGCACGCGCGGGCCGGCGGGCGCCCCGGCGTCGGTCTCGCCGCCACCGTTCTCACCGCCGTAGATGAAATCCAGCCCGCGGATCTCGACGCGGCCCTGGATCTCTCCCGGATCCACGGTCGTTTCCGCGTCGGTGATGGCGGGCTCGGTGTCCATCACCAGGCGGATCCGGCCGAGCGAGGCGGTGCCGCGCTGAGCCAGGTTGATCACCCAGCCGACGGCGATCATCGGCCATGTCAGCTTGTTGAGAAAGAAGAGGAAGGTGACGAACTGGCCCACGGTCATGACGTCGCGGGTGACCAGCAGGCCGCCGTACCAGAGCACGGCGATGAAGCCCACCCCGACCAGGAGCTGGAGCAGGGGGCTGAAGGCCGCGTTCCAGCGGATCAGCCGGCGGCTGCGCTCGACGTACTCCCGGTTGTGACCGCGGAACAGACGCACCGCCCCCTCTTCCTGCGCGTAGGCGCGGACGACGCGCACTCCGGCGAGGTTCTCCTGCACCGCGGTGGAGAGATCCGAGAAGCTCTCCTGGACGCGTTCGAACAGCACGTGAATGCGGGCGCCCACCACCTGGGTGGCGACCGCGACCAGCGGTAGGGTGATCAACGACAAGCCGGTGAGCCCCGGGTGGATGCGAATCATGAAGAACAGCGAGCCCGCCGCCACCAGCACCGTGTTGGTGCTGTACATGATCGCCGGACCGCACAGCATGCGCACCGCCTGCAGATCGTTGGTCGCCCGCGCCATCAGGTCGCCGGTGGCGTGCTCCTGGAAGAAGCTCTGGGGCAGGCGCTCCAGGTGCTCGAAGTAGTCGTTGCGCACGTCGTACTCGATGTCGCGCGACAGGGTGACGAGCAGCATGCGCCGCAGATAGGTGAAGTAGCCCGAGCCGAGGGCCAGGGCCACCAGGAGCCCGGCATAGACGAGCAACGCCTGGCGGTTGACCTCCTGGCGCAGGGTGTCGACCGCCGACCCCACCACCAGCGGCGAGAGGAGACCGAGGACGACCGAGATCAGGACGGTGAGCAGACCCCAGAGGAGCTTGCCCTGGTAGCGGCGGAAGTAGGGTCGGAGATAGGCGAGACGTCGGAGCACGGTGGATCGACCACGTTAGAAATGGACGATACCACGCGTATCTCGCCGGAAGCCTCCCAGAGTGCCGCCGGCGAGCCCCGGCACGCACCGTCGAAGCGGCCGGCCAGCCCACCCGGAAAACCCCACCCGAAGGGGCTTTGGCAAGGTCACCCGGCACGCGACACACTGGTCGGGAAGGCGCTCGCCCGTCGCGGTGCGCCGTCACACACCGAGACACACATTCACCGAGAACCGCATTCACCGAGAACCGCATTCACCGAGAACCGACTACGAGGTACCTCTCATGACCCCAGCGCAACTAAAGCTCAACGGCAATCTCTACGAGCTGCCGCTGGTCGTGGGAACCGAAGACGAGGTGGGGATCGACATCTCCCGCCTGCGGGCCGACACCGGTGCCATCACCCTCGACCCGGGCTACGCCAACACCGGCTCCTGCACCAGCAGCATCACCTTCATCGACGGCGAGCGAGGCATTCTCCGCTACCGCGGCTATCCCATCGAGGAGATCGCGGCGGAGGCGTCTTTCGTCGAGGTGTGCTACCTGTTGATCTACGGCCACTTGCCAAGCCGTGACGAGCTGGCACGCTTCGACGGGGAGCTCACCCACCACAGCCTGATCCACGAGGACATGAAGAAGTTCTTCGAGGGCTTCCCGCCGTCGGCGCACCCGATGGCGATCCTCTCGGCGATGGTGGCGTCGCTGTCCTCCTACTATCCCAAGGGCGACGACGCAGAGGACATGCATCTCAACATCATCCGTCTGCTTTCCAAAGCCAAGACCATCGCCGCCTTCTCGTACAAGAAGTCGATCGGGCAGCCGTTCGTCTATCCCCACAACGACCTGTCCTACACCGAAAACTTCCTGCGCATGATGTTCGCCGTGCCCGCCGAGGAGTACCGGGTGCCCAAGGTGCTCGACCGCGCCCTCAACCTGTTGCTGATCCTGCACGCCGATCACGAGCAGAACTGCTCGACCTCGACGGTGCGCATGGTGGGCTCGTCGCAGGCGAATCTCTTCGCCTCGGTCTCGGCGGGCATCTGCGCCCTCTGGGGACCGCTCCACGGCGGCGCCAACCAGAAGGTCATCGACATGCTGCAGCGCATCCAGGCCGACGGTGGGAATTACCAGAAGTACGTCGAGATGGCAAAGGACAAGGAATCGCCCTTCCGGTTGATGGGCTTCGGCCATCGGGTGTACAAGAACTTCGATCCCCGGGCCCGCATCCTCGAGCGGGCGGCGGACGACGTGCTGCGCGAGATGGGCACCGCGGACCCGCTTCTCGAGATCGCCAAGAATCTCGAGCAGGTGGCCCTGGAGGATCCCTTCTTCATCGAGCGCAAGCTCTATCCCAACGTGGACTTCTACAGCGGCATCCTCTATCGGGCGATGGGCATCCCGACCGAAATGTTCACGGTGATGTTCGCCCTCGGCCGGCTCCCCGGCTGGATCGCGCAGTGGAAGGAGTTGGTGGAAGACCCCAAGGCCCGCATCGGCCGTCCGCGCCAGGTCTACACCGGCGAGGGCCTGCGCCCCTGGGTGCCGATGAGCAAGCGGGACATGTTGGGAGCTGACGAGGCCAAGAAGACGAAGAAGAAGGAGCGGGAGCCGGCGCTGGTGACGTAGGGCAGGCACTTGCGTCCCCCCTTCCATTGAAGCGGGGATTCGAGGGGGGATTTCGAGCTCCGAAATCTCCGGGGGATAATGTGCCCGTCTGCCCCATCTGTCATCGACGACCCACAAGGAGACCCGCTGCGATGCAAGAGCGCCACAAGCCCGAGACCCTCCGTCTGCGCGCCATCACTCCGGCCCTCACCGTGCAGGACATCCAGGCCAGCCTCGAGTACTACCGCGACGTGCTCGGCTTCATCGTCCAAGAAACCTTCGAGGACGAGGGGAAGCTGAACGGAGTCCTGTTGCGGGCGGGGGAGGTGAGCTTCGTCCTCTCCCAGGACGATTTCGCCCAGGGCCGGGATCGCAAGAAAGGCGTCGGCCTCCGTCTCTGGTGCTCGACCGCCCAGGACCTGGATCAGCTCGCCCACTACATCGAGTCGCGCGGAGGCGAGCTCGCCGAGCCCGTCAAGAAGCACTCCTGGGGCGCCCGGGCTTTCGCCGTCGTCGACCCCGACGGCTACAAGCTCTCCTTCGAGCAAGCCGACCCGGGCGCGGCCTGAAGAGCCCCCGGAGATGCTCGGAGGAGTGCCAGGGGGCCGGGCGGGGAGCGGAAGATTTTCTCCCCTCCATATGTTGCAAGAATCCCAAGGGTTCTCCTCGAACATCCCCGCCGAGCTCTCTCATCGAACGACGACAATCCGGATCCCATGGAGACGACCATCGAACCCGTGTCCGTCACCTCTTCCCCTTCGACCTCCGACCCGGCCGACGCCAGCCCGAAGGACTCCAGCCGCGAGCACGTCTTCAACGCCTTCCGCCGCTGGGGCTATCTGGAGGCGGATCTCGATCCCCTCGAACGCCTGCCCACCGTCCGGCACCCGGCGCTTCGTCTCGAGGGTGAGGATGCCGAGGCGGCGCGCAAGATCTACTGCGGTGCCATCGGCGTCGAGCTCGCCCACATCCCCGACCCCGAGCGGCGCGGTTGGCTCCAGGAGCGGATGGAGTCCGGCGCGGACTCGGAGGGCGTGGACCGGAAAGCCATCCTCGACCGGCTGATCGTCGCCGAGACCTTCGAGCAGGTGCTCCAATCCCGCTACCTGGGCACCAAGCGCTTCTCCCTCGAAGGCGTCACGGCGCTGCTGCCGCTGCTCGACGAGCTGCTCGACGGCATCGCCCGCCACGGCGGCAAGCAGGTGGTCCTGGGCATGAGCCACCGCGGCCGGCTCAACGTGATGACCCACATCGTCGGCTCCGACACCGCGGCCATCCTCGCCGGCTTCGAGGACGTCGATCCACGCAGCATCCTGGGCGGCGGCGACGTCAAGTACCACCTCGGGGCCACCGGCACCTACACGACGAGCGACGGCACCGAGCTGGCGATCCACATGGTCTCCAACCCCAGCCATCTCGAAGCTGTGGATCCCGTGGCCCTGGGTCGAGTGCGCGCCAAGCAGGAGCGCTTCCCGGAAGACGAGCGCGCCCGGCGTGTGGTCCCCGTGCTGCTCCACGGCGACGCCGCCTTCGCCGGCCAGGGCATCGCCGCCGAGACCCTCAACCTGCAGGACCTCGGCGGCTTTTCGGTGGGCGGCACGGTCCACGTGATCGTCAACAACCTGATCGGCTTCACCACCGAGCCCTACCAGCTCCACTCGTCGCGCTTCTCGACCGACGTCGCCAAGCGGCTGCCGATCCCCATCTTCCACGTCAACGGCGAGGATCCCGAGGCGGTGGTGCGCGCCGCGCGCACTGCCCTCGACTACCGCTCCGAATTCGGCACCGACGTGGTGCTCGACGTGATCGGCTACCGCCGTCACGGCCATTCGGAGATCGACGACCCCACCATCACCCAGCCGCGGCTGTATGCGTTGCTGGAGGACCACCCGCCGCTGTGGAAGCTCTACGCGCAGCGGCTCGGGGTTTCCGACGAGGAGACGAAGAAGAAGATCGATCGGGTCAAGGACGAGATGGACGCGGCCCAGAAGAAGGCCTCGGAGATGCAGTCCAAGCCCAAGATCGCCACCCTGCCTTCGTACTGGAACGACTACACCGGCGGCTACTGGAAGCCCGAGTACGAGGTCGAGACGAGGGTCTCCACTGAGACTCTGGAGGCGGTCACCGACGCCATCACCACGCTGCCCGAGGGTTTTCATCCCCACTCCAAGATCGAGAAGCTGTTGGAGCAGCGCCGGGAGATGGGCTACGGCGAAAAGCCCCTGGACTACGGCATGGCCGAGCACCTCGCCTTTGGCACCCTGCTGAGTCAGGGCGTGCCGGTGCGGCTTTCGGGGCAGGACTCCCGCCGTGCCACCTTCGCCCAGCGCCACGCCGTGCTGGTCGACGTCGAGGACGACCACGACTACTACCCTCTCGCCACCCTTGCCCGGGACGAAGCCTTTTTCGAGGTCTTCGACTCGATGCTCTCCGAGGCGGCGGTGCTGGGCTTCGAGTACGGCTTCTCGCGCGACTATCCGGAGGCTCTGGTGTGCTGGGAGGCGCAGTTCGGGGACTTCGCCAACGGCGCCCAGATCATCCTCGACCAGTTCGTCACCGCCGGTGAGGACAAGTGGGGGTTGCTCTCCGGGATGGTGATGTTGCTGCCCCACGGCTACGAGGGCCAGGGGCCGGAGCACTCCAGCGCCCGCATGGAACGCTATCTCCAGCTCTGCGCCGAGCACAACATGCAGGTGGCGCAGCCGAGCACCGCGGGGCAATACTTCCATCTGCTGCGGCGGCAGGCGCTGCGCAAGTGGCGCAAGCCGCTGGTGGTGCTCACCCCCAAGAGCATGCTGCGGCACAAGGACTCGGCTTCCGACCGCAAGGTGCTCACCGACGGCCGCTTCCGGTCGGTGGTCCCGGACGACGACGTGGCGGACGCCGACCGCATCCTGATCTGCACCGGCAAGATCGGTCACGAGCTCAAGCGCGAGCGCGACAAGCGCGACGCCGACCGCATCGCGGTGGTGTTCCTGGATCAGCTCTACCCGTTCCCGGAGGATGAGCTGGAGGAGGAGCTGGCGCGCCACGGCGACGCGCGCGAGATCTGCTGGGTGCAGGAGGAGCCGGCGAACATGGGGGCGATGTTCTTCGTGTTGCCGCACCTGGAGCATCTGGCCCGTGGCCGCCGGGTGCGCACCTTCAAGCGCTCCGCCAGCGGCAGCCCCGCCACCGGCTCCGCCAAGGCTCACCAGTTGGAGCAGAAGACGCTGGTGTCGCTGCCGTTCGAGCTGGCGCCGTCGAAGAAGTAACCTCGGCAAGATATCGAGCTTGCTTTGGCTCGGTCCTAGAATCGAAAGCCAAAAAGGCTGCCTTCTGGGGTATCGTCTGTCAGGCGAAGCCGAACGAATTCTTGGATATCGAAGTCCTTGGAGAGCTCGGCTTCCGGAAGGGTGTCCGAGTTCAGGGTGCAGACGTATTGGAACCCAGCCTGTTCGGAAACTTCAGCGGCTCTCTCGAGAGCCAGGGCAACCTGCCGCTCATCCACTCCATCGAAAATTGTGCTGTCATGGATCAGGAACCCCGGTGAAGGGACCTTTTCCGCCCATAGCTGAGCCAGCGTCAGGTCGTAGCAAAAGACCTTCATGTTCTCGATGCCTTGGCTACCCGCTCGTTCGATCTCCACGTCGAACTTGAAACCGGTGTCTCCTATGTTGATCACCAAGCGACCCGGTGCCTCGTAGAGCGCCTGGGAGTGCGCGTTGAAAAGGGAGATCGCCCGCTCCCGAGCTTCGTGTCGCTCGTCGTAATCCCTGCGAGCACGTTGGTGGAGCCGCTCCTGTTCGATCTTCAAGCTGCTCTTCCCTTGCTCGAGCTTGCGGAGGTTCTCGATACGATTCTCCACGTCCTTTAGCTGAGCGCCGGTTCTCGAGTAGCGTTGCTGAAGCTCGGTGTACTCGTCGAGCGCCCCGTGGTCTGCCAGCACCTTCATCAGCTCCGCCCGGCGATCGCTCAGGCGACGAATCGTCTCCTCCCGATCCGCAATCGCGGACTCGATGTCTTCGAGCTCGGCGGAGAGAAAGCTCTTCCGGTTGGCCACCAAGGTCTCGTGAAACGTCTTGACGTCTTCCAGGCGCCGGACCACCGTACCTGGGAGCTGAACCCCCGCCTTGGCGTAAACGTTCTCCACTTCTCGGATCGACTCATCGCTCTGCTCGTCCACCTCCCGCAGTGACTCTCGGTAGTCTTCGAGCAACCTTCGCTCCGACACGTTTTGGTTGCTGAGCTCGTGGATCCGGCCTGTCAGCTCGGACGCCTGAAGCTCGATCTCTCGGTATTCGGGATGTACCTTGAACGAATCTAGAGACTGCTTCTGACGGTGTAAGACCTCCTCCAGTCGGACTCTCTCTGCTTCGAGCTCACCCAGGTTCCCGATCACGCCCTGGATGAGCTCGGAATCCACTGCCTTCTTCAGGTTGTCCAGGACCTTTTTCTGGTCTTTGAGCTCCTGCCAAGCTCTGGCATTCCGCCAGGACAGCCCCAACAGATAGGTGTTGTGGACCTGTCGGTCCCACTCACGTTGTTTCCGGTGATGCTCGAACGGACTGGAGAACGCATCCCTGCCAAATCGCACAAAGTAGCCGATTAGAGATCGAAAGCTGGGAGAATATTTGGCCCGCTTGGGCCTCCTGGGAATGCCGAACATTTCCTCACCCAGCAGAGCTGTCCAGTCCCTCGCGGAGAGAGAGCCTTCGGCTTCATCGATCTCGACATCCAGCTCGTCAAGCTCCCCTTCGAGCCGGATCGTTCCTGACTGGTCCACATCGCGAGTGGCGGTGATGCGACGACCGTTCAGGTCGAAGTCGAGAGAGAAGCTCCAGCCGCGGAGCGCGTCGATCCGAAGCCCGCGACGCGGCCGCGTGCTGGCCCCCAGGCAGAAGTGCACGATCTCGATCAGCTTGGTCTTGCCAAGACCGTTCCGGGAGTCCTTCTTGGTCGACTCCTTCGTGCGATCCGCCAGAATCACATTGAAGCCGGGCGAAAGCTCGACCGCATGAAAGCCTTCTCGGTTCGCCCGAATTGCTTGAATCATCGGGCTGCTCTCCGGAGCAGACCGGATTTCATCTGAACGGCGCCAATCGCATACAAGAAGTCGAGAGCCAAGACGAGGCGCTGGAAAGTTCCCACCTGCGGCTCGGTTCGGAGCCGGTCCCATAGCTCCGAGATCGTGCAGTCCCGATCCAGCCGCTCGAGGACAAGAGCCCCAATTCCGAGGTAGCTCTGCTGAGTCGGCACATGCTTGGTGGGAAGGATCATTGCTCGAAGACCTCACACGCCTCGAAGAGATAGCAGAGCACGGTGAGCCCGGCCGCCTGATACCGGAAGTCTCTTCGCCCCATCGCAGCAAAGTCCCGAAGAGCCTCGAAGAGGGCGTCTCCTTCGACACCCCGAACACTGAGCTGACGATACTCCTGAACGAATCCTGCCTTGATCCGTTCTGGAAAATCGGGATCGACACGAGCAAAGGACGCTAAGAAATCTCCCACTTCTTTAGCCTTACTGAGCCCCAGCGTCAATTGATGGTGAACGCGCTGGGTCAGGTCGTTCTTTTCCATCTTCTCGGCTGGATCCAGGGGCTTGAAATCCTCGGACGAGGGCTCCGGGGCGTTCAGGAGGCCCCGCGTCAGCACTTCCAGCTCGGCGAAGCTCACGTTGGGCATCTCATGCCTCAATTGCTCGCGCACCCACCTCTCATGCTCCGACTTCCAATTCCGGAGCCTCTCCACCGCATAGTGGCCCTCCTGTTTGTCCACCAGAGTATGGTGATTCGGGCACAGAAGAATGAGATTCTCATAACTGTCACGTCGCTCGGAAGGGAAGTCGGGGTCGGCTCGCGGTCCCTCGTCTCCGGAAGCGACGATATGGGCGATCTCCCCGAGAACCACCGCGGAGTCTTCGGCGGATTCTTCTGCGAACAGCTCTTGGCGACACTCGGGAAAGGCACAGCGCGCCGCCGCCAACCCCCAGAGCAACTTGAGATCCCGTATGGAGTAGCGCCTGGCCATCGCGGCGCCATCTTATCTTCGAGTGTTGGACCGCAGAAAGGCCGGTCTAGAATGCAGCCCGCAACGCTTCCTCGCGGCTGAACCGTTGGTTCTCATAGTACCCTACGCGCCATGACTCAGCTCCGGGACGCCTCCGTTCTCATCACCGGCGCTTCCTCCGGCATCGGCGAGCACCTCGCCCGCGAGGTGGTCGCGCGGGGCGGCCGCGTGGGTTTGCTGGCCCGCCGGTCCGATCGCCTCGAAGCCCTCGCCACCGAGCTGCGGGAGACCGGCGGCACCGCCGTCTGGGCCGCCGCCGACGTCACCGATCCTGCGGGCCTCACCGAGGCGCTCGACCGGATCTCCGCCGATCTGGACGCCACCGACATCGGCGCCGACATCATCGTTGCCAACGCCGGGACCAACCTGCCGGAGAACCCCTCCAGGTATCGGCCCGGGATCGCTCCCAAGCTCTACGACATCAACCTCCAGGGCATGGTGCGGACCATCGACTGGGCGATGCCCCGCTATCTCGAAGCCGGGCGCGGCCACATCGTGGGCATCGCGTCGGTGGCCTCGTTCTTCGGCTTTCCGGGCAGCCCCTCCTACTGTGGCTCGAAGGCGGCGATGCGGATCCATCTGCAATCGCTACGGGTGACGCTACGGCGCCGGGGCATCCGTGTGACCTGCATCTGCCCCGGCTACGTCAAGAGCGAGCTGACCGACACCGTGGACCACAAGATGCCCTTCTTGTGGGAGACGGACCGCGCGGTTCGTCTGATCGCCAACTCCATCGAAAAGGACAGGGGTGAGGTGGTCTTCCCCTGGCAGATGCGCTGGATGGTGAGGACCTTCCGTTGCTTCCCGCCGTCGGTTGTGGAGTGGATTCTGCGGCCGCGCTAGGCTTGGTCCACCTCGCCGAGAATCGACTGCAAACGTTGTCGAAGCTCTGGGACCTTGGTCTGCACAACATTCCAAACGAGGTCGTAGTCGACACCGAAGTACCCGTGGATCAACCGATCCCTCATGCCTGCCATACCCCGCCAGTCCACCTTGGGATAGGCGGCGCGAAGCTCGTCAGGCAACTTCTTTGCAGCTTCACCGATAACGGTCGAGGTGGAGTATCTGGAGGAAATTAGTGAAGGGCTCGGAAGGGAGGAGTTTCTCCAGGACCCTACGCTTCGGCGGGCGTTCTCCCGCAGCCTCGAGGATATGTCGCAGATACTCACGCGGCTCGAAGGACATCCTTCGCCTCCGCCAGGATATGGGGGCCGATGAAGGGACTCAGAGCCTCACGGGTGACGAGCTCGACGCGGAAACCCAAGATCCCCTCCAACAACTCGGCGATACGAAGGAAGTTGTCGTACGTCTTCTCCTCCGGCTCGAGCTCCACCAAGAGATCGATATCGCTCCGGGGGCCGGCCTCCCCACGCACAACAGACCCGAAGAGCGCGAGGCGCCGCACGCCCAAGCTCCGAAGCTGAGGCTCAGCTTCTAGGATTCTCGCTCTTACCTCTCCGGGGTTTGGGCCTTTGGTGGTCATTCAAGACAATCTACCGCAAAGCCGAGCTTCCCGCCCACTCCAACAACGCCTCCGCATACGCCTTCGGCCGCTCCAGCGGGAAGAAGTGTCCCGCGCCCTCGACCACCTTCACGTCCGGGTCGGGCAGTAAGCCACGCAGGCGCTCTCCCACCTCGTCCCAAGTCTGGAAGACGTCGTCCTTGCCCCACAGCAGGAGCACCGGCATTTCCAGGTCCTTTAGCCGGGGGGCCGCCTCGACGGTCTGCGCCGCGTCGAGCGATGCCAGGTGACGCGAGAAGGCGCGACGCCCCGCGGGATCCTTCGCCTTGCCGTTCCAGAACACCCGCTCGGCGGTGGGCCGGTCGCAGACCGCTGGATTGTTGAACCCTTTCCTCAGCTCGCTCCAGGCGTAGGGGTTGGGCACCAGACCCAGCGCCGCCGAGGGCACGTAGAGCCCCATCTTGGCGATAGCCCGGAAGATCTTGACCGGGGTCACCGGCCAAGAGTCCTCCGCCACCGTGTCGCCGAGGGTCAGCCGCGACACCAGCTCCGGGTAGCGGGCGACCAGCACCTGCGCCACCGCACCTCCGAGGTCGTGCCCCACCAGCCACACCGGATGGCCCGGAGAGCCCTCGCCGTCGCTGCGAAGCCAGGAGGCCACCAGCTCCGCGGCGCCGACCACCGAATAGTCGCCGTCCGACGGGATGCGGGTGCTCCCGTACCCCGGCAGATCCGGCGCCCAGGCGCGGTAGCCGGCCTCCGCCAGACGCGGCAGCACCCCCCGCCACAGCTCGGCGCTGGCCGGCATGCCGTGGAGCAGCACCACCGGCTCGCCGTCCTCCGGTCCTGCGACAAGCGCGGAGATCTCGGCGTCGCCCTGCTCGAGACCCTTGACGGGGATCTGAATTCGTTGAGGCTCTTCCATCGGCAACCTCCGAGAACACCCCCGGGTCTTCCTGGGGTTCGCGCATTGTATCGGGAGGCCGTGATGGATCCCCGGGCTCCGGGTTTGTCCAGGGGCTTGGCGGGTCTCAGTGGAGACCGAGCAACCCCTCCCAGATCTCCCGCACGCCCAGCTTGTCCGCCCATTCCTCGATGTACGTGCGGTGGACTCGGTCGCCGCTGATCTTGAGGATTCCAGCGATGTCCCGGAGATGCTTCTCCGACTTGCCCTGCCGGTAGTACTCCAGCTTCTTGAGGATCACGTCCTCCGGGGACGCGAAGGTCGCTTCGTAGTCGTCCGTCGGCCGCAAGCGCTGGCCCCGGGCGAAGCGGGAGCGGTCGAACGCCGAGTGGTCGGAGACCATCAGGTCCACCTTGAGGCCCGACCGGGGATGCAGGACGTTGAATTGCGACCGCTGGCGCACCGCCCGCTTCGCAGATTCCTCGCTGACGTAGAAGTCTTCCGGCGAGAAGGCGCTGCAGAGCTCTCGCGCCTTGTCCTGGGTCAGGTCCACGACGATGTCGATGTCGAGGGTGAACCGCGGCTCGCCGTAGTAAATCGTGGCCACAGAGCCGGTCACCAGGTAGGGGATCTCCAGGCGCTCCAGGGTCTCCGTCACCCGGCGGAGGAGCTCATCTTGCTCCATCGATCGCCCCGTGGGAGATGCGGCGGGCGACCTCGCGCTGGACTTTCTCTTCGTCCCAGTCCGGATGCTCGGCGGAGAGGTGGCTGGTGAGCATGCGGCGGGCCGACTCCCACAGGCCGAACGCGATGCGCAAACGCTCCGCTCCCGTCTTCTGACGAAGGACCTCGGCCATCTCGTCGTCGACCACCTCCAAGCTCTCGGGCCAGCGCATGATGGGTCTAGCGTATCTGAAACGGCCAGCCGAAGCGTCGTTGAAGCTCTTCCATCGATCACCTCCAAGAGCAACCCCGCGGACATTCCGGGGTCCGCGCATTGTATCGGGAGCAGCCGGTCAGGCAGGAGCTTCTCTGTCACGTCTGAAAGCTGGTGGAGGCGTGACAAGAGCTTCCCTGTCACGCCCAAACGCTCGACCAGTGCAGGCGTGAAAAGGAAGCGCGAGCCCGGCTTGCCCGGCCTCTATGGCATGAGGGCGACGATCGGCACCCCGTCATAACGTCGCCCTACGGGCTTTCCCCGGCAGCCGCCGGGCCTGGAAGGAGGTCGCGGGGACGACGGGAACGATGCGGACGAGGTCGTGCGCCTTCACGATCTGCAGCGGGACTTCCTCCAGCTCGCTGCCGAGGATGTTCCCCAGCTCCACGCTGATCTTCTCGATGCGTTCGCCCCGCTCCTCAAGGCGCGCTCCGACTCTCCGCCCACGTCCTGGGGAAGGATCCCGATCAGCTTGCCGGGCAGCTCACCGGCCGGTTGCTGTCCTCCGAGCGACAACAGATTCAGGCTTTGGTCCAGAGGGCGGCGGACCGTATGTCGAGCCCCTGGCTCCGCCCCCTCACCGGAAGCCTGCGGCCACCTGGAGGAGCGTTGCTCAGCACTTTGAAAGGCCATGCCGGCTGGGTCCACGGCGTGGCGGTGACGGCCGACGGAACCCGCGCCGTCTCGGCGTCCAACGACAAGACCCTCAAGGTCTGGAATCTCGAAACCGGCGACGTCTGAGCCACAGGTCTGAGCCAAACCGGGCGCGAGCTGCTATCCTGCGTGACTCGTTGGGCAGTGCAAACCGCGAAGTAGGGGTGGAGCTTGCCTCCACCCGGGTGGGAGGAAGGCTCGCCTTGGAGACTCTCGCCGAACCGCCCGCCCGCCCGGGGCCAGACAAGCTGGCCCCCTGCATGACTGGGCTTTCCTCTCCCGTAGACTCTCCCCATCGACCCGCCCGGGATATTCCAGAGGAACCGTCTCGGAACCACCACCCAAACCACCCCAGACAAGCCAGACAAGGACACACCCCACCATGGAGCTCGGAATCCTCGGACTGCCCAAGGTCGGCAAGACCACGCTGTTCAACACTCTGACCGGAACCCACGAAACCACCGACAAGTTCGCGGCGTCGGCCAAGACCCACCTGGGGCGGGCGTCGGTGCCGGATCCGCGGCTGGAGAAGCTCCGGGACCACTACAACCCGAAGAAGTACACCCCGGCCATCGTGCAGTATGTGGACATCCCCGGCATCTCCAAGGGCGAGGGCACCGAGAGCCTGGACCTGGTGAAGCTCAAGGAGGTCGACGCGCTGGTGCATGTGGTGCGCGCCTTTGACGATCCGGAGCTAGTGCACTCCGAGGGAACGGTGGATCCCGCACGCGACATCGAGACCGTCGACCTCGAGCTGATCCTCGCCGACCACGAGCTGGTGGAAAAGCGCATCGAACGTCTGGAGAAATCCAAGAAGCGCGGTCTCAAACCCGACGAGCAAAAGGAGCTGGAGCTGCTCCAGTCCACCGTCCTGCCAACGTTGGAGAACGAGACGCCGCTACGCGAGCTCGAGCTTCCGGCCGACGACGAGAAGCGCCTGCGGGGCTTTCAGCTCCTCTCCGCCAAGCCTCAGCTCGTGGCGATCAATGTCGAAGAGGATCGCGTGTCGGCGTCACCGGACGAGGTGTTGGAGGCCCACGGCATCGCACTGCGTCCGTCGACGCAGGCGATGGTGGTGTCGGCGCCCATCGAGGAGGAGATCTCGCGGCTGGAGCCCGACGAGCAGCAGGAGTTCCTGGCCGATCTCGGTCTCGACGAGCCGGCGACGGCGCGGCTGATCCGCGCCAGCTTCGAGCTGCTGGGGCGCATCGCCTTCTTCACCGTGGGGGAGGACGAGGTGCGGGCCTGGACGATCCGCCGCGGCACCCGGGCCCGTGCGGCCGGCGGCACCATCCACTCGGACATCGAGCGCGGGTTCATCCGCGCCGAGGTGGTGCCCTGGGACGATCTGCTCCGTCTCGGCACCCTCGCCGCCTGCCGCGATCAGGGGCTGTTGCGGCTGGAGGGCAAGGAGTACGAGGTGCAGGACGGCGAGGTGGTGCACTACCGGTTCAACGTCTAGAGCGACGGGCGGTCTGCAGCCTCTGCCGACCGCCCGTTTCTCGCCGATCTCCCGACACCTCCGGGAACACATCTACCGTCGCGTGTACTCGATGACCGCCGCCTGGATCTTCTGATCGCCTGCCACGGGCACCAGGACCTCCAGCCGGCGCCGGTCCGGAGCCACCTGGCACGCCCCTCGACGTGACGGTCGAGGCGCTGCTCATCGAGTCGCTCTTTCCCGCCGACGAGGCCACCCGCGAGCTGGTCGCCAAGCTGACCGAGCAGCCCGTCGAGGTCTGAGCCGGGCTGTGCTCGGGGCCGGCCCGAAGCGACCGGTGCTTTCGGTCCACGGGGCAGGAGCGATATCCTCCAAGGCGACCTCTCGCCTTTGGAGCCCGCGTCTCGACGCCATGAGCCTTCGCCGCAAGCTGCCCACGCTCGTCCCCCTCCTGCTGGCCGTTCTGACCCTTCTGCTCCTGTGGCTCGCCGGGACTACGGAGCTGCTGGCCCCCCTGGGGCCCTTTCCCCGCCCCCTGTGGCTTCTGGGCTTCGCTCTGCTGGTGACCCTGTTGTCGCTCAACCGCAGGCCGGTGGGAGGAGCGCCTACCCCCGGGCCGGGTCTGGGCGCGGCGGCGCTTCCCACGGTGCTGGTGCTGGGCGGAGCGGGCCCGGCCGGCTCGGTGGCGGCCCTCGGGCTGCTGCTGCGAGAGCCGGCGGCCCGGTTGCTGGCACGCGTCTCCGGTACCACCCCGCCGCCCGAAGGCGTGCTCTTCCCCGCCCTCACCGGCGCCTCGGTGGGCGGTCTCGCGGTCTTGGGCGCCGGGGCGGCCCGAGCGCTGCTGCACCCCGAGACGCGGCTCGCCTGGCCCGCGCTCACGGTGGCGACGGCGGTCTTTCTTCTGCTGCTGGCGTCGCTGCGGCTGGGTCTCGCCCTGATCCCGGAGCCGGGTCCGCTCGCCCCCTGGCGGTTGCGGCTGCGAGCGCTGCTGCCGCTGGTGGGGCTGGGGCTGCTCCCCGACACGCTGGGCTGGGGGGTCGGCCTGCTCCTGGCCCAGGTGACGCTGGAGGCGAGCGGTCTGCTCACCTTGATGCTGCTCGCCACCCTGGCGATCCCGGCCCTGGAGGCGGCGCGGCTGCGGCTGCGCTACGAGGAGGCCCGGCGGCGCCTCTCCGGCTTCGACCGGGTGGGCCGGGCCAGCCACCGCATCGTCGCCCACGGTCACGAGCTGGCCTCGGTGGTGGCCCGGATCGATCGCGAGTGCCGCAACGTGCTCCCCGTCGCCTGGCTCCGCTTCGATCTGGTGGCACCGGACGAGGAGCGGAAGACCTGGGGCTCCGGCCCCCGCGGCCGGCTCGTCGACGAGATCCCGGAGCCCCCGCCCTACCCCCCCGCTCGTCCCGGCTTCCACAAGCGCGAAGGGTGGGAGGTGATCGAACGCGACCTGGAGGCGGAGGGCACCCGCGTCGCCCGCATCTCCGTCTGGTGCGATCCGCGCGATCTGCAGGAGGAGGACCTGCGGCTTTTCGACAACCTGCTACCACAGATGGCGGCCTCGGTGCATCGCTCGCTGCTGGACCGCGAGGCGAAGCAGGATCCCCTCACCGGTGTGGCGGTGCGGCGCGAGCTCGAGCGCCGGCTGGAGCGCCTCTACGACAAGGCCCTCGACACCGGCGGCGCCGTGGCGGTGATCCTCTGCGACCTGGACCACTTCAAGCGGATCAACGACAACTGGGGTCACGCCGTCGGGGACCGCGCCCTGCTGACCGCGGTGGACGCCCTGGAGAGTGCGCTCCGCCGCAAGCCGCATAGCCAGGATCTCCTTGCCCGCTACGGCGGTGAGGAGTTCACGGTGGTGCTGGAGGACGCCGACGGTCCAGTGGCGCTGCAGGTGGCCGAGCGTTTGCGCAAGGCGGTCGAGGAGGCCGATCTCGAGGTGGCGGACCGGCAGATCCCGCTGACCCTGAGCGCCGGCGTGGCAGCCTTCCCCTCACTTCACGTCAAGACCGCGAGCGAGCTGCTGCTGCTGGCGGACGGCGCCCTCTACGAGGCCAAGCGGCGGGGGCGCAACCGGGTGCTGCTGGATCTGGGACGCGGCCGCTTCAAGGATCCCGACGGCCGCATCTGGGAGGCCGAGGGCGCACCAGAGCCGATCGAGGCGCCTCGGTTGTTTTCGTAGGGGCCGACCGACGTGTCGGCCCGACCGACGTATCGGCCCAAACGGCCGGCCTCGAGACCCCACCCCGGGCGGACACGTCGGTCCGCCCCTACGATTCGGATCCCGGTCTCCGCACGTCGGACCGAAGGTCGCGCAAATCCAAATACCCCCCCTCCACCAAATCCCCCTTCGCAACCCCCAACTCGCGCATCAGCTCGCGGGCCACGGCGGTGCCTCTTCCACCTTGCGGTAGTGGGAGGTCTTGGGGCCGGTGGCGTCCGGCCGCCGATAGAAGATCAGCTCGGCGCGGGCCGCCTCGGGCTCACCCTCGGGCTCGATCTCGCGCAGCTTGAGACGCCCGTCCGGGATGGAGCACCTCGGGCTCCTCGGCGCCCCCGTCGCGCCGGGCCAGCTCCCGCACCCGGATCTCCAGGGCGGTGAGGTCCCGGATCCGGGCCTTGATCTCGACGTTGCGGGGCATGGGCTTCGGTGGGATTACACCCTCAAGGCACCGGCAGCTCGTCCCACTCCACGGCGCGGAAGTCGAGGTGGGTGGTCGCCTCGGGGCTCGCCTTCCACAGCCAGGCGACGTAGAGGAAACCGCTCCGGGCCACCAGGCGCGGGATGCCGCTGGCCCGGGCGGCCGAGGTCCGCGCCAGCTCCCAGGGCTCCCCCACGCGGCCCTCCGCGGTCACGCGGCGCAGGAGGATCGCGGCATGGTCTCCCGTGGCCAGCCACGACACCGCTGCGCCACCCCCTTCGACCTCCGCCGGCGCCAGCGCGACGCCGACCCGGCCCAGCACGCCCTCGCCGTGGTCGACCTCCACCGGCTCGCTGAAGCTCGCCCCGCCGTCGTCGGAGAAGGCGGCCAGCACGCGGGGCACATCGCCCTCGGCGGTAAACCAGGCGGCGGCTACCCGGTCGCCGTCGGCGGCCAGCGCCGGCCCGTTCACCGGGCAGGCGGGAAACACCCAGCCGTCCCGGTGCAGCGGTGTGGGCGCGCTCCACGCTCCGTCTCGAAGCCGGCGCACGTAGATATCCCGCACCTCGTCCTCGGTGCGATCGCGGTAGGCCACCAGAAGGCCGTCACCCACCGTCACTGCCGCCGCCGTGGGGCAGCAGTCGCAGACGCGGTCGTCGAGCACCGACGACGGTCCCAGCCGCTCGCCGAGAATGCGGGTGCGCAGGGTCATCGGGCCGCCATCCAGGGTCTCCCGTCCGTCGAGCCAGAAGGCGCGGAAGCCGCCCCCACCCTCCGGCACCATCGACACGAACCCGTGCTCGGTGGGAGTACCGTCGTCGTGCAGGAATCCGAGCGATTGCCAGGTGACCCCCCGGTCGAGCGAGCGCGCCAGGCGAATGCCATAGGCGTAGGTGCCCTCGCCGGTCATCTCCAGCCAGTGGGCCAGGAGCGTGCCGTCGGGGGCCTCCGCCACCGATGGGACGTCGGCCCAGTTGGCGAAGAAGCCGGTGCCTTCGGCGATGGTGACCGGCTCGCTCCAATAGCGGCCGGCGTAGTGGGAGAAGCGCAGCCGATACCCGGCCTCGGTGGGCTCCAGCCAGGTCATCATCAGCCCATCCGCCGCCGGCGCGAGCCAGGGAGCGAGAGCGCCCTCGGTGGCGTCCGGGATCAGGACCACGTTCCAAAGCGAAACCGGCATCCCCTCGGGAGCCCTCCCGGAGGATGCCGGCTCGTCGGAGCACGAGATCGCGCCGACCAGCAGAGCCGCTAGAAGCAGAGCTCTCACATCATCGAAGCCTGGATGACGCCGCAGGCGAGACGGGCGCCCGCGTCGCCGGTCGGCTGGGTCTCCAGATCGTCCTCACCCGCGTGCACGATCACCGCCTTGCCGATCACCGAGTTGGCGGCACCGTCGGCGAGAGTGATCGAGTCGCTGGACAGGTTGAGGGTTCCGGTGCCGTCGTCGCCGATCTCGATGTTGCCCAGATCGCCGGCGTGGTGCTCGGCATCGTCGGGGCCGCCGTGGGGGGCACCGGTCGGGTTGAAGTGGCCTCCGGCGGAGGTGAAGTCGGCGGCGCTGCAGTCACCGATCGCGTGGATGTGGAAGCCGTGAAGACCCGTCGCCTCGACGCCCTCGACCTCGGCCTGGACGGAGACCGGTCCGCCGTCCGGGGCCTGCGAGAACACGACGGTGCCGTGGATCGCGCTGCCTTCTTGACCGTGCAGCTCGGCGGTCGCCGTAGTGGGCTCCATGGGCGCGTCGGCCGGAGTCTCCGGCTCTGCCGGCGTGGTCTCCTCGGGCTCACCGTACTCCGACGATCCGCCGCCGCAGGCGACGGTGAAAACGAGCGTGAACAGGGCAAGGATCAGCAGGGGTTTGAAGCTCTTCAAAGTGCGCATAAAGGTTCTTCCTCCTCGTAGATCATCGGTATGGAAGTCGTGTTTTCTGGAGCCGCGAAGGTCCAAGCTTATCCAATGCCCGCCGGGAAGGGGCCTCGGGTTCGTTTCAGAGTGCGTCTCAAGGCATCTCGACGAGCCGCAAGTTGAGCTTCGCGAGGCTCCGCACCAGCCGGATCTCCACCGGTGTGGCGGCCTTGTCCTCGGCGATCCACACCTCCATCCCCCCCTTCCATCGGCGTCCGTCTCGCTCCCCGCCGGGTCCGAATGAGAACCGGCGAGTCATCACGATCTCGTCACCGATCTTACGCTCCTCGCGGCCCTTGGGCTCGACCAGCACGGGATAGACCTTGCCGTCGGACCAGATCTCCATCTCCAGCGGCCCGTTCGGCGGGTCTCGACGCAGGGCGAGGATGCCGGCCACGATGTCCTTGACGCCCTCGACCTCCACTTCCTGACGGCGGGACTTCTCCTTGCCGCGCCAGCGATAGGCGCTCCAGGCTTCGGTCGAGTTGCCGGTGCGCGGATCGATGGTCGAGCCGTACTGCCAGTACTCGCCGTCGTCGCTGGCCTCGGAGGTGACCAGCAGCTCGCTCTGCACCTGGCCGTCCTCGGTGCGGTAGGTGAGCACACCCTCGCCATGGCCGGGAAGAAACAGACGACCGATGAAGCCGCCGAAGCCTCCCAGCGACCAGCGGTAGTGGTACTCGTCGTTGAGGGGTGGAGCTCCTGAAGGCATCGCCGTCGTGGCGTCCGTATCCGGTCGGGGTGGATCCGTCTGCGCGGAGGCGGCCCCCAGGGTGCCTCCGAGAGCGAGCCCGGTGAGGGCTAGGAGGAGGATCGCGAGGGACCTTCGGGTGGGTGGCGCGGTGGGCGGTGCAACCATCACCTGCACTCTAACAACTACGCCCGATGCGCGCTCGCCGCGGCCGACGGCGGCCCCTGCCCGGGCGGCGGGGACCCGTCTCGACCACGCTCTCCGGAAACCTCAGACCCGGTACTCGTCCGCCCGCTCCAGCCGTTCGGCATCCGGGCCAAATAGCGATGCTTGAGTTGGCTCTCTGCCCGAAGCGGTTGGTCCTCGTTCCCGCGGCTGAGATTTGGGAGAGCCGGGCGCTGCAGTCTCCAGCTTCTCCAGGGCACATTCGATGGCCTTGGTCGCTTGTCCGAGATCAGCGATCGAGCGGAGAGTCGTGAGAATTTGGCCGAAGAGCACGGTCTTCCGGTCGTTGCGTGACAGTGAGAAACCTGCGTTCTCGAGCCGGGTAATCTTTTCCCCAGCCGAGGCAATCGCTCTGTTTCGATCCTCTTGGCTCTGACAAGCGACGAGGGTCTTACGGCAGACGATGGCGATGTCGACCTGGATCGGCTCGTTTGCTTGGGCCTTCGGTGTCGCCACTGACATCTCGGACTTCAGGGGGTGTGCGTTCACGACCGTGAATCCCGATTCGAGGACTGCTTCCGCAAGAGCGGTCCACCCAGCGTCCCTAGAGTGATGGTAGGTAAAGACGAGAAGTCCCTCGTCCTTGAGCACGCGGCATGCCTCGAGAAACACGGCCTTCAGCTTCTCAGCGAAACGCTCGGCATTAGTGTCCTGGACCTCGCCTTCCGCCCTGGTGGAGGCCCTACCGTTGACGAAGCCTCGGGGCGCGAGATGCTGCCAGGCGTAAAAGAAATCCGCGAGTTCAGAGTAGTGGACATTGTCGAAGAAGGGCGGATCTGTCAACACCAGATCGATGCTGCGCGGAGCTAGCCTGCTTTATTCATCAGTCCTGGCCGCGTAGGGCGATTTGGACCTTGTCGAGGTGTGTTGGGGCGGGGTTATCTCGGGTGTGAGGTGAGTCATCTCTTCTATGCGTACCCGGGGAGGCCCTCGAGTG
>Ga0209956_1000032_pt1 | contig 98940 bp, 77 predicted proteins | sample SalPon2A_C_D1_MG_FD_185720 | JGI IMG/M metagenome (GOLD analysis project Ga0209956, IMG submission 185720) | Soil microbial communities from South San Francisco under conditions of wetland restoration - Salt Pond MetaG R2A_C_D1_MG (SPAdes)... | ecosystem: Environmental > Terrestrial > Soil >...
GACAACCAGCAGGAGCTCCAGGCGGGCCAGAAGAAGCTCGAGGACAACCAGCAGGAGCTCCAGGCGGGCCAGAAGAAGCTCGAGGACAACCAGCAGGAGTTCCAGGCGGGCCAACACGAGCTACGGGACAACCAGCAGGAGCTCCAGGCGGGCCAACACGAGCTACGGGACAACCAGCAGGAGTTCCAGGCGGGCCAGAAGAAGCTCGAGGACAACCAGCAGGAGCTCCAGCGAAGCCTCGACACGACGCGCGAAGATCTTCGCAGCGAATTCAACGAGAAATTCGAGGAGCTTCACCGTCACTTCGACGTGGTGGCCGAGGACTTGCGCTCGGACATCCGACTGGTCGCCGAGGGTGTGGTGCAGAACCGCGAGACGATCGAAGCCTTCAAGGAGGAAAACGCCCGGGAGCACGAGGAGCTTCGCTCCGTGATTCGGCTCTCCTACTCCGATCTGGATCGCCGGCTCGAGTCCCAGGAAGACCGGACGGACTCCCTCGGAGGGCGCGTCGACCGTCTGGAAGCCCAAGCCCCCTGACTCACCCCTCGAGCTCCGCCAGCTCCTCCTCCAGCGTTTCCCACTCCTCCATCAGCTCTTCCAGCGTCTGGTTGAGCTTCTTCTGCTCGTTCTCCAGCTTCTGGACCTGCTGGTGGGGGGTCTTCTCGAAGTAGGTGGGATCGCAAAACGTCTCGTTGATCTCATGCACCCGGGCCTCGGTGGTTTCCACCTCCCGGGTCACCTGTTCGATACGGCTCTTCACCTGCTTCCGGCGCTTCTTGCGCTCGCGCTCCTCCTGGGCGTCGTCGCTCCGATTGCCGCGGTCCTGACCCTTCTTCTTTTTGCTTTTCTCGCGCTTGACCTTGAGCACCACCGCGTCGGCGTCCAGATGGTCGTCCCCGGAGTACTCCAGGTACTCGTCGTAGGAGCCGGCATAGTCCTCGATGCCGTCCTCGGTGATCTCGATGATGCGGGTGGCGAGCTGCGAGACGAACCAGCGGTCGTGGGAGACGAAGATCAGCGTGCCGTCGAACGCCTTCAGCCCTTCCACGAGAGCCTCGATGGCTTCGAGGTCCAGGTGGTTGGTGGGCTCGTCGAGCACCAGCACGTTGGGATGCTCGACCGACAGGCGGCAGAACACCAGCCGTGCCGCCTCACCGCCGGACAGCGACCCGAGCTGCTTTTCCGCCTCCTCGCCGGAGAACAGCACCAGACCCAGGTTGCCACGCACGAAGCCGATGGGCTCGCCGGGCACCGCGTCCCACAGCCACGACTCCACCGTCTGCTTCTCCTCGGTCAGCAGGTCCCGGTGGTCCTGGGGGAAGTACCCCGGGTGTGTCTCGTAGCCCCACTCGACCCCGCCGCGATCGGCGGCGAGCTGACCCATGGCGATCTTGAGCAGCGTCGACTTGCCGATCCCGTTGGGGCCGAGGATGGCCATGCGGTCGCCGCGCCGCACGGTCAGTGAGACATCATGGAGCACGCGGTTGTCGCCGTAGGATTTGGAGAGATTCTCGACCTCCAGCACCACCTTGCCGCTATGGCGCCCTTGCTGGAAGCGGAACTTGGGATAGCGCCGGGAGGTCGTCGGCAACGGCTCGAGCTCCCCCTCCATCTTCTCGATCAGCTTGACCTTGCTCTGCGCCTGGCGCGCCTTGCTGGCCTTGGCGCGGAAGCGGTCGACAAAGGTCTGGACGTCGGCGATCTTCTTCTCGCGCCGGGCGATCTCCGCCTCCATACGGTCCCGGTCCAGCTCCTTGGCGGAGACAAAGGCGGTGTAGTTGCCGGGGTAGAGCTGGATCGTCTCGTAGTCCACGTCGAGGATGTGGGTCACCACGTTGTCCAGAAAGCGGTGATCGTGGGAGATGATCACCGCCAGCCCCGAGTACTCGTCCGCCAGGAACTTCTCCAGCCAGCGGATCGACAGGATGTCCAGGTGGTTGGTGGGCTCGTCGAGGAGCAGCACGTCCGGTTTGCCGGCCAGCACCTGGGCCAGCAGCACCCGCAGCTTGAAGCCACCCGACAGCGTCGACAGGTCCTGGCGATGCACCTCGGTGGCGATGCCCAGCCCTTCGAGGATCTCGCCCGCGCGCGCTTCGAGCTGGTAGCCGTCGTGGCGCAGGATGGTCTCCTCGAGCTCGGCGTAACGGTCGCCGTCGAACTCCTGGTCCGCCTTCTCGAGGATCTTCTCCTTCTCGACCATCGCCTCCCACACCGCGTGGTGACCCATCATGGCGACCTCGAGGATCGGCAGGTGCTCGTACTCGAAGTGGTCCTGTCGGAGCACCCCGAGCTTGAGCCGCTTGGGGATCGCCAGCGTGCCGCCGCTGGCCGGCTCCTCGCCGGCGAGCATGCGCAGGAAGGTCGACTTGCCGGACCCGTTGGCCCCCACCAGCCCGTAGCGGTTGCCCGGGTTGAGCTGGAACGAGACGTTGTCGAACAACGTCTGGGGTCCGAACGACTTGGAGAGATCGGAGACGGCGATCATGACGGAGGCGAAAACGTCCGGCGTGCGGAGGGCAATTCCCGGGGTGATGCCCTACTGTCCAAATCCTTCGAACGAGACCCGGGGGATCCTGAAAACTTATCCCATCATGGCCGGCCAGCCCCAGTTGAGCCAAGCTCAAGAGCATGCGTACAGAGCTCGAGGCCTTGCTCGGAGATGTGGAGCTCGAGATCGACCTCCAAGAGTCGCGGCGACGACAGACGCTGAAACGGCGGGAGCGGACGGATTCATCTCCGGGCGGCGGCTCCGGGAGTAGACCCCACCCAAAACCACCCTCCACGCCCCACCCACCCCAACGGAAACATTCCTGAACCAACCGCTGTTATAAGCTTACGTCATGCACCGCCCGTTCACCAGCCAAGCCACCATCCTCCGTCTCGCCGGCACCGCAGCCCTCGCGGTCCTGCTGGCATTGCCGGCGGTGGGGCTGACGTGCCCTCCGGAGATGCAGGATGTCTGCCCGCTCCAGGTCGCCGAGAAGTGCTCGATGAACGCCGAGCCCACCGGCCCTGTCGGAGAAGGAGACAACGGGCGTCACGCTGCCACTGGGCTCGAACGTGCGCCGATGAGCTGCTGCGTCGGTGCCGACGCCCCGATACAGGGCTCCACGGCGGTTGTGCCTCCGGCCCCCGATGCCCCCGCAGCCCCGTTTGTGGCTGCGCAGGTCGCGGCGCCGGTCCCCGCTCCGGCTCCTCCGACCCCGGCTCCTGCTCTCGAGGATCGGCCACCCTCCACACCCCTCTACACCCTCCACTCCAGCCTGCTGAGCTGAGACTCCTCCGGGAGACGTGTGTCCGGCCGCGCTGCCTTGTGGCAGCAGGTCGGTGAGATGTCCTGCGTCTCGGGACTCCATCCCCCGCGACGCGCCCCATTGGAGGAAGTCGAATGGAGAAGTTGGCCACGAGCCTTGCGCTCGGGTTCCTGCTGCTGGCTGCCGGCCGTGGGATCGCCCAAGGAGCGCAGGACCAGAAAATCCAGATCCAGGACACTCCGGAGAGCCCGGAGTCTCCCCAAACCGAGACGGTCCAGGACCCTCGCGGCGTCTCCGAGAGACTGCTCTCCGGCATCGCGGAGCCGGGGCTTCGGCAGGTGCTCGCCGAGGTGCTAGCGGGCAATCCGGAGATCGCCGCCGCCGAGGCCCGGGCCCGGGCGGCCGAGCACCGGGCGCCCCAGGTGCGGGCGTTGCCCGACCCCACCGCCGCGGTCACCGCCTTTGTCTCCAGCCCGGAGACCCGGGTTGGGCCGCAACGGCTGGCGGTGACGCTGTCGCAGGCGCTGCCCTGGCTCTCCAAGCTCGCCGACCGCGAGCGGATGGCGGTGTGGGAGGCGCTCGCCCTCCGCGCCGAGGTCGAGGCGATGCGTCTCGGCAAGCTCACCGAGGCCCGACGGCTGTGGTGGGAGATCGCCTTCCTCGACGTCGTGACGGGGATTCAGCGCGAGAAGCGAGTCCACCTGCTCCAGCACGAGGAGGCCGCCCGCGCCCGCTACGCCACCGGCGTCGGCGAGAGCCAGGGCGTGGTCAAGCTGCAGGCGGAGATCACCCGCGTCGAGGCCGAGCTGCTGGATCTGGAGACCCGCCGTGCCACCCGCGTGGCCCAGGTGCAGGGCCTCGCCGGGCGGCTGCCGGGCGACGAGCCCCTTCCGCTCGAGCCCGGGGGCCTGCCGGATCCGCCCACCGAGGCCGTGGGGACTGCGGAGCCGAAAGCCCTGCTCTCCCTGGCGGAGCGCCACCGGCCGGAGATCGCCGCCGCCGACGCCGGGCTGGAGCGCGCCCGGGTGGCGCGCCGGTTGGCGGAGAAGGGCAAGCTGCCGGACTTCACCGTCGGTCTCACCTACACCCTGGTGGAGCCCCGGAGCGATCTGCCGGGGCGGCTCAATCCACCGGATCGCAACGGTGAGGACGTGGTGGGGATCCAGGGCGGCGTCCGTGTGCCGCTGTGGCGCGAGCGCATCGCCGCCGGCGTCCGCGAAGCAGCGGAGATGGAGACCGCCGCCACTGAGGCCCGTCGGGGGATCCTGGTGGGTATCGAGCGTCGTCTCGACGACCTCGGCGCCCGGCTACCGCTGGTGCGCAAGCGGCTGGCGCTGTTCGAGGAGGTGCTGTTGCTGCAGGCGGAGGAGGCGTTGCGCTCGGCCGAGGCGGGTTACGTCTCCGGCCGCTTCTCCGCCCTCGACCTGCTGGACGCCGAGCACGTGCTCTTCGACACCCGTATCGCCGCCGCCCGTGCCCGCGCCGACCACGCCATCGCGCTGGCGGAATTGGACGGCGAGATCGGAACCCCCCTCCACCCAAGCCAAGCCTTCTTCCCCCCTTTGAAAAAGGGTCGAGCCCACGCAAAGGGTGAGCCCACGAATGTAGGGGGCCAGCTTGCCTGGCCCCGGGCGGGGGAACGTTGCAGCGGGCTCCCATCTCGAGCCTTCCCCCCAACCGGGTGGGGGCAAGCTCCACCCCTACATTGCGGCGTCCATGAGGCCAGCCGCCGAGGAGCCGACCATGAGTGAATCCCGCAGCAAGATCCCCATGCTCGCTGCCCTCGCCCTCGGCTTTGTGCTCGCCGGGCTCCTGTTCGCCGATCCCTTCGATCTGCACTCGCTGGACGAGTGGCTGCGGGGCGAGAGGGTGGGAGTGCGAGGCGAAGGGGCTCCGGCGGTGCTTCCGGGCCACGAGGGCCACGAGCACGCCGCCTTGCCGGTGGGCGCCTTGGAGGACCCCGAGGGCACCCTCTACACCTGCGGCATGCACCCACAGGTGATCCAGGAGGAGCCGGGGTTCTGCCCCATCTGCTCGATGGCGCTGGTGCCCATCGAAGGCACCGGTGCCTGGGCATCCGGTGCCGGGTCCGTGGCAGCGACCGAGTGGGTGTGCACGGACTTTCCTCAGGCGGTGTTCGACGAGCCGGGGGTGTGCCCCATCGACGGCACGGCGCTGGTGCCCCGGGGAGGCCGTGCTACGCGAGGAGCCGGGGGCGGCAAGCGCGAGATCCTCTTCTACCGCAACCCCATGAACCCCACCGTCACCTCCCCGGTGCCGGCCAAGGACGAGATGGGCATGGACTACGTGCCCGTCTATTCGGACGAGGTGAGCGGCCACCAGGGTGCCATCGTCACCATCGACCCGGCGGTGGTGCAGAACATGAACGTCACGACCGCACAGGTGGAGCGCCGCGACCTCGTCCGCCACATCCGCACCGTCGGCTATCTCGACTACGACCAGCAGAAGATGGTCACCGTCACCACCAAGTACCGCGGCTGGGTGGAGAAGGTCTACGTCAACTACATCGGCGAGCCGGTGAGGAAGGGTCAGAAGCTGTTCGAGGTCTACGCGCCGGAGCTGGTGCAGACCCAGCAGGAGCTGCTCTCCGCCCTCGATTTCGCCGACCGCATGGAGCGGGCACCCGGGGCGGCGCCGCAGCGCGCCGACGATTTGGTCGAGGCGGCCCGACGGCGGCTGGGTTACTGGGACATCGGCCCCGACCTGATCGCCGAGATCGAGCGCACCGGCGAGCCGCTGCGCACCCTGCCGGTGGTGGCTCCCGCCGGCGGCGTGGTGATGAAGCGGGTGCCGGGGCTCCAGGGCATGGCGGTGGCTCCGGGACAGGAGCTTTTCCACATCGCCGACCTGTCGTCGCTATGGGTCTCCGTGGAGGTGTTCGAGGACCAGCTCCCGTGGCTGCGCGAGGGTGCCTCGGCGCAGGTCCGGCTGGATTACTTCCCCGGAGAGACCTTCCGGGGGCGGGTGCGCTTTATCGAGCCGGAGGTCTCCGAAGAGACCCGCACCGTGTCGCTGCGGTTGGAAGTGCCGAACCGCGACGGCCGGCTGCGGGCGGGGATGTACGCGACGGTGACCTTCGAGCCCACCGCCGCCAGGGGCGCCGTGGCAGTACCCGCCCTGTCGGTGCTGCGCACCGGTCAGCGCAACGTCGTCGTGGTGGCCCTCGGCGGGGGACGCTTCGCGCCTCGGAACGTCCTGCTGGGCGTCTCCGCCGACGGTTGGTACCAGGTGCTGGAGGGGCTGCAGGAAGGGGAGACGGTGGTGACCTCGGCCCAGTTCCTCATCGACTCCGAGTCCAACCTGCGGGAGGCGATCCAGAAGATGGTGACGGTCCGGCAAGGGGGTGCCTAGATGCTGAGCCGTCTCATCGAGCTGTCCTTGAACAACCGCTTCCTGGTGGTGGTGGCCTTTCTGCTGGCCATCGCCGGTGGCTGGTGGGCGATCCAGGAGACCCGGTTGGACGCCATCCCGGATCTCTCCGACGTCCAGGTCATCGTCTACACCCAGTACCCGGGCCAGGCGCCCGAGGTGGTCGAAGACCAGGTCACCTATCCCATCACCTCCAAGATGCTCGCCGTGCCCCACGCCAAGGTGGTGCGAGGGTATTCCTTCTTCGGCTCCTCCTTCGTCTACGTCATCTTCGACGACGGCACCGATCTCTACTGGGCGCGCTCGCGGGTGCTGGAGTACCTCAACGGGCTCGCTTCGCAGATGCCGGCGGGGGCGGTGCCCCAGCTCGGGCCGGACGCCACCGGCGTCGGCTGGGCCTTCATGTACGTCCTCAACTCCCAGGAGCGCTCGCTGGCGGACCTGCGCACTTTCCAGGACTGGTACCTCAAGTACGGTCTGACCTCGGTGGAAGGCGTCTCCGAGGTGGCCTCCATCGGCGGCTTCGTGCGCCAGTACCAGGTGGAGGTGGACCCGGTGCGGCTGCGCGCCTATGACCTCTCGCTGCGGCAAATCCGGGAGGCGATCCAACGCTCCAACAACGATGTCGGCGGCCGCGTGCTGGAGATGGCCGAGCGCGAGCTGATGGTGCGCGGGCTGGGCTACGTCAACGATGTCGAGGACTTGGAACAGGTGGTCCTCGCCGTCGGACCCGGCGGCACCCCGGTGTTGCTGCGGGACGTCACCCGGGTCACCCTCGGTCCGGAGATCCGCCGCGGTCTCGCCGAGTGGAACGGCGAAGGGGAGACGGTGGGTGGCATCGTCGTGGTGCGCTCCGGAGCCGATACCCTGGAGACGATCCAGCGGGTCAAGAAGCGCCTCGAAGAGCTCGAGGAGGGGCTACCGAAGGACGTCGAGATCTCGGTCGCCTACGACCGCACCGGTCTCATCGAGGCGTCGGTGAAGACCCTCACCCGGACCCTGCTGGAGGAGTCGATCATCGTCGCCCTGGTGACCGTGATCTTCCTGTTCCACTTCCGGTCCGCCTTCGTGGCGATCCTTTCCATCCCGGTCTCGATCCTGGTGGCCTTCATCGTCATGAATCTCCAGGGGCTGGGGGCCAACATCATGTCCCTGGGAGGCATCGCCATCTCCATCGGTGTCCTGGTGGACGCTGCCATCGTGATGGTGGAAAACGCTCACAAGCACTACGAGGAGTGGAAGGGCAAACGCTCCCACTTCGAGATCATCCTGCGCTCGGCGCAGGAAGTGGGGCCGACGCTGTTCTTCACCCTGCTGGTGATCACCGTGTCCTTCATGCCGGTGTTCACCCTGGAGGCCCAGGAAGGGCGGCTGTTCAAGCCCCTGGCCTTTACCAAGACCTGGGCCATGGCGGCGTCGTCGCTGGTGGCGGTGACGCTGATCCCGGTGCTCATGTACTGGTTCGTGCGCGGCAACATCCGCAACGAGCGCACCCACCCGGCGTCGCGGGTGCTGCGCCGACTCTACACCCCGGTGCTGGCGCTGTCGCTGCGGCGCCGCTGGCTCATCGTGGCGCTGGCCGGTGTGCTGGTGGTCTCCATCGCCTGGCCGGCGACGGAGATCGGCTCGGAGTTCATGCCGCCCCTGTGGGAGGGGGATCTGCTCTACATGCCGACCACGTTCCCGGGCCTCTCCATCACCAAGGCGCGGGAAATCCTGCAGCAGACCGACAAGGTCCTGCGCACCTTCCCGGAGGTGGAGACGGTGTTCGGCAAGGTGGGGCGAGCGGAAACCGCCACCGACCCGGCGCCGCTGTCGATGATCGAGACGACGATCCAGCTCAAGGATCCTTCCGAGTGGCGGCCGGGCCTGACCAAAGACGACCTGATCGCCGAAATGAACCGGGCGATCCAGGTTCCAGGGCTCACCAACTCCTGGACCATGCCCATCAAGACCCGCATCGACATGCTGTCCACCGGCATCCGGACGCCGGTGGGGATCAAGGTGGCGGGGCCCGATTTGACCGAGCTGGAGCGCATCGCCACCGAGGTGGAGACCGCGGTGCGCAAGGTGCCGGGCACCCTTTCCGCCTACGCCGAGCGGGTGATGGGCGGCACCTATGTGGACTTCCAGATCGACCGCGAGGCGGCGGCGCGCTACGGCCTCACCGTCGGCGACGTGCAGGACGTCATCCAGTCCGCGGTGGGCGGCATGAACGTGTCGTGGACCGTGGAGGGGTTGGAGCGCTACCCCATCAACCTGCGCTATCCACGGGAGCTACGGGACGACATCGGAGCTCTCGAAGAGATTCTCGTCTCCACCCCCACGGGTTTGCAGGTGCCGCTGGGGCGGTTGGCGGCGCTGGATGTGCACCAGGGTCCGCCGAGCATCAAGTCCGAGAACGCGCGGCCCAACGCGTGGGTCTTCGTCGATCTTCGGGGCACCGACCTGGGCTCGTGGGTGGAGCGCGCCCAGAAGGTGGTGGCGGAGGAAGTGACGGTTCCCGACGGCTACAACCTCTTCTGGTCCGGCCAGTGGGAGTACATGGAGCGGGCGCGGGAGCGGTTGCTGCTCATCGTGCCGATCACCCTGCTGCTCATCGTGGTGATCCTCTACATCAACCTCAAGAGTTGGGTGAAGACCGGCATGGTGTTGCTCGCCGTGCCTTTCTCGCTGGTGGGCTCGGTGTGGTTGCTGTGGATGTTGGATTACAACTGGTCCATTGCCGTGTGGGTGGGGATCATCGCGCTGGCCGGTCTCGACGCCGAGATGGGCGTGGTGATGTTGCTGTATCTGGACCTGGCCTGGGAGCGGTGGAAAAAGCGGGGCCGCATGGGGGACTACCGGGACCTCGCCCAGGCGGTGCACCACGGGGCGGTCCAGCGAATTCGTCCCAAGATGATGACCGTGGTGACCACCTTCGCGGCCCTGGTACCGATCCTGTGGGCCACCGGCACCGGCGCCGACGTCATGCGCCGCATCGCGGCGCCCATGGTGGGCGGGGTTGTGACTTCCTTCATCGGCGAGCTGGTGGTCTATCCGGCGCTGTACTTCCTGTGGCGCTCCTATGGGCTGACCCGCCAGGGGCTGCCCAGTACCCGGGAGCTGCGCGTCGGGGAAGAGGCCGAAGAGGACGCCGAACAGGTCGAACGCGCCGAAGAGACCGCGGCGGCATGAGATCCGTAAAACCGATCCGACGATGACCGACCGAGCCATGACCGACCGAGCCATGATCGACCGAGCCACGACCCGACGGAAAAGGAAAGCCGAGATGAGACAGAAACTCCTCGTACCGACGCTCCTGCTGGCGCTCGCCGCGTTCAGCACCGCACCGTTCTCGTTGGCCCAAGGGGCCGCGGCCGGGGATCCGGCCACTTTCCGTGCCTGCTTCGAGCGCTATGACGCCGCCCGGCACACTCTCTTCCTCGGCTCCACCGAAGGAGTCGCTCGCGAAGCCAGGGCCCTGGCACGTCAAATCGAAGACCTCGAAGCCCGGGAGGACGTGAGTGAAGAGGTCCGCAAGCTGGTGCCGGAGATCCGCGAGCGGGCCCGTACCTTGGCCTCGGCGAAGGACCTGCAAGCTGCCCGCTCCGCGTTGAGTGAGCTCACCCAACCCCTGGTGCGCTGGCGCAAGCTGCTACCGGAGTCCATGTCGCAGGGTGAGCTGCCGTCGGTGGTGTACTGCGCCATGTCCCAGAAGGCGTGGCTCCAGGAGCCGGACCAGAAGGTCGAGAATCCCTACCACGGCCAGGAGATGGCGCGCTGTGGCGAAGTGGTGCTGGGTGGGGAGGGACTGTGAGCCACGACCACGACGGGGAATCTGGGCACCAAGGGCACCAAGGGCACCAAGGGCACCATGACCACGCGGCCATGGTGGCGGACTTTCGGCGCCGTTTCTGGATTTCGCTGGCGCTGACCGTTCCGGTGCTGGCGCTGGCTCCCATGATCCAGCGCCTCCTGGGTTTGGGGGAGACCCTGGCCTTCCCGGGCGACGCCTATCTCCAGATGGGTCTGGCGACAGTGGTGTTCTTCTACGGCGGCTGGCCCTTCCTGAAGGGTCTCGTGCAGGAGCTGCGTCAGCGCCAGCCCGGCATGATGACCCTCATCGCCCTCGCCGTCACCGTCGCCTGGGGCTACAGCTCGGTGGTGGTGCTCGGGCTTCCCGGCGAGGTCTTCTTCTGGGAGCTGGTGACCCTGATCGACATCATGCTCGTCGGGCACTGGATCGAGATGCGTTCGGTCATGGGCGCATCCCGGGCGCTCGAAGAGCTGGTCAAGCTGATGCCTTCGGAGGCCCACCGGCTTCGGGAGGATGGAAGCTCCGAAGAGGTGCCGATCTCCGAGTTGAGCCAGGGCAACCGGGTGCTGGTCAAGCCGGGGGAGAAGGTTCCCACCGATGGCGAGATCGTCGAGGGCACCACTTCGGTGGACCAGGCCATGCTGACCGGCGAAAGCCGGCTGGTAGAGAAGGGGCCAGGGGACGAGATCATCGGTGGCTCCATCAACGGCGAAGCGTCCATCGTCTTCGAGGTTCGCAAGACCGGCGAGGAGACGTACCTCTCCCAGGTCGTCGACCTCGTACGGCGGGCTCAAGAGTCCCGGTCCAGGACGCAGGACCTGGCCCACCGGGCCGCCTCCTGGTTGACTTTCCTAGCCTTGTCCGCCGGTGGCCTCACCCTGTGGGTCTGGCTGCTCGTGGGTTCGAGCTTCAACTATGCCCTGGAGCGGATGGTCACGGTGATGGTGATCACCTGCCCCCACGCCCTGGGGCTGGCGGTGCCCCTGGTGGTGGCGGTGTCCACGGCCCTGTCGGCGCGGCACGGCTTGCTGCTCCGGGACCGTTCCGCCTTCGAGCGGGCGCGGGGCCTCGACGCGGTGATCTTCGACAAGACCGGCACCCTGACCGAGGGGCGATTCGGGGTCCACGAGGTGATTCCGCTGGATGGCGAGACGACCGAGGACGAGGTGCTCCGCCTGGCTGCCAGCGTGGAGAGCCGGTCCGAGCACCCCATCGCGGCCGGTGTCGTTCGGGGTGCCGAGGACCGGGAGATCGAGTACCCGGTCCCGGAAGACTTTCAAGCCATCCCCGGCAAGGGCGCCGAAGGCCGGGTAGAAGGCCGTTCCCTCAAGGTGGTCAGCCCGGGCTACCTGCGGGAGCAGGGGATCTCCCTGGACGAGCTTTCGGGAGCGCCCACCGAAGCGACCGCTCGCGTCCAAGAGGCCGAGGAGCAGGGGCAGACGGTGGTCTACCTCCTGGTGGAGGACCGGCCGGTCGGAGCGGTGGCGTTGGCGGATGTCATCCGTACCGAGTCCCGGGAGGCCCTCGGCCGGCTCCAGAAGATGGGAATCCAGACCATGATGCTCACCGGCGATGCCGAGGCCGTGGCCCGCTGGGTGTCCGAGGAGCTGGAGCTGGACGATGTCTTCGCCGAGGTTCTGCCCCACGAGAAAGCCGAGAAAGTCCAGGAGGTGCAAAGCCGCGGGCTGCGTGTCGCCATGATCGGCGACGGGGTCAACGATGCGCCGGCCCTGGTGGAGGCGGATGTCGGTATCGCCATCGGGGCCGGCACCGACGTCGCGATCGAGTCTGCGGACATCGTGCTCGTGCGATCGGATCCCCGCGACGTAGCCTCCGTGGTCGAGCTGTCCCGCGCCACCTATCGCAAGATGGTGCAGAATCTGTGGTGGGCCACGGGGTACAACATCCTGGCCATCCCGTTGGCCGCTGGAGCTCTGAAGGGGCTGGGCATCGTGCTCTCCCCAGCCGTGGGCGCGGTCCTGATGTCGCTGTCGACGGTGATCGTGGCGATCAATGCGCGGCTGCTGAAGATCTGAGGCTCGGTGCTCCCGCGCCCACCCGTGACGAGGTCCGGCATGGATTTTGGATAGATTCTTACCCCTATGCTGAATTTTCTCCGAGGCAAGAAACGCAAGCGCACCCACCAACGCACCAAGCGGGTTCGCAGCGGAGCCTCTCGGCATCGCCGCGCCCGCCGACGCTCCCCACGGGCTCGCCGCCGGCGGGCGGTGCTGCGGTGGGTGGTCATGCTGGCGCTCTTTCTCGGCGCCGGGGGCCTCGCCGCGGGCTTCTTTCTCGGTGGCTGCAGCCGTCTTCCGGAGGTGACGATTCCGTGGACCGAGTCGCCGCGGGAGAGCTACGCGAAGTCTCTGGAGCAGGCGGGTCTCGCGTCCACCGCCCTCGGACAGGCCTGGCTCGCCGCCGGCCGTCAAGCCCTGGAGCAGGCGGTGGACGTCCAGGCGCCGTATCGCGAAACGGTGTTCTTCGATCCCTCCGACCCGGGGGCCGCCGGCTTCCGTCTCGACCTGCGCCGCGGCCAGCGGCTCCACGTCGGGGTTGTCACCGAGGGGGACCGGGAGCCGGAATCGGCGACGGGTCCGGACGAGCCGTTGGCGGCTCCTACGGTCCCACTGGTCCCGCGCCACTTCGTCGAGATCTTCGAGGCCCCCCGCTCGCTGGGCGGCGAGTCCCGGCGGTTGGCCTCCGGCGAGCGCGAGCCGGCCGGGGAGCCGGTCGCCCTCGAGCAGGCGGTGCGCCGCGACGGCACCTACCTCGTGCGGATCCAGCCGGAGCTTCTCGCCGGGGGCCGCTTCACGGTGACTCTCCAGGCCGAGCCCTCCCTGGTCTTTCCGGTCGAGGGGCGGGACAGCGCCGCCATCCGATCGTTCTTCGGCGACCCGCGGGACAGCGGGAGCCGGCGGCACCAGGGCGTCGACATCTTCGCCGACCGGGGCACGCCGGCGCTCGCGGTGGCGGACGGCCGGGTGCTGAGGGTCGGCACCAACCGGTTGGGCGGCAAAACCGTGTGGCTCTATGCGGAGGGTCTCGGGATCGCTTTCTACTACGCTCACCTGGATCGCCAGCACGTGCGCCGGGGCCAGCGGGTGCGCGCCGGGGAGATCGTCGGCCGGGTGGGCAACACTGGCAACGCGCGCTCCACGCCGCCGCATCTGCACTTCGAGATCCGCGACAGCGGGGCGCTCGATCCCTGGCCTTTCCTCCACCGGCCGCCGGGCGAGCCGCCGGAGCTGGAGCTGGATCCCGGGCTCCTGGGCCAGTGGCACCGGGTGCGGCGGGAGGGCAGCCGTCTGCGCATCGCTCCCCGCCGGGATGCCGGGCTGGTCGGTGAGCTTCCCCGCGGCACTCCGGTGGCGCTCGATGCCGGAATCGGCGACTGGCTGCGGGTGCGTCTGCCGGACGGCCGCCGCGGATTTCTCGTCGCCTCGCTCACCGAGCCCGCCGACGAGCCGCTGCGCCGCTTCCGGCTGGAGAGCCCCGAGCTGCTGCGCCATCGGCCAGCACCGGGGGCTCCGGCGATCGCAGAGCTGCTGGGCGGCGAGGAGCTCGGTGTGCTGGGGGAGAGCTCCGAAGCCCTCTACGTCGAGGTCGCCGCGGGCCGGCGAGGATGGATCGCTCCACCCCGGTCTTGAGATTCGCAGCCTCACATGTGCGAGAATGAGCCGACGCAGGACCTTGAAGAGCTCAACCCAACGAAACGACCCCGACTGGAGCGCAGCCCCTATGAAGAAGATGACGCTTGTCCTCGGTGCCGCCTCGATCGTGGCACTGCTCGCCTACGGTTCTTGGGTCTCCACGGCGGAGGCCGGTCTCGAATTCACCGACGTGCGGTCGCAGGCCAAGGAATTCGCCGGCTACTACAAGTCGATCCAGCTCACGCCGGAGCAGGAAGCGATCAAGAAGGAAGCGCTGACCGCCATCCCGGCCCCCTGTTGCAGCGACAACACCTCCTACACCTGCTGCTGCCCGTGCAACATGGCCAAGACCATCTGGGGTCTTTCCAACCACCTGATCGCCGACAAGGGCTACGACGCGGCCCAGGTCAAGCAGACGGTCGAGGAGTGGATCGCCTTCATCAACCCGGACGGCTTCTCGGGGAACGTCTGCTATACGGGTCGTTGCAACCAGGCCTGGGCCAAGGGCGGCTGCGGCGGCATGGGTGCAGAGATGCTTTTCTAGGAGGCAAAGCCCGTGATCTTAGAAAAACAGGCGCTGCGGGATTTCGTCGAGGAGCTACCGGATCCCGTGGCATCTACGCCCCGTACTTCGCCAGCCGACCGGCGTTGGCGAGCAGCAGGCCCATCAGGTGACGGGAGGGGAAGGTTCCCAGGTGGCCCAGGATCGCCTGCTTCTCGTCAAAGCGCGTGCAGTCGTCGACGAAGCAGCGGGGCCCGTGGAGGAGCAGCGGCACCGGGTGCCAGCTATGGGCCTTCATCGGCGCCGGGGTCGAATGGTCGCCGGTGATCGCCACCACGTCGAAACCGAGATCCAAGAACCGCGGTAGTTGGCGGTCCACCTCCTCGATCACCCGCGCCTTCTCCGCCACGTCGCCGTCCTCCCCCGCCGCGTCCGTCGGCTTGACGTGGAAGAAGACGTAGTCGTAGTCGTCCTGCCGCTTCGCCACCGCGTCCACGGCTTTCCCCAGGTCCTTGGGGACCTCGAAGACCTCCATCCCACACGCCTTGGCCACGCCCCGGTACAGGGGATAGGCGGCGAAGGCGCCACAGCGAAGACCGTAGAGATCACGCATGGAGGGCAGGTGGGGGAGCGTCGAGAACCCCCGCAACAGCGTTCGGTTGGCTTGGGGCTCGTCCGCCAGGGCCTCGTGAAACAGGGTCAAGAGCCGTTGCACGGCGGTGGCCGTCGCCCGCGCTTTCTCGGTGTCGAAGGCTCCTTCGGCGGGGGCCGGATCCAGGGGGGGTGCTCCGAGTCGCTGGGGATCCGTGTCCACCAGGGCCGGCGACAACCCGTCGCCTCGTAGCACCAGCACGAAGCGATGGCCTTCGCCGGCCTCCAGGATCACCTCGGGATCCGTCACCCCGCTCGCGGCCAGATGCTCGCGCAGCTTGGTGACTAGCCGTTGGCACTCGGCGGTGGGGATGCGCCCCGCCCGGCGGTCGGTGAGGTTCCCGTCGGCATCTGCGGTGGCGAAGTTGCCGCGGGCCGCCACGTCGCCGGGCCGGAGATCCAGATCGATCCCCAGGGCTTCCAGCACGCCGCGGCCGATGTCGGTCTCCGGCCGGGTGACGTCGTAGCCGAAGAGCGCCAGGTGGCCGGGGCCGCTACCCGGGGTGACTCCCCGGGCCACCGGGACGATGCGGCCGAGGGCCGAGCGGGTCGCCAGGGCGTCCAGGTGGGGGGTGTCCGCCAGCTCCAGGGCCGTCCGCGGCTGGTCCGCGGTGGTCAGATCCCCCACGCCGTCGAGCACCAGCAGCAGGATGCGGAGCTCCGAAGGTTGGGCGAGCCGCGTCAGCAGCTCGAGATGAGGGTCGAGCGTCCGGCTCATGGGACCAGGTAGGCGCTGGCGCGGACCTGCACCCGGGCTCGGGGCTCGAAGCCGCTGCCGACCAGGGTGAACGCGGTGGCGGCGCCGAGCACCGGCAGCACGATCCAGCCGTCGAAGCTGTCGCCGCCGGAGTAAGGGGGTACCACGGGCTCCACCTCGGCGATGCGGGTCCAATGCTCCTCGTCCGGGCTGAAGCAGGCGCGGATCTCCACGTAACCCCGGTCGAGATCGATGGAGCGCTGGCCGGAGGGGTGCCAGACGGAGAACACGAAGCGGATCTCGTCGAAGGAGTGGGTGGGCAGGTAGTGCTCCCCGTCGACCGCCAGCGCGTAGGAGAAATTGCCGGAGGTGTCGGTGGCGAAGATTTCCGGGGTCGGGTCGAAGATGTATTGCTCCGGCGAATGGCTCGGGTTCATGCGACCTCCTCACCCCGGGCCATCCGGAGGGCTCTCTGGATGTGTTTCTGGTTCTGTTTCTGGTTCTGTTTCTGGTTCTGTTGCCGAGCCTGTTGGCCCGTGGCGTTCGGAAGCAGGGGGGCGCCGATGCCGAAGGCCCGGGCCCCGGCCCGGCGGTAGGCGGGGATTTCGTCCACCCCATAGCCGCCCGCCGCGAGCATGGGGATGTCTCCAAGAGGGCCGCGGATCACTTCGAGATAGCCGGGGCCGCCGACCGGCGGCAGCGGATAGACCTTGACCAGATCGGCCCCCATGTTGCGGGCGGCGACGATCTCGGTGCAGGTCAGGGCGCCGATCACGAGAAAGATTCCCGCGTCGCGAACGAGCGCCGCGACCTCGGGGTCGGCGTTGGGCGTCACGATGAATTCGGATCCCGCGGCCAGGGCCTCGCGCGCCCGCTCCGGCGAGGTGACAGTCCCCATCCCGATCCAGGGAGGCCCGCCGCCCTCCCGCTCTTCCCGCAGTCGCCGTACCAGATCGGCGGCCTCCGGAACGGTGAAAGTGATCTCGATCAGCTCCAGGCCCGAATCCATGAAAACCCTTGCCTGACGGGCGGCTTCGGCGTTTTCGGAGGTTCGGACCACGGCCACGATGGGGGCCGCATCGAGACTGGACTGCACTCCGGGGTAAGATAGGTGGGCTGTACTCATTCGGCTGCGGAGTCTATCATTCCCGTGGAAGGCTTGAAGGCCATGTACCCGAAAGATCAGGATCAGCCTCGGACCGAGACGCTCGACGACCTCATGGTACGGCTGCGTCCGCGCTTCCGGCAGGTTCTCGCCCGTTTCCGGATCCCGGCCCAGGACGCGGAGGACATCCTCCAGGAGGCCCTGGTGGCCGCGGTCCACAAATGGAAAGAGATCCAGGATCCGGAAGCCTGGCTGATGGTGACCCTGCGCAATCGATGCCTGATCTACTGGCGCCGCCGGCGGGACAACGTGCTCTCCAACGTCGACCAGACCCTCCTCGAGCTGATGTCGAAGCCGCAGGAGCCTCCTCAGAAGAAGAAGGAGCTTCTGTGGGATCTCGACACTCTCCTCGAAGGCGTCCCCGACCGCTGTCGGGAGCTGTTACGGCTGCGCTATCGACTGGGTCTGAGCTCCGCGGAGGCGGCGGAGCATCTCGGTCTGCGCGCGGACAGCGCCCGCAAGGCGACCCAGCGATGTCTCGCGGCCCTCACCCGCCGACTCTTCGCCGGCCAAGAGCCGGAGTGATCTCCCGGACAGGCCTCCCAGGCTGACCGCGCCGGGGGCCGACGGCCCCCTCCACGCTGGCTCGCCGGCCCCCTCCAAACCGTCCCCGCCGGGCTCTCCGGCCGGCCCTGCCGGTCACCGATTCCGAGCGCTCCCCACCTACCTGTGTGTCTCTGCTGCATCTCTCTGCTGGACCCATACTCTTTTTAGAGTGTCACTCTTTTACTCATTTGCCGAACATTATTGTGTGAGAGGTGGGAGATGGAGCCTAGGACCACGTGAATCGGATCCGCAGGAGGGGCATGGAACTGTCGTTGGGTAGGGTGGAGTTGGGACCCGGGAGCGCCCCTCCGGTCGCGGCGTCGGAATACGAAGCGATTCTGGAGCGGGCGATGGACCACGTGGAGAAGCGGCTCCAGATCGTGGCGAGCGAGCGCACCGAGGCGGCGCGAATGTACCTCCTGCTGGCTGGCCGGCGTCGTCTTCAACGTGAGCTTCTGCTGCACAATCATCCGCTGAGCCGAGGGCTTTGTCTCGCAATCCTCCTGATCGAGGAATCGCACCGCCGGTCCTACGAGGATTCTTTCGAGAGCTTGGAGCACGCCGAGATGGCCACCCGGATCGCCGGTCGGTTGGACCCGCAACGCTACGGGGCGAGCCTGGTGGCGGAGATCTCCGCCCGGGCCTGGGCGGCGCTGGGCAACGCCAGCCGTCTGGTGGGACGGCTGGGGAGGGCGGAGGAGGCTTTTCAGCAGGCCCGGGGGGATCTGGACAAGGGCTCCGGCGAGCCTCTCGAGAGAGGGCTTGTGTGGGAGTTGGAGGCCGCCCTCCACGCCACCCGCGGCCGATGGGACGAGGCCGACCGCCTGCTGGCATCGGCGGCACATTTGTTCGGGCAAGTGCGGGATCGGCACCTGGAGGGCCGCGTGCGCGCCAAGCACGGCATTCTGGCCCTCCTGGGAGGGAGCCGTGAGGCGGCCGTAGGCCGGCTGACTCACGGTCTTCGCCACCTGATCGGAGAGCGGGAGCCGTACGTGGCGGCGGCCGGTCAGGCGCTGCTGGCGGCTCTGCTGGCGAGCCTCGCCGATCTGCCTGCCCAAGTCCGCGCCCGGGAGGCACTGTGGCAGGCTCGTCACTGGCTCGGATGGCCGCGGGCCCAGCCGGCGCGTCCTCTGGTCAGCCGTGTCGAGGCGCTCCTCTTGCGGGGCGCCCCGGTGGGTGGCTCGGGGGTACCGGCCGAGGTGATGCGCCTGGTGCCCACCTGGCCGCGGAGGCTGTGAGAGGACGCTCGGCTCCCGTGCTCAACCCCCGCGCCGTCGCAGAGCGTTCAGGATTCTCCGGCAAATGCCCCGCAGAAGGGTCACCTCGCGGACCGTGAGGGCGGCGCGGCCTGCCAGCCGCCGTAGATCCCGCAGGCTCGCCTCAAAGGTGTCGTCGCGGGCGAAACCGACCGCGTCCAGCACCTCGCGCCCGTGGTCGAAGAGGCCCGCGACCTGCGCCGCCGTCGCCGGAAGGGAGTCGGTTCTCCGGGGCTCTCGGGCCGCTTCCGCCTCACCCTGCGCCAGCCGGTGGACAAACAGCTCGTAGGTGAGGATCAGCACCGCCTGCGCCAGATTGAGGGTCGGCTGGGTCGGCGAGCAGGGAACGCTCACCAGAGGCGACAGCAGCGCGAGCTCGTCGGCTGTCAGACCGCTGGCCTCCGGACCGAACACCAGGGCGGTGGGGGTGTCCGGGGGGTCGTCGGCCAGCACCTCCGGCAGCTCTCGGGGCGTGAGCAGGGGGACGCTGGCACCGATGCGCCGGTCGCGGGTGGAGGTGGTGCCCACCACGCGCCGGTAGGGCGTCAGCGCTTCCTCCAGAGACGCTGTGCGCCGGACCCCCTCCAGCACGCCGTGGGCGCCGACGGCGAACGCTCGTGCGGTCCCGCCCAGGGACGGTCCCGGCTCGACGATCACCAGGTGCGACAGCCCCATGTTGGCCATCGCCCGGGCGACCGAGCCGACGTTGCCTTCCTCCTGAGGCCGGACGAGTATGATGTGAGGGTCCCGGGTCATCGCGGACAATGTATCGTGCCGAGACCGTTCACCCCTACGAATGAGACGACGACCGGAGCCACGACCGAAGCATGACCCAAGCCATGACCGAAGCCACGACCGCGACGAAAGACCCCCGTAGCTATTTGATCTTCACGGGCACCGGCCCGATCCTCGTGCTGTCCACCTATCCCAAGCTGACCGACGACCGGCTGGTCGAGAAGCTCCGCTACAAGGGCATCGACAAGTTTCTGGCCTACGAGGTGGATCGGGTGGCGGTCCATGGCGCCTACCCGGAGTCCTACGACAGCATCGTGGAGGACCTGATAGGCCACGAGGACATCCGGGTGCTCGACTTCAACGGCCACCAGATCATGGCCAATTTCGCTCTCGACGAGCTCGGCGACCCGATCAAGTTCGGGGGCTGAGGGCCGGCCCAGGGGGCCGAGCCTCGGCGACGGTCCTGGAGCACAGCCATCGCCAGGTCCAGGGTCCAGACCGGTGCCGTCGCCACCGCAGGTCCCGCGACGAGTCTCGAGCAGCTCCAGGCCGTCGAGGTAATGGGCGATGTAGAGATGGCGGCCGTCCGGGCTGATGACGAGATCCCGGGCGGAGGCTCTGAAGCCGGTTTTCTTCCTGGCTTACGCAGTCGCCGAAGAGCTCGTTTAGATCCGTTTCGGTCCATCCGACACCTCCCAACCCATCTCGCCGAGCAGCCGGTAGACTCGCGGCAGCGGCAAGCCCACGACATTCGAGTAGTTGCCGGCGATGGTCTCGACGAAGAGCGCACCCAATCCCTGGATGGCGTAGGCGCCGGCTTTGTCGAACGGCTCGCAGCTGGCGACGTACCAGGCGATCTCGCGCTCGCTCAGGCTGGCGAAGCGCACCCGTGTCTCCTCCACTCCGCTTTCCAGGCGGTCGGTATCCGGGCTCCACAGCGCGACGCCGGTGAACACCGCGTGCTCGCGGCCGGAGAGCTGCCGCAGCATGCGGCGTGCGTCCTCCTCGCCCTCCGGCTTGCCCAGCAGCGTGTCGTCCAGGGCCACCACCGTGTCGGCGGCGAGCACCAGCTCACCGGGCTCGCCCCGGGTGGCCGCCTTTTCGCGGGCGAGCCGGAGCACGTAGACCTCCGGGGCTTCGCCGGGCCGGGGGGTTTCGTCGAGGGCGACCGGGCGGACGGTAAAGCTCAGACCCACCCCGGCGAGCAGCTCGCGGCGGCGGGGAGAGCCCGAGGCCAGCACCAGCCTAGGGAAAATACCCTCGCAGGGTCTTCGCCTCGAATCCCTCCTGCTGGACCTCGACCTCGACCTCGCGGAACTTCTCGTCGTCGTCCTTGTTGGACGACTGGTAGGCCAGCAGATACTGAGAGCGCAGCTCGTCCTCGATCTTCTCGTAGACCCCGCCGAGCTCCCCCGAGCGGTCGATGAAGAAGGATCTGCCGCCGGTCTCCTCGGCCAGCTTGTTGAGCTTGATCTGGATGTCCCGCTGGCTCGAGGGCAGGCCCAGCCCGATGGTGTAAATCGCCACCCCGGTGCGACGGGCGTAGTCCATCACGTCGTCGAAGCGGTAGTGGCTGCCGACGTCCTCGCCGTCGGAGAGGAGCACGATCGCGCGCTTGCCCTTGACGCCGCTGAAGTAGTAGAGGGCGTAGATCAGGCTGTCGTAGAGGTAGGTCTCTCCCTCCGCCACCAGCCCCGCCACACCGCCCGCCAGGACCTCGATGTTGTTGGTGAAGCGCACCGCCAGGTCGTGGTGCTCGCTGAAGGTGATCACCGCCGCGCGATCCTTGGGTGTGAGCACCGTCTGGAAGAATTGCAGCGCCCCTTCGACCACGTCCCGCAACTCCTCGGTCATGGACATCGAGGTGTCGAGCACCACTCCGGCGTAGATCGGGATGTCGTCGACCCGCTCGAAGCGGACGACTTTCTGCTCGACACCGTCCTCCAGCACGCGGAAGTCGCCGGCCGTGAGGCCCTGGGCGGGCCGCCCCCTCTTGTCGAGCACCGTGGTGTACAGCTCGACGAAATCGACCTTCAGATAGTCGACGTAGTCCGGTGCGTTGACGAACACCACGTCCTCGCTGGTCAGCCCGTCGGCGAGATAAGCGGCGGCCCGCACGTAGGCGGTGTCGATGGTGTCCGGGATGACGATGGGCAGGGAGAAAGGCGGTTGGTAGAGCGTCGCCAGCAGCGTCTCGTTGAGATAGAGCTCGACCCGGTCGAGGGTCTCGCCCTCGGGCACCTCGACCACCGCCCGCGCCCGCAGGCTGGAGGTGTAGCTGCCGCCCCGACGCGGCTCCACCAGACGGACGGCGAAGCGGTGCGGGCCGGCGTTGAGCAGGATCTCGTCCCGCGCCATCTCGTCACCGTTCTCGTCCACCGCGATGGCGGCGACCCGATGCAGCCGCGGCGCGTCGCCGAGCTGGATCTCTACGCTGTAGGGCGGGTTGCGCTTGCTCATCACCTGGCGCTCGTTGAGCAGGAAGCGCACCCGGTCGATTCCCTCGCCCTTGGTCCGGGCTTCGAGGCGCACGTTGCCGATGGTCAGGCCTGGAGGCGGCGGCATCAATCGCAGCGAGCAGTCCCTGGCGTCGAGAGTGGCATTGGCCTCCTGAAGCAGGGTCGCGGAGAGATCCCGCCGGTCGTCGTCGGCTCCGAGGGTGCCCGCCCCGGAAAGCGGTGGCGCGGGGGCGGTCTGGGTCGCGATCTGGATCCGGCGCGGATGCACCAGGGGCACGTGCAGATCCCGTTCCTCGCGGTAGTAGCGTCCAGAGGAGAGATCCCGCGCTCGCACGATCAGCTTGTACTCGCCGGGTCGTAGGTTGCGCTCGAAGACGATCGGTACTTTCTTCGCGCTGCTGCCGGTGGGAAATTGGAAGCGGTAGCGGAAGCTCTCGAACAGATCCTCGTTGCGGACGATCTCGCCGTCGAACAACAGGTTGTAGCTCGACGCTCCCTCCAAGGTGGACGGCGCGATGTCCGCCAGGTCGATCTCGACGATCCCCTGCACCACGGTGCGGCTCTGGTGCCGGCCGGGGAAGCTCACCGTCAGCTCGGCGGCGAACGAGTCGGCGCCTTCGGGAAGATCGGTGGAGGTGGCGACGAAGGTCTGAAGCCACTCCTCGCTGGGCTCCGGGATGGGGCTCTCGATCTCGGTCCAGGCCAGGCTGGTCGCGAGCGCCTGGAGCAGTTGGTCGCCGCGGAAGCACTCCTGGGCGATCTGCTGCACCAGCGCAGCCTCGTCGGTACCGACCCGCACGCTGAGCGAGATGAGCGGATACAGCCCCTCGACGGGAGACCACAGGCGGTAGTGGTCGCGGGCGCCCTCGCGCACCAGCACCAGGTTGAAGTGGCCGCGGATGAACATGCTGCCGCTGTAGGACCACACCTCCAGGGGCTTGAGCACGGTGGTGCAACGCACCTCGTTGATGTCGTCCGGCTCACCGTAGAGCATCATCGCCTTGGCGCGCGCGTCTCCAAGATCCGCGTACTTGGTCTTGGCGATCTCCAGCCGTTGCTCCCAGGCGTCCTGGAGCTCGTTGCGAGCGGTCTCCGGAAACGGATCCCGGACGCGCCAGAATTGCTGGATGAAGGAGGAGCGCTGGTAGTCCTTGGAGAGACTGAGGAAGGCTTTGCGCTCGGCGTCGGAGATCAACGCCTGGACCTCGTCGAGAAAGCGCCGGTGGTCGGGCCGAAGCTGCGCGATCCGGTCCGCCTCGGACAGGTGCTCCTCGTCGGCTCCTTCGTCTTCCGTCCGCGATGCGGGCTGCGTCCGGTTCCGGGCTTCTTCTCCCTGGAGGGCAGCGGTCGATTCGACGGTCTGCACCAGGCTCAGGACCAGAGCTACCAGGAGCCAGGGCACCCGGGACGGCAAGCACTGGAATCCAGACAGCATGCCCCATCCTACGATTCCGCGAGAACGCGGGCAAGCGGCGCCCAGACCAGCCGAGCTTCAGCAGGAGATCGGAATCACGTTCACGTCTCAAGAGACCGAGCGGGCCGAACTTGCGCTCTCTCAACATGGCTTGCGCTTCTCTTGCAGATTCATCGAGATTCTTCTTGGAGCTCGGCTGCGTTACCATCTCGAAAGATGAGCCCCCAGGACCACCAAGAAGACCGAAATTCGACAACCCACCGCATCGTCATCGTCGGAGGAGGCTTCGCCGCGGTGGCCGCGGCCCGCGGCCTCGCCGGCAAGCTCCCCGCAGGCTGGGAGGTGGTGCTCTACAGCGAGGAGAACCACTTCGTTTTCACCCCGCTGCTCACCGAGGTGGTGGGCGCCTCGATCAACCCGCTGCACTGCGTCTGGCCCCTGCGGGAGATGGTCTCCGGCATCTCTTATCGAACCGTGCCGGTGGTCGGTCTGGACCTCGACGCCCGCGAGGTGATCTACGAGGAGCGGGACGGCGAGCTCCGCCGCGACCGATGGGACCATCTGGTGCTGACCCCCGGGCTCGCCGCGTATCTCGACATCCTGCCCGGGCTCGCCACCCACGGCTGGCCGCTCAAGGTGCTCGGCGACGCGCTGGTGCTGCGTAACCGGCTGATCGGCCAGCTCGAGCGCGCCGAGGTGGAGCGGGACTCCGCCAAACGTCGCCGGTTGCTCTCCTTCGCGGTCATCGGCGGTGGCTTCACCGGCGCCGAGGTGGCCGGGTCGATGGCGGACCTGCTCAAGGAAGCCAGCCGTTACTACGAGCGGGTGGACCCCGGGGAGATCTCGGTCCACGTGGTCGAGATGGCGCCGCACATCCTCGCCAGCCTGCCGGAATCCCTGTCCACCTTCGCCGAGCGCAAAATGCGCCAGCGCGGGATCGACATCCGGTGCGGCGTCAAGGTGGAGTACGTCAGCGGCGAGGGGCTACATCTCGAAGGCGGCGAGCTGATCCGGGCAACCACCGTGGTGGCGGCGGTGGGCAACAAGATGCAGCCGTTGCTCGAGGACAGCGATCTACCCCGCGAGCGCAACCGTCTCGAGGTCACCCCGGAGATGCGGGTCGAGGGCTTCTCCGACATCTGGGCACTGGGCGATTGCGCCGCCGTGCCCAACGCGCGCGAGGACGGCGAGATCTCCCCGCCGACCGCCCAGTACGCCAGCCGTCAGGGCAAGCTGCTGGCCAAGAACCTGAGGGCGGCGATCGCCGGCCGGGAGCCTCGGCCCTTCGACTACCGCCCGCAGGGAATGTTCGCCGCCATCGGTCACCGCAACGCGGTCGGGGAGGTCTTCGGCTGGAAGCTCTCCGGGTTTCTCGCCTGGTTTCTCTGGCACGGGGTGTACTGGGGCAAGATGCCCACCTTCACCCGCAAGGTCCAGATCGCGCTCGACTGGGCGATCAACTACCTCTTCCGGCCGGACATCGTCGAGATCGCCACCTTGACCACCCAGCGCCGTGGGCGGGTGCGGGAGGAGGAGTTTCTGCGTCTGGCCGGAGAGGCGCCGGAGCTCAAGGAGCTGCCGGTCCGGGACCTGATGAGCCGGCCGGTGCTCACCCTCGAGCCGGAGGTCCGGCTCGGTGACGCCATCCGCCGCTGCCGCAAGGCTCGCACTCAGGCGCTGCCGGTGGTGGACGGCGAGGGAAAGATGGTGGGCATCTGTACCCGTAGCGACCTCTACCGAGCGATTCGTTCCCTCCGTCCGCTGGACACCCCGGTCCGGGACCTGATGAGCCGGCCGGTGGTGACCCTGCGAGCGGACTCGCCGCTGGAGGAGGCCGTGCACGCGGCCCGCGACAACGACGTCCGCCGTCTGGTGGTCGTCGAGGACGGCGCACCGGACCGCCCGGTGGGCATGCTCTCCCCCTTCGACGTTCTGGGCTGGCTCAGCCGGGACCGGACACCGGAGGAGGTCGCGGAGCGCCTGGGCGTGCCGCTCCGTTGATCCGCCCCGGGCCCGACTCCCTACCTCGCCGTCACAACGGTCGTCACAACGGTCGTCACAACGCGGCCAGCTCGACGTCGGCCCCGACGTCATCCTCTTGCGCGCTCGCTTCCGACTGCACGAATGCCGCCAGGATCAGCCCGCCGATCATCCAGGCGCCGAAGTCGTACAGGGCGTTGATCAGGTGGAAGCTCCAGGTCTGGTACCACCAGATGGGCTGGTCGAGATTGGCGAAAATAGAAGCGGCCAGTGCGATCAGAATGACAAAGCGCGCGCGGTCGGTATACCGGTTGAGCGCCGGAGCGATCATCTCGAGAGCGAAGGCGAGCAGCAGCACGGTCACCAGCACGTGGAGAAATCCCAAGATCAGAATGCCGGCGCTCTGGGGCTCCACGCCGCCCCGATGGAAGTGGATGGTGGCGATGGGACCTTGCCGTTGCCGCTCCAGGGTGGCGTCCATGTCCTGGGGGTTCCACGGCAGGAAGTACGCGCCGTCACTGCGGAGCTGGGCCTGGAGGTCCTCGGCCAGGGCTTTTTGATCGTGGATCTCGGTGAAGAGATTGTTGACGCCGGGGCCGTACCAGAACAGGGCCCCCCACAGGTAGACCGCCAAGGCCGCCAGGATCGAGCCGAGCAGCAGTCGTTTCATCCGTCTCTCCTCTCAGGTTGGTGAGATCGGTCCAGGGTCCGGCGAGATGGCAGGCCGTCGCGGCTTCCCTCCGCCACCGTGTTGGATCTTGTGCCGGGCTCCGTCTTCCTCGCCCGTTGATTCCCCGGGGGACAAACCTGGAGCCCGGGCCCCTGGAGCCAGGATCTCTGGAGCTGCAAGGATGGGAGTATTTTAACGCGTCTTGAACGCGTCTGGCTTCTGCCTTCAGCCGGATCCCAGCGCCGCCGTCAGCAGCCGGTGGAAGTGGTGCGTTCCCAGCTCGCGGGTGGGGGAGTACCGGCCGCGGTGATAGAGCCGCGAGCGCACCCCCTTCTGCACCGCCTCGACGATCACCTCGTCCTCGCGCTCGACGCGGTCCAGCTCGGCGCCGGCGCCGCGGTCGAGCCGGCTCTCGTCCCCCACGTAGGCGCGGAAAGAGACCCGCGTCCGCTGGGGGCCGAGCGGACGCACCAGGTTGATCGACAGCCCCCACGGATAAAAATTGAGCATCAGGTTGGGGAACAGCCAGAAGTACCAGGCCGCGATGTGCTGCCCGTGGTCCGGCGTGCCCTCCGGTGGCTCGAAGGCCTCCTCGCCCTCCTTCGCCACGGCGACTTGGACGCTCGACCGGGGGAACAGCTCGGTGCGATAGCTGCCGTAGTCCACCACCTGCGCCAGCCCGGCGTGGACGTAGGGGATGTGGAACCCCTCCAGATAGTTCTCGACGTACAGCGCCCAGTTGGCGTCCACCAGGTAGTCGCGCGAGCGGCCGGGGTCGAGACGGTAGTCGTCGATCGGCAGCCAGCCGACCCGCGCCTCCATCTCCGCCACCAGATCGTCGAGCAGCCCAGTGGGGGAGAGCGAGACGAACAGAAACCGTCGCCAGCTCTCGAGCGGCACCCGGGGCAGGTGGTCGGCCTCGCAGGGAAACCCTTCCACCCCCTCGAACTCGGGCATGAAGGTGAATTTGCCGCCCAGGTCGTAGTGCCGTCCATGGTAGCGGCAGCGCAGTCCCTGGACCGTGCCGGCGGTCTCCGCCACCAGCATCCCGCGGTGGGTGCAGACGTTGGACAGGCAGTGGATCCGGTCGTCGAGATCGCGGGTCAGCAGCAACGGCTCGTCGAGACAGCCTTCGAGCAGCGTCAAGGGCCGGATCTGCCCCGGCGCGCGCAGCTCGTGGGCGTCACCGACCCACTGCCAGCTCGATGCGAACACCCGGTCTCGCTCCGCCTCGTACCAGGCGCGATCCCGGTAGATCTCCGCCGGCAGGGTCTTGGCGCGGGCGATGTCCTCGGTGATGTCGAGGGGTCCCTCGTAGGGGTAGGAGGAAGCGTCCGGGGAGGCGTCGCGCTCGGTCATGGGTGACCCGGAGCATACCCCTTCTCATACCGCTCGCCCGCGGTCACCGCCAGCGCCAGCTTGTTCTGCGGCGGGGGCAGCGGGCAGGTGGCGAGCTCGGTGAAGGCACAGGGCGGGTTGTAGGCACGGTTGAGGTCGAGCACGACCGTGGCTCCGTCCCCTCCCGGTCCCGCGGTGTAGAGATAGCGGCCGGCGCAGTAGGTCCCCTTGCAATTGGTCTGGTCGCCGAAGATCAGGAACAGCTCGTCGCCGCTCTCCAGCGCGTCGATCCGGTGCTCGGTGCCGTCCTTCTCGAACACCAGCGCTCCCGGGCAGGGCTCTTCCGAGATCATGCCCAGAACGTTGACGATGGAGATCCGGCGCGGCGGATCGTAGGGCTCGAAGCGAGCCGCCAAGCGCCAAGTGGGGTCGATGGGATAGAAGCTCAGCTCCGGCGGCTCGCTCAGCCGCGGGTGATTCCGGTCGCGGGTGCGCAGGGCGAGGCGGGTGCCGCTCTCGTCCTCCCGCTCGATGACGTGCACGGTGAGGCTGCCCGCCTCCAGCACCGTGGTGGCTTCCTCCAGGTCGGTGCCGAGCGAGATCTCCCCGGTCACCGGCTCGCCTTCGACCGTTACCTCGACGCCCTCCGCGGGCCGGAAGCGCACGTCCCGGGTCTCGTTCTCCGCGTCTCTGACCACTGTGAAGGTGCCCAGCCGCGGCGGGGCGTTGTCGGTGGGCAGCACGATGTCGTTGTCGACGCCACCGCCGACCGTGGTCTCGCCCGGCTCCAGCCAGTCGAGCCCCACCAGCGCCCGCCAGCCGTCCGGGTTGGACATCCCCGCCTGCCGCTTTGCCTGCCACTCTGCGAGCTCCTCGCGGTAAGCGACTTCGTCGAGCGGGGGCTCGTCAGTTCCCGGCCCGGGCTCACCGCACGCGAACGGCAGAGCAAGGGTCGTGAGGAGCAGGGTCGTGAGGGTTGCGCTCGGGGCGCGTCGGAGCATGGGGAGCATAGGATCCATCCTTTCTTGCCAAGCGTAGCGGGCGCTGACGCGGACTGATTGTGTCAGAGCGACGATGGTAAACTGTCCCCGGCGGTCCTACCGCCCCCGCGTCCAGGCCGCGGTCCCCATCCCATCCAGTGACGCACCGCTCGGCACCCCCGGCCCGCGCGCAGAAACGCCCGATGGTGAGAGCCAGAGCGAGAGAGATCCGACCCAGGAGCCCCCGATCAGGAGTCCCCGATGAAACCACCCGCCACCGTCCACCTCACCCCCGGCAAACGCGTGCTTTTCCTGACCAAGGACCCGGACCTGATCCGGAAACAGCTCGCCGGGGAGCTCGATCTCTCCATGGACGACCTCACGGTGGACGACCTGCTCGACGACATCAACACCGATGCCATGACCCCCGCCTGGGTCTGTTTCAACCACAAGCCGGAGGACATCGCCCGCGACGCCTACGCCGGGCTGATCGTCGACGGGGAGCGCCTGTTCCCGCGCGACGCCCTCAAGAACGGGAGCTTCGAGGTCATCGCCTCGGGTCTGCGCAAAGGCGTCGGCAGCTCCCGGGAGACCGCCGTCCAGGCCGAGAAGTGGAGCGGCATCCGCATCGCCATCGCCGAGTCCTTCGCCCCCATCCACGCCCGCAACAACATCAACCAGGGCGTGCTGATGGGCGACCACGAGGTCCTGCGGCGACTCCAGGCCGGTGAGGGCGTGCCGCTGGAGGACTTCTACCGGGACTACGACCCGATCACCCGGCTCATCGTCCAGCAGGGCGGTCTGTTCCCCTTCTCCAAAGCGCTCGCCGCCGGGGAGATCGAGCTGCCGCCGGTGGACACGCCGCCACGTCCCATGACCCTGGTGGAGAAGATCCTCGCCCGCCACATGAAGACCAAGGGGTTCCTCAAGCCCGGCGACGCCGTGGTGGTGGAAGTGGACGGCGGCTACAGCCACGAGTTCACCACCGCCCAGGTGCACTACTTTCTCGAGCAGGAGTACGGCGAGGGCTACGAGATCGACAACCCAGGCAAGTTCGCGGTCTTCGAGGACCACCTCATCTACGCCGACGACGTGCCCAAGATGCGGCCCTTCGTCGGCAAGATCGACGTCCTGCGGGACCTGCAACGGGAGTTCCAGAGCCACACCCACACCCAGGACTTCTCGGCCGAGGACAAGGTCTCCCCGGGCATCTGCCACGAGGTGGCGCGGGAGGCGCTGATCGAGCCCGGCGACTTCATCCAGGCCACTGACAGTCACACCTGTATGGGCGGTGTCAACAACGCCCTCGCCTGGGGCGTCGGCGCCACCGAGTACGCGAATCTGATCCACTCCGGCTTCACCCTCGTCGAGGTGCCGGAGTCGATCCGCTTCGAGCTGGTCGGCGAGCTACCGGAGGGGACCACCGCCAAGGACCTGATGCTCTACATCCTGCTCGAGTTCGCGCGGCCGCAGAAGACCCTCAAGCGGGTGATGGAATTCGGTGGCCCGGGGCTGGCCAAGCTCTCGATGGACGAGCGGGCGACGCTGACCAACATGGCCACCGAGTGCTCCGCCCGCACCGCCATCGTCGAAGCCGACGAGCGCACCTTCGAGTGGCTCGCCGAGTGGCGGCCCGGGGTGGATCTCGACCGCCTGCGCGCCCGCGCCGTGGCCCCGGATCCGGGCGCCGAGTACGCGGGTGGCGTTCACACGATCGACCTGTCGCAGATCCGCCCCATGGTGGCCCACCCGGGGGATCCCGATCACGGTATTCCGTCCGACCCCACCAACGGCGCGTGGGTCGACGAGCTCGACGGCGTGGCCATCGACATCGCCTACGGCGGGAGCTGCACGGCGGGCAAGATCGACGACCTGGAGTTCTACCACCGGGTGGTGAAGGAGGCGGTGGAGGCGGGGCTGCGGGTGCCCGACAACGTGCGGTTCCTGATCCAGTTCGGCTCCGAGGCGGTCGAGCGCTATTGCCACGAGAACGGCTTGCTGGAGGCCTTCCACCAGGCGGGGGTGCAGCTCATCCAGCCCGGCTGTGGAGCCTGCATCGGCTGCGGGCCCGGGGTCTCGGAGCGCCCGGACCAGGTGACCGTGTCGGCGATCAACCGCAACTACAAGGGACGATCGGGGCCGGGCAAGCTCTACCTCGCCTCGCCGCTCACGGTGGCCGCCTCGGCCTTCACTGGCCGCATCACGGCATACACCCCGGGGATGTTCAAGCGCCGGGAAGCGGCGGTGGCGTAGGTTGGTTCCCCTCGAATGCCGTTTCAGACGAAGAGATGGACGGAGGAGTCACCTTCTCGGAGTTGCATGCATGCAACGGCTTGCCGAGTCCACCTTCTCGACGTTGCATCGCTGCAACGGTTGGGTGGCGGATTGGGAAAACGGTTGCATCGCTGCAACGCGGGACAGGTTTCTCGGGTCGAGTGTTGCAAGCCTGAAACGACGCAAGAGTCACTCATTCGGGGCGTTTTACGTCTGCAACGTCACACTCGGTGCAACCGGAGGCAATTTTGGCCTCCGGGTGGATCTCGCCTCAGATTCCTGCCCACACCGGCCGCAGGTCCAGCTCGAACCCGGGCAGCACCGGCTCGCCGCTGACCCTGACGGCATCGACCAAGTACTCGGTGGACTCCGTCCCGCGGTAGACGAAGACCCGGCGCTCGGCCGGATCGATCAGCCAGCCGAGCCGGACCCCCTGCTCGGCGTACTCCGCCATCTTCGCGCGCAGGGCGTCCAGGGAGTCGGAAGGGGAACGCAGCTCGACCACGAAGTCCGGAGCCAGCGGCAGAAAGCGATCCTTGGCTTCCGGCGACAGATCGGCGAGGCGGGAGCGGAGCACCCAGGCGGCGTCGGGGGAGCGCATCGCCCCGTTGGGCAGGACGAAGCCGCCGGAGGAGTCGAAAGCGATTCCCTGGCCGTCGCGGTGGGCCCAGCGCATCAGGGCGAACAGGATCTCGGCGTTGCGATGGCTGCTCGTTCCACCTGCTGGGGTCATCACCTCGAGGTCTCCCTCGGCATTTCTCTCGATGTGGAGTTGCGGGTTGAGCCGGCAGAGCTCGAACAGCGCCTCGTCGTCGAGACCGAGGGGTGCGCCCAGGTCCAGATCGAGCGGGGCTTCACGGCTGCGAATCGCGATGTGGGTCATGGCTGCCGCCTCGGTCGAAGCTTAGCAGGGCAGCGTCAACCCGGTAGCAAAACGAATTGGCCGAGACCCTCCGGCCGATAAACCGAGAAGTCTCTTCGGTCCAGCGTGAAAATCCGATCGAGCCTCTCCCTTTCCGCGACCCTTACGAGCGCCGCGTCCGCGAGATCCATGGGTAGGTCCTGATACTTCTCCATCAGCTCCCGCATACGCGCGGTATCGGAGACTCCGAGCTCGAGAAACGATAGCGCTCCGCGCTCGACGAATCGCCACAGAACATCTTGAGCTTGCCAGGAGAAACCGAGGAGATACATGGCCTCGGTGAAGGCCGGCCAGACGGTTACCATTGGTTCGTCGAGTGAACGAAATGTCTCGCGACAGACATGATGATGTCGGTCGCCCTCATGAACCAGCGCAACCAGGGGGCCGGCATCAGTCAGGATCATCGGGCTCGTTTGGCCTCCAGGAGGCTTCGGAGCCTACGTCCCGTGTCTTCGGAGAGATCGTCGGGACCCCCGGTCACGCTCCCGATCAGATCCTCGATGCGCTCGTAGGGAGTCAGGCGCTCACGGACGACGAGCTCCTCGATGGCTTGCCGAACCACCTCGGACTTGGTCTGACCTTTTCGCTGGGCGATCCGATCCAGAGCGCGCTCGGTCTCGGTGTTTAGACGTAGGCTGAGGGGCATAATTCTCTCCAAGAAGCTTCCCCGAGATTGTACTACACTGGCGCAATACACTTTAAAGAGACCGCATCAGTCCCAGGAGGGGCACCTCCGGGAGCTTCAGAAAAGGGAGCTTTACCCACCAATCCTCCGGTCCCTTGTAACGACCCTTTCTCCGAGGAAGACCGTCCATCGCTTACGAGCATCTGGGTCAGGGTCGTCCACTAGGATCTCCACCTTACCCATTTCCACACGATCTCGGAGGGGATTGAGAAGGACCCTGATTGCGGTGTCACTCTCTGGCAAGCTGTACCCAATGACATGAAGATTCGATGCTCGCTCCAGGGCCTTTGACGCCAGAGACCAGACTTCTCGAAGCTGTGGTTGGTCGAGTTGCTTCAGGTACGAGGGGTAGAGGGCTACGTTCTGATCGTAGGGAGTTGCATGTTTCTCAGCCTTGTCCCTGAAAGCGACAAGAGATGGCAGTGGGAGATGCTGTAGGAGGCGTGCCCAACTCAAGTAAAGCTCTCGCTTAGAAGCCATATCGTCTTCGTACCACCCGAATGAGCCGTGAAGCTTCAGGACTCGGATAGCTGAAGGCTGCAAGAGAGCCGGAGGCAACCGGCGGTCACTCGGAGGGTGCAGCTCAAACTCACGATTAAACCCATAGCCGTCCCTAGGTCTCCAGCAGTCCATTTCTTCCAGCAGTACCCGCTCAGCCAGGGTATCCCAATTGGTTGTCAAGACAAGATCGCCGGGCCTCAGGGTCGAGAGCTCTTTAGCGAGGTATTGTCTTTTGCTCTTGGGATTCTCCAATCTGTCCTGCAAATGCCGGCAATAGAAAAAGTCGTCGAGACATCGGCGGAGACCTTGAATAGCGATCTTGGCGTTCTTGAGCTCGTCCGGTTCATTATCCCAAGGATGCTCGTCTTCAGCGACGGCCCTTGCCCACCAGTTCTCTCCCTCGCTCACATGCGCCGTTTCCAGGAGGTCGAGCAAGGAAATGACTACTTCAGGATTCGGATTGCGGAGCACACGCCCCAGCGGTCCCTGGGTCTTTTCAAAGAAGCTCTCGAATTCACGCCAAGGTTGAGCCGCATTAGACCGATCATCTTTGTATTTCTCACGCAGCTTTCCCATCAGCCTGGCTGCTGGGGGGTAACCGGCAGCAATTGAGGCTCCTGCACCCAGAAACAGAACTCTCACTTGGCTCTTTCTGGGCAGGGTCGAAGGTCCTCACCACGCCGGCGCCGGGCGCTCCATCAACGTCCTCGGATTCCCGCCGTCGGGATTGGCGACCCGGACCGCGACCTTGCCCGCTTCCTTGACGATGTAGGCGAGGCGCTTGCCGTCGGGGGACAGCTCACCCGCGACGACGTCCCCGGCGACGACGAGAGTCGGCTCGCCGCCCGCCTGCGGGATGCGATAGAGGCCCCCGTCCGCCCCGAACAGCAGGCTCTCGCCATCGGGTGTCCAGGTCGGCCACAGACCCTTCGCCAACCGCCTGGGCTCGCTGCCGTCCGCTCGAACGACGAACACCCAGTCGTTCCCCTTCCCGTCCGTCTCGTAGTAGGCGATGTGCTTGCCGCCCGGAGACCACTCGGGGTTCTGGAGCTCGTGTGCTGTCTCGAGCAGGCGCTTTGCGGCCGATCCGTCGGCCCGCATCACCCAGAGCTGACCGCTGCCCTCACGGCTCGATATGAAGGCGATTTGCCGGCCATCGGGGGACCAATCGGGCTGCGTGTCCGACGCCTCGTCCTTTGTCAGCCGCTGTCGATCCGAGCCATCGGCGCGCATCGTGAACACGTCCAAGGACCCCTGGCCGTCGGAGCCCGCGAAGACGATCCGGTCGCCCGACGGTGACCACGAGGTCCAGTAGTCCTTGGGTCCTTCGGTGATCGGTGCGGCCTCGCCGCCGTCCGGATCGAGCCGCCAGATGCGGTACGGAAACCGCGGATCGCTGTCACGGATTTCGAGCACGGAAACGAGGAGGGTGCCGCCATCCGGAGACCAGGAGAGCTCCTGGTAGAACCCGGGCCCCTGCTGTGTGACGGGCGGGCTCGCCGGAGGGCTCGGGCCTGCCAGGACCAGACCCAGAAGTAAACCGAGGAGGGACGTCATGTCGCTCATTCTACGGCAGGTTGTAGGGACCGGGTAGCGGCGCGTTGTACGCTCGGCAGCACGATGCCGACCCCGAGATGGCTCTCCGCCGCCGGCTGGATCCTCGCGGCTCTGGCCCTGGCCTGGGCCGGGATCGAGGCGGTGTCGCTGTGGCGGGTGCTGGAGGCTCATCCGGCGCCTCCCCGCTGGGACATGGCGGGGCATGGCTGGCAGGGGGTCGAGTTGCTCACCGATCTGCGCGCCGGGCGCCCGCTCGATTTCCTCCTCGATCTCAACGCCCAGGACAAGTGGCCGTTCGGATACTCGCTCCTGCTGCTGTCCTTCCTGGCCCTCGGAGGCGCCAGCTTCGAGGCTGCCCGTCTGCTGTCGCTGGTGGGCTGGGTCGCCGTCGCACCGCTGACCGTGCTCGCCGCCCGCAAGGCCGAGCCCGGGCCGGCGGGGCTGCTGGGCGGCGCGCTCGCCGCCGTGCTGTGGCTGGCGGCGCCGGTCCCGCGCGTGCTCTCGCTGGTGATCCTGCGCGAGGTGGTGGCGTTGGCGCTCCAGCTCCTTGCGCTGATCCTCTACTTGCGCGCCCGCGAGAAGGACGAGGATCTCGGCCGCTGGCGGGCCGCGGGGCTCGCCACGCTGGCGCTGGTGCTGGTGAAGTACAACTACGCCCTGATCTGGGGCGTCGCGGTGGCGATCGAGGAGGTGCTGCGCAGCACACCCGAGCAACGCCGCCGGCTGTGGCGCTGGCTACGCGATCTGCTCACACCCTGGGGCGGCAAGCCGCTGGCCCGGAAGATCCTCGCCGGGGCGCTGGACCTGGTGATCGTGGCGGCGCTGGTGGGTGTCAATCCCGGAGTGGGGATCTGGGTGATTCTGGTGGTGGTCACGGGGGTGGTGGTCGTACGGATGTACCGGGGCCGTTTCTCCATACGGGACTGGCTGTCGGGCCTGCCGCCCCGGCTACGGGCAGCGCTGGAGACGGTGGCGCTGCCCATGGCGGTGTGGTGGCTCTCCCCGGAGCCGATCCATCCCAAGACCGTCTACTCCTTTCTACGCAGCTCGCGGGGAGGCGCAGAACGGGCACCTTTCGACGTGCTCTATTACCTGCGCAGCTATCTCGCCGACTACGTGCCGCACCCCGGCTGGGGGATCGCCTTGCTGGCGCTCGCGGCCGGGGCGGTGGGCATGGCGCTGGTTGCCCGCCGGAAGGGCAACGGGGTGGGCAAACCGGATCACGGCTCGCACCTGGGCTTCCTCGCGCTGCTCACCGTCCTCGGTCTGTTGTTGGTGACGCTGCATCCCCACAAGGAGATCCGCTACGCGGCGACGGCGCTGCCGCTGGTGACGCTGCTGGGCGCGCTGGGTCTAGGACGGTTGTTGCTGGGGGAGGTCCCGAAGTCGCCCGGGGGAGCGCCACGGACACGCCTCGTCGCGGGCGGTCTGGCGGGTCTGCTGGCCGTGGGTCTGGCGGCCGCCGCGGGTCCGTTGGCGATGCTGGGGAGCCCTGCCGAGGTGCGGCAGGACCGTCTGGAGGGGGAGCTGAGCGCGTACACCGGGGATCCCCGGCTGCTGCCGGTGCTCGAGCCGCTGGCCGAGCGGGTGGGGCCGGGCGGCCGGGCCGGGATGATGGGGCCTCTGGACGAGCTGTCGGCCGATCTGGTGCGCTGGGTCCTGGCGCGCGAGCACGGGGGCGCGATGGCCGAGGTGGTGGACTTCCGCGAGCGGTTCGATCCCGGAGCGTCCCGGGAGCGGTGGTGGCCCCGGATCGAGCGCTGGATCGCGGAGGAGGATCTGGACCGCCTGCTGGTGGTGCGGCTGGACCCGGACAGCCCGTGGGCGCAGCGCGACGACTATCTGCTGCACAACGCCTGGCAGGCGGCGGCCGTGGAGGCGCTGGGGGAGACTTTCCCGGCGGGCGAAGAGCTACGGGTGCCCGAGGTCGGGCTGACGGTCCAGGTGCTGACGGTCCAGGTGCTGACGGTCCAGGTGCTGGAGCCGGAAAAGAGCGACCCGCCCGGAGAGTGAGAGCTCGGATGGGGGGTCGGGGCTGTGAGCCTTCGAGCTCCCCGGGGGGTCGCAATCGAAATGTCGACCGTTAGCGCGTGAGGCGTTCCTCCGCGAAAGCCCGGAGCGCGCTGGACAGGAATCGAGCCCGGTCGCGCGGGCCGACGACTCCGGCTTGTTGCAGGTCTCTCAGCGCGTCGTGGACGCAGACCACGTACTGAAAGACGCGCTGCGAGTTGTCGGCGAAGTCGCACGGGATCTCCGGGAAGACCACCCGCTCGCCGGCGCGCACGTTGTACAGCCGGTTGCGCACGCCGCCGGGCCACAGCACGTCCACGGTACCGCGGCGTGCCTTCCCCAACCCGAAGGTCAGCTCCAGCGAATGCTGCGAGGCGTAGCTCGAACCGGCCACCACCGGCAGGATCGCCGTGGAGCCCCGATGCGGAGTGACCGACACGACGGCGCCGACGCCGTCCCGGTTGACGACGCCATCGTCGACGAGGCCGATGGTGCCGAGGGTGTCCACCGAGATCGAACGGTTGCCGTTGCCGCCGCTGTTGATTTCCACCGCGAGGTTGCCGTGCGGGTACTGGACGCCGGTGTAGATGAGGGTTCCCGGGGCCGGCCCCGGGGCGAAGGTGGGGAAGAAGCCCGCCGTGGCGTCGAACACCGAGCCGTAGGCGATGCCCATGGGCAGCGGCGGGGCCGGTAAGTTGTGGGACGACACCGAGACGATGTCCGGAAAGCCGTCGAGATCGAGATCTCCTACCGCCAGACCGTGCTCGACGCGCAGCGAGTGATCGGCGCCGGACCCCTGCGCGGCGCCGTCGAGGGAGAAATGGGCGCTGCCGTCGTTGTTCAACAGACAGCCGGGATTGGTGCTCTCGATGAACGGTCCTGCTTCCAGACCGCCGTAGGTGACGAGGTCCGAGTCGCCGTCATTGTCGTAGTCGAAGGCCGCGGTTCCCCAACCGAAGGGGCTGGCGACGAGACCGCCCACCCCGGGATCGTCGAACACTCCTCCCGAGCGCTGGAGGAACCAGCGGGTGGTCTGGATCCCCAGCGGGACCGGCAGACCGAAGAACTGCTCGAAGTAGTCCCCGGTGTTGGCGCCGTAGATATCCAGCCGGCCGTCGTGGTCCAGATCCGCGAAGGCCAGACCCATCCAATCTCCGGCCTTGTCGAGACCCGCCAGCGAGGTGCGGTCGGTGAAGCTCCCGTGGCCGTCGTTCTCCAGCCAGCGGACATACCCCCGGTCGATGCCGTTGACGGGATCGACGGCGGTCTGGGGGATGCCGGCGTTGTCGTTGGCGCTCACGATGTCGATGTCGCCGTCCTGGTCGAGATCGACCATCGCGATGGCCCAGGTGATCTCCTGGGCGGCCGCCACCTCCGAGCCGAAGTCCTCCAGGAAGAAGTTGCTGCCCTGGTTGAGGAAGAGCTGGTTCGGATCGTTGAGCGCGAACGGTACGACGAAGATGGGCAACGCGTTGGACATGTCGAAGTTGTTCGCCACGACCAGGTCCAACAGACCGTCGCCATCGACGTCGCCAAAGGAGCACGAGGTGGAATTCCGGACCCCGGCTCCGGCGCCGCTCGCCGCGGTGATTTCCTGGAACGTGCCGCCCAGGTTCTCGAACAGCCGGTTGGATTCCCGTCGGCCGAGGACGTAGAGGTCCACGTCGCCGTCGTTGTCGATGTCCCCGGCGCAGACGCCCGAAGAATCCTGCAGGGTGGCGGTCACCCCGGCGGCGGGCGCCACGTCGACGAAGGTCAGGTGACCGGTCTCGACGAGCTGGTTCGAGAACAGGCTGTTGTCGGCGTTGACGCCGTTCGTGACGTAGATGTCCAGGTCACCGTCCCCGTCGAAGTCCGCGAGAGCGACGCCGGGGGCCCCATGACCCTTGATGGGGTAGTTGGGGGGAAAGTCGTTCATGGTGACCGTTCCGAGGGCCTGGAACGCGTCAGCGACCGCCTGGTCGGCCGACGGGCTGTGGCTGAAGGCGATGCCGGAGCCGCCACCCACGACGATGTCGTGGAAGGTGACGGGACCTGCGGCAGCGACCGGCATGGCCGCGAGGAGACACCCTACGAGGAGGGTGGAGACCAGCGCCCGAGACGCGAGACGATGGCATCGGTGGGCATGGCCGAGGTTGGCATGGCTGCAACCCGGAGCGACCTGGCCGCGGCTCCGGTTGCGTGGATGAGTCGCTTCGACAAGAGTACTTGAGACTCTGGGTTGGGTTGGTTGGGTTCTCACTTTACGACTCCCTTCAGGTCCATTTGAATGCACGGATGAATTTCCGTACGGAATCCTTCGATGCTACGAACCCAAGACTCACGACACCTCCCAGGTGGAAGAGACAACAAGGCAAGGTAGATCGAGTCAGAGCACGACGAGGCTCCTCGGTCGACTTTCAAAGAGCAATTTGGGGTCGACGAGTCTGGCGATTCGCCTCCCTCACTATTGAGGTAACCGCGGGAGATATTTTTCGGACATCTGAAGGCAAAGAAGCTCGAATTTGTGCCGGTGGGCTCGTGGTAGCCTCGCGCCGTGACGGCTCCCTCGTCGACCTTCCCGAAACCATGGCTCGTCCTTCTGCTCGTCCTGCTCGGGACGGGGGGTCTCTTCCCGCATCTGTCGGTGGCGGCGCTCGCCCAGCCCACGTCGCCGACGGAGCTGCTGCAAGAGGTGACCCAGGGGGGAGACGGGCAAGAAGGAGCCGGGCAAGAAGGAGCCGGACAAGAAGGAGCCGGACAAGAGGGAGCCGGACAGGAGGACGGGGGGACGGAGCCGGGCCCCGGGGACGACGCAGGAGCGGCCGGAGAACCGGCGAAGCCGCTTTCCGGCGATCCCCTCGACCCCGAAACCTACACCCGGTTCTGGGACGATCTGAGCACCGACCTGATCCTGTTCGTCCCGGATCTGCTCGCGGCCCTGCTGATCCTGGTCGCGATGTTCGCGGTGTATCGCGCCACCCAGAGCGTCCTGCGGCGGGTTCTGGACCGGGCCGGTGCGGATCCGGCGGTGGCCTCGATCCTGGTCAAGCTGACCCGCTACGTGCTGATCGCGCTGGCGGTGCTGATGGCGGCGAGCCAGATCGGGATCCGGGTGGGCTCGCTGCTCGCCGGCATCGGCATCCTGGGTCTGGCGGTCGGTCTCGCGGCGCAGGAATCGCTCGCCAACCTCATCGCCGGGCTCACCCTGCTGTGGGATCGCCCGTTCCGCATCGGCGACCGCGTAACCATCGCCGAGATGTACGGCATCGTGGAGGAGATCGGGTTGCGCAGCACCCGCCTCCGCACCGTCGAGCACCGCGACGTGATCCTTCCCAACCGGGAGATCCTCAACCGCCAGATCGTCAACCACACCCGCACGCCGCAGCTCCGGCTGCCGATCGCCGTCAGCATCGCCTACAAGGAGGACACCCGGGAGGCGCGGGAGGTGCTGCTGGACCGCATCCGTGGCCACGAGCTGATCCAGGAGGAGCCTGCGCCCGAAGTCGTGGTGCTGGCCCTGGGAGCGTCGGGGGTGGATCTCGAGATCCGGGCTTGGCTCAAAGATCCGCACCAGGAGCGCGAAGTGACCTTCGCCCTCACCGAGCTGGCGAAGATCGCCCTCGACGAGGCGGGCATCGAGATCCCGTTCCCACAAGTGACCTGGCACCACGGAACCGGGGAGCTTCCCGTCCGGCTGATCGCTCAGGAGGCGGAGGAGCAGCGGGTAGGTCGGAAGCGGCGAGACTCGGAGCTTTGACCCCGTGCACTGCCGCTGCTAGACTTTCCATCTATTTCTGAGCTCGCCGTCGGCACCCAGCCATGATCGTCGAAAAGCGTCAGATGAACGGGTTCACCCTGCTCCTGATCGAGGGAGTGATCAAGCTGGGGGAAAGCGCCGAGTTCTTCGCCCAGACGCTGGACCGGGCGTTGGACCGCGACACCGGGCACGTGTTGGTCGACTTCTCCAAGATCAACTACATCGACTCCACCGGCATCGGCGAGCTGGTGGGCTATCTGGGCCGGTTTCGCGATGCCTCTCGCAAGCTGATCCTGATCAATCCCTCCGAGCGCATCCGCAAGCTGCTGGAGGTGGCGCGGCTGCTCGAGCTCTTCCCCATCTACGACACGGTCGAAGCCGCCACGGCCGCCGAGGCGGTGTGACGGTCCGACCCGGCAGCGCCGCGATGTTCGTTCCCGCCGCGACCGTTCGACGTGCCGGGCTCACCGAGTCCTGGCACTTCGCCGCCGCCGCCGTGGTCACCCCGGAGGGGCGCTCGGTGTTCCGCCTTGGCGGCGAAGACACCTGTACCTTCTTCCGTTCCTGCGCCAAGCCCTTCCAGGCCGTGCCGCTGGTGCGAGCCTGGCTCGCCGGCGAGGCCGACGGCGGCCTGGATCTCACCGACGAGGATCTGGGGCTGATCTGTGCCTCGCACGCCGGTGGCCCGCAGCACGTCGAGCGCGCACGGTCGCTGCTCGAGCGCGGCGGGCTCACCGAGGAGCACCTCCTGTGCGGCGCCCACCAGCCCCTCGACGACCGCTACGCCGAGGACCTGCGATCCGCGGGACAGAAGCCCACGCCGCTGCACAACAACTGCTCCGGCAAGCACGCCGGGATGCTGCTGGCCTGCCGGTTGCTCGGTCTTCCGCTGGAGCGCTACATCGATCCGGAGCACCCTCTGCAACGCGAGATCTTCGCCGAGATCGGGCGCTTCACCGGGATTCCGGCGGCGGACCTGGCCTACGGCGTCGACGGCTGCAGCGTTCCGACCTTCCATCTGCCGCTGTCCGCCGCCGCGCGGGCGTGGGCGGCGCTGGCCGCACCGCGGCTGGCCGAGCTGCCGGACGACGTGGCGCAAGCGGCGGAGCGCCTGCTCGAGGGCATGGCGCGGGCGCCGGAGATGGTCGGCGGACCGGGCCGCTTCACCACCCGCCTGCCGCAGGTCACCGGCGGCCGGGTGGTGGGCAAGGAGGGGGCCGAGGGGCTCTACTGCCTCGCCGTGCGCGGGCCGGTCGCCCTGGGCGTCGCCCTCAAGATCGCCGACGGCTCGGAGCGCGCCCGCGACACTGTGTCCATCGAGCTGCTGCGCCAGATCGGCTCGCTGTCGGCGGAGGAGCTCCAGGAGCTGGAGAACGAAGGTTTCTACCGGCCCACGATCCGCAATCACCGGCGCATCGAGGTCGGCGCGATCGTGCCCGAGCTGGAGCTGGAGGAGCTGTGAGGACGCCCCGGAGCGACATCGTGCCGCTGGGGCTCGCCGGGCTCCTGGCGCTCACCGCGGTCGTCATCGCCGGCTGCCGCAGCACCCAGAGCGATCCCCAGCGGCCCGGTCTGCGGGTGCGGCCCGGCGTCGCCTTCGAAATGGCGGTGGATGCGCCGGACATGCCGGTCATCGACCTGCGCCGCCCGGACGAGTACGACGGTCCCCTGGGGCATCTGCCCCGGTCCTGGAACCTGCCCCTGGAGGAGCTTCCAGGGCGTCTGCCCGAGATCCGCTGGATGCGGGGCGTGACCTTCGTGGTGTATTGCCGGGGCTACGATTGGGACGGGAAGCCCAGCGTGGAAACCGGAGCACCCGAGCGGCAATCCGGGACTTCCGAGGAAGTCTCCGAGCCGCAATCCGTGGAAGTCTCCGAGCCGCAATCCGTGGAAGTCTCCGTGGCAACTCCGCAGGACGTCGCCGCAGCGTCGGGCGAAGTCACCCCCGAAGACGCCGCCGAAGACCGGCCGGAGCCGAGGGCGGAGAGATACCGGGACGTCTGCGGCGAAGAGGCGATCCGGTTTCTTCTCGGCCAGGGATTCCTGGACGCGGTGCTGCTCGAAGGCGGCATCGCCGCCTGGCTCGATGATGGGTACTCCACGGTGGGCCGGGGGGGCCAGGGGCCCTACATGGATCTCCCCGACGATCCCGGGCTGCGGGTGCCGCCCGGCGCCAAGAGCATCGGCGACCCTCGCTACCTGCCGGAGCCGCCGTAGCCGGGCTCGCTAGCCCGCGTCTCGATCGTGGGCGCCGCCGACTCTGCGGTGGGCCAGAATCCAGTACACTGCCGCCGCCAGCCCGAAGCCCACGAACCAGGCATAGGTGTAGATCATCGCGAAGACCGGCGGCACCGACCCCACCCAACCGACGGTGGCCAGGAAGCCCGGCAGGCTCGGGGCCACCCCCACGACGAGGGCGATCATCGCCGCCGGATGGAAGCCCCCGCGGTAGGTGTAGGGGCCTGCGAGCCGATACAGCCCTTCCAGATCCAGCTCCATGCGACGGAGTGCGAAGTAATCCACGATCAGGATCCCGCCGATGGGTCCCAGCAGCGCCGAGTACCCGATCAGCCAGGTGAAGATGAAGCCCTCGGACGATTCGATGAGCTTCCAGGGGAACACCGCGATGCCCAGCCCGGCAGTGATCAAAGCGCCCAGGCGAAACCCGATGCGCTTCGGTGCCAGGTTGACCAGGGTATTGGCTGCGGACACCACGTTGGCGGCCAGGTTGGTGGAGAGCGTCGCCAGGGTCAGCGCCACCAGCGACGCGATGACCGCTGCGCCGCCGCCCAGCCGGCCGAGCAGCACGGTGGGGTCCGGGATCGGCTCGCCGAAGATCACCACGGTGGCGGAGGTCACCGCCACGCCGACGAAGGCGAACAGGGTCATGAACAGAGGCAAACCCAGGGCCTGGCCGAGGATCTGATCCCGCTGCTTGCGCATGTAACGGGTGAAATCCGGGATGTTGAGCGAGAGCGTGGCCCAGAAGCCCACCATCGCGGTGAGCCCGGGCAGGAAGGCCCCGAGAAACTGACCTTCTTTCGGACCGCCCGGGGCGAACTGCGACGGTGTCGAGAGCATGGGGCCCAGGCCGTTCGCCTTCCACCACGCCCAGCCCAGCAGCACGAAGCCCATCAAGATCAGGAACGGAGCGGCCAGGCTCTCCAGCACCTTGATCGACTCGATGCCGCGCCACAGCACCACCACTTGGAGCGCCCAGAAGGCCAGAAAGCAGGTCAGCTCCAGCCCGTTGATACCGAGCACGGGGAGATCGCTACCGCCGAGGTCACCGCCGGCGAGCGCACCCAGCAGGTGGTAGATCGCCTCGCCGCCGATCCAGGTCTGGATGCCGAACCAGCCGCAGGCCACCAGACCGCGGAGCACCGAGGGCACGTGGGCGCCGTGGATCCCGAAGCTGGCGCGGGCGAGAACGGGGAAGGGGATGCCGTAGCGGGTTCCCGCATGACCGTTGGCCATCATGGGCAGCAGCACGATGACGTTGCCGATGAGCACCGTCACGATCGCCTGCCACCAGCTCATGCCGAGATCGATCAGCCCGCCGCCGATCATGTAGGTGGGGACGCACACCACCATCCCGATCCACAGGGCGGCCATGTTCCACACGGTCCAGGTGCGGCCGGCCGCCGAGGTCGGAGCGATGTCCTCGTTGATCAGCGAGGGGTCCGGATTGTGCAGGGTCATGATTTCCGGTGAGGATACTGCATCGGCGGCGAAGGCGTCCGATGAGACGGAACTCAACCAAAGAAGCGCGAGGGTGTCCTAGCTGGTGGGGGTTGAGTAATGCCTCTGCCACCGAGCCCGAAGCTGTGACTCCAGACCTTCAAACGTATCGGTGAGGTGCTCCGTGCAGAAACCCATCACGCCTGGGACGCTCTTCCTGGTGCTGCTGGTGATGGGCGCGAGTCGCGCTACTCTCCATGCTCACTCCGGTGGACTCGATCGAAACGGCTGCCACACAAGTCACAAGACAGGCGATTATCATTGTCATGGAGGTGGCTCCTACAGCTCACCGCCTTCGTCAGGTCCCTTGACAGAGGGTGGCTCAAAGGCCGATTCTTCTTCTCGAACAACGACGACCAGGCTAAGGAACTGGACCGTCCCTGAGAACAGAGGTCCCATCATCTGGGGCGTGGGCCCAATCATGCCCTAGATGACAACCCGAGGTAAGCAGCGAAGTCCTCGGGACTAGACCACAACGCTACGGTCGATACTGCTTCAAGCTGTCTGAAATCCTCATCTTTCCAGATCGGGGAAGGCGTGAGCGCCTCCAATGTCTAAGCCATAAAGGCGGCCCTTCAACGACGGGTGAAGCAGGTTGATGCTAATCTTCTTGTTCAATCGGCCGTAGGATCCGGATACCTGTAAAGGACGCCCTTCGTCATTCTCAACGACGGCCGAGAACTTCACCCATGCACAGCCAGGAGTGGGTTCAACCCACTCTAGATCGCCTTCGATCCGCTTGGACGTGTCGGCGAGGATGGCGGCCACCTCCTGGTCATTCATCCCGAGTTAGGAACGGAAGACTGGAGTCCGGTTCGCTTGCCACTTTGCAGCATACCTATTCTGGCTGTGGTCCGCTGTTGCTATCGAGCTACGCTCAAACAGTCTACAACTTGTGTGGCTACCAAGACAGCCCCCGCTTGCCCCCACCTCGGGAATCCGAGAGAATACCGCTGCTCGCGATCGCTCCCCGCGATCGTGCTCCCGTTGGCCCGACCGTCCGACCGAAAGCCACTCCCACGGATCCCAGGAGATACCCCATGGCAGTTGCATCCCCCCCGTCGACCACCTACGACCTCACCGGCTTGCAGGAGCAGCTCGGTGACAAGCTCGTCTTCGACGCCGAGGTCCGCGACGAGTACAAGAGCGACTTCGGCCGCGTGGTCGAGCGGGTGCCCGGCGCCATCGCCCGCTGCACCTCCACCGAGGAAGTCGCGACCGTGGTGCGCTTCTGCCGCGAAAACGGCGTGCCGCTGGCGGTGCGCGGGCAGGGTCACACCCAAAGCGGCCAGTCGACGACCGACGGCGGCGTGGTTCTCGACACCGCCTCGATGCAGACCATCTACGAGATCGACGAGGAGAACGAGGTCGCCCACTGCGACGGCGGCGTCATCTGGCGCGATCTGGTGGCCGAAGCGGTGCCCCGGGGCTTCGTGCCGCGGGTGCTGACCAACAACCTGGGGGTGAGCCTGGCGGGCACCACCTCGGTGGCCGGGCTCGGCGTCGCCAGCTTCCGCTACGGCACCCAGGCGGACAACGCGGTCGAGCTCGAGGTGGTCACCGGCGCCGGTGACGTCGTGGTCTGCTCCCGCGAGCAGAATCGCGAGCTGTTCGACGTCGTGCGCTGCGGCTTCGGCCAGTTCGGCATCATCACCAAGATCAAGACCCGGCTCCGCCGCTGCAAGCAGAAGGTGCGGATGTACCATCTGCTCTACGACGACCTCCCCACCTTCATGAAGGACGCGGCCTACGTGATGCATCCCGACAACCGGGACCGCTACCACACCCTCGAATCCCGCTGCGCCCCCTGCCCGATCTTCACCAAGCGGATCGGCGAGGGCCTCGCCCTGGCCGAGGGCATGCAGCTCTACGCCCACTGGATGTACCCGATGTTTCTCACCGTCGAGTACGACGAGGGGGAAACCCCGGACGACGCCGGGATGCTGGAGGGCTTGAATTTCTACAAGCACCTCCACGACGAGGAGTACACCCAGCTCGAGTTCTGCAACCGGCTGATCCCGATCTTCGACCTCTGGCACCGGTCGGGCAACTGGGAGATGCCTCATCCCTGGGTGGAGACGACGCTGAGCTGGGAGGTCGCCGAGACGTTGATCCCGCAGGTGCTGGAGCAGTTCCCGCCGCAGGCGCTGGGACCGGGTGGGCACATCCTGCTGTGGCCGGCGCGCGGCGACAGCTCCGACGTGCCTCTCTTCATGCACCCCGAGGGCGAGAACGTGATGGGCTTTGGGATCCTGCCCGCGGTGCCGCGGCAATTCCTCGATCTGGCGCTGGCGCAGCTCGAGATGTTCCACGAGCTGACCGTGGCCTACGGCGGCAAGCGCTACCTCTCCGGCTGGATCACCTTCAAGACCTCGGACGACTGGAAGAACCACTTCGGCGAGGACAAGTGGCAGGTGATCAACCAGGCCAAGAAGCGCTTCGATCCGGACGCGATCCTCAATCCGGGGTTCATCCAGTACGGGGAGTAGCGGGAAATCCGAGAGAGCTCCGAGAGGCGGCCAGGAGCTGGAAACAGCGACCGGGATGCCGTTGCATCGATCGAAGATGCCGGAAGAGTCTCTTCCTCGCCGATGCGAGAGCGCAGCGCGCCGCAAAGGTCTCCAGGAGGCTGTTGCGGGCTCGCAACGTCGCGCAGGAGGCCTTCTCGAGCCGCTGCAGGCTCGCAACGAGCCGATCGAGAGATTCCCGCGCCGCTGCGTCGCTGCAACGCGGAAAAAGATCCTCGAACGGGCCGTTGCACCTTCGCAACGTCATCAAACAGGCTTTCCCGGCATCTTCTTTTGACGCAACAGCACCTGAAGAGCTCCTTTGGTCACTTGGGGCGCTGGTGACCGGAAGAGTGGGACCGAGGGCACCCCCCCGGTCCACAAGCGTTCGTTTCAGCTCCTTCGGTACCCGGGGTGGCTCGTGGGTGCTTGGATTTCCGCGGGCTCCGACGCTGTTGTGCGGGGCGTGAGCCATTTCTCCCGAACCGTCCCGGTCCTCCTGACACTCACCTTTCTTGGCCTCTCGCTCGCCCCCTTCACCTGTCACAGCGCTGGGGACGAGTCCGCAGCGCCGACGCAGAGCCCCGGGCCGGAGTCTTCGGAGGCGACGACGGGCACCGATCCCGGCTCCCCGGACGCCCGCCGGACGCGCTATCTGGAGCTGGTGCTCGACCAGCTTTGGCGTCTGGAAGGGGCCATCGGCGGCCTGGGGCCGAGCCGCGACGCCGCCGGCTTGCTGGCCGCCGCCGCTCTCGCCGGCACCCCGCCGGCCGAGGGTGGCCGGGAGGCGGTGCGGGGTCGAAGCACCGCGAGCGAGGCGGTGCGCCACGCCGAGGCCCTGTTGGAGGACTGCGACGACCGCTGGCACCGCGGGGATTGCCCGCGAGCCCAGATCCCCCTACAGCGGGCGCTGCTTCAATACGGCGAGGTCTTTCCCCCAGAGCTGCGTGAGCGCCTGCGCCGCGCGGCCAGCGTCGGTGCTCCGGTACCGCCGCCGGAAGAGATCGCCGACCCCTGGAGCTTCCGCGACACCGAGAACCAGCGGGCGGTGCGCATGGCACGGAGCCTGGTGGGTCAGGTGGTGGCGGGGACGCCGGGCTCCGAAAACGCCCGCGGCTGGATGCGCTTTATCGAAGCCTTTCTGCTGGCCCACGAGCGCGACGGCTGGTACGAGGCGGAGAGCCCGGGCTATCTCCCCATCTCCATGGAGGCCCTGCTCCTGCTGGCGGACCACGCTCCCGACTCCGAGGCCGGGGAGCGGGTCCGGGACCTCGCCACCCGGCAGCTCCACCTGCTCTTCGCGGAGTGGGCGCAGAACCAGGTGCGCGGCTATCCGGCGGGGGCGAAGAGCCGCGCCTACGTCCACTGGGCGCTGTCGGAGGCCAACGTCCCGTGGCGCGCCTGGGCATGGCTGATCGTCGGGATGGGGGATCCGAAGGACGTCACCTTCCGTGACTGGGCCGATCTCGCCGCCACGAGCCGCTACCGGGTGCCCGAGGCGGTGGCGCGACTCCTGGCGGGCCGCCGGACGGAGCCGCCCTACGAGATCCACGAGCGCCGGCGCATCGAGCCCGCCCGCAGGGTGCATCTCGACGCCGCCTTCTCCACCTGGGCCACGCCCGACTATGTGCTGGGTTGCGCGCAGGCGGTGGACGGGCTGCGCTTGCGGGTCTCGGGCTCCCACCGCATCGTCGCCACGCTGTACGTGGAGGGCGACGCCTTCGCCCCGGTCTATCTATGGAGCCGCACGGAGAATCCCCGCGGCAAGGGAAGGGACGTGAGCGGCGATTGGACCGGTGACGATCTGGCGACGTGCGAGGGAAACACCGTGCTGGCGCGGCTGGGGCTGGGCAACGACGGAGGGCACGTCTACCTGGCGCCGGCGTGGGGCGAGCCGGAGCTGCTGGGCGAAGGGGAGGAAAGCGACCCACGGGGTGGCTCGCCCGAGGTCGCCGTCGCCCGCCATGGCGACACCTGGGTAGCGCTGCTGAGCCCGGGAGGTTGGGAGCTGGCGAAGGCGGTCGAGCGGTTTCCCAAGCTCTACACGGACCGCCGCAACCTGGGAGCCGCGCGGGTGCTGGTGGCCCGCCGCCAGCCCGCGGCCGTGGCCCTGATCGCCGGCCGCCGAGCGGACGAGACCTTCGAGGCGTTTCGCGAGAGGGTGCGGCACCTGCGGGTCACCGACGACGAGGGCTGGATCCGTATGGGTCTGGAGATGGCGTTTGTCCCCGGCCAGCGAGCGATGGTGAACGGCAAATCCCTCGAGCCCAGGAGCTGGCCGATGCTGAGCGGGCGCTTTCTGAGCCGAGCCCCGGACGGCGGATGGACTTTCGAGTATGGGGGGATCCGGCATGTGTTGGCGGCGGTGGGGCTATGCCTGGCAGGGTTGGTGCTCATCCCGCCGCGGGGGTGCGCCCCGCCTCCACCCGCGACCGCTCCAGCGCCCCCTTCGGCAACATCCCTCGCATCTCCATCTCCTGGAGCTGGCCGATCTTCTGCCAGATCTTCTGGCTCATGGCGGCGGTGACGTCCTCGATCTCGTTGACCGCGGCGAGCACCACCGCGTCGTTGAGGTTCTGGGCGTACAACGCTCCGATCTTGCCCACGATCGAGAGCATCTCGCTGCAATAGTCGAGATAACGGGTCAGCTCGAAGGGGGTCAAGGTGTGCACCGGCGAGGACTTGGTGTCGCGCCCTCGTTGGAGCACGCGCTCCGGGTCCTTGGTGAGCTGGTGCATGTCGATGACGTGGGCCAGGGCGCGCAGCTCGTGGAGCGACCGGAGTGCCTTGGAGCGCTTGAAGCGGGTCTCCAGGGTGACCAGGAAGAAGACCGCGACGCCCACCATCACCAGGTCGTTGAGCCCCGCTTCCAGCACCTGGACGAAATCGACGAATCCCACCGCCTCGTCCGCCACCCGGGACGTCTGTCCGAAGGTGATGACCAGCGTCAGGAAGGACAGCAGCAGGAGGCCGATCACCGCGGCGACCGCGGAACGCAACAGGAGGTGGGGCTTGCGGATCCAGCGGCAGCGCTCCTGGGTTTCCCGGGCCACGTCGCGCAGCTCGGCGCAGACGTTGTTGAGCCCGCGGTCGGGAAAGCGCTCCTGAAGGCGTTGGCCCAGCCTTTCCGCGGTCTCGACGATCTTGTCGGCGTCGAGGGTTCGATACACGGCGCCTCATTGTCTCATCTGTGGTCTCATGCCTGCGCGTTCGCGGAATCCCAGGGGAAGGGTAAGATGCGAACGCTTTTGGCTGGAGATTCCGAGACGGTGGAAGCCGGGCTCGGTCGGCCCTCTACGGAAGGCCCGGTCCTGAACGAGTCGGGAGGTGGCGGAGTTGGCGGACGACAGCTCGAGGGAGCCCGGAGACGGTCCGGTGGAGAGCGGTGCGATGGGAGAGGGTGCGGCGCCCCCTCGTCCCGCCCGGTCGGCGTTGCTCGTCGTCTACGTGACGGTGTTTCTCGACCTGCTGGGCTTTGGCATCATCCTTCCCTTTCTCCCCTACTACACTCTGAAGCTGGGAGGGCACGGGCTCGAGGTCGGCATCCTGCTCACCTCCTATTCGCTGGCCCAACTGGTCGGTGCCGCGCTCCTCGGCCGTGCGTCGGATCGCACCGGCCGCCGGCCGATTCTGCTGCTGAGCCTGGCCGGGTCCTCGGCCGCCATGGTGCTGAGCGGTCTGGCGACCACCCTGTGGGTGCTCTATGCGGCGCGCGCTCTGGCCGGAATTTTCGGCGGCAGCATCTCCACCGCGCAGGCGTACGTGGCGGACGTCACGACCCGCCGGGAGCGCGCCAAGTACATGGGCTTCGTCGGCGCCTCCGTGGGTCTGGGCTTCGTCTTCGGGCCGGCTCTGGGTGCGGGGATCGGCGCCCTGGGCGGTACCTTCTCCCACGCCGCCTTCCTCGCCGCCGGCCTCGCCGCGGCCAACTTCGCCTTCGCCTTCGTCAAGCTGCCCGAGCCCCGACGGGTCGGGGATGGCGGACGTCCAGAGCCCACCGTCGGCCAGTGGCTGTCGTCGATCGTCCGGCCGCAGCTCTGGCAGATCTTCTGGGCCACCTTTCTGGTCACCTTCGCCTTTGTCTCGATGGAGACGACGTTCGCCCTGTTCGGCGAGGTGCGCTTCGGTCTCGACGCGGTGGGTCTCGGCGGGGTGCTGGCCTTCGTCGGCATCGTGGTGGTGGCGGTCCAGGGGGGGCTGGTGGGCCGAGTGACCCGTGCGCTGGGGGTCCAAGTCGTGTCTCTGGCCGGCTGCGCGCTGATGGGTCTGGGGCTGCTGCTGGTGCCCGCCATGCCCGTGCTGCTGGCGGCGACCGGTGCCCTCGGGCTGCTGGCGGTGGGCCAGGGATTGGCCTTCCCGACCCTGGCGACGCTGGCCTCCCAGACCGCGGACAGCGGGGAGCAGGGAGCGGTGCTGGGGCTGCGCCAGTCGATGGCGGCGGGTGCCCGGGCGGTGGGTCCGGTGGCGGCGGGTCTGCTCTACGACACCCGGATCGCGCTGCCGTTCCTGGTCGGGGGCTCGCTGGCGGTGCTGGCGGCGGCGCTGGTGGCGACCGTGCGGGGGGACGCCGCTTCCGAAGCCGCAGCCGACTCGTAGCGCTTGTCTGCAGCAAAGGTCTTCGAGCGCTACCTCCAGGACACCCGGGCGCCGCTCTCGGTGAGCCAGCTCTCCCAGAAAGACTTCACTCGAGCCTGGGTGGGGGCCGTCCAATCTCCTCTTCGTGCAGCAAGCCGGATGTGCACGTCCACATCCCTCAGGCTCGGCTTTTCCACCACCCGGCTGCCGAGGTCCTCTGAATTCCTGGGTATGCTCTCGTAGAAGTTGGCAGCCTCGCTCTTCTGGAAGAGATCCGACACCATGATGATCTTTCGTTCTGCGCTAGCTTGAAAGATCGGCTCTCTGGCTGTCGCTATGAGGGTCTCCAAGAGCGGGCTACTCGGCGCGACTCCACTCGCAAGAAGCTCTCCTACGGAAGCTCGTAGCTGGTCCTGGAACTCGTTCCATTCGCCTTCCAAGGCGCTGGGTGTCGCGAAGAGCACGTTGACGGTGTCGGGATTCTGCGGCAGACATCTCTCGAAGACTACTTTGGGGTTGTAGGGATCACTCGCTCGAGGTGCAACGATCCTGAGACGCTCCAATCTCTCCGCGGCGCCAACCCACTCCGTCAAAATGTAGAACACCGCGCTCTTGTCTGCTTCCTCGAACGGATCGGATTGATCGATGATGACCACGGTAATTATGTTTGAATCACCGCCGGTCGCACAGCCGTTCTCGTCGGTCTCCTCGCGCGTCACCTCGAGGAAAAGGAACAACAAGAATAGCCCGGAGATGATGCTCACGGCGATGGCAAGAATCAGGGGCCCCTTGCTACTCATCGTCATCCTGCCCCTCGAAGCTCTTTCGTGCATTCGTCTCGATAACCTTGAGCCTCTCACTCACTTTTTCGGCCACCCTGCTCTCGAAGCCCTGGCGAAAGCGAGAAAAAGAATCCAAGTTCTTCTTGATCAGCTCTTCGGCTTGTTGCGCCTGATCGAGCAAGGGCTGAGCCTCTATTTCCATTTCGTTTCGATCGTTGGGCACGTACTCTACCTTGATCTCGGGGCCGTTGAGGTCGTTTCTGCAAGTGAAGTTGGTCTCTCGATATTCCCGAAGGAGCATGTCGGCAGTCGCAGTGATGTTCTTTCTTACCAGGTGTGCATGTTGGAGAGAGGCTTCAGCGCGCCGACACAAGTCTCGAATCGCTACCAACCTCTCCATGTGCCGGTTCCTGAGATCGGTGACGGTGCTCCGAACGGAATCGAGCTTCGAGAGCGTAGTCTCTCTCATATCGCCGATCGTTCCCAGGAACCATGCCCGAGCCCCCTCATACGATCTCTCCGCAGCTTGATATTCGGCCCAGAGATCCGCATGATCCTTGAAGTCGGGAGAGAAGTCGTTCCATCCTTTGTAAGCTGCAAACAGCCAGATCGTCAATCCTATGAGGAGCAGCACTGCGCTCATGGCATCCGGGGGAAAGATCTTGGACCAGCTCAGCTCGGAGCCAGATCTGAAATGGGAGACAAAAAGATTCGCCCACAGAGCGGAGGACCCGTTGACGACGGTAAGGGCGACCCCCAGCGGGAAGACCAGCTTCCCTTTTTCAACCGTCAGAAGCCGCATCAACAAGTAGCCGGTCAGTAGGCCATGACCGATGTTCAGAGCGCTTATGGTGGCAGCGTTCCACCACGCTCCAACCAGTCCATATTGAGATGTTTCCCCGAACAAGACCATCGCAAGGAGTGATTCGAAAATGCCGGCAAAGAGAAGGATCCCCATTCTCTTGGAGAAGGGCTCCGGTGCCTGGGGTCGAACGCTCGAAGCAATCAGACGGTGATCGCCAACTTCCTCCCTGAATGTGTCGAGGCGGGCTTTGGCCAAGCCACACTCTCTCTGGTTTCGCGTGATGACGTGCAGGGCTTGCGCCAAGAGCTCCTGGTAGGAAGTGAGCCAGGAAAAGAAAGAGTTTCCAACACTGGCCAGGCTCTCGTTGGAATGGAGCTCGGTGGGTGTGAGCTGGTCTATCGCTTCGGAGGCATCCAGGATGGCAGCTCGAGCTGTACGATCTACAGCCTCCGTCTTCATTTCGCGAAGCCGAACGATTTCGGCCTCCGTTGCGCTCGGCTCGTTTCTCTCATAGTCGGGGAGGTGTTTCTTGGCATCGCGATAGGCACGCCAGCGAATTCTCCATCGCTGGAGGGGGAGAGCAAAGCGATCTCTCCGGCGCCGAGGTGTTGGAAGAGGTATTTCGATGCTCGAGGATGGATTGAGGTCGGATAGCGAGAAGCCCAGGTCGACCTTCAGACTGGGTGCCACCAATCGATCATCGGTCATGGATGGCCCTCCAGGGGTCGTGAAGGGGCACGGACTGCACGGCTCTCGCCCAGTGTTGTAGCAGCTCGCGAAGGCTATATGTACATGAATTGCTGAGAGAGACGATGGCTTGCATGATAGCAGGAGCCGGAGACGCCCAAGCCCGTCGTGACCCGGGTTGGAATTGGAGGCGGCTTCGTGCGTAGGGTGTGGGAGAGGCTGTCGAGGTTTGCTACCATCACAGCTCACCCACCCAGCGGAGGACCTCCGAATGACCGAAGGTTTCGAGCAAGCACGCGCCCAGCGCAACTGGCTGGAGCGGTTGATGGACAAGATCCCCGGTTTCAAGGGGTTTCAGAACCGGGAGCTGCGGCGCGAGGTGGACAAGCTCCAGCGCGAGCACATCTCCCACCGACTGACCGAGATCAAAGGCGACGTCCGCGAGAAGGTCGGGCGCTACACCGACGCCGGTCGCATCGGTGTGCTGCAGCCCTTCGACCGGCTGGAGAAGCGCCTGGAAGGCCTGTCCCAGGCCGTGCGCTTTAGCGACTACGGCGCCACCGGGCTCTTCGACCCGGTCAAGATCCGCGAGGAAGAGCTCGAGCGCCTCGGCCGTTTCGATCTTTCGGTGCTGGACGACCTCCAGGACCTGACCGCCGCCGTCGAGTCGATCCCCGCCCCCGGCGGCGAGGATCCCGGCCCCGCGGTGGAGCGGACGCTGTCGCGGCTCGGCGACCTGGAGACCAAGTGGGCCGAGCGCAAGACTCTGATCTCGAACGTCGTCAAGATGTCGTAACAAGACGAGCGAAGGAGCACCCGAAGATGCAAGTCATTCAGTACCAGGACACCCGCGGTCAGACCATGGTGGCGCGGGTGCCGAAGGACGGCACCCAGGCGATCCAACTCGGCAGTCAGCTCATCGTGGAGGAGAGCCAGCAGGCGATCTTTCTGCGGGACGGCAAGGCTCTCGACACCTTCGGTCCCGGGCGTCACACCCTGGCGACCCAGAATCTGCCGCTGCTGACCAAGATCCTGGGGCTGCCTTTCGAGGGCAAGTCGCCGTTCCAGTCGGCGGTGCTCTTCGTCTCTTCCAAGACCTTCTACGACCTGCGCTGGGGCACCAAGGAGCCGGTGGTCTACCGCGACCGCGAGCTGGCCATGGTGCGGCTGCGGGCGTTTGGCAAGTTCGCCGTCCGGGTCAAGAACCCGCAGCACTTCGCCAACGCGGTCGTCGGCACCATGGAGGCGTACACGACCGACGGCGTCGAGAGCTACTTCAAGGACGTCATCGTCGCCCGCTTCACCGATCTGCTGGGCGAGAACCTCCAGTCCATCTTCGACCTGCCCAAGGTCTACGACGAGCTCGCCATGGGCCTCAAGGCCCGGGTGGCGGACGACTTCGACAAGTACGGCATCGAGCTGGTGGATCTCTACCTGGGCGCGATCACGCCGCCGGAAGAGGTCCAGAAGATGATCGACGAGCGCAGCGGCATGGGCGCCCTCGGCGATCTCGACGCCTACATGAAGTTCAAGGCCGCCCGTGCCATGGGCGACGCCGCCCAGCAGCCCGGCGGCGAGGCCGGCGGCATGGTGGGCGCCGGTCTGGGTCTCGGCGTCGGCGCCGGGCTGGGCTCGATGCTGCCCGGCATGGTGCAGCAGGCGGTGCGATCCGGCCAGCAGGGAGCTCCCCAGGGTGGTGGCGGCGCCGGGGGCGGCCAAGGAGCCGCGTCGGCAGGCGCGGGCGCGGCCGGAGCCACCGGGGCCGCCAGCGAGGCTCCCGAGTCCCAAGGCGCCCAGGGTGCCGCGCAGGCCCAGGCCGCCGAAACCGGGGACGCCGCCGCCACGGGCATCCCCGCCTTCTGCTTCAACTGCGGCTCCAAGCTGCCCGACGGCGCCAAGTTCTGCCCGAGCTGCGGGACCAAGATGACGGAGGGATGAGCCGCGGATGAGCTCTGACGTCTCCCGCCGAGGGTCGAGACGATGACCGAAGGGATGCCCGAGGGGACGCCCGAGACCGGGTCCGAAGGGACGCCCGAGATCGCACCCCAGGTCACCAACACCCTCGCCTGTCCCCAGTGTGGAGCGGACAACCCGCTCCCCAGCGGGCAGCGGCTGCTGGAGTGCGCGTACTGCGGTGCCACGCTTTTCGTCGACCGCGGCGGGCTGGTCAGCCACTACCGCATCCCCCGGCTGCTGGACGCGGCGCAAGCGCAGGAGGCGGCGCGGCGCTGGATGGCGGGCAACCTCACCGTCAAAGGCCTCGACCGCAAGGCCCGATTCCAGGCCACGACGCCCCTCCTCTTCCCGATGTGGATGTTCCGCGTCCACCGTGCCGGGGGTGAGGTGGTGCGGGTGGAGCCGGCGGCCCCCACCACCGAGCCTCAGCTCGCCGATCTCCAGGTGCCCGCCGGTCAGCTCGAGCCCTACGTCCACGGCCCGGGGGAAGAGGGCAGCTCGCCGGCCGGGAGGTCCGAGGCGCAGGAGCCGGACCTCGCCGAGCCCATGCCGGTGCAGGTGGCGCTGGAGACCGCCCGCGGCTGGCTGGAGCAGCGGGAGGGCGTGGACGTCCAGGTCACCGAGACCGCCGTGGTCCACCTGCCGCTGTGGGAGTGCAGCTATCTCTACCAGGGCGCCTCCTACAAGGCGCTGGTGGACGGCTCCACCGGGGCCGTGCTGGCGTCGCGCTTTCCCACCAAGTCGGAAGGCCCGTTCTGGGTGGTGGCGGTGCTCGGCACCCTGATCCTCCTCGTCGAGGGGCTGGCGGTCGGCAATCCGGTGCTCAAGGCCGGAATCTTCGGTGTCACTGCAGTCCCCCTCTTCCTCCTCGCCTACTGGGTCGCACGCAAGGTCTGAGTCCCATGAGCGCCGCCGACCCCTCACTGCCCCCGATCCCTCCGCCGCCCCCGCCGGCTGCGCGCCGGGCTGCGCAAGCTCCCGAGACGGAGCCCGCGGCCCGTGTGCGCGACCGGACACCCCCCAAGATCTCCGGTCTCTCCTGCGCCAATTGCGCCGCTCCCCTGGAGGTGGCGCCGGGGCTGCGGGTGCTCGTCTGCGGCTACTGCGACACCCCCTTGCGGGTAACCGGAGCTCCCGGCGTGCGTCGCTTCTCGGTGGCACCGGAGGTGGACGCCGAGCGGGCCCGCGAGGCGGCCCGAAAGTGGTTGATCTCCGGTTGGAACAAGGACCGCCGTCTGCGTGCGCGGGCAGAGATCGGTGAAGCGTTTCTATGCTTCCTCCCCTTCTATCGCGTGGAGGCCGACGCCATCGGCAGCGCCTTGGGCACCGAGGTGCGCAAGCGGGGCGACAGCGAGAAAGAGGTCGACGTCGAGCATCAGATCGAAGAGCACCTCGACCGCACCTTTCCGGCGGTGCAGGTGGCGGAGTGGGGGGTGCAGAAGATCGATCTCGCCGGGGATCGCCTCGAGCCGTTCGACGGCGGGGTCCTGGAGCGTCAGGGGTTGGTGTTTCCTCCCACCGCCTCCGAGCTCGAGATCCGCGACGGAGCGTTGGCGGATTTCAAGCAGGCCGTGGATCCCCGGCGCAAGATGAAGCGCGTGCGGTTCTTCTGGCTCGACACCGTCCACGAGCGGTTGACGGTCGTCTACTACCCGCTGTGGGTGGTGCGCTACCTCTTCGAGGACCGCGCCTACCAGGTGTTGGTCGACGCGCAGGACGGCAAGGTGGCCTATGGCAAGGCCCCGGGCAACGACCTCTACCGAGCCGCCGCCATGGTGGGGAGCCAGATGGCCGCCACCTTCGTCGCCACCACGGTCCTGCAATCCGGCATCATCGACGACTGGGTGCCGCTGGTCCTCCTGGGGCTGTTCTGCATCTGGATCCTCTCGTTCGGCTGGAAACGGTTCCGCTGGGGGGGAGAGATCGTCGAGGGCACCGGCGCCCCTCCGGACACCAACAAGGGAGCCGAGTGGGTGAAGGGCGTGCTCCAGAGCAAGGCACGCCAGCGGGGGGTCTCGCTGCCTCGGACATTTCGCTGAGGACGCCTCGGGAAGAGAAAGAGAGACGAGATGAGCGCCGACTTCCGGCTGGTGACCCTCGACTGCCCCCAGTGTGGAGCGCCTCTGGCGGGGGAGGACGAGGACCTGGTGTTCTACTGCACGGCCTGCTACTCGGGGTTCCGGGTGCCCGAGAGCGGTGACGAGCCGGAGGGCGTCGAGGCGGCCACGGACGACCGCCTGGTGCCGGTGGAGGTCTCGTTTCTCGCCTCTCCGGCCGAGGCACCGGATCTCCATCTCCCGTTCTGGTTGCTCCCCGCCCGGGTGGAGATCCTGCAGCGCAAGGGCACCGGCGGAAGCTTCCGCGGCCTGTTGAATTTCTTCACCGGACGGGACGCCGCCGCCGTCCCCGGCGACGGCACCTTCGCCATCCCGGCCTTCCGCGCGCCCCTGGCGCGAGTGATGGAGCTCGCGTTGCGCTACACGTTCGAGATGCCCGACACCGGGGAGCTGCCGCGCGAGCGCCTCACCGGAGGCAGCCAGACCGTGGCCGACGCCCGCAAGCTCGCCGAGTTCGTCCTCATCTCCTCCGAGGCCGCCAAGCCGGACACGCTGACCGAGCTGGAATACCGGCTGCAATTCGGTGCTTCCCGGCTGCTTGGAGTGCCCTTCCGGCGCAAGGACGGCCGGCGCTGGGACGTGTGCTTCGACCTGCCGGCGTGACGCTCCCTTCGACCCGCCCGGAGAGATCCAGCCAATTCTCCTGTCCGTCACACAGGCGGTCCGCGCACGGTCTACAATGGAGCGGCTCTGTGGACTGTGCTGGAGGCCGGTAGGGGTTTGCGAGACATCATGCGGGAGCCAGGTTCCATCGTCGACGGCAAGTACGAGATCGTGGAGACCCTCGGACGCGGGGGCATGGGAGAGGTCTATCTCGCACGTCACCTCCACCTGGAAGAGCTGCGGGTGATCAAGATCCTGCGCCAGGATCTGGCCGCCGATGAGACGGTCCAGAAGCGCTTTTTGCGCGAGGCTCGTCTCGCCACCCAGATCAAGCACCCCAACGTCGCCATCCTCTACGACTTCTCCCAACTGCCGGAAGGCAGCTTCTACATGGTGTGGGAGCACATCGAGGGCCAGCACATCGGCCAATGGCTGGCCGAGAAGGGTCACATCCCCCTCCAGCCGGCGCTCGACCTGGGGATCCAGACCCTGCGCGGTCTAGAGGCCATCCACGCCAGCGGCGTCGTGCACCGGGACGTCAGCCCCGACAACCTGATGATCACGCGCGACCGCAAGGGCCGCTACCTGGTCAAGATCATCGACCTGGGGCTGGCCAAGAACCTGGTCGCGGATCCCAACTTCGAGGTCACCCAGGTCGGGATGTTCATGGGCAAGCTCAAATATTGCTCCCCGGAGCAGGCAGAGGCCCACAACGGCGAGATGGTCGACGCTCGCAGCGATCTCTATTCCTTCGCCCTGGTGCTCTACGAGATGATCAGCGGCCAGCCGCCCTTCGACGCCGAGAACCCCCACGCGGCGGTGATGAAGCGTCTGTCGGAGGCGCCGCTCCAGCTCTCCGGACGCAACGTCGAGGTGGAGGTGCCGGCGGACCTGGACCGCGTGTTCGAGACCGCACTGGCCCGCGACCGGGAGGATCGGTTCCCCGACGCCGTCCATTTCATCGAAGCCCTGGAGCCGGTGATCTTCGCGCTACGGCAGGAGGATGGTGCCGACATCGTAGCCAGCAGACAGCGGAGCGCGCACCAGCCGACCGAGATTCCGGCCACCGGGGTCGCTTCCGTCGCTCCCGGTGGCTCCGCCTCCCCCTCGCGGGAGGACAGCTCCCAGCTCTCCAAGGCCGAGCGCATCGAGCTGCTGGCCCAGATCGACCGCGCGGCCAAAAAGAAGACCGAGACCACCCAGATCCTCCGCCGGGCTGAAGCGCTGCTCGACAAGGGCGAGGTGGAAGAAGCCAAACGACTGGTCCACCAGGTGGAAACGACCGCCCCCCGGGCACGGGGGCTCGACCGGATGCGCCGGAAGATCGCGGAGGCCGAAGCGACGGCCGCGGAGACCGCGGCGCCAGAGACTGTAGCCCCGGAGCCCGCAGCGCCAGAGCCCACCGCCGAGGAGGCGCCGAGCCCCCAGAAAATCCGCGAGATCGAGGAGATGGTCGAGGGGTACATCCGCAATCGCCAGCTCCAGCTCGCCGAGCTGGCATTGGAGACCCTTCTCGAGGTGAAGGCGTTTCACCCCAAACGCAGCGACTACGCGGACTGGATCCGGCTGTTGCGGGAGGAGCTGGAGCAGGACCGCAAGGCCGAGGAGGCGGTGGCCGCGGGCCGGGAGGCCATCGAGGGGGGAGACTTCAAGACCGCTCGCAAGCGTCTCGCGGAGCTCGGCAAGCTCGACCGCACCGGCGAGCTGACACCCGCATTCCGCGACGAGCTGGAGACCGCCGAGCGCGAGCGGATGCAGAGCGCCGAGCTGGAAGAGCATCGCGGCAGGCTCGAGGAGCTGCTGGCGAAGGGCAGCTTTGCCGACGCCGAGAAGGAGATCCGGCGCATTGCGGATCTGGGAGCCAGCCGGGTGACCCTGGATCTGCTCCGGAGCCGGCTCCAGGACGTCCGTCGCTCCGCCGAGGCCGGCCAGCAGATCGAGGACCTGGAGAACCGCTATCGCGAGCAGCTCGCCCACGGCAACTGGCGGGGAGCCCGCGCGGCCGCGCAGGCGGTGTCGAAGGCCTTTCCCGGCAGTCCGCGTCCGGCGGAGATGGCCGCCGAGATCAGCCGCCTGGAAGGAGAGGCCCGCCGCCGCGAGTCGGTCGAGCAGGGCGTCCACCAGGTCGAGCAGCTCATCGAAGCGGGCGACGTGGACCAGGCGGAGCTGGCGCTCCAGATCCTTCTCCGCATGGACCCCCAGAACAAGCGGCGCAAGCCACTGGAGAAGAAGATTCGGGCCCTGCGCGCCTAGCGATCCCGGCCGCAGACCCGCAGCCTGCCGATCCGAAACCTGCCGATTCCGGAGCCTTCCCCGTGCCCGACTTCCCCGACAATCCCGATCTCGACGCCTTCATCTTCGACACCCTGGGCCGCGACGTGAGCCCGGAGGAAACGGACGTTCCTGCGCTCGCGGAGTCCGTCCTGCCGACGGCCCCGGAGACGCCGCCGAGGTCCGAGCCCTCGGCTCAGCCCACCGCCCAACCGGCCGTCGAGGATTCAGGCGAGCGCGGCACGGATCTCTCCATCGCCGCGGATCCGAACCGTCACCGGCTGCTGCGCTACGCCTACATGAAGCTGGCCCGGGACTTCGACGCCCGCTTCGAGTACCTGCTCAAGACCGGCCGGGTCTCCAAGTGGTACAGCGAGGTGGGCAACGAGGCCACCACTGTGCCCGCGGGGCTGGCCCTCGAGCCCGGCGACGCCCTGTGCACCCTCCATCGCGACCTGGGGGCCATCCTCGCCGTCTATCTCGACCCGGTGCGCACCTTTCCCGGGATGGGCTTCGACGGTCTGGTGGCCTCGGGGCCGGACCGGCGCCCCGAGCCGGTGGCCCTGCTGCGGCGTCTCTCCTGCCAGCTCCTGGGCAAGGGCGAGGGCTTCTCGCAGGGGGTCGAGCGCTCGTTCCACTACGGCTATCTGGCGCCGGAGGCGGGCATCCTCCACATCGGCATGATCAGCCATCTGGGATCGATGATCCCGGTGGCGGCGGGCTGCGCCTTCGCCCTCCAGCGCTCCGGCAGCGACCGGGTGGCGATCAATTTCATCGGCGACGGCGGCACCTCCACCGGCGACTTCCACGAGGGCCTCAACATGGCGGCGGTGTGGAAGCTGCCGCTGATCCTGGTGATCGAGAACAACCGCTACGCCTTCTCGACCCCGACCTCGCTCCAATACGCCGCCGAGAAGCTCAGCGACCGCGGGATCGGCTACGGCATCGCCGCCGAGACCGTCGACGGCAACGATCCCGATGCCATGGCGGAGGCCATGGAGCGCGCCGTCGCCCGCGCCCGGGCGGGTGACGGCCCGACCCTGATCGAGGCGATGCTCGGCCGCATGCGCGGCCACAGCGAAGGGGACGACTCGCTCAAGGTGGTGCCGGAGGACGAGCTGCAGGGATATCTGGCCGAGGACCCGGTGCCCAACACCCGCAAGCGTCTGCTCGCCGACGGCGTGATGGACCTGGACACCTCCGAGCGCCTCGACCGGCGCATCGCCGGGCTGGTGGCCGAAGCCCTCGATCGGGCCCTCGAAGCGGCGCCACCGGAACGCGAGACCGCCTTCCGGCCGGTGTTTGCGCCCGCGGTCGCGCCTACGGTCGCGTCCAGTGCCGCGCCCGGCGGTGGACCTCCTGAGAAGCCGGCATGGGAGGCGCCTGCGTCTCAGGCCCCCGCAAGCTCCCCGACCGCCGGCACCCCGCAGTCCACCTACATCGAGGCCATCACCCGCGCCCTGCGGCAGGAGATGGAGAGCGACGAGAGCGTGGTGCTGCTAGGGCAGGACATCGGCGTCTTCGAAGGCGCCTTCCGGGTCACCCGGGGCTTTCACGAGCGCTGGCCCGGGCGGGTGCTCGACACTCCCATCGCCGAGAGCGGGACGATCGGCATCGCGGTGGGGGCGGCGATCATGGGGTTCCGGCCGGTCGTGGAGATGCAGTTCGCCGACTTCATCTCCTGCGGCTTCAACCAGCTCGTCAACGTCGCCGCCAAGCTCTATTACCGCTGGCAGGTGCCGGTGCCGCTGGTGGTGCGGCTGCCTTCGGGCGGCGGCGTCGGCGCGGGGCCGTTCCACTCGCAGAACCCGGAGGGCTGGTTCGCCCACACCGGCGGCATCAAGGTCGTCTGCCCGGCCACCGCCCTGGACGCGGGGGCGTTGCTGCGCGCGGCGGTGCGCGACCCCAACCCGGTGGTCTTCTGCGAGCACAAATTCCTCTATCGGCGCATCAAGGAAGACCTGCCGGAGGAAATCCCGGTGGGTGAGCTGGGGAAGGCGCGGGTGATGCGGGAGGGGAAGCACTTGAGCCTGATCGCCTACGGGGCCTCCACCTGGGTCGCCCTGGAGGTGGCGGAGGACCTCGCCAAGGAGGGCATCGAGGCGGAGGTGATCGATCTGCGCACGCTGGTGCCGTTGGACGAGGAGACGGTGTTGGCCTCGGTGAAGAAAACCGGCCGCGCGCTGATCGTCCACGAGGCGTTGCTCACGGGGGGCTTTGGCGCCGAGGTGGCGGCCCGTCTGTCGGATGCGGCCTTCCCGTGGCTCGACGCCCCCATCCGCCGCGTCGCCTACCCCGACCGCCCGTCGCCGTTCTCCAAGGTCCTGGAGCAGGCGCTGCTGCCGGGCAAGGAGAAGGTGCTGACGGCGGCGCGGGAGCTGGTGGCGTTCTAGAAATGAACGACCGGTCCGACCGCCTCGGAACGCTCGTGCAGAACGGACATGAGGCTTCCGACCCGTTCTGAATAGGACTTCTGCGCGGGAGCTCCCCTTCCGAGCCGCTCAAAGAGGAGCTCGCCGCGGGAACACCCCTTCGGAATCACTCAGAGGGGACTGTCGTTCTGAAACTCCCATTCCGAATCGCTCAGAGGCGAGCTCCGTGGGGGAACAGGTTCTCGGAACCGCTCAGAGAGGACTGCCGTTCCAAAACACCCTTTCCGGATCGCTCAGTGGGGAGTGTCGGCCGAAAACACCTCTATCGACTCACTCAGGAGGGATTGCGCCTCTTACTCGCTCGCCCTGCGCCCCGCTGTAGGACGCGGGGCGCAGAGACGAAGGCCGAACGGTCAGTTGTAGCCTCGGTCCGAGTGGATACAGCCTCCGACGCCGATGGTGAAGCAAACCGGACGAAGACGGGTAGCCGTCGAGTTGTCGGGGCAGGTGACCTTGAGTTGCACCGTGAAAGCTCCGTAGGGCGCGGTGAATCGATGGGATACGGGGTTTCCCAAGCGAATCACTCCATCCTCGACAAACGTCCACTGGTAGGCTGTGGGAGTGGCGCCTCCCGGGCATGTGGAGCCGCTGGCATTGAAGTCCCCATTCCTCGAGAAGCCGAGGGTTGAGCCTTGAAAGCTTGCAACCTGTGCCTCGCTTGTGGTGGCGACCGTGCACAGGAAGATGAAAAAAGCGACCGCTGCAACGAGACTTGGTTTCATGCTGATCATTGCGTAATCTCCATGAAATAAGAAGAACACTCTTCTCAGCCTTAATAACGACCCGAGGTCCTCTTCCCCCTCACTCTTGTTTTGCGCCTCGGATTCGTGTCAGCTTGCCCCGGTCTGGTGGACAGTTGACAGCTTGGGTGGTCTCTCGGTTCGAGGTCATTGTGTATCTCCCTTGCGGTCCGGGGGCAATGACGAAGCGTATTCTGAGGCATCAAAATGTCTGAGTGATACGATGATGCTATGCGTACCACGATTCGCATCGACGACGAGCTTCTCTCTCAAGTGAAACGGGTTGCGGCGGAGACTCGCCAAACCATGAGTCAGGTCATCGAACAGGCCGTTCGAGAGTCCTTGACCCTCCGTCGGAGGAAGTCGGACTCCAAGCTATTTCGTGTGCCAACTTTTCGCGGAAGCGGTCTTCGCCCGGGAGTGAATCTCGACGACTCCTCAGGCCTTCTGGACATCATGGAAGGCCTGGATGCTTCTTCTTGATGTCAACATCTTGGTCTACGCTCACCGTGAAGAAGTCGCTCGTCACTCAGAATACCGGGCCTGGGTCGAGCGGCTCGTCGACTCGGATCAAGCCTTTGGAGTACCAGAGCTCGTCCTCAGCGGTTTCCTCCGCATCGTGACGCATCCAAAGATCTTTGACGAGCCGACTCCCCAAGAGATCGCTTTACAGTTGGTCGAGGAGATTCGCCGTCATCCGTCTCATCTCGAGGTGCGGCCGGGAGCGAGGCACTGGAACATCTTCGTCGACCTCTGTCGACAAACGGGTGCCCGCGGCAACCTCGTTCCGGATGCGTATCTGGCAGCTCTGGCGATTGAGTCCGGATGCACCTGGGTGACTTCGGACCGCGACCTTCCTTCAATTTCCGGGCTTGGAGTGCCTGCACCCCTTGGAGTGAAGGGTGGCCCTTCTCTTCCCTCTACTTGCCAGCCCGACGCCGGCCGCGAAGCTGCGGGAGGCCGACCCGGCCGGTCCTACGCTATTGAACCCGAAGGAGGTCTGAGTGATGCAGAAAAAGGCTCTGGTTTTTTCCTGTGCTTTTTTGTTTTGTGCGTTGTTCTCGAGCTGCGGACAGAAGGAGGCAGACGAGCTTGGCTCGACGCCGAGTGGAACGATCTCGTTTCCGGAGCTGATCGATGCCTATCCTGAAGCGTCCGCAACCACGGAAATCAGCGAAAATCATGCTGTGGTCGTTGCAGAGATACCCTCGTCCCCGGCTTCCGCCGATCACGATCCCCAGGCAGCATCCTGCGAGAGCGGGGCAGTTTGCCAAATCATCTCCGCCGAGCTGCCATCTGGAAGCGTCGTCGATGGGCCCGTGGAGCACTGGGCTCGAGAAGTCGGTGCACCAGAGTGGGTCAGGCTTGTACGACGGGGCTCGATCCGCGACCTGGCCGGTAGGGCTGGAAGCACGCCCATCGGGCCGGTCGAAGCGGAATATGAGGGCTTTGAGAATCTGGCCATCACCTCGGTCTTTCAAACCCTCAATTGTGCGGTCGAGAACGGCCACAGACCGAAGTGGTTGGTGAAGAGCTGGGACCGGCAGCGTCCCGTGGAGATCAAGCTCCGATTCAAGCTGAACCCCTGCGGTTAGCCGTTCAAGTTGGGCAGTAGGATGTGTCCGAGGGCAAGATGGGGTCGGGAAAGCCGCCGGCGCCGCGATTGAGTCTCAGGTAGAGGTCATTCTGCTCGCCAGACCGGATCTTGAGCGTCAAGCCCTGACTTGACGAGTCGACGGTGCGAAATTGAGCGGCAAGAAGCGAGCGGAGATTCCCCTCTACTCGCCGGCCACCTCGTCCGGCGGAGCCTCCGGCAGCGTCGCCGGACGCGTGGCCGTCACCTGGCTCTCCGTGTCGTAGCCGAGCCAGAGATAGCCCATAGCGCCCGTCGGACCGACCAGGGGGGCCGCCAGCTCCAGCACCCCCGGCCGATTGCTGGCGCGGGTGGTGAGCTCCGTGGTTCCCAGCGCCCAGCTCGCCTCCGGCCCTGCCCGTCCCGTCGTCGTCAGCTTGCGGTCGCTCGATGCGATCACTCCGCCCTCCGGCGTCAACACGTGGACGAACACCAGGTCTGCGACCTCGAGAAAGCCGTTGACCGCCTGTCCCACGCTCTCCGGCCGCTCGGCCAGAACCTGGGGTGCGACACCGGCCGCGAAGCTGCGGGCCACCGCCTCCGCTTCCCCGGCCGCGATGTCTCGGGCCCAGCGCTCGGCGTCGAGGGCGACACCTTCCACGCGGATCTGGGCGTCGTTGCGGGCCTGCTCGACCTGCCGATCCTTCCACCACCAGATCCCGGCGGCGACGAGGATCAGGACGAGAACGAGCACACTTTCAATGGCGAATCGCTTCTGACTCATGGCAACCTCCCTCGGACACCCTCCCGTTGGACGACTCGCTTCGATTATAGGGGCTCGCATCCCGGCCCTGCCCCGCCGGGTGTGGAACGGGTGGGGGGGCTCGGGTAGAAAAGACGGTGTGAAAGCTCGCCGCGATTCAGACCGGAGAAGGCGTGCCGAGGGCCGGCGCGGGTCGGGGCTCGGCTCCTGGCTGCTGGTGGGGTTGGCACTGAGCTGTGGGTGGAGCTGCGGAAGCGAGATGCCGGAGGTGCTCGAGGGGCGCGAGCTGTTCCGGCAGAGCTGCGCTCTCTGTCACGGGCTGGACGCGGAGGGCAAGAGCGGGGTCGCCGCCAGTCTGGTGGGCAACCCCACCCTCGCCGAATCCTCGGACGCAGAGCTTGCGGAGCTGATCCGCGGGGGCCTCCAAGCGACGGATCCCCGGAACGACACCGGTGTTCCGATGCCGCCCCGGGGAAGCCGGCCCAAGCTCACGGACGACCAGATCTCGAAGGTCATCGCCTATCTGCGGTCCCTGGGCTGAGCGTTCTGTAGCCGGGCGATCCGTTCGGGAGCTACTCCTTCTCCGCCAGTTGGCGGGCCAGCTCCTCCAGCTTCTTCTCCAGCGCTGCAAGCTTCTCTTCCAGCTCCTTCTCCCGCGAGCTGAAGGTCAGAACCCGGGATTTGAACTCGGGGTTGTCGAAGTGCTCCTGGAGATCGATGATCGCCTCGCCCATCTGGCCAGGGTCGACGTGGTAGACGAACGGGTTGTCCCCCTCCCGGCCGATGAAGCGGCGGATGTCCACCTCCGGGCGCTCCTTGACCACGATGTTGGCGGAGAGGTCCAGCCGGGTGCCGTCGCGCAGGACCTCGATGGCGACCGTCTCCCCTTCTTCGAGGGCGCGGATGTGGCGCCGGATGTCGAGGGAGGACTCCATCGCCTCGCCGTCGAGACCGCTGATCACGTCCCCAACCCGGAGCCCCGCGGCCTCCGCCGGGCTGCCCGGCTCGACCTTGCCGACCAGCACACCGGTGTCGGTCGTGGCACCGTAGTGCTCGCGCAGCTCGGGGGTCAGCTCGACGAGCTGGACGCCGAGGTAGCCGCGGCGCATCATGTCCTCGATGAAGTGGACGTTGGCACCGCCCGGGATGCTGAGGACCTCGCCGTCCTCGGTCTTCCACTCGTAGGTCTGCGGCTCGCCGTCGTCACTGTTGACGACGACGATACGGACTTGCTCTTTCTTCACCGGCTCGCCGTCGACCACGACGGGATCGGCGGAGACCCAGACCTCGGCCTCGCCGTCGTCTCCCACCTCGTAGGAGTAGCTCTGGCCCACCGCCGGCAGGGCGAGAAGGACCATCCCCATCAGTGCCAAGAGCCACAGGTTCGTGCGGTGCAGCTTGTTGCGCAGCATGCGATCCATGGTGTCTGTCTCCTTGTATCGATTTGTATCGATCGGTCTTGCTCGATCGGGAACCGGTCGGCTCCCGATGGATATCGGTTTCAAAGGCCGTCAGAGGCGGGAGCCCCCACCCGAGCCACCCCGGTGCGTCGCCGGACGGATGTCCGGGGCGCCTCCGGTGGGCTGCTCGGGCTGCAGGTCCAACACGAAGTCGAGAGATTCGTCGCCGCCTATGTAGATCACCTGCGAGCCCTCCGCCAGCTCGCGCAGCCCCCGCAGGTCGCGCACCAAGCGGGTGTGCTCCTGTCGCAGCTCTTCGAGCCGGGCTACGGTTTCGCTGCGGGTGTCGCGGCGAGGCTCATCCGTCTCCTGTGCCGCCGTCGGTGGCAGCGACACGGACGGTCCTTCCGCTCCCGGGCCGTCGGCGGCCGCGAAGACCGGCTGCGGGCTCTCGGATGCACGGGCGTCCTGGACCGGGCTCTGCGTCGGGTCCTGCGACGGACGGAGGATTCCGGCCGCCAGCAGGGCCACCACCAGCAGGGCGGCAAAGGCGGCGCCGGCCAGGACCGGCTGCCAGCGAAAGTGCGGCCAGGGGCGCCAGGGGTCGCGGGGAGCTTGCGGCGGGATCTCGTCCAGGCGGCGGAGCACCCGATCGGTGAAACCGTCGTCCGCCCGATCCCGTGGCAGATCGGCGAGCGCCTGCCGGATCTCCCGGTCGAGGGGCTGTTCTTGGTTCCAGGTCATGAGATCTCTCCATTGAGCCCCCGGGCCGGGGACGGCGCGGGGCCCGTTTCCGGGCTCCAGGCGGCCGCGCCGTGCCAGTAGGGAGCGAGCTGGTCTTGGAGCCGCTTGCGCGCCCGGTGGATACGCGACTTGATGGTGCCCACCCGGCAGTCGAGCTGCTCGGCGATCTCGTGGTAGGGCCAGCCCTCGATCTCGTGCAGCACCAGCGGCACGCGATAGCCGAGGGGAAGCCGGGTCACCGCTTCCGCGAGCTTGCGGTGGGCCTCGTCTCGAAGCACCCGGGCGGCGGCTTCCGGCCGCTGGCCGTCCGTGTCACGGAGAAACGGGACCAGCGACCGCCAGCGGCGCTCCCGGCGGGCCTCGGAGCGCACGAGATTGGTGGCGATGCGATAGAGGAACGCTTTGAAGCATCCCCGGTCCTCATAGCGATCCGCGCGCTGGTAGAGGCGCAAGAAGCTCTCCTGCGCCAGGTCCTGGGCACGCTCGCGGCAGCCGGTCAGACGGGCCAGGTAGTTGACCAGGGCATCCTTGTGGCGATCCACCACCAGGGCGAAGGCGTCCCGGTCGCCGTCCGCGGTTCGCAGCATCAGCTCGCCGTTTCTCGGCTCGGCCGCAGCGGCGTCGTTCGCAGCGGTGTCGTCCGCAGCGGCTTGCAGGCTCGAGGTGCTGGTCGGGTGGCTGGTCATCGTGTGATCTGCCGGATTCGCTCGATAGCTCGGTCGCTTCGCAGCCCGGAGCGTCTCCGGGATGTGTCTTCAACCGGTCATAACGCAGAAGGCGGGGCAGGGTTCCCGCGGGATGGCTCCGGATTCTCGCGTCGACCGCGATAAGCTTCCTACAACGTGCTCTCTGTCGGAATCATCGGTCTTCCCAACGTCGGCAAGTCGACCCTTTTCAACGCTCTCACCCAGGGGCATGCCGAGGTCTCCAACTACCCGTTCACCACCATCGACGCCAACGTCGGCATGATCCCGGTGCCCGACGACCGGCTCGACCGCCTCGCCGAGCTGCTGTCGCCGGACGAGATGACCCCCGCATTCGTCAAGGTCACCGACATCGCGGGTCTGGTGGAAGGGGCCTCCAAGGGTGAGGGGCTGGGCAACCAGTTCCTGGGCCACATCCGGCAAGTGGACGCCGTCGTCCACGTGGTGCGCGTTTTCGAGTCGCCGGACGTGGCGCACGTGGCGGGCTCGGTGGATCCGGTACGCGACGCCCGCGTCATCGAGACCGAGCTGATGCTCGCCGACCTGGAGGTCCTCGAGCGCGCAGTCGCCAAGCGGGAGCGGGACTGGAAACAGGATCCCAAGGCGACCCACGAGCGCGAGCGGGAGCACCTGGAGAGCTACCGGCGCGGTTTGGAGGAGGGCATCCCCCTGTCGCGCCAGGAGCTCGACGACGAGGCCCGCCGCGAGCTCAAGGGCCTGGGGCTGATCACCGGCAAACCCCTGCTCTTCGTCGCCAACGTCTCGGAAGAGCCGGGGGAGGAGGAGACGGCGGCCGTCGAGAGACTGCGCGAGGAGATGGGTCTACCGGTGGTGAAAGTCTCGGCTCAGATCGAGCAGGAGCTCGGCGAGCTCGAGCCGGACGAAAGAGAAATGTTCCTCGAAGATCTGGGGATAGAGCGTAGCGGGCTCGACCGGGTGGCCGAGGAGAGCTTCGAGCTGCTCGATCTGATCCGCTTCTACACCCTGGTCTCGGACAAGCTGCGGGCGTGGGAGATCCCGCGCGGCACCCATGCTCCGCAGGCCGCGGGGAAGATCCACTCGGACATGGAGGAGGGGTTCATCCGAGCCCAGGTGGCCCACTTCGAGGACCTGCTGGAGCACGGGAGCTTCCAGGAGCTCCACCACTACGGGCTGCTGCGCACCGAGGGCAAGGACTACGAGATCCAGGACGGCGACGTCGTGGAGTTTCTGTTCAAGGCGTAGGCGTCAAGACGTAGCGTCCTGGACCTGCCGGACCACCCGGCGCAGCGCCCGATAGCCGTCCACCAGTCGCGGCGAGGGGCGTCCGAGGAACGCTTCCGGGATCGAAAACACCTGCTCGCGCTCCAGGAACGGCAGCCCTTGGAACGCCTGGTTGCCGTAGACGACGTCGGGGCGGTACTTCTCCGGGTGCACCCCGCACCACGAGATCACCATCGCATCGGGCGCCAGCTCGCACACCTCCTCGTCCGGCACCGGCCGGCTTTCGACGTCCTCGTCGGCCAGAGGGTTGACGCCTCCGGCGGCGGCGATCAGGTCGGTGACCCAGCTCTTGCGCCCAGGGGCGATCAGCGGCTTGGGCCACCACTGGACCAGGATGCGCGGTGCTGCCTCGGTGCCCGGCTCGAAACCATCGGGAATCCTGGGAATCGCCTTCTTCATCTCCTCGACGACCATCTCCGCCCGCTCGGGGACGCCCAGTCGTGCACCGAGGTCGCGGACGTCCCGGTAGACGTCGTCGAGCGAGGTGGGGGCCGGAGCGACGTAAGGGAGCCCGGCGGCCTCCAGACCGGCCACCACCTTCTCGTGGCCGGGGACGGTGAGCGAGGCGAGCACCAGGTCGGGTCGCAGCTCCGCCACCCGTTCGATGTCGATCTGGAGATCCGGCCCCACGCGGGGCAGCCGGGCGACCACGTCCTCCGGAAAGTCGGAGTAATCGTCCACGCCCACCAGGTGCTCCGCGCAGCCCAGGGCGCAGACGATCTCGGTGTTCGAGCAGGTGAGCGAGACGACTCGCATGATGGAGCCAGGGTATCGCAGCGGGGCGCTCTGGGGATCCAGACGACGAATTTCACGAGAAATGAGCGATTTCGGCCGAAATTTCCGTCTGTAGAGTTTCATGAGCAGACCACCCCGCTACCTACCCCAAGGCGGCGCGTTGGTGGAGGTGACCTACCGGACGATCCAGGGTCGGATGCTGCTGCGTCCGAGCCGGAAGCTCAACGAGATCGTGGTGGGGACCCTCGCCCGCGCTTACAGACTCTGCAGTGAGGAGGCACGCGATCCTGTGGAGCTCGTCGGAATCGTCGTACTCAGCAACCACATTCACCTGCTTCTGTGGGTGAAAACCCAGTATCAGCTTTCGAAGCTGCTAGAGCATTTCGCGGGCAACACGACGCGGGAGGTGAACCGTCTGCACGACTGGTCGGGCTCGCTGTGGCAGCGCCGCTACCAGGGCATCTGCGTGACCACGGAGGAGTCGGCGCAGGTGGCGCGGCTGGAGTACCTGCTGGCCCAGGGGGTCAAGGAGGGACTGGTCGAGAAGGTCGAGGACTGGCCGGGGATCCACTTCGGCAAGCTCTTGCTGGAGAGGCGGAGCCTGTTGGCGGGTAAATGGATCGACCGGACCAAGAAGCACCGCGCGAGAGCCCGGGGCAAGGAGCTGCGCCGGGGGGAGTACGAGGAGACCCTCACGGTGGAGCTCAAACAGCTCCCGTGTTGGGCGCATTTGAGCTGGCGGGAGTATCTGCGGCGGGTTCGAGATCTGATCAAGAAGATCGAGAAGGAAGCGGCCGCGGAAAGAGAGCTCTGCGAGGTCGAGCTCGTCGGCGTCCAGGCGATCTGCGAGAAAGACCCGCAGACGCAGAATCTTGGGGTCTACTGCGCCTCGGGACACTCCTCCTTACAGACTCGATTCAGGCAGGTTTCGAAATCACCCCCGACGGCTGCGCATCTCTCCAGACAGTCAATACACGAACCGGCAGCATCGACGGCAGTCACAGCGGTGACCTGGAAAGTGAATGTCGCCGCTACAGCGAGTAGGAGACAGAGCACTGCGAGGCGGATTGTCTTGCCCATCTCACTCCCCCTTCTAGTAGTTTTAGATATGTCATCTATACGTCATTTATGTTGATTTGTCAAGCGACAGCTACTATGCGGATGCAGCTAACGAAGGGCGGCTGATCGTCTGGAGGATCGGGAGCTACTGCTCCACGGTGCACTCGTCTGCGCAGATGAGCTCCAGGACTAGGGAGAGCTCCGCGTCGGCCGCTCCGCCTGATACAGCGCCACCAGCCCCGAAATCTCCTCCAGCACCTTCTCGCGCCGCTGCCTCAGCACGGTAGTGACCCGGCGCCGGAGCGCCAGCACCAGAAACGCCCGCACCTCGTGGAAGAACCGCCGGCGGGTGTCGTGGAACCGTAAGGCGATCCAGCCGGTAACGAATCCCAGCAACACCGTCGCCGTGCCCACGAGCCAGGCGGCTCCAGCTCCCAGCGCCCGATGGGTGAGCCAACCGGCGACCGCTCCCTCCAGCAACCAGGTGACGGGGTAGATCACCAGCCCGGGAAACACCTTGAAGGTCGCCTGCTGGTCGGGCAGATCGCGAAAACGACCGGCGATCCAGCCCAGCACCCGATAGGGCAGATAGTTGAGCGCCGTCCCCACCAGTGCGACCGGCAGCAACACCAGCAGCGTAAAGAGGGTGCGACCGAGAAAGCGCAGCACTCCCGTCACCGGATACCGTGCCGCCACCTGGCGATCCCGCAGCCGGAAGGCCGATAGCATCGCGTCGTACTGGGCCACCGACCGGGCCACGGCGGCCGTCCGTTCCGGGTGGCTCTCCTTCAGCTCCTGATAGCCCTCGATAAAGGCCCGTCTCCGGCCGAAGGTGTCGTCGAGGTCGCCCAGGCTGGGGAGCTCCTTCTCCCGATTCTGGTAGAGCTCGGCGGCGAGAGCGATCTGGCGGGCTTCCTCCCAGCTCTCGTAGTTGAGGGTCACCTCCGACAGCGCTTCGTCGATGCGCTGGGTGAGATCCTTCACCGCATCGCGGCGCTGGGTCTCTCCGGCATCCCCCTGTGCGGCGCTCCGGTGCCGCTCCAGCTCGGGTGCCGGATCCAACGGGTCTCCCACCTGCACCAGCACCCGGGAGCGGAACTTGTGCTTGGCGTCGTAGACCAACCCGACCGGCAGGATGCGCACCCCCAGCGGCCCGTGCCGCTCCTCGGCCTCCAACGCGATGCGCGCGGCACCGGTCTTGAGCGGCTGCAGCTCCGGCTCGCTGTGGCTGATCCCTTCCGGAAACAAGGCCAGCACGCCGCCGCGGGCGAGCAGCTCCCAGGACAGGGCGAAGGTCTCGACGTTCTTGGCAGGATCGACCCCCGGATCGTGGCGGCGGTAGACCGGGATCGCCCCGGCGAGCCGCAAAAAGGGGAGCAGGCCGCGGTACTCCCACAGCGTGCTCTTGCCCAGGAACCGGGGCATGCGAGGCAGCATCCCCACCAGGAGCGCCGGATCGATCAGGCCGTTGACGTGGTTGGCGACCACCACCAGGGGAGCCTCGGTAGGCACCCCTTCCGCCCCCGTCACCTCGACCCGGCGAAAGAAGATGGCCAGAACCCGGCGGGCCAGCCCCTGGAGGAACGCATCGGCCCGCGGGCCGGGGATCGTGAGCTGGGGACCTTCACCGGTCAAGGGGCCTCCCCACCTACCAGTCCGAGCGGTCGGCGACCCGGACGCCCTCCTCCTCGTCCAGCCGCTGCAACAGCCACAGCCCGACGATGAACATCACGAGGATGATCGCGACGCCGGCCCGCTGGGGGTGGAACTGCTCGCGGAACGGCTCGAACAGGCTCGTCATCAGACCCAGCAGAAAAGGTCCCATGAACGCCGTGGCCTTGCCGGAGAAGGCGAAGAAGCCGAAGAACTCGTTCTCCTTCTCGTCCGGAACGAAACGGCCCATGAGCGAACGGCTGGCGGACTGGTTGGGACCGGAGAAGATCCCCACCAGGATCGCACCGACCCAGAACAGCTCCCGGGTGGGGGACACCGCCGCGAGCAGGGTACCCACGATGAGGCCCACGAGACTGATCGACACCGTCCTCTTACCGCCGAGCTTGTCGTCCAGAAACCCCATGGCGAAGGCGCCGGTGCCGGCCGCGACGTTGAGCACGATGCCGAGGACGAGGATCTCCGTCGTGGTGAAGCCGTAGATGGTCGAGGCGATGATGCCGCCGAAGAAGAAGACCGTGACCAGGGCGTCGTTGTAGACCAGCCGGGCGACCAGAAACCGGACGATCTGCCGGTAGCGCCGGATCTCGTGAAAGGTCGTGTAGAGCTGACGGATCGAGGCGCGGACCACTCCGGGGCCGGGTGTGGCCCGCGAGCGATCCTCGCGGACGAAGAGAAAGATGGGCAGGCAGAAGACCAGGAACCAGATCGCCACCAACAGGTTGGTGGCGCGGATGTTCTCCCCCGCCTCCTTGCTGAAACCGAGCCAGGGGACCTCGGGCTGGACCAGCGTCACCAACGCCACGACCAGAGCGATCAGACCGCCGACGTACCCCAGCCCCCAGCCGTAGCCCGAGACCCGGCCGATCTTGGACGGAGGCGCGATGTCGGGCAGAAAAGCGTTGTAGAAGACGATGCCCAGCTCGAAGGAGACGTTGGCGACCACGAAGAGCGCCAGTGCGGGCACCACCTGGCCGGGGAGCACGAAGTAGAGACCCACGGTGCCCAGGATGCCGAGACCCGTGGCGAGGGCGAGAAAGAGCTTGCGATAACCGCCGCGGTCCGCGAAGGCCCCCAGGAAGGGCGAGGTCAGCGCGATCAGAATCGCCGAGGTGGTGACCCCGCCCCACGACCACAGGGTGGTGCCCCGCACCGGATCCGGTGCGATGGCCTGGGTGAAGTAGGTGGCGTAGATGAAGGTCACCACCAGCGTGGTGAACGGCGAGTTGGCGAAGTCGTAGAGAGCCCACGACCAGACGGCACGGGGATCGTACGAACGTACCTGGGAACGCACCCTTGGGGCGCCGGCGTCAGCCGGTGGGTCTTGCGGGATATCGGCCATGGGAAGCTCCGCGCCGAACTGTACAGGGTGCGGGGTGCCGGGGGCAATCGCGGTGGGTCTGCGGGGGATCAGCGATGGATCAGCGATGGATCAGGTGGCCTCTCGCTCCTCGGACCCCGGCCACTCGGCGGGGCTCAGGCGAACGCTTCCCGGCTCGATGTGGTGGATCTCGCTGCGCCGGCGGCAGGGAGTGAGCACCGCCAGGTGATCGTTCGACAGAGCGTCGACGGTACCGAGGGCCGCACAGGTGCCGTCCTCACGGATCAACCCCAGAAGACGACCCGGCTCCAGCTCTTCTGCCAGAGAGCCCGAGCCCCGGCGCATCACCCGATGGAGCCCGAAGCGCTTGACCCGGGCGTCGTGGAAATGAGCGGCGAAGCGACGTCGGCGGTAGGCTGCCGGGTCCCCGTTGCGCTCACCCGGAGGCGGACCGACCCGGTACACCTCGCGGTCCGGCGCTTCGAGGGCGCGCAGCACCGCGGTGTGATCGCCGTTGTGGGTGACCGTCACCACCTGGTCGGCTCCGGCGGCGAGCGCCAGGTGCCGTTGCAGCTCCCGACCCTCCGGGCCGGGTTGCAGAGCGCCACCGTCGACGATCACCGCCTGGGCTCCCTGGCGCCGCGCCCGTTCCACCAGGCGCGAGGTACCCACCACCGTCGGCAGCGGCCGCGCCCGGGGATCCAGCTCTCCGACGAACCACAGCGCCTCCGGAGCGCGCCAGGGTCGGGTCAGCGCCAGGCCGAGACAGCCCGGAACCCCCACCGACGGGTAACCCAGGGTGGCGTCCACCAGCGCGACGCGAGACAGCGTGCGGTCGAGCTGGCCGAGCAGATAGCGGGCCAGATCGCTGTGGCCGGGGCCTCCGGTCACCAGGATGGTGCCGGCTTCCAGGCACGCCAGCAACCGCTCCCACTCGGCGGAGACAGGGACTCGTCGGCGGACGCTGCGGGGCCGCGTGTGGACGCTGGATTCGGGCAGTACGTTGGATCGGGGCATCGCGAGCCCATGCTACGATGCCTGCGGCGGAAGACGAAATGCGCGGTAGGAGCCCATGGCGTTTCTCGACACATTGAAGGGCCTCTTCGCCCCTTCCGAGGCACCGGAGAGATCCTCCCAGGACGGGGACACGGAGACCGTGCGTCGCATCGTCGCCGAGCTCGAGGCCCTGGAGCCTTCCCGCGCTCGCTGGATCGCCGCGTTCGCCTACGTTCTGGGTCGCGTCGCCCATGCCGATCTCGACATCAGCCGAGACGAGACGCGGGCCATGGAGGAGATCGTACAAAAGGTCGGCGACCTGCCGGAGGAGCAGGCGGTGCTGGCAGTGGGAATCGCCAAGTCGCAGAACCGTCTCATGGGCCACACGGAGAATTTCCTCGTCACTCGCGAGCTCGCCGAGATCTCCAACCCCGAGGAGCGCGAAAAGATCCTCGACTGCCTCTTTGCCGTCTCGGCGGCGGACGACTCCATCTCCGGCGCCGAGGAGGCCCAGATCCGCCAGATCGCCAGTGAGTTGGGGTTCTCCCACCGCGAGTACATCGACGCGCGCGCCCAATGGTCCGACAAGCGCGAGGTGCTCAAGGGGCTCAAGCGGCCCGCGTCGTGAGATGCGAGTGAGGCGCCGCTCACTCTCTCCGGCTGGCTCCCGGCCCCCGTTCGAAGCCTGGCTCAAGCCTCGCCTGAAATCTCGAAAGCCTGAAGTCATCCCTGAAGTCATCCCTGAAGTCATCAAGGAGTCCATCTTCCATGGAGCTATATGGACGTCGAAAGCGCGGAGTCCGACTTCGCCCCCTCTTGATCCTGCTGGCGATCGCCGCCGTGACGGTGGCTCTCGTGTCGGCGCTACGGGTCGGGGGCGAGCCCCGCGTCGAGATTCAGTCGGCCCTGCCCGCCCTGGGGCCGGCCACCCCGGTCACCGTCACGGTGGCCGAGCCCCGGCGAGGTCTGAGCGAGGTGAGGGTCGAGGTGGTGCAGGGAGAGACGGTGACCCCACTGGCGGAGCGCAGCTACACGCCTCGTGGACCGCTCGCCTTCTGGGGTCAGGCAACCGACCGGGACGAGCTCGCCCTCGAGGTGGGACGGCAGCTCCAGGAGGGCCTGCGCGAAGGCGAGGCGACGATCCGCGTCACGGCGGGGCGCGCGGGCACCTGGTTGCGGACGCCGGAGCCGCTCGTCGCCGAGCTTACGCTGCCGGTGCGGTTGCGGCCGCCCACCCTGTCGGTGCTCTCCGCCCAGCACTACTTGAAACAGGGTGGCTGCGAGGTGGTGGTCTATGCGGTGGGCGAGACCTCGGTGCGCGACGGCGTCCAGGCGCGCGACCGCTTCTTTCCCGGCTTTCCGCTGCCCGGTGGAGCTGCCGGGGAGCGCTTCGCCCTTCTGGCCGCACCCTGGGACCTGGCGGACGGCTCGCAGGTGGAGCTGGTGGCCGTGGACGACGTGGGGAACGAGGCCCGGACGCGGTTCCTCGACCTGTTCACGCCGCAGCCCTACCAGACCGGCCGCATCGAGCTCGGCGATGCTTTCCTGGAGCGGGTGGTGCCGGCGATCCTGGCCCAGACGCCGGAGCTGTCGGACGAGGGCAACCTGCTGGAGAGGTACGTCCGGATCAACGGCGAGCTGAGGCGGCGCAACCGTGCCCGATTGGTCGAGCTGGCCCGGGAGTCGGTGCCCGAGCTCCTGTGGAGCGAGCCGTTCCTCCAGATGCCGGGCTCGCGGGTCATGTCGCCCTTCGCCGTCGAGCGCACCTATCTCTACGACGGGAAGGTGGTCGACCGGCAATTTCACCTTGGCTACGACCTGGCGACGGTGCGGCGGGACGACGTCCCAGCGGCGAATTCGGGAATCGTCCGCCTGGCCGAGTACTTCGGGATCTATGGCAACGCGGTGGTCCTGGATCACGGTTACGGCTTGATGAGCCTGTACGGGCACCTGTCGACCCTCGCCGTCTCGGTGGGAGATCGCGTCGAGCGGGGACAGAGTCTCGGACGGAGCGGAGAGACCGGATTGGCCGGCGGCGACCACCTCCATTTCGGGATCCTGCTCCAGGGGATGCCGGTCGATCCCGTCGAGTGGTGGGACCGGCAATGGATCGAGAACCGGATCGGTCGCAAGCTCGGAAAGGCCGCTCCCTGGTGAGATCCTGGAAGAGGATCCCGGGGATCGTGACGTGCCTGGCCCTGATGGCTTTGTGCGCTCTGTCGGTGGGCGCTCGGCGTGCGACCGCGACCCCGCCGGAGCTGGAGATCGAGGCGCCGCCTTCGCTACAGCGCCGGGCGGCGGAGGTGAGGGCATTCGACCTCGACCGGCTGGAGGTCGCGCTGCAGTTGACGGGTCTCACCGATCCCGGGCCGCCGATCCGCGTGGTGCTGGCGCCGGAGGACTCGGATCAGGCCCGCGCGGCGCCCGCCTGGGTGGCGGGGTACGCGTTGAGCAGCGTCGACACCGTGGTGCTCTTTCCGGCCCGCGCCCCCTCCTACCCGGATCGCTCCCTCGAGTCGCTTCTTCATCACGAGGTGGCCCACGTCCTCATCGACCGGGCGGCCCGCGGCCGGCCCGTACCCCGCTGGTTTCACGAAGGCGTGGCCATGGCGGCGGGTCGAGCCTGGAGCCTCGAGGACATGACCCGCTTCGCCTTCGAACGGGTTCGCGGTGAGCCGGTGCCCCTGGCGGAGCTGGAGACCTGGTTCCGGGGCGACGCCTCCCGGGTGCACCGCGCCTACTCCGTCGCCGGAGCCTTCGTCCAGGATCTGCTCTCCGAGCACGGGCGACAGGTCACCGGGGACATCCTGGCCGGCCTGGGGGAAGGGCTGTCGTTCGGAGAGGCTTTCCAACGCGCCACCGGCGTGCCCCTGGTTGTGGCGCAAGCCCGCTTTCTGGCCAAGTTCAGCGGCTTTGCGCGCTGGGTGCCGTTTCTCACCAGCTCCGTGGTGCTCTGGATCGCCGTCACCGGTCTCGCTTTGATCGCCATCTGGCGCCGCCGCCGCCGGGACGCCGTGCTCTACGAGAGCTGGGAGCACGAAGAGCGCTGGACTCGGGGCGACCGGAGGGCTCTGAGCGGCCCGAACGATCCGGACGCAGATGGGAGCGGTGATGGGAACGGTGATGGGAACGGTGATGGGAACGGTGATGGCAGCGGCTGGGTGCATTAGCCGGAGCGGGACACGGTAGACTCGGCGCCATGTTGCGCTCCAGCTCTTGTCCGCCGCGGGCTCCTCGGGTTGTCAGGGCGGTCGTCTCCAGCTCTCTCGTCGGTCTTCTCGTCCTCGGTCTCGCCTGCAGCGGCGGAGCGCCGGAGCCCACCGAGTGGGTGTTCCCGGTCTGGCAGGAGGAGCGACTGGGCTTTATCAACCAGGCGGGAGACCTGGTGATCGAGCCTCAGTTTCTGGGCTCGTTGGAAGCGTCCGACGACATCGTGCCGGTGCTTGCGGATCTCGGAGAGGACCAGCTCTGGGGCTTTGTCGATTTCTCCGGAGCCTGGGTGGTCGAGCCGCGATTTGGGCGGATCGGACCCTTTGCCGAGGGCCGGGCCGCGTTTCTCGACGAGGACCGGCTCCGGGGCGGCTACATCGACCGCACCGGAGAGGTGGTGATCGAGCCCATCTTCGAGGCCACGCGCCGATTTGCCGGAGGAGTGGCCGCGGTCAAGGTGCAGGGGCTGTGGGGGTATCTCGACCCCGCGGGCGATCTCGCCATCGAGCCCCGGTTCCAGCGCAGCCGCGACTTCGCGGAAGGACTTGCGATGGTCGGGATGGCGGACGGCACCATCGGCTACATCGATCGACAGGGCGCCTGGGTGGTCGAGCCCCGACCGAAGCGGGGAAGCGCCCCGGGACCCAGCCAGGTCGAGGGGGAGCTGAACGGTCGGCCGGTGCGCCAGGCACTCACCGAGGGGTACAACTTCTCCGAAGGGCTCGCGGCGGTGAGGGTCGAGGACGGCACCTGGGGCTTTCTCGATACCGAGGGAAAGTGGGTGATCGAGCCTCGTTTCTTCGGCGCGGGTTTGTTCTCCGAGGGCTTGGCGCCGATCCGTATCGGGCTGAGGTGGGGGTACGTGGATCGGAACGGGGACGTGGTGATCGAAGCTCACTTCCACAACGTCAAGAAATTCGCCCTGGGCCTGGCTCCGGTCAAGGTGCCCGACCAGGGGTGGGGCTTTATCAACGCCGAAGGCGAGGTGGTGCTCGAACCCGTCTATCAGGGGGCCGAGCCCTTCGTCCACGGTCTGGCCTCCGTCCAGGTCGGCAGCCGCTGGGGCTACATCGATCCCCAGGGCCGAACCGTCTGGGAGCCGAGCCGATAAGCCTCGTAAGGCCCCGACAGCTCCTCTAGAACCGCAGCAGACGCTGGAGATTCTTCCGGATCCATCGCTTCGCCCGCTGGTGATCTGGGAATTGGCGCTCGCGGCGCCGGAGCTCCGGCGTGTGGACGTGGCGGCGGCCGTTGCGGACGACGGCGGGGATGTCCGCGTGCAGCAGCTCGTGGTGGACGACCGACTCCACGACATACCGCGGGACTCGCGGCTGGTCCAGAGCCGGATGGATGCGGACGATCCCCGGCTCTTGTGAAGAAGCACCCTCCTGAAAGCTCCCGAGCCGGATCGAGCGGGTACGGCACACCGCGCCGGGCAGCACCCGGCTCCAGGTGATCTCCACCGACAGGCGCCCGTCGAAGAAGCGCCGGTTGAGATCGTCTCGGACCGAGCGCAGATCCAGCGTCGCGCCCACCGGGTTCAAGTCCCGGTGGCGGGAGCCCCCGCGGGAAGCCGGTGGGCCGTGGTGGCGCCAGAAGCGGTCCATCCACCCTCGAACGATCTGGCGGGCACGGCTCCGGCGCTCCTTGCCGTGCTTGGCACCGGCTCCTTCGGCCAGAATCGCCACCGCGTCCAGAGCGTCCTCCGGGGCGTCGGCGAAGGCTCGGTGGAGGCGGACCTCGACGAGAGCGCGATCGCGGCCGGAGGGACGAACCGACAGGATGCTCTGCCGGTTGTCGGTCAGGACCAGCGAGCTCAGCCGGCCTCCGAGCCTCCGCTGGAGGCGGTCGAAGAGGGCCCGATCCTGCGGGCGCGGGCTGTCGGTGGCCTCGAGGGGCCAGGAGACCGCCGTCTCGGGTTGCGCAGGGCTAGCTTGCGAAAGGCTCTGTTGCGCAGGGCTCTGTTGCGCAGGGCTCTGTTGCGCAGGGCACAGCTGCGCCGAGGAGAAGAGGGAGAGTTGGATGCCCGGGTCGCTCACCTGAGTCTAGGCCGTCAACACGTCTACGCCGTCGTCGGTCACGGCGACGGTGTGCTCGAACTGGGCGGACAGCCGTCCGTCCACGGTCACGGCGGTCCATCCGTCGGGCAACACCCGCACCCGCCAGTTCCCCTCGTTGATCATCGGCTCGACGGTGAACACCATGCCGGGTTGGAGCATGGGACCGGTCCCCGGGTTGCCGAAGTGAGGGATGTGGGGCTCTTCGTGGAATTGGAGACCGACTCCGTGGCCGCCGAACTGACGCACCACCGAGTAGCCGTGAGCCTCGGCGTGACGCTGGATCGCGTGGCCGATGTCTCCGACGTGACCTCCGGGGCGAATCTGCTCGATGCCCAGGTGGAGGCACTCGCGGGTGACTTCGACCAGGCGCCGGGCCTCGTCGCTCACCTCACCCACCAGGTACATGCGATCCGTGTCGCCGTAGAAGCCGTCGAGAACGGGGGTCACGTCCACGTTGACGATGTCCCCGGGGTCCAGCAGGTGCGGACCGGGGATGCCGTGACAGACGACCTGGTTGACCGAGGTGCACACGCTCTTCGGGAAGCCGCGGTAGCCGAGCGGTGCCGAGGTGGCACCGGCTTCGCGGGTCCACTCGACAACCCAATCGTCGATGTCCTGGGTGGTGATTCCCGGGACGATGCGCTCCTCCAATCGGTCGAGGAGCTCTTTGGCGAGCCGACCGGCACGGCGGATGCCCTCGACCTGCTCCGGCGTCTTGAGCCGCGGCGGCTTGGGGGCCTGCTGCCGGCGGAAGGGGTTTGGGAAGGTCCCAGACGATGGCTGCTCGCGGATCGGGCCACCGTCCGAAAGCCTCTGTTGCTGATCGGACCGCAAGTGGCACTTCTTGTATTTCTTGCCGCTTCCACACCAGCAGGGCTCGTTGCGGCCCGGAAGCTGGGCGGGGGGCGCCTGAGAGGTCTCTCGCATCGTCTTCCTCGGGGCACGATGATACATGAGGGATTCAACCGAGGTCGGGCCGAGAAAAAAAATTACCGGGCCGAGCGGCCCGGTCGAAAAAGGATGGTGGAAGAGGAGGAGACACATGCGGACCGTTCAGAACCCCGTTTCCAAAAGGCCCGCCTCGGGACGAGTCCCGAAGTGCTCGCATCCACTGTTGGTAACGACGCGGAGCTCGCGATCCCCTCACTCCGAGATCCTTTTTCGTCCCGATGGCGGCGCTCGGGTACCGGGGAGCGCCTTGCGGGCGGGGTTTCTCCATGGAGTCGGCCGGCGGTTCCCGATATCCTCGTCGTGGTGAGCGCGTGAGGAGCCACCGGACGAGCCCGGAACGACGATACGACCCGAAGGAGGCCCGATGATTCCCGTCAAGCCAGAGATTCAGAAGCGAGCCCACATCTCGAGCATGGAGGAGTACCAGCGTCTGTATCGTCGCTCGCTGGAGGAGCCGGAAGCCTTCTGGCGGGAGCATGCGGAGGAGCTCCTGGACTGGTTCTACCCGCCGCGGGCGGTGATGGACGCCGACATGCAGGAAGTGGATTTCGCCTGGCTCTCCGGCGGTCGGCTCAACGCCTGCTTCAACTGCGTCGATCGGCACCTGGTATCGCGCGGAGACAAGACCGCGATCCTGTGGGCCGCCGACGAGCCCGGCGAGTACCGTCCGATCAGCTACCGGAAGCTCAAGCACCAGGTGTGCCGGGTGGCCAACGTGCTGCTGGCACACGGGGTGCGCAAGGGCGACCGCGTCGCCATCTATCTGCCCATGGTGCCCGAGCTGGCCTACACCATGCTGGCTTGCGCACGCATCGGTGCGGTGCACTCGGTGGTCTTCGCCGGCTTCTCCGCCGACTCGCTGCGGGATCGCATCCTGGACGCCGGCTGCAAGATCGTGGTCACCGCCAACGAGGGTCTCCGCGGGGGCCGGGCGATTCCGCTCAAAGCGACCACCGACCGGGCCGTCGAGGGTCTGTCGATGGTCGAGACGGTGTTGGTGGTCCGACGCACCGAAACCGAGGTGCCGATGAAAGCCGGCCGCGACCTGTGGCTCGAGGACGAGATGCACAAGCAGCGCTCCACGACCCCCATCGAGTGGATGTCCTCGGAGGCGCCTCTGTTCATCCTCTACACCTCGGGCTCCACCGGCAAACCCAAGGGCGTGCTCCACACCACCGGCGGCTACCTGCTCTACGCCTCCCTGAGTCACAAGTACGTGTTCGACGTCCACGACGACGACGTGTATTGCTGCGCGGCGGACGTGGGCTGGATCACCGGCCACAGCTACATCGTCTACGGACCGCTCGCCAACGGTGCGACCACCGTAATGTTCGAATCGACGCCGGTCTACCCGGACGCCGGGCGCTACTGGCGGATGGTGGACGAGCTCGGCGTGACCATCTTCTACACCGCGCCGACGGCGATCCGCGCCATCGCCCGCGCCGGCGACGAATGGGTGAAGAAATACGAGCGCAAGAGCCTGCGCATCCTGGGCACCGTCGGCGAGCCGATCAATCCGGAGGTCTGGCAGTGGTACCACGACGTGGTGGGAGAAGGCCGCTGCGCGGTCGTGGACACCTGGTGGCAGACCGAGACCGGCGGCATCATGATCACACCCTTGCCTGGGGTGACCCCGGTCAAGCCGGGCTCCGCGACCTTGCCCTTCTTCGGCATCGAGCCGGTCCTGGTCAACGACGAAGGCGAGCTGTTGGAGGGCAACGATCAGCGGGGCAACCTGTGCATCGACCGCCCGTGGCCGGGCCAGGCGCGGACCATCTGGGGCGACCATTCGCGCTACCGGGAGACCTACTACACGCAGTTTCCGGGTCGCTACTTCACCGGCGACGGCTGCCACCGCGACGAGGATGGATACTACTGGATCACCGGCCGCGTCGACGACGTGCTCAACGTCTCGGGTCACCGCCTGGGCACCGCCGAGGTGGAAAGCGCCCTGGTGGAGCACGACGCGGTGGCCGAGGCGGCGGTGGTGGGCTTTCCCCACGACATCAAGGGGCAGGGGATCTACGCCTACGTGATCGTCACCCCGGACTACGAGGATACCGATCCGGAGGAGCTGGCCGGTGCCCTCAAGGAGAAGGTGCGCGAGGTGATCGGCCCGATCGCCACCCCGGATCGGATCCAGGTCGTACCGGGTCTGCCCAAGACCCGCTCCGGAAAGATCATGCGCCGAATCTTGCGCCAGATCGCCGCAGGAGAGTACGAGGACCTCGGCGACCTCACCACCCTCGCCGATCCCGACGTCGTGGCCAAGATCGTCGAGGACCACCGCGCGGCCGGTTGACCCGCCACGAGCCTCTACTACGAGACCCACGTACGAGACCCACGCACGAGCCGTACGCTCACGAGACACGCTCCCACGCGCACACCACGCGCATCGAAACGAGGTCCAGCATGACCGAAACACAGACCGAAGACACACGGACTGGGGACACACGCACCGAGAAAGACAGCCTGGGCGAGGTCGAGGTTCCTGTCGACGCCTACTACGGCGCTCAGACCGAGCGCGCCCGCCGCAACTTCCCCGTCAGCGATCTGCGGTTCCCCCGCCGCTTCATCGCCGCCCTGGGGCTGATCAAGCGCGAGGCGGCCGCGGTCAACCTCGAGTTGGGGCTGCTGCCGGAGGGGGAAGCCAGCGCCATCCAGAAGGCGGCCGACGAGGTGGTAGCGGGGAAGCACGACGGGGACTTCGTGGTCGACATCTTCCAGACCGGCTCCGGCACCTCCACCAACATGAACGCCAACGAGGTGATCTCCAACCGGGCCATCGAGATCTTGGGCGGGGAGAAGGGCTCCAAAGACCCGGTACACCCCAACGACCACGTCAACGCCGGCCAGTCCTCCAACGACACGATCCCGACCGCCATCCACGTCTCCGCCTACGGCGCCCTGGTCGAGGACCTGCTCCCGGCGTTGGAGACACTCCACGACAGTCTCGAGGCCAAGGGCAAGGAGCTGGACGACGTGGTCAAGATCGGCCGCACGCACCTCCAGGACGCGGTCCCGGTGCGCCTGGGCCAGGAATTCAGTGGCTATACCCAGCAGGTGTCCTACGCCATCGAACGCATCGAGGACGTGCTGCCACGGCTAGCGGAGCTGGCGCTGGGAGGAACGGCGGTGGGCACCGGGCTCAACGCGCCCGCCGGTTTCGCCGACCGGGTGATCGAGCGCATGGCGGAGGCTACCGACCATCCGTTCCGGCCGGCCCCCAACAAATTCGAGGCGCTGGCCGCCAAGGACGCGGCGGTCGAGGCGTCGGGAGCTCTCAAGACCCTCGCCGTGTCACTCACCAAGATCGCCAACGACCTGCGCTGGCTGTCCTCGGGTCCCCGCTGCGGTATCGGCGAGATCGCGCTGCCCAGCCTGCAACCCGGAAGCTCGATCATGCCGGGCAAGGTCAACCCGGTGATTCCGGAATCGGTCTTGATGGTGGCGGCGCAGGTGATCGGCAACGACGCGACCATCGCCCTGGCCGGGCTGTCGGGCAATTTCGAGCTGAACGTGATGATGCCGGTGATCGCCTACAATCTCCTCCAGTCGATCGAGATCCTGTCCAACGCGGCGAAGCTGTTGGCGGAGCGCTGTGTCGACGGCATCACCGCCAACCGCGAGCGCTGCGAGGAGCTGGTCGAGAGATCGCTGGCGCTGGTGACTTCGCTGGCGCCGAGGATCGGCTACGACGCGGCGGCGGAGATCGCCAAGGAGTCCTGGAAGACCGGCCGCCCCGTCCGCGAGCTGGCGAAGGAGAAGCAGGTGCTTCCCGACGACGAGCTGGACAAGGCGCTGGACGCCTTCGCGATGACGGAGGGTGGTTTGGTGGGGTGAAGGAGCGGCAAGCTCGGCAGGAGCCGTCTGTATTGACAACTGTCAAAACAGGCGTTACCGTCAGGAGCGATGCAAGAGCTGTCGCCCTCGTTTCTTCTGCGTAACCCCTCGCTGGTCGAGGCCTCGGCGCCGTGGTGCCGGCTGCTCGACAACCTCGAGCTGGGGATCCTTCTTCTCTCGCAGCCCTGGATCGTCGGCGACGGGCAGCGGCGGGCGGATCTCGAACGGGGGCTCACCCGCCTCGACGCCGAGATGCCGGTCGGCCCGATCTACTTCCAGCGGGTCCGGCGGGCGGTGGCCGCCCTGGAGGAGCTCGGCGCTCTCGAAGGGGCGGGGGAGGGCCGCAGCCGACGGTTCGTCGCCACGCCGGAAGGTTTCGCCGCCCTGATCCTCAACCTCCACGTGCTCACCGAGGACCCCACCCTCGACACCCGGGAATTCGAGCTCAAACGCTCCCTCGTCGCCATCTGGAACGTGCTGCTCGAGCGCCTCGGTGAGCTCGCTGACGACATCGAGCTGGATGAAGCCTGGGAGGCGTTCCTCGAACGGGCCGAGGCGGTCACCGTGCTCGGCCACCGGGTGCTCACCGAGGAGCTTCTGAGCCGGGCCTTCGACATCCAGCGGCTGCTGGACGATCAGCGGCAAAACGTTCTCGGGCTACGTGCCGCCGCCCAGGAGCGCCTGGAACAGGTGGCCGCCGACGCTCGAATCCTCCGCCAAGCCGATGTGGTGGCCTCCTTGGCCGCCGATCCCGAGACCCTGGACGTCCTCCAAAGCCTCGCCTTCCGCACTGTTCCCGAGCTGGGCGTGCGGGCCAGGCTTCTCCGCTACGACGCCTTCTCGAGCTACCTGGACGAGCTGTCGGGGCTCTACGCCCGCGAGCTGAAGGTCGTCGACCTCCAACGCTTCCGCCAACGACTGGGCTCACGACAGGCTCCTTGATCGACGCATCGACCGGGAGGTGACCGTGACAGAGCTTTTCGAGATTCCCCTCGCAACGGCCGATCGCCGGCCCCCTTCCGCGCCCGCCTCGGAGCAACTCCCCCCGCAAGAGGTGGTTCGCCAGATCGGTGCCTGGGAACCCGGGCTATCGGTGCTGGAGGACGACGCTCTCCGTCGGCGTGCCGCCCGGCTCCGCGAACGGGCCGAGAGCCCGGAAATCCCTCCCCTGGACGACCTTCTGGTCGAGACCTTTGCGCTGGTGCGCGAGGCGTCGCGCCGCACCCTCGGCCTGCGCCCCTACGACGAGCAGATCCTCTGTGCCCTTGCCCTGCACCGGGGCAACGTCGTCGAGATGCAGACCGGTGAGGGCAAAACCCTGGCGGCGGTGGCGCCGGTGGCCCTCCACGCCCTGGTGGGCCGGGGCGTCCACGTCCTCACCTACAACGACTATCTGGCGCGCCGGGACGCCGAGTGGATGGGACCGATCTACCGGCTCCTCGGTCTCTCCGTGGGTTGCGTGCAAGACGGCATGGCCGTGGACGAACGCCGGGCCGCTTACCGCCGCGACGTCACCTACGTCACCGCCAAGGAAGCCGGCTTCGACCTGCTGCGGGACCAGCTCTGTCTCGATCCGTCGGACCAGGTCCACCGGCCCTTCCACGTCGCCCTGGTGGACGAGGCCGACTCCATCCTCATCGACGAAGCCCGCGTGCCGCTGGTCATTGCCGGTGACATGAGCCACGACAGCACCGGTCTCCACGAGCTGGCCACGGTCGCCCGGCACCTCGTCCCCGGTCGCGACTTCAGCACCGACCGCTACGGTCGCAACATCTTTCTCACCGAGCGCGGCTCCCGCCGGGCGGAGGAGATGCTCGGTTGTGGCAACCTCTTTACCGAGGACCAGGTGTCCCTGCTGGCCGATCTACGCAACGCCCTCCATGCCCGGTACCTGTTGCGGCGCGACGTCGACTACATCGTTCGCGACGGCGGGGTCGAGCTGGTGGACGAGCTCACCGGCCGGGTGGCGGAGAACCGCAAGTGGCCCGACGGGTTGCAACCGGCGGTGGAGGCGAAGGAGGGGCTCGCGGTGCGCGACGAGGGCCGGATCCTGGGCTCGATCACCCTCCAGCACTTTCTGCGTCTTTATCCCCACCTCTGTGGCATGACCGGCACCGCCCTGGCGGCGGCGGAGGAGCTCGAGGGGTTCTACGGTCTGGGGGTGGTCGAGATCCCCACCCACGAGCCCTGCATCCGGGACGACCGGCCGGACAGGGTGTTTCTCACCCGCGAGGCGAAGCACCGGGCGGTGGCGGAGGAGACCGCCCGCGTCCACGCCACCGGTCGTCCGATTCTGGTGGGTACCGTGAGCGTCGAGGAGTCGGAGCAGATCGCCACCCGCTTGCGCGGCACCGGCGTGTCCTGCGAGGTGCTCAACGCCAAGAACGACGAGAAGGAGGCCGCTATCGTGGCCGAAGCGGGGGCCCTCGGAGCGGTGACCATCTCCACCAACATGGCGGGGCGCGGTACCGACATCCGCCTCGGAGGCGCAGGGACCGACCCGGCCGAGCGCGAGCGGGTGGTGGCTCTCGGCGGGCTCTACGTCCTCGGCACCAACCGCCACGAGAGCCGGCGCATCGACGATCAGCTCCGGGGCCGGGCCGGCCGACAGGGCGATCCGGGCTCCTCACGCTTCTTCGTCAGCCTGGAGGACGACCTGATGGTCAAGTACCAGGTGCGGCAGCTCATCCCGGCCAAGGTCTTCGAGCAGGTGGTCCAGCGCGCATGGGACGAGGGCATCGACCATCCCGTGGTCACCCGCGAGATCGCCCGCGTCCAGCGCATCGTCGAGGGCGAGAGCTACGACATCCGCAAACGGCTCTGGCAGTACTCCTCGTTGCTGGACAGCCAGCGGCGTCTCCTCGGCGAGTGGCGCCAGGGGGTGCTGGACGGCTCGTCCGAGCTCAAGGTGCTGCGGGAGCACCGACAGGCGCGGGAGCCCGAGGAGTGGGAAGCGGAGCGGGAGATCCTGGCCGCCCGGCAGGAGCGTTGGGAGGAGGTCCGGGTGCTGGTGGGCGACGAGGGGCTGGAGGAGATCGAGCGTCGCATCACTCTTCTGACCATCGACCGTTGCTGGAGCGAGCACCTGGCGGACCTGCAGGCGATGCGCGACGAGATCCACCTCGTCCAGCTCGACGGCCGGCAGCCGGTGGTGGAGTTCTGCCGGCGGGCGATCCTGGCCTTCGAAGAGCTGATGGAGCGCATCGACACCGAGATCGTCCGCACTTTCGAGACGATCGAGATCACCGCCGACGGGGTCGACTGGGAGAAAGAGGGGCTACTGGGGCCGTCGTCGACCTGGACCTACCTGGTGAGCGACAACGTCTTTGGTGGCAACACCCTGCTGAGCCTCGCCAACCGCCCGGCCATCGGGTTCATGGCGGCGATGCTGCCCTGGCTGGGGACGATGCTCGTCGGCTGGGGCGCCTTCGAGCACTGGCGGAAGCGGAAGAAGATGAAGGCCCTGGAGAAGGAGGAAGGGTAAGCTTCCGGGACGGGCTCGTAGTGAGAGTTGAGCAGAGGAGGAGATCGAATGGAGACCTCGACAGATTTCACCCAGGTGAAGAAAACCATCCAGGGCCACGACGTGCCTGCCCTCGGCTTCGGCACCTTCCAGCTCGAGGGCCGGGACTGCTACGACGGGGTTCGCCACGCCCTGGACCTTGGCTATCGCCACGTCGATACCGCCCAGATGTACGGCAACGAGGAGCAGGTGGGCCAGGCGATCCAGGACTCCGGCGTGGCGCGGGAGGAGATCTTCCTCACCACCAAGATCTGGTTCGAAAACCTCACCTCGAAGAAAGTCCGCAGCTCGACCGAGAGGAGCCTCGAGAAGCTCCAGGTCGAGCGGGTGGACCTCTTGCTGATCCACTGGCCCAACGATGACGTGCCTCTGGAAGAGACGCTCGCGGCGATGCTCGAGCTGCGTGAGAAGGGCTGGACGCGGCACGTGGGAGTGAGCAACTTCCCTCCGTCGTGGCTGGAGCGGGCTCTGAAGGTGGCGCCGGTGTTCTGCAACCAGGTGGAGCACCACCCGTTCCTCGGTCAGGGGACGTTGCTGGACATGGCGCGCCAGCACGGGATGCTGCTCACCGCGTACAGCCCGCTGGCGCGGGGACTTGTGCCAAAGGATCCGACGCTGCAGGAAATCGGCCGCGCGCACGGCAAGAGCGCGGTGCAGGCGGCGTTGCGCTGGTTGATTCAACAGCCTGACGTGGCCGCCATCCCCAAGGCGTCGACCGCGGAGCACCGTCGGGCCAACTTCGAGATCTTCGATTTCGAGCTGTCCGACGACGAGATGCAGCGCATCGACGGGCTCGCGCGCGGCCAGCGGGTCATCGATCCCGGGTTTGCGCCGGATTGGGAGAGATAGTCAGGAGCCTCACCACCGCGTCTCCCAGCGCCGACGCAGCCAGACCGCCAGACCGTTCATCAGCACCAAGAATCCCACCAGCACGAGGATCGCTCCGGAGGTCTTCTCGACAAAGGCGCGCTCCGGGGTGTCCGACCACTGGTAGATCTGCACCGGCAACGCGGTCGCTGGGTCCATGGCGCTCCGCGGCAGATCGACGATGAAGGCCACCATGCCGATCATCAGCAGCGGGGCCGTCTCGCCCAGGGCGCGCGCCATGCCGATGATCGTTCCGGTGAGCATCCCCGGCAGAGCCAGCGGCAGCACGTGGTGGTTGATCACCTGCATCGGCGTCGCCCCCAGGCCGTAAGCCGCCTGGCGGATCGACGGTGGCACCGACTGGATCGCCGCCCGGCCGGCGATGATGATCACCGGCAGCGTCATCAACGACAACACCAGCCCTCCCACCAGCGGTGCCGAGCGGGGCAGCCCGAAGAAATTGAGGAAGACTGCCAGACCGAGCAACCCGAAGACGATGGAGGGCACCGCCGCCAGGTTGTTGATATTGACCTCGATCAGGTCGGTGAAGCGGTTCTTCGGGGCGAACTCCTCGAGATAGATCGCCGTCGCCACCCCCAGCGGGAACGAGATCAACAGCGTCACGATCATCGCGTACACGGAGCCCAGCACGGCACCCAGGATGCCCGCCATCTCCGGCTCCCGGGAGTCCCCGTTGGTAAAGAGCAGGGTGTTGAATTTCAGCGCCGTGTCACCCGTCTCGTCCAACTCATCGATCCAGGCGATCTGACGGTTCGACAACCGCCGCTCGTCCTCCGGCAGGTCGCGAGAGAGATGGCCTTTGACCAGCATGTCGACGTCATCGTCGGCCAGCACCCAGAGCTCGTGCATGGCTCCCACCATCGAGGGATCGGCGAGCACCCGGTCGCGGAGCTGGAACTCGGCGCCGGTGGAGATCAGGCGGTGGAGCTCGCGCCGGCTCTGGCGATCGTCGCCGGCCTCGGGAAAGCGGTGGTGCAGCGCCTGCCGCAAGACGCCCAGGTAGTTGGCTCCGGCGAGAGTCTCGGGCTCGCGGGTGCCCTGTGGATCGATGTCCGAGGCGTCGAGCTCGACCTCCAACCGCAGATAGGTCTGGAGAAAGGCCTTGTGTCCCTTGAGCAGAATGTCCGAGAAGAGGAACACCAGAAAGCCGATTCCGACCGCCACCGCGAGCAGACAGTAGATCCGGAAGCGGCGCTCGGCGGCATGGCGCTTTGCGAGGTGCTTCCGGACCCGATCGTCCTGCAGGCCCTGGGGCGTCTCTTGGCTCGTCAATCGGCTCATCGCTCGGCTCTCGTGGCTTGCAGCCGTCACTCGTACTGCTCGCGGTACTTGCGGACCACCTGCAGCGCGAGAATGTTGAAGCCCAGGGTGACGATGAAGAGCACCAGACCCAGGGCGAAGGCCGAGAGGGTCTTGGCGCTGTCGAACTCCTGGTCCCCGGTGAGCAGGGTGACGATCTGGACCGTCACCGTGGTCACCGCCTCCAGTGGGTTGACGGTGAGGTTGGCGGAGAGGCCCGCGGCCATCACCACGATCATCGTTTCGCCCACCGCCCGCGAGACCGCCAGCAGCACGCCCCCGACGATGCCCGGCAGGGCGGCGGGAAAGATCACCCGCTTGATGGTCTCCGACTCGGTGGCTCCCAAGCCGTAGGAGGCGGCGCGGAGACCGTTCGGCACGGCGTTGATCACGTCGTCGGAGAGGGACGAGATCAACGGGATGATCATCACCCCCATGACCAAACCGGCGGCGAGGGCGCTTTCGGGATCTACCCCCAACCCCACCGCGTCACCAGCGCCGCGCAGCGCGGGGGCGACGGTGAGCGCGGCGAAGAAGCCGTAGACCACGGTCGGGATCCCGGCCAGGACCTCCAGCACCGGCTTGATGATGCTGCGCATCCGTCGCGATGCGTACTCGGACAGATAGAAGGCCGAAAACAGCCCGACCGGCACCGCCACCACCATGGCGACGGCGGTGATCAAGAAGGTGCCGGCGAACAGCGGCACCGCCCCGAACGAGCCCGAGCTACCCACCTGCTCGGCCCGCAAGGCGGTCTGGGGGCTCCACTCGAGACCGAAGAGAAAGTCGGTCAGGGGCACGCGGTTGAAAAAGCGCGCCGCCTCGAACACCAGCGACAGGACGATGCCCACGGTGGTCAGGATGGCCACCAGGGAGCCCATCATCAGCAAGATCTTGACGGTGGACTCGACGCGGTGAATGGCCCGCAGCCGGGGATGGATCCGCTGCCTGCCCCAGACCAACCCCGCGGTCGCCAGGCCGAGGATCACCACGAAGAGGCTGGCGCGGGCGGTCTGCCGCAGGCTGCGGTAGCGCAGAGCCGCGGATTCCAGATCCGGGCTCACCTCCCGGCTCACCGCGGAGCCGGTGGAGAGGTTCTTGATGTCGTTGACCAGCAGATCCAGCCGCTCCGGGCTCAGGCTCCGGGCGTCCTCCGACAGACTGTCGACCAGCAAGGCCTCGACCACCCGTCCCTGGAAGCCGATCCACAGGAACAGCACCAGAGCCGCCGGCAGCACAGCCCAGATCAGGACGTAGTGGCCGTAGTAGCCGGGAAGCGAGTGCAGCTTGCGGCCCTGACCGTCCACCAACGCCAACGCGCGGCGCTTGCCTGCGGTAAAGGCGATGCCGGAAATCAGGAGCAGGAGGACGATCAGCAGGAGCGTCATGGACGCCGGTAGTTTACGGCAAGTGCCCGGCCCACCGCAGCCGCCCCCACGACGGAGTCGTGACCGACAGGTAACGACGATGTGACGAGCCCCGCGGTGCGCTCCGGCGAGCTACGACCACGGGCGGGCTCGCCTCGCGCCGGTCACTTTCCGCGAGCCTTCTTGCGCGGGGTCTTGAGATCGTGGCGGATCCGGCCGAGGAGCCGGTTGAAGAAGTTGTCGCGGGAGAGGAACGGAAGCACCGGTCGCTTGCGCGCGCCCATCTCGGTGAGAAGCGTTCGCAGACCCCGGTGACCCCGGTCGATCTTGAGGCCCTTGGTCACCGCCTCGTAGGCCTTCTTCCGATTCTCGGCCAGCAGATGGGTCCGCGCCAGATTGAGGTAGTTCTCCGGCTGGTAGAACTCGATCTTGATCGCGTGCTGGCACAAACGGAGCCCTTCGCGGATGCGCCGCTCCCGAAGAGCGATCCCGTAGCCGAGGTAGGAGTAGAAGACGCTGGGCAAGTCTCCCTGGGTATCGTTCTCCGCCAGCTTTCCGAGATCGGTCAGCCCGAGATCCCACTTGCCGTGGCGACAGAGCAACAGACCCCGCTCGAGAAGAGCTTCCGCCGTCCCCTCGCCTTCGGCAGGCTGGCTTCCATCGGGTGTCTCGGTGTTTGGTTCAGCAGAGATATCGGCCCCCCTCCAGGATGCCCGATCATCGACAGCAGGATTGTACCAGGTATAGCTATCAGCGCATACTATGCCGGAGCCGCAACAGCAAAAAAGGGCTCGTCCCGTGCTAGAGTTTGAATTCTAGCATTCGAGGTGAGCCGCAGAATCCACCCCCGACGCCACATGACTCAGAAGCCGACTCTGCCCGAAGACGTCGACGCCCTCGCGGCGATGGCCAAGCGCCTGGCTGGCCGACGGCGGTACGAGGAGGCGGCCGAGCTCTTCCAGGTGGCCCTGGCGCTGGATCCGCAGAACATGGGGATCAAGCTTTCGCTGGCGGAGCTGCGCAAACGCCAGGCCCAGGCGACCGGCTCCCAGCCTCGGGGATTGCGCGAGTCTCTCTTGGAGCAGCAGAAGCGGGACGCCATCGATGGCGCCCACTTCATCGGTCTGGCCCATCTCTTCGCCGACAAGGGGGAAAACGCGGACGCCCTCGACTGTCTCCAGGTGGCCGAGGCTCGCCGTCCCACCGATCCTTCCCATCACAAGCTCCGGGGCCGCGTGTTCTTTCGCGGCAAGAGCTTCGAGAAGGCCTCCCGGCAGCTCGCCCGGGCGCTCCGTTTCAACCCCTTCGATCGCGAGGTGGCGGAGACCCTGGGCCGGGCGGAGTACGAGTGCAACCGTCATGAAGAGGCGTTGCGCTACACCGTCCACGCCTTTCTGTTGCTCTACGAGGGGGACGAGAGCCAGGCTCTCCGGCTGCGCAAGAGGATCCGCACCCTCAAGCAGATCCTCGGCTGGGGCAAACGCGAGCTGACCCGGGTGTTCCGCGAGCGCGAGGAGCATCTGCATATCGCCTTCGATCGTCTCGAGTGGCACCGTGAGCGATTCTTCGAGAATGTGGGCGTGGACCGCGCAGGCATCTTCCGGCCGGCGAAGGAGCGGTCCGCCGTCCAGGGCCAGATCGAGCTGGCGGCGCGGTTGCGGCAGCTCGAGGTGTGGCGCCATCTCACCGACGAGCAGATCTTTCACATCACGATGGCGACTCGGGAAGAGCGTCACGAGACCGGAAGCGAGCTCTTCGCCCACCGCTCCGAGGGCCGGGACCTCTATCTGGTGGAGTCCGGCGAGGTGGTGATCCAGAGGGACACTCCCTACGGCACCTTCCAGCTCGCGACCCTGGGACCGGGAGCGCTGTTGGGGGAGGTGAGCTTCTTGTCCGGGGTCGAGCGCTCCGGGGACGCCCTGGTGGGAAGCCCCGGCCGGCTGCTGCGGGTGGATGCCGAGAAGCTGCACAAAATGATGGAGGAAGACCCGGATCTGGGGGTGCAGCTCCTGTGGAGCTTCTGGCGGGCGCTGGCGGGCAAGCTCCGCCGCACCAACGAACAGCTCCGCACGTTCTTCTCCTCCGAGACCCAGACCGAAAATTTCCTGGCGCTCCGCCGGCATCAACCGACCAAGGAATGGATCCGGCAGGTGACGGTGGAGTCCAGCGACAAGATCCGGCTCTTCCGCGAGCAGGGTCTGTCCCGCAAGGAGCTGATGACCCTCGCCACCTTCTCCCAGGAGAAGAGGTTCCCCGCCGATGCCTACATCTTCCAGGAAGGCGACGAGGGAACCGAGATGTACATCATCCTGGACGGCCGGGTGCGGATCAGCAAGTTCATTCCCGGCGGCGGGGAAGAGGCCCTGGCGATCCTCGATCGCGGCGACTTCTTCGGCGAGATGTCGCTGATCGACGGGGCCCCCCGGTCCGCCGACGCCCGGGCCCACGGCGGCCCCTTGACGGTGCTGGCGTTGGACGAGGCCACCGTCGAGGAGGTGCTTTCGATGGACGCCGCCGCCTCCTACGAGTTTCTCCACCTCCTCTGTCGTCTGATCACCCACCGCCTGCGGGAGATCGACGAGAAGGTCATCGGCTGGCGGATCCTCTCCAGTGGCCAGGGAGGGGAGCCGGCGGGCGCCTCAGCTTGACGAGCCCAGCAACCGAACGGTGCTCTTGACTGGTAGGGATGACGATCTAGCAACCGAACGGGTTTCTTGAGCGGTAGGGTTGACGATCTAGCAATCGAACGCCGACCTTACGGCGTAGGAAGACCGTTTGGTGGACGGAACGGTCTTCTTACCGCGTATTGACGCCGTGCTTACGCCTCGTGCGTAACCTGCCGGAGAAACTTGGGCTCGTGGTACCCTGAGCACCTGCGATAGATCGTTAGAGCTGTAAGTGGGTCTACAAGCGAAGCTATTTTCTGCATGGAAGGCAAGGGCTCGGTGCGTGTTTTTATCAGTCATTCTTCGAAGGACAAACCGGCGGTCCTGGAGCTTTCCCGGGGATTGACCGAGCGCGGCTTCGAGGTGTGGCTCGACGCCTGGGAGATCCGCCCGGGCGACGACATCGTGGCCGCGATCAACAAGGGCCTCGACGAAGCCGACGCCGGGCTGATCGTCTTCTCGGACAGCTCCAAGGACAGCCGCTGGGTCGAGGCCGAGACCAGCTACCTCACCTGGGCGCGGATCGAAGAAGGCAAGGTCCTCATCCCGGTCAAGGTGGAAGCCGACGCCTGGGCACCGCCGCTGCTGCGTCCCCTCCTCTACCGCACCGTCGCCGAGGTCGAGGCCATCGCCGACGGCCTGCGCACCCGCTCCGCCGGCCGACCCGCCGACGCCGTGCCCAACGGACCCGGGCGGGTGGAGAAGGTCCGGATCCGCCTTCTGCGACACGAAGGCGAGGCCGGCACCGCGGGCGAGATCGAGGTCCGCGTCCACATCGGCGACGAGGAGCACGCCGGCCATAGCCTCCCCGAGCTTCCCTCACGTCTCCTGAGCGCCCGGGATCGGTTCCTCCGCGGCTTCCGGACCGGTGTGCGCCGCAGCCCCGCGGCGGCGGAGCGGGCCTCGCTCGAATCCTCCGTCGCCGAGCTGGGCCGGGAGATGACGGCCTTCTGTCTGCCCGGGGACTCGGCGGCGGCTCTCACCGAGCTGGTCGACAGCTCCAAGCTGGGCCACACCGTCGAGGTCTGCTTCGAGGCCGGGGATCCCGAGCTTCTGGGCCTCCCCTTCGAAGCCCTGCGTCTACCCGACGACCGCCTGCTCGCCGTCCAACCGGCGGTAGTCTGTCTGCGCCGGCTGGCCGGGCTGACGCCCGACCCCTTCCAACCCCTGGCCGGGCCGCTCAAGGTCCTCGTCGCCGTGGCGGCGCCGGACGAAGAGCTCACGACCTCGGTCGTCCTCGATCACGAGCGCGAGCTGCAAAACATCCTCGACGCCACCGAGGAGGCGCAGCGGCGGGACAACGTCCAGGTGCGCATCCTGGAGGTCGGCCACCCGGAGGCTACGGCGCAGGCGCTGGAGCGCGACGCCTACCACGTGCTCCACATCTCGGGCCACGGTCTCCCCGGCAAGCTGGAGATGGAGGACGAAGAAGGGCGCGCCGTGCCCACCACCGCCGCCGAGCTGCTGGCGCCTCTCAAGACCGCGGGCAACCCGTTGCCGCTGGTCTTTCTCAACACCTGCCACGGCGGGGTCCAGGCGGAGCAGACGGCGAGCTTTGCAGAGGACTTGCTGCGCGGCGGCGTGCCCGCCGTCGTGGCCATGCAGACCTCGGTCAGCGATCGCTACGCCACCCGTCTCGCCCGGGGCTTCTACGAGCACCTGTCGCGAGGCGAGAAGCTCCTACCCAGCCGCGCCCTGGCGGCCGCCCGGCGCGAGCTCGAAACGGCGCGGCGCAAGGCGGTGCAACAGGGAGACGCGCCGCTCGCCGAAACCCAGCCGGAGTACGCCACCGCCACGCTGTTTACCGCGGGCGACGAGGCGCCGCTGGCCGACTTCGGGCTCGACAAGAAGCCGCTCGCCGCCCGTCCTGTCCACGACATGTCCGGGCCGGTGCCCCAACTGCGCCTCGACGACCTCATCGGCCGCCGCAAAGTGCTGCGTGAGACCTTGCGCACCCTGCGCGACGACAGCCGCCGGCACGTTGGCGTCGTGCTCACCGGCATCGGCGGCGTCGGCAAGAGCGCCGTCGCCGGCCGCGCCATGCGCCGCCTGGCCGAGGGGGGCTACCTGGTGGCGGCCCACGTCGGGCCATGGGATCTGCAAGGCGTCGCGGTGGCCGTCGGGACGGCGCTCGTCGGCTCGACCGGGGAGGGCAGGCTGGAGCTCGGGAGCGTCCTGACCCGGGAAGATCTCGACGACCGCGTCCGCCTCCAGCTCCTCGCCAAGGTCCTCGCCGAGCAGCCGCTCGTGCTGGTGCTCGACGACTTCGAGAAGAGCCTCACCGTCGACGGTAGTCAATACAAGGACTCCACGACCGCCGATCAGCTCACCCTGCTGATGCAGTCCGCTCGCCAGGGCCGCTTGCTCGTCACCTGCCGTCACCCGGTGCCGGGGACGGACGATCGCCTCCACCACATCCCGGTGGGTCCCCTGAGCCCCGCCGAGAGCCGCAAGCTGCTGCGCCGGTTGGATCGCCTGGCGCATCTCGAGCCCGACGACCTCGCCACCGTGCTACGCACGATCGGCGGCCATCCTCGCATGCTCGAATTCCTCGATGGCCTGCTGCGCGGCGGCGAAGGGCGGTTGCCCCACGTGACGAAGAAGCTCCGCGAGACGCTGGACAAAGCGGGCGTCCCGGCCGGAGACGTTACGGAAGACCTGGACGAGGGTCTGCGGCAGGTGGTTCTGCTCGGCGCCCGCGACGTGCTGCTCGAAGAGCTGTTGGCGATCTGCCGGGCCGAGGAGATCGACGAGCCGCTGCTCCAGCTCGCCGTCTCCAACCTGCCGGTGCGCCCCGAGGGTCTCGCTCACATGCTGGCGGACGGGTCGGGTGGCGACGTGGAAGCGGCGGAGCGAGCGTTGCAACGCCTGGAGCGGCTCTCGCTGGTCTTTCGCTTCCCGGACGGCGCGGGCTGGGTCCATCGATGGACCGCTGAAGGTCTGGTCGACCTCACCGAAGAGGAACAGCACCGGGAACGCGCCAACCGCGCCGGGCACTATCGCTGGTGGCGCGTCGAGCATGAGAGTCACAGCTTGGAAGACGGGTGGGAAGCGGTGCGCAACTACCTGGCCGGCCGGGACTTCGATGCAGCGACCGGAGTAGCCATCGGGGTCTTTGGGGCTCTTGAGAGATTCAACCAGTCCTTGGGTCGCGTGGCGCTTGCGGCGGAGGTGCTGGCGGTCTTGCCGGTCGAGCACGAGAGCTACGCGGCCATTGCGGACCAGGAAGGGAAGGCCTTGCTGGCCCTCGGCTACACGTCGGAGGCGGTTGAGCGATACGAGGCGCTGTTGCGGCTCCACGAAGAGAGAGCCTCCAGTGAGCCGGATCGCGCCGACTACCAGCGGGACCTGTCGGTGTCCTACGAGCGCATGGGGGATCTGTACCGCGCGCTGGGTCAGGGGGAGAAGGCTCGCGAGGCCTACCAAAGCTCGCTGTCGATTGCCGAGCGTCTGGCCTCCAGTGAGCCGGATCGCGCCGACTACCAGCGGGACCTGTCGGTCTCGTACAACA